>Ga0310696_10010017_pt1 | contig 10933 bp, 22 predicted proteins | sample AusTroGonzalo_MG_4_FD_203885 | JGI IMG/M metagenome (GOLD analysis project Ga0310696, IMG submission 203885) | Bovine rumen microbial communities from tropical cattle in Woodstock, Queensland, Australia - Gonzalo_02 (v2) (version 2) | ecosystem: Host-associated > Mammals > Digestive system >...
GTCCCCACTGGTCTTTTGTTTTGTGTATTAACTGACCAGAGTGTACTTCACACCTTTCAGAATCCCACCAAACAACCCATTGTTGTCGAAACATAATTACTCCTCAAACTTAATACCCACATTCGGAATTGGGTAGTTCTTAACGAAGTTGTGCATTACTAAACAAGCCTTAAAAAGCTCAAAGTAATACTCTAAATCTTTATCAGAATACGTGTGAGTTTCATACGAAACCTTCTCTTTGCTAAACACAACACACGTTGATTTCTTTACATGCAAACCGTAAAGTTCTTCAATTGCGTTTGCATAGGCTGCAAGCTGTAATGCGTAGTTGATACGATAACGGTTCGATGTCTTCCAGTCAAACAAATAAACATTATTGTTCTTTGCACAAACGAAGTCAGCTGATCCTGCATACCCATATGTATCTGAGTACACAAACAGTTCAGGTTTAATAACGTCTACTGTCTTGGGACTGATACCTGTTTCAGTAAAAAATTTCTTCACTGATTCAGAACAAATACCGACGTTTGCATACTCATCCGTAGGCAAGATCGGGAACTGTCCTGTCTTCATATATGTTTCAATCCACTGATGTACTTTTGTACCAAAGGCAGCTGAAGCAAATGTGAAATCGTCTGCTGCACCAAGTGCTTTACTGAACTCCTCAAACACTTTGTTACCCTTGTATACACCGTGCATATCGATACGTTTACAAAAGTCGTTGATGGTCATTTTCTTACGCCATTTATCCAAGGCACCATCATCAAACTTAATCATACCGATAATTGAAGTAACACGAGAGAACAATCTACCAGCTCTGTTCTGGTAACGACCATTCACCATCGTGTAATCGGCTAATGCTATTTTCTGTCTTAATTCTTCACTTATCATTTATCTTACTTATCCTTTGTCTGAAAACATCTGGTCCATTTAATTTCAAAAACTCATCTGGATCTCTATCAATATCAACTTTCCAAAACGTTGCATACTTACCGTAATTGTTTACGATAGTTGTGATTGCTTTGTGCCCAGCTTCATCGTTATCTAAACAAAGAGCAATGTTATCTACGACAGAAAACAACTGAAAGAATTGTAGGTTGGACATATTGGTACCGAGTAACGCACCAGCATGTGTGATACCGTATTTCTTCAGTGCGATTGTGTCATACACACCTTCAGTTAAGATAATAGAGTTCTTGCGTACTGCCTGATTAAATGATTCGTTTAAGTTGTACACAAGATCAATCTTACGTGAGCCAGGAACAAACCAAGAATCGTGTTTTTTATCACACATCTTGCGAATGGATAATCCTGTGAAGTCTCCATTCAGATTAAATAAAGGAACAAAAATGGCAGCGGTGCAGTTATCCATAAGATACTGCTGCGACTTTGCTATTAGGATATCTCGTGCGGTTACGACTTTGTGAGTTTCTTCGTTGTAGGCTACTTCTTTGTCGACCCAAGATTCACCACTGTCTGATAGCATAAACTTGTCATCGTCCATGATGACCGCGTGGTTTGCGTACAGATCCTCCGGCTTAAACCCCTTCAGATCCAGGTAGTTCATTAACAACTGGTTCTTCATACTCTGGTTCTGTCTTTACTTCGACCCCTAATCGTTTTTGTACTTCCGTAATTGCTTGCTTGGCATACAAAAAAACGAACGATGGTCCTCTCCCGATTACTGTCGCTACTTTGCGAAAAGAGAACCCAAGATAATACATTAAGTACATAATGACGTAATGTTCATCTGTAATCTGGTAAATGTCTTTCAACGTGTCCCAGACTAATTTGAGTTCTTCTTCGTTATAGTAGTTCGAAGAAACTTCACGTTCTTCGAGTTCATTTTCAATATCCTCAAGGGATACTAGCTCTGCATGATAATGTAAATCTTCTGTAAACGTTTCATGTATTGAATGATTCATCTCCAAACTGGCAGTGTCTCCTGGGCACTCCAGCCACGTCTACCACCCAAAAACAATTATATTACAAGATTCACCATTTGTCAAGAGCTTTTTCCACTTACGCGTGCAATCTCCTGTTGAATCCATTCTTGATACGTCTGTTTAGGTGCTTCACTAACAGAAGAGTTTGCATACGAAATAATGAAATTACGCATGATACCAAGGAAGTACGGAAACGTTCTTGGCTTGTGTTCTTTCAACATACCACCACAGGTGTACGTCAACATCTGCAGTATTTCATCGTCGTCAAAACCCATCGAACGTAATTTCTCTAACAACATTTTTGCAGGACGTAATACTTCCTTAATACGACGTTGTTGAAGTGGTATTTGTAATTGACACATAACAGATGTAACAAAATTATATGGTGTAAATTTCATACCTACCTCACTAAATCTTCGACGGTTAAACAGTCTACTTCGGCATTCGCTTTAACAAACTGTAGGGTACCGTGTTTGTGTTCTTCAGTCGGAGGACGCATTGTAATTGTTATCGTCTTACCAGCATATTCAGACGCACATTGTTCTGCGAGCGTTCTGATTGGCAACATGCCGGCCATCGTTTGTGTATTTGCATAAACGATGAACAGGTCTGCATCAGGGTTCTTATCAATTTCTTGATAAAGTACACCGACGAACATTTTAACTACTTCTTTTACTTTATCAAAAGGATCTTTGCTCATAATTTACCTCCTTCTTTCATCTTGCTGTACGCTGAGTAAAGCTCTTGACCAACAACGACAGCGTGCTTTCGCATTATATCTAAGAACATAGCTAAGATCTCGGCTTCCACCGGATCTAAATAACGCCTTGCCTTTTGAGCAATGCTTTCCACGTACATAACAAAGTCGATAATGGAAACCTCTTTGTTGTGTAGTGAGATTTTGGTTTCCTCTCCGGAACCATCTAATAAAAGACTTTTAACAACATCGGTCATGTCTCTATAAACATCACGAGGTTGATTAAATTCAGGTACTTTTACTTCCTGTGTTTCAGGTTTCTTCTTTCTAGGCATCGCCTTTTCTCTCCAACACAACGGCTAGTTTATCTTTAATGTCAGCAATGTGAATTTGTGCTTCAACTTCACTATCAGAATGCTCACGGATATACTCAACCACTGTATCATATGAAGGGTCTTGTATGAAGTAATCACGATGAACCGTTGAGTAAGAACCTATTTCATCTTCGTCCAACTCATAACCTTCTTCATCTTCGTCTCGGTCAAAAGAAACCCAGTATACACGGGATACACCGATCGCTTTGTAATCTTCTAAAATGTCTTGGCAAATATACTTCTCAGCCAACTCTTGCGACGTGTATTTCCATGCAGCAAGATCAAAAGGAATAGGTACAAATCTAATATCGTAACTCATATCAAACAAAACCCTCTCAGTACAATATCGTCATCGCTTTGACACACGATGAAGTTTTCAAGGTAGTTACCAAGAAAACACCGTAACTCCGTCATAAACTCGTTACGTTCACGATCCGTAGAAAACACAACTTGATGCTGGCAGTTGTAAGGTTCAACAGTACTGTTTCCTACAATCTGTTGTTGTGCTTCTTTCGCTTCGTCATAAGAATCTGTGAAAGCTAAATCAATATCACCTGTCTGTAATACACAGACTCCGTTATTAGTAGTAAGGAGCATACACAACTTCCTCCCATTTCGTTGAAAGTTCTTCTGGGGTTGGCATGTAACACCATTTAACGATTTTATACTTCTCATCTTTTTTAGTACTACGTGGAACATTGCCATACCCTCCGGCAAGCCAGCCACTTTCAAAAGTAAAGTGGTACTTGTCGTAGTTCTCTGAATCTTCTACGAACATACCTTCCACAATCAGACCACAGTCCAACCACAGAAGTAACGGGACACCTGGAATAGGAACACGAACACGTCTGTCGAGCATGTGTGTACCTCGTTTAAGTTTCTCTTTTAGTTCAAGTGTCTTTATGTTTTCAGCAACATAGGCTACACTGTTGTATACCGTGTTAGGTAAGTCCGTTTCATCACTTGCAGGAAATAAAAAGATTTTCTGTAAAGAGCTCATCATTTCACGAGCTTTATTAACAACATCTTTTCTAAGCATTAAATTCATTTTAGCCTCCTACCTGTTCCGATACATTTCTGTACCGAGGTCTGTTAACTTACGTCCACCTACTGCCAGCTCAATCAATCCAGCAGACAGCAAGGACGGCTCTATAATACATGATACCATATTTGGTTTTACACCCATTAGGTTAGCCATCGTACTGAGTGATGCCTTACCACGACCTTTTAGGATAACCATGTACTTATCTTCCATCGCAGTTAAACCATCGGTTGTTAATCCAATCGACTGTAAGAACTCCGGCCAGTCTTGCGTATCAAAGAAGACGTGATCTTTATTGTACACAAACATCTTCATCTTCTCAAGCATACTGTTCATAATACGTGGAGTGTACTTGCAGAGCTTACCAAACGCAGGATATAATAACGTATTCATCCAGACACGACCGTCACGTTCTACATAAGCAGCAACGTCTTTGTCATTGTACGGTTCAAACACAAATGTGTTTACAAACCTATCACGCAACGGCTTTGACATCATCTGAGGTTCGGTCGTACCTGCTATTAAGGTAAACTTCGGAAACGCATAAGCCTTCCCGTCTTTAATCAACTTAAAGTTTTCCATTATTGTATACAAGTTCTCTGCTACCTTAGCAGGAATTGCATGGATTTCATCAATAAATAATACAGAGCCATTCGGTATCATAGTACCATTTTCATCAACAAACAACTTATTAAGGTCGTTCTCTGTTTGAATGGTCGGACCGTACGCTTGTATACATTTATCAACCAACATACCGGCAATGGCATTTGCAAACGTGGTCTTGCCCTGACCGGCAGATGCAATAAGTAACGTATGAGGAAATACAGTGTGAGTTGCTTTACAGTATTTCACTTGCATTTCCACTTGGTTCTTAATTGCATTTTGACCAATTAGTTCGTTAAGAGTCATAGCATAACCTCCTTATTTCTCTTCAAATCCCTCACAGCTGTCGTTCTCTGGGTCTTCCACGAACGAAACAGAGTCGGGAGCAAATAAATTACAGACACAATTGTAGTAGTAACGACATTCGTTGCAGCAGTACATTTACAATTACCTCACATTTGCTTAATTACAATAAGGTCGGATTTGAAATTGACCTTAAGTGCCTCTTCGCGATTGTACATAAAAATGTCGCCTCGCAGCCCGGAGCCAGGGGAATTTTTGTTATCATACCGTTTATTCATTGTGTCTTCAACGATATAACACTTACCCTGCGTGTAAATACAAACCACATCTCCATACTTCACGTTGTAATCACGCAGGATGTCACGGGACAAAGCAATGGACCCTTCAAACACCTTACGGTTGCTTGCACCTATATTAGGTTGGTCATTGGTCTGACCCGGTAAATTGTTATAGGCAGTGAACCTGACTCCAGGTATTACTGTCGTACTAAACCCACCGTATTTAGAGTCATATTTCATATGTATATCTATATTAACAGTAAACTCAGTGGGTGGCATCAGACGTTTAAGTTCTTTTTCCTTTTCTCTCTGTGCCGTAAACTCACGTTCTTCTTTTATTTTCTGTGTGAGATTTTTAACTGTTCCATCTTCATTAAGGGTGCCTGGTTGTTTGACATACCAAGCACATATAATACCCATAATCAAAGTGAACAGTGTAACCCTAATCCAAAAGGCAAGTGTTGCTGGATTCCCTGTGTTATCTTTCATGGCAAGAACTCTCCTATGATAAAGATAAAACCCATCCCAATCAGGCCGAACACACCAACACAGATGCTACCTAACCAACTGTAAATCATCTGTTCCATTTCCCTTTTGGACCTATTTATAATGCGTGTAGTGCCGTCGTTTGAGGGTATAGGATTGCAAACGAAATTAACAAAAAGTATACCCAAAACAAACAATCCGGCAAGCACGATTGCACCTATAAAGCACAATAAAGCAAAGAACATACGTACCTCCTATCCAGCGCGAAAGACCTATATATCTTGCACTGTTTACGGTTTGTTTTTCTACAATCCAAACTCCGGGACTGTATTGTACAAACAAATTTCAGGAAAGTCACCGGACATATCAAACGCCGAGACAACTGAAATTGAAAAGTAGACATTTTCAGGTATAATATGCGAGCAAGCCCAGTAAGCTTCTGCAGCGGAGTTAGCTATTACAAAGCTGGGTGTAGGCACATCATACAAACATCTATCTTTATTACAAGTGACACTGAATAAGAAGCGACCACCGTAAGGAAACACATTTAAGTTTTTATAAACCGTGATCTCTTTTATTCTGACATCTCTTGTATCCTTGAACAAGCCATCTAAATCTTTACGGTCTTTAATAATCGTGTAGATGTAGTGCTGGTCAAGTACTTCTGCGTTGTTCTTACTGATGGTAAAACAAACGCAGTGATATACCGAACGTTTCAAGAGGTCAATTGCGTTTTCGAGTTGGTCTTTCTTTGGTGCAACGCTTTTCTTTCTTTTGGGTGGCTTTTTTGTAGACACCGTGTCGTACTGACCCTTTGACACGTTTGGATCTTGTCGAGGACTGATGTCCTTGCAAGTCGTTAGCATGTTTTTCAAATTTCGGAAGATCATCTAATCCCCTCCCTTTAATTGGTTCCTGATAACAGTCGGTTATAATCCACTGACTGCCGTCATCATAGATCCAACAAATTCTCGTACCCCAGAGTTTCTTTTTTTTCACTAATTTACAAGCCGCCAAGAAATCAGCGATGGCTTTTCTCTTGGACTTGTACCGTGTTCGTATTACATCACCATATTCCGGTGTGCGAGTGACAAGTAAACATAGCATACAGAAATTGTAGAACTAATTTAATTGTTTGTCAAATGTCCGTCGTAAATTAACGGTACGCATTCAACTTTCTTCTTTGCAAGTTCCCTTATAAAAGCAGTTACGCAAAGAAGTCTAAACTCCGGTGAGTGGTCTTCCCACTCGATGTCATTTATTTCAAGTTCATCACGACCGAAGCTACGTGGGTTGTACCTAAGAACAAACTCCCGGTTGAACGACGAAAAGGAGCAAACGCACGGACTATCATCGAACTCATTGAGAACGGTTTGTTTGTTCTGTCGTTCTGAGTCACGTACCATGAGCAAGAAACACATTAAGTTCGTCATCAATCTACTGTTTGCAGTGGTATAGAACCCACCTTTCTTATAAGTAATCAAGTGGTCTAGCAAATGCTGTCTTACTCTAAACGATAATGCACCGAGAAGAAAGTAAGCAGCATGCAAAGGCATTTCCAAGCATACTTTATCATTACCGTCCTCGTCACGGAATGTAAAGTTCTTTCTATTTTTAAGATTTGGTGACCAATCGGTTATCATCATGACAACACACCTCCTCTGCTTTCGAAGTCAATGAACCAAAGGGAACGTATCATATCACGTAAGAACAAAACGATTTCGCTCTCGTATACATCCGTGATGGCAACCTCCGGTCCTTCTTCTACATTACGGAACATAAGATAAGGTTGCAATGAATAAAACCCATTGGCGTCCATCCCCATCTCATTTACAAAAACCCTGTCAAACTGACTGCGTCTTTTGAGTCGTTGGGGTAGATACACTTCCACCTCTGAATACTTAAGCGAGGACGGTACAGGTACATTATAGTTATGCAAGATAACCTCGTATTTAAGTAAGAACTCTTTGAATGTTTCCATACCGATAAGCAACCGACCCGTATAATAATACAGACGGATGATTGGCTTAATCATATCTATTAAGTCATACGGTGTAAGTAAAGATACTACATCATCTGGGCGCATATTTCCTCCATCGAACTGCTTTTCTTATTTCATGTGACTCATGTGCATCATCAACAAGCATCTGTTGTATCGACCTAAGCACATCGATAAGTGTGTTTACGGGAAGGTGGCACAACTCAATGTGCTTTACCGTTCTCCACATGGCACTTATCGTAAGTAAATCTGGATTGACCGGAGCACCAATTTCCGGTGGGCACTCAAGCTCAAGTACATAAATGGTCTTACCCTCTGAATATCTATTAAGCTCGGCTTCCATGACAACATTATTACCACAGGTCTGAGCTACCTTCCACGACTTTGACTTATACAAACTAAGCAAATAAGCCATTGGGGTAAGCACGGCGAGAATATAACCGCAGTAACTAAATATATCTTTATCTTGCATTCTCTCCAATGTTTTACGCATAAAGCCGAGCCAAAAAATCGTTCTTGTGATGGTATGGTTCAACCATATTCTAACGAGCGGAGTGTAAAACTGCTTATCTCCGTTCACATATATTTCTACTGCATCCAAGTATCCGTCGTAGATACCTTGATGCTTACCTCGTAGTTCTTCTTTATCATCAAATCCTGTCATATTTATACCCTAACAACTGACCCTCATCGGAGAATACCAATTCATCCGGTGACACAAAGTGTTTATACCCACCGTAGATAAACAACTTAAATATATACTCAAAGGCATCGTAGCACGTCATACAATGCTGAAGTAAATACTGTTTCCCCTCCGGTGTATACGTAAACACAACGGACATATCAAGCGGCTGACTTGTCCTACCACTATTCCTTTGTGCCAAATCTTCTACATAGCCCATCGACCAAGGCATACCCATCGCATCAAAATATATACGTCTAAAGAACAGTTCACCGGTACGTTCCGTTACACCGTAATTATCAAAGAACGGATACATACGATCCATCGGTGCTTCGGGGTAAGCAATAAATGACATTACATCCCCACATGTTCCCTTAAAAGAAAGGGACATGTAATAAGACCGAGCCAGACCCTTGAGAATCTGCCAAAGCTCAAGGGTATCGCACAGTAGCAAAAACGAATAAGCGGCACGCATATCTTCGTGTACCCGATGGGCGAGTAAGTTCTGATAGCAAAGCCGTTTACAAGGTGACGCAATAAACATATTACACTACCTCATGTCAACTGCTTCCAACCGAGTGACTTCCCTGACCGTGTACGGTAATTCACTTTATGGTTTGCCAAGTCCACATACCAAAGAACATCGTACTTATATTCTTCGGCGGTAAGGGTAAGGGCAGCCCAGAGTGCAACGTGTAGCAAATGCAATGGTTTCCAAAGCATTTTTCTATACTGTGACAAGGAATGGTCTGCATCCGAATAGATGGTAGTGGTACGGGTACGGTGAAGTGCGTGGTCAAGCACGGAAATATCCATTTTCTTTGACGACACAACTATTCTACCGCAACCCAACGCATCTATTTCAAAGTAAAAGTTGTTTCTTCCTCGTTTGATACGTTGTATAACGCAATCGCAGTACGTCGTAGGCAACCACACATTATACGAAGCCAACCGTCTATTGAACGCATGGCAACCGCCGACATACAACAGTTTTAATATAAGTGAACTAAGCTCGTAATTCATTTTGACCTCCTACTCTAAACGTCATCATCTGTGGGTTTCGTGGTTTTGGCATACCTCCGAACCGTTTTTGATAGGCATTCAGCATAGCATAGAGCCGCCTTGCAAGCTCTACTATTATTATAGCATAGAAGTCAAACAGTTCCCCGTAGAGTTTGGTGTGCATACTTCGGGTGAACGTGACTTCGCAAGCACTTGGGCAAATTACATTTTCGTATTTACGCTTTGACATACAATTGACCTTGTATATATTTTCATCTTCTGCTGACTTACACTGAAGCACGCAACCGTTCTTTTCAATCATAAAAGTAAGGAACGCATTATATATATTGCAACGCACTGCATACACTCCTTTACGGACATATCCTACATCCGTTGTGCTATACACGTCGCTAACGGTTATACTTGCCGGGTCAAACACACTCCAAAACAATTTCTTGGTACATCTTACGATTTTTGCTTTATCGTGTGGTGGTCTAGGTCGAGACAAGGGCAGACCGACGAAAGACGAATAGTACAAAAGCCGCATGATACCCAAGTAAATATCACGCAACAAATCATTTCGTTTAATATCTTTTTTCATAAACACCTCACACGGTATATCCTTTTGGCTCGTAGAGTATTTTACCTGTACCTATATCAAAGTACATAAGTTCCTCTCTGTTACGACCCTGTGTTACACGTTTATTTTCCAACTGCATTGCATAGAGGAACAATTTTTGGCAAATCTTACACACCTTACCGAGTAGCAATCGCTTATACCAACTCATACGTTTTGACATACTACTCTCGTTTGTATAAATTATGTGTAGTTCGGCGGTGGGACTACTATTTTTACCCATATACAACAAGCACTGCATGGCATAGTTATTTATACGCAAACTAAACCGTTCATTTGAGAAATAGAACACTTCTTCGGTATGCTCGTCTGCCATCAACTCATCGTACTCACACCGTAAGTCCGTACCTATCACTACATCTCCCCCGTTTACTGTTTTAAGCATAGGGTTTACTGTCTTACCCCATGTTTTACCCTTTTTACTACACAACACAGACACTATATAAACGAGTTCCAACAACTCCTTTGAAAACTTAAACTGTTTCATAATTAAAACTCCTCATTGTTTGAATATACTTTTCAATCAATCTAAAGAACACCTCATTTCCCGTATTTCTATACACTGCTACCCTATCAACATGTGAAATGACACCACGTTTCTGTATAGCAAACGACCAATGCACATCCTTATCAAGCACGATTAGGTAGTTATCTGTCTGTTTCATCATATTAAAATGCTCATCATTGACTGCTCTACTACACAAATCCGTTAAAGACGTTCTTGTACTACCTGTCCTACCAAACAACTTAAATATAACATAAATCAGTTTCACTGCTATAAATCTATCATTCCGGGTCATACCGACCTCCTTTACTCCCAATGTCTACTTTTTACCATCAATGTCTACTTTTATATGCCTTTGCTTACAAAGTTCAATATACAA
>Ga0310696_10010020_pt1 | contig 10932 bp, 5 predicted proteins | sample AusTroGonzalo_MG_4_FD_203885 | JGI IMG/M metagenome (GOLD analysis project Ga0310696, IMG submission 203885) | Bovine rumen microbial communities from tropical cattle in Woodstock, Queensland, Australia - Gonzalo_02 (v2) (version 2) | ecosystem: Host-associated > Mammals > Digestive system >...
TCCGTGGCACGGCCGACAACGTCTGCCGTTACCAGGGCGGCGACAGCGGCTACAACGACGGTCTGAACTTCCTCGGCGCCGAAAGAAACTTCAAGTTCTGGGCCGAAAAGAACGGATGCACGGGCAGCCCGAGCAAGAACAAAGACAATTGCGAAGAATACTCCAACTGCAAGGACGGCACGAAAGTCGTGCTCTGCACCAAGCAGGGCGGTGGTCACGAACAGGGCAATGGCAATATCGGCTGGCCGTTCCTCAAGCAGTTCACCCTGCCGTAATGAAATCATCTTTATAATCCACCCTTTAGAAAATCGCCCCGGTCTAACGGGACGATTTCTTTTTTCACAAAAACATTTTTTTGAGAAGCCTCACGTCAAAAATTACAGACAACATCATAAATCGTGCAAAAACAGTTTGATTTTTAGCCTTTATTACGTAATTTTTAGATTTCACAACATCTTTTTCTCTTTAAAAAATATAATTTTATCTAATAAAAACATTATCAATCTATATTTAAGACAGGCACAGCCTTGAAACACAAAAAAGGAGTCGCTATGACCATGTCTAAGTTCATGGCTTTTGCAGGATCGATTGCAGCACTTAGCTCTCTGTCCTTCGCTTGGAGTATCAGCGGTGGTGTTTTCTCCAACTTGGGAGAACCGCTTCCCGGCGTAAAAATCGTATCAACCAACTATCCAGGCATTGACGCAACCACGACCGATAGTGGGGCATTCAGCATTACAGGAACCGACGCCCTGCGCAGCGTGCTTGCAGCAAAGGCTTCCGTTAAGTTCAGCCACAATGTCATCAGCATTTCCGGCTTCAACGCACAGACGATTACCGTTTCCGTCATGGACGCTCTCGGAAAGGTCGCCTATTCCAAGACCATCCACAACATGCATGGTTCCGCAAGCTTTGACCTGAACAAGAGTTCCGCCAGAGGCGCAAAGTTCCTCCGCATCAACGCAGACGGGAATCACAACACTTACAAACTCGGCGAAAAGGTGACGCTCCTCAAGGAGGGCGACCCGATGCCGATTCTCAACTTCTCGAAGGAAGGCTTCAAGAGCCTGAATTACACCATGCAGTCCGAAGTAGAAGTTGACGTCTATATCAGAATGCAACCGGGCGAAAGCGTCCCGACTTCATCGAGCGCAATAACCGACCCGACATCGTCAAGCGCAGTGAATGTCCCGGCATCAAGCGCGACTGAACCGGCTAGTTCCTCGGCTGTCGTACCGGCTTCCAGTGAAACAGTTTCTTCTAGCAGCAAGGCCGATGTCATCGACTGCTCCACCAAGACGCTCAAGAGCAACACGTCCATCTCTGTTGGCGGACGCAAGGTCATCATAGATTTCCCGAACGGTTACAAGGGCGACACGCCGACACCGATGCTCATCAACTACCACCAAATCATGGGTAGCGCGGACAGCTGGAGAAACGAATCCAAGACCGCCAAGGCCGCTCTTGCCGATGGCGCAATCGTAGTCTTCCCGGACGGAGCCCAAAGCCCGGATATGGGACAAGCGTGGAACGTCGGACCGTGCTGTACAGACGCTGACGACATCCAGTTCACCCGTGACATTATCAAGGAACTCACCGCACAGGCCTGCGTCGATCCGAAACGCGTCTATGTGGCCGGATGGTCTATGGGTGGTGGCATGGCCAACTACGCAGGATGCCTCCTCGCCGACGTTGTCGCTGCGGGCGCCTCTTCCGCATTCGACCTCACAAAAGAAGTTCTGGATGCTGGCCAGTGCAACCCGGCACGTCCGTACCCGATTCTCAACTTCCGCAGTACAAACGACGGCGTCGTGAACTACAACGGCGGATTCTCTCAGATTGTCAGCGGCAAGCCGCTCACGTTCCTTGGAGCAAAAGAAACCTTCAAGAAGTGGGCCGAACTGGACGGCTGCACGGGCGAACCCAAGCAGAACACGCCGAGTGCAGGTTGCGAAACTTACGACAGCTGCCAAGGCGGCGTTAAGGTTGTCCTTTGTTCACAAAACATCGACCACAACGAAGGCGATGCACAAATTGGCTGGGAGTTCGTAAAGCAGTTCAGCCTCCCGTAACATTCGAACTTTCATAACCCTTTTAAAGAATCACTTCGGACAACCGAAGTGATTTTTCTATTTCGGGAAGTCTTTTTATTTTTCTCGGTGCAATTAATTATTTTATTTGCGACACAAACGACTACGCACCAACGACGCAGCATTTTACCAATTAGTACATAAAGTGACCAGAAAAGGGCCTATCAATTCAATTTATTCAAAAGCATTTTCACACAAGCATAGGACTGCACTGTACAAAAAGAGAGCCCCGGTTTACACCGAGGCCCTGCAGGAGTCACACGAATTTTAGTTTGCCAGTTCCTAGTTAGGAGTTACTGCGGCAAAGCCGCCTACCCATAAACCAAGCCAAGCGTGACAGCCACCACAAAGAAGAAAGCAATTTGCTTTACAACGGCCATTTCCTTGTTATTCATAAACAACTACCTTCTTGGTGTAGAACTTTGCACCATCCTTGCGGATAAAGAACACTCCCCGAGCCTGCTGACGAATTTCCGCATTTTCCTTCACGTAGTTCATCGCTTCGGGCATGCCCTTCGCATCAAACGTTCCCAGTTTATGGCCCTGCATGTCATACACGCTAAAGCTGCTTTCGGCTTCGGTCATGTCATAACGAACATTCGCGATGGCATCGGGTTCCTTTACGGTCTTGAATTCGATGTAGTCGATGTCGATCCAGTCGTTCGTGATTTCGAGCTTCAGTTCATGTTCGCCCTTCTTCAAGGTGGCCTTGCCGCCGCTCACGACGGAATACGAATCTTTACCCTTTCCTTCGTTCTTTATTTCATCGCCAATGCGCACGCTGTCCATGTAGAGCACAAAGCTACCGGTGCCGTTTTCGCCGGCCACGTTGGCAGAAATTTCGTAATCGCCATCGGCTTCCACCTTCACCGTATATTTGAGCCATTCCGTCTTCTGGCAGTGACCAACAGCAATACCCATGTTCGGCTGATAGACATCCACGTCGTCCTTGCGGAACTTGTTACCTTCGTTACCCTCGCTCAAGTCCATATAAGCCTTGCCGGCACCGCCCTTGTTGTAGTTTTCGGCTTCAATCGTGCCAGGAATACTTGCGGGAGCATCGCCATAGGGGCCATATTCCTCAGGAGGCGTGTCAGGAACAATCGATTTGGTAGGATCCACCAAGTTCACCGCCGGGGCGTTCGGGTCAATCGTCTTGTCGATAAGCTTGAGCATTTCGGAGCAGTAGCGCTTGCCCAGTTCAATCACGCCGGCACGGCCAAAGTGGTAGGGGTCCCTGCCGTTACCCTGCAAGCCCTTGGAAGACGCCAAACCGAACTTCTTGAACTTACTTTTAAGCTGGGCAATACCGGCATTCTTGCTGCCGCAGCAGTTGTTGCCTTCCTGGAGCAATTCGCCCGCCACGAAAGCCACTTCGTTTTCGTCCAGTTCAAGAGCCGTTATAAAGTCCTTGTAAGTTTTATAAACAGCATTCTGCCATTCCGTGCCGGAACCATCGGTTTCGCCCTGGTGGAAAATAAAGCCCTTGATAACGCCCACTTCCTTGGCCTTCTTGCCCAAATCTACAATCCTCTGATAAGGGTTGGAATCGTAGTCCCTGGCCCAGTTCTTGATGTAGTTTTCCGCAGAATTGAAGTAAGCCTTGTACTGATCCTTGTCGAAAGCCTTGATGGCTACGGCACCGATTGCCACAGGGATAATGCCCACGGTGACACCCGGCAACGAATCGACCATCGCGCGGCCAAAGTAGTCCGCCGGGGAGAGATTTTCGGTAGGATGGAACATCGGGGGAATCGCCGGATACCATTCGCCCGTCTTGATGGACTGGGTGGTCTTGCCGCTACGCTGGTTCGCATTTGCGTTGTGCGAAGCCAACATGATAAAGTTTTTGGGGTCCGTAGCCTGGTCCTCAGCAGGCACGATATCGCCGTTGCCCGCCATGTTGCTTTGACCATAGGCGATGTAAATGTGGAAATTGGGATTGGGGGCAGCAAGAGTGTCCGTGACCGCGAACATCGAGAAGCCAGCCGCAACACCTGCGACAGCCATCATTTTTTTCAAATTTTCACCCATTTTCATAGGAAATTCCTTAATCCATTTGTTTACCTATTAGAAAACTACCCTCAAAAAGACAAAAAAGCTCCAAAAAAGAATCCATATATTATGGATGTTTTGTCAATGGATTCTCGTATGGGGCATTAGTTATTGGAATGGATGCGATACAAAGCCCTACTTCGCCACCGAGATGCGGTAGGTTTTGCCGCCACGAATGGATTTAACGATATAGACGCCGCCCGTGCGCACCACGCTTCTAGCCTTGCGCTGGAGATCGTTGCGGTCCATGGCTTCGACTTTGCCCATAAACATACCGTTCACATCATAGACGCCAAACGTTTCGGCAACGTTCCGCATGCGGAAATTCGTTTTGATAGCGGTATGCGAGGAGTCGTCACCATTTTCGTTCACGCTAAAACGGAGCCAATCGACATTCACGTAATCACCCGTAATCGAAAGCCTCAAGATGTGCTCGCCCTTCGTGAGCTTCACCTTGCCCAGCGAAAGGTCCTTATAGACGTTCCACTCTTCGCCCGTCTTCGGGACCGTCACGGACTTCACGAGCTCCTTTTCGTCAAGCAGAAGTTCAAATCCCGACGTCTCGGAACCGGAGGCGACGTGCGCAGTCGCATAGTATTCGCCATCGGCCTTCACGTTCACGGTGTATTCGAGCCACTCACCCGTCTGCGTGTAACCCACGGCAAAATTGTCACCGCCTTCCTCGATATCGACACCGTCTTCGCGATACTTGCCGCCCTTGTTTTCGGAATCGTTATCCTTGTAGGTGACGTTGCCCTTGCCGGAACCCATTACGTCATAGTTTTCGGCTTCGATCTTGCCCGGGAGTTCCACGGCCTTGTCGCCATAGGGCTTGCGAGGCACCGGATCCGCCGGCGTGCCAACACCCACGAGCGTCACGATGCAGTCCTTGTTGCTTGTATCGCCCGGGTCCGTGGTAATCGTGACCGAACCGTCTTTGACTTCGACTTCGCCATCGTCCTTCGCATTCTTCGCTTCGCTCGTGGTATAAACACGGAAAGACGAGATATTTGCGCCCGGCACCTTGATGGTCACCGTCTTGTTGTTCTTGTAATCGCGGTTCACGAGCACGACAATCACACTATCGCCATCGGCGCTCTTGTAAGCGGAAGCAAACAAGTTCGCTTCGGGCTTGGCGGTCGCGCCCACGCGGATGGCTCCCGGACGGATAAAGCGCGCGAACTGGCTCATCACGTAACCGCGCTTGCTAATCTTGCCGATTTCGTTTTGCGGCACCTGCAACTTGTTGCCAAAATCCTTTTCCATGATAAGGCCATAGCAACGGCGGATGTACCACCAAGTGTACTGGTTAAAATTGCCGACGACAAGACCGCGATGGATTTCGTAAGCCACGTCCATGGCGCGCACGGTATCGTACACGGCTGTATTCGCCTGGTCACCCGTTTTCATGTACTTGCGCCAATAATTACCGCTGCCCTGGCTTTCGGTGTAATGTTCCGTCATCCAGCGCTCCACCTTTTTCTGGTCCGCCAAGGAATAGGCAAAAAAATCGTCGCCCGTCGAGGCCTGGCTTGCGTAGAAATGCGCACCGAGAATGTCCCAATTTTTAAGGGCGTTCGCATCGTTCAAGACTTTGTTGTAAAGATTCTTGTCGTAGCGGAAAGATTCCGTAGAAATCACCTTGGTACCGTTCTTGCGCAACTGATCGGCGTAGTTCTTGGTGAAGTTGTAAATTTCATCGGCGCTCCAACAAGCCCATTCACCACACCAGTCCGGTTCATTGCTGATAGAGATGGCATCCAGGGGAGCCCCCTGGTTTTTCATATACGACGTAAAACTGTTCAGGTGATCCACATACTTCTGATAGTCCGAAGATTTGATATGCTGGTTGGCACCTGCATAAGGTGACGTCCAGGGCGTCGCGTAAAGAATAAAATCATCGCCGGCATACTTCTTTGCAGCCTTTGCTGCAGCCACTTCCTTGTTGAAATCGTTGGAACTTGCATACACCGGTATACGGAGCGTGTTGAGGCCAATCGTACCCTCGCCCGTTCCGAACGCAATTTTCGCATCGGCATCGGAAAGGCCGCCCCCGTTTTGCCACTGGTTATGCACCATGCCACCAAAACCGCGAATGACCTGATGTTCTTCGTCCAAGTTCACAGTCACCGTGGAGGCAAAAGCAGGTATAGTAAAAGCAAGGCCACAAACGGCAGCTTTCAAGGCATCACCCATACACTTCATTCTACATCTCCCATTTTAAATTTAACCCCAATAAAGTTCCCCATGCCCAATACATGAGGGTTCATCTTAAATTTATACCCTGCGGTAGAGAAGCTCCCCAAACGCGGAAAATTTTCCATTGACACTTTGGTAATGAATGAAAGAACTCTATAACAAGAATTTTTTTCCATTCATAAATGTGCGATTTGCAAGCTGCTTGGTATGCAAAACTCAAACAACGACTTCCTAGTTCTAAGTTCTAAGTTCTAATTCCTAACACCTAAAACACCTCGGGACATTCGTCCCGAGGCGTAATGACACCTTGCGGCGTCATTTGGGTGTGTGGTTTAGGAGGAACTCTTTATTACCTTGCGGAAAATACCATAGCGACCTTATGTATAATTTAACCTTTCACTATCTAATAATCTACTTTTTTCCTTTTTTTATCATTGACATTTTGATAATAACGTTGTCAAAGAGAACAACAATTTTATTTTAAAAAAGAGTACAACAAAAAAAAACACGAAAACACCCTAAGAATATTTCCCAAGGCGTTCTCTTTTATGATATAACTTTATAAGAAATTACAAGTTCTTTTTTAAATTACCTCGCGACAGAAGTCATGAACGTCTTGCGACCGTCAATACTCTTGAGCATATAAACGCCCTTGGTGAATCCGGCTGCAAGCAAAGCGGCATTCGCCTTCTTGCCCGTCATATCGACCGTTCCCAGAAGCTTTCCGTTTACGTTATACACACGGTACACTTTGGAACCCGAAATTGCAAGTCTCATGCCAGTCTTGATGGCATCGGGTTTCACATCGCCAAGAGAGAACCAGTCCACGTTCACATTGTCGCCCGTAATCACAAGGCGAATCACGTGTGTTCCCTTGGTGAGCTTTGCCTTGCCGCCGTCAAATTCCTTATAAACGCTCCAGTCATCGCCCGTCTGTTCGACCTTGACCGTATCGCCAATTGCGGTTTTACCATCGAGCAAGAAGCAGAAGCTAGCACCATTTTCCATGCCAGTCGATGCAGAAGCCTTGATGGCATAATCACCGTCTTCCGGGACATCGACCGTGTATTCGAGCCATTCGCCGGCAGCCGTGTAGCCAACCGCCATGCCCTTAGAGACGTCGGCAGAATCAAGCAACACAATGTCAACACCATCATCCGTACGGAACTTGGCATCGCCCTGGTTCGCACCTTCGGAATCGCTATAAGAATCGACATCGCCACCGCGACCGACACCCGGATGGTCAAACTTTTCTGCTTCAATCTTTGCCGGGAGTTTTACCGCGACGCTATCATACGGAACCTGCGGAGTGGGCGGAGTAGAACCGCTACCTTCGAATCCCCAAGCCTTGATCGCCATGGTAGAATCCTTAGAGCCCTTGAAAACGAGGAACAACTGATCCACGATACCCTTGAGACCTTCGACATCGCACTTGGTTTCGGCAAACGTATTCTTGTTGCCGGTATTCTTGAGAGTGCAAGTGCCGGCCAAAGTACCCGTCGCAGAACCCGTGTGGATTTCAATCTTGTTGTCGTCAGCAGTACTACCGGCCTGAACCGTGAAGCCCGTCGCCGCAGTACCGAAATCAACTCCACTCACGCGAATCCAGGATTCCTTGGTCGAAAGCGGGAGCAGCAAATGTTCAGAGACCTTGCCAGGACTCCAGTTGGAACAGCTGCGGATGCCCTTCTGCTTGGAACTCGTGAGCGCCGGATACCAGTCATAAGGATCGAAGTTTTCAATCTGCTTCGGGCCTTCCTTCGTGAAAGTCAATTCCTTCATCGTGCCGTCGGAATTGTAAGTAAATTCATCAACACTCACGCTGCGGTGATAAGCCGGATTCGGATTCGCACGGCCGTCTTCGGCAGGAATCTTTTCGAGACCGTCATAACCATTCGCGATACGACGGTCATGGTAAGCCACATACCAATGACCCTTGAATTCTGCAATGCCATGGTGGTTGTTGTTGTTGGCGTTGATATTCTGGCCGCCAATGTTAGGGTTCCCCATGAAAATTCCCTTATATTCGTAGGGGCCCATCGGGTTCTTGGACATGCCGTAGGCAATGCGCAAGTCAGCCGTACTGTAGGACAAATAGTAATTGCCTTTGTACTTATGGATGTAAGACGCTTCCATCGCCTTCGGCCCGCCAATTTTCAGCTGGGTCTTGGAGCTGACATCAAAGCCCTTCATATCCCTGTTAAACTTGTAAATATTGAAGATATTGTTGTTATTGTTGGCTGCCGGACGGCTATTGCTTTCGCCACCACCGAACGTGAAGTAACCCGTGCCGTCGTCATCGAAGAAGATTGCCGGGTCAAAGCACCAACCAATGCCGTCGCAGTCCGAAATACCGCCACCCCAGTTGTTGATGAGCTTCTTGTTACCAGAAACAGGATTCGTCCACGGGCCAGCAATGCTGTCGGCGCCAATGAGGCCGATACCGCCACCACCGCCATCCGGGAACACAATGTAAAGTCGACCGTCATTGGGATTTACGGCAATACCAGAAGCCCAAATATCACCGATACCGTCGACCTTGCGAGCATCGTAAATGATACCGAAGTCGGTCCAGTTTTTCATATCCTTCGTGCGGAAACCGTAAAGGGCCTTGATGTCGTAGCCATTGGCGTTCGCTACAGCCGGGTCGTCAGAGTCCGTGATGACGTAGAAATACGTATCGTCAGAAGCGGCACCCGGATCCGCTAGATAATGATAACTTGAAATCGGGTTATCGGCTAACGCGCTTCCCCCAAAGCACGCCACCAAACCAAACATCGTAACGCTCTTAAGTAGTCTCATTGTTCACTCCTTAGGACCGACCATACACCGCCAATCCTTTTTTTCATAAAACTATTTCCGCATACAGCAAAAGACTTATGGCGAACCGCAGGTCTTATGGATAAAAAGTCAATGAGTTGGCAGAAAGTAAATAGTAGATGGGAAAAGAATGTATATTGACAAAATGGTGGCTGGAAGCCATCAGTTAACCAGTATGCCAAGTTTTATCATGTTGACTTCAACCCAATTCCAAACAGCCTAGTCGTAAACATGGTGGATTTATGAAAAAAATCGCTTTAGCCATTTTTGCATGCCTTTGTGTAACGGTTCAGCTCCATGCACAAGAATGCGAGGTTATTCCTTACAAAACACTTGACATGATGTATCCCGCGATGGAAATCGACTTGTTTAAAGGACGCGGTCTAGACCTGTCAAAGGTGTCGTCAATCACCCCTCCGGTGAAGAATCTCAGTTCGAATCGGGCATATAGAGCCTATATAGCCCCTTCGGACTCGACAATCATGGTGTTCCTTTTCGATAACCAAATCTCATTTTTTCAATTATGTTTTTCGAAAACGGAATGCGACAGTTTGATAGGGACGCTATACATAGAAGACATCATTATCGAAGAGTTCAATCGATTGCAGCCGGCCGGTGTTTTCCAAGGGTCAGCAACAGAAGCAGACTCGACGATTCATCATATAGTGCAGAAAATAAAAAGCATGTATGGAGGCGCCCTTCCACCTGATGGCAAATTTCCTTTTTCCAACGCCATTTACACTTTGATGAAAAATTCTAATGAAGAGTCCACTGAATACGCAGGTAAAATAAATCCTGTTTCATCACTCTGCATCTATGATAAAACGGGAAATAATTACAATGTCTGTAGTCTTATCGATACAGTCCGCCAATGCGGTGCAGACTTTGCAAAGGGTTCATCAACAGCCCTGAAATCCCCCGTACAGCGGACGACTCCACCAGGAACAAAGTTCTACGCTTTCGACATGAATGGTAACTTCATTCAAAACGGCGAATGGCACGAGAACTTTACCGATGGATTTCGCTCCCCGGTAATCGTGCGTTATGAAAACGGTTTTACCGTTCGATTGAATCCCCAAAAAAGACATTGATTTTATTTTTCACAATCGTAAAAAAAGACTCCCCTTTCGAGGAGCCTTTCTTGAATAGGCGTGTATGAAAATTAGCGAGTGGTGCGGACTTTCGCAATCATGCCACTGTTACGGTTGCGGATCAAGCAGATTCCCCGCATACTCTTGGCCTGAGCGTTTTCGCGCCAGAGTTTCTTCGCTTCGGTCATGTTGCGAGCCGTAAAGCTTGTCACTTTCTTTCCGGTCAAATCGAACACGTCAAATGTCGTGGTTGCAGTCGCATTCATACGAACAAACTGTTTCATTCCCACCTGTTGACCTTCGTCCGGATCCTTGGCGTCCTTGCCCTCTGCAAACTGGATGTAGTCAATGTCCATCCAGTCACCGGTTACGGTAAAGCGGAGGATATGTTCGCCAGCAGCGAGTTTCACGTTCGCTTTCACCTTGCTATAATCATCGAAGTTGTCTTCGCCCTCGTTCTTCGGAACCGCGATTTCTTCGGTGATGTCCTTGTCGTCGATAGACAGCTTGAAGCTCCCGCTCGTACCGCCAGAAGCCACAGCGGCAAACATCGTGTAGTCGCCTTCTTTTGCGACGTTCACTGTGTATTCCAGCCATTCGCCAGCCTGGTTGTAACCTACGACGTAGCCAGACCCTTTCTTGTAAATGTCAACGCCCGTGCCTTCGCGGTAGCTCTT
>Ga0310696_10010022_pt1 | contig 10931 bp, 4 predicted proteins | sample AusTroGonzalo_MG_4_FD_203885 | JGI IMG/M metagenome (GOLD analysis project Ga0310696, IMG submission 203885) | Bovine rumen microbial communities from tropical cattle in Woodstock, Queensland, Australia - Gonzalo_02 (v2) (version 2) | ecosystem: Host-associated > Mammals > Digestive system >...
CGCGAGGCCGCAGCTCAGGATGGGAAGCGGCTCGCTGCCGATCTCTTCGGAGAGCTGGAAGAACTCGAAGAAGCCGAGGCCGTAGCTCTGGAAGTAGTCCGGGAAGAACCGGTTGGTGAAGGTATACTCCCAGCGGTTCTCGTTGATGGGACGGTTTTCGACCGGGCCCACGGTGTTCTTCCAGTTGTAACGCGTAGCCAGGTCCGTTCCTTCCACGATGCAGCCGCCCGGGAAGCGGAAAACACCGGGCTTGAGGTCCGCCAGGGCCTGCGCCAGGTCCTTGCGCATCCCGTTGCGGTGGCCCATCCAGGTATCCGTCGGGAACAGGGACACGTGTTCGAGGTCGACGGTCTTGCGGTCGCCGCGGAGGAAAATGCGCAGCACCGCTTTCTCCAGGGTCTCCTGCGGCTTAAGGATGAGCTCGTACTGCTTCCATTCGCTGCCGGAGACCATCAGGGACTCCTGGCACACGTGCTGGTCCTCGCCCATGGACGCGGTGTTCACCAGTTCGACGCGGAGCTTCGACTCGCCGCCGTCCGGGACGCGGGCCCATACCGTGAAGCGGTAGGTCTCCCCGGCTTTGACGCCGATGCCGAAAAAGCCCTCGTTGTCCAGGCCGGTCCACTTGTGCGGATGGCCGGGGTCCATGAGGCGGACATAATGCGGACAACGGTCGAAAGGACCGTCGTTGCGGACAGCCACCTTCCCGAAGGCTTTCCAACCCTGGAGCGGGTCGTTCGGGAATTCGAAGGAACGGTTCTTCACGAGCTCGGCGTACAGGCCGCCGTCGGCCGCGTAGTTGATGTCTTCGAAGAAGATGCCGTACATGGTGGGTTGGACGGGGGCGCCGACTTTCTTGAGGTCGATGTCCATGCGATGGACCTGGGCGGAGGCGGCCAGGCCGAGAAGGAGGGCCGGAACGGCGAGCAGGAGACGGTTGCGAATCATGATAAATGAGGTCGGATTGTGCTTTGATTTTCAAATTTACGCAAAAATATGTAAGTTTGGACGATGAAAGGTGGACAAAAGAACTTAAGGGGTGTAAAATCCTTCGTCGTGCTTCTCGCCATCCTCCTGGGACCGGCACTTTCCGGTGCCCGGGCGCAGGACCGGTTCGAGGACGGATACCTGAAGAGCACGCTCTCGATGGAGAACGGCCTCCCCTGCAATTATATCGACGACGTCTGCCAGGACGATGCCGGTTTCCTGTGGCTGGCGACCTCGGGGGGCGGCCTGTGCCGGTTCGACGGGTACGAACTGCTCACTTTCAGCGCCACCTCCGGCACCCCCCTCAAGAGCAATTTCATCCGCAACGTCTGTGAAGACCGATTCCACCGTCTCTGGATCGCCTCGGAAGGCGGGCTTGACCTCATGGACCTCGGTACGCTGGACCGCCTGGACCTTCCGCATCCCGACCTCGAAGCATACAGCGACCGGCTTTGTTCGTTCCTGACCCTGGACGCCGCCGGAAACCTCTGGTTCAAGACCGGAAAATCCCTCGTCCGCGTTTCCTTCGACGGTGGGGGCGATGTCCGGGAAGTGCTTGCGTTCACCCACGGCGGCCTTTCGCCGACCAACCTCGTCTTCGAGGATGTCGACGGAGACGGCTCCGTCTGGGTGGGCCTGGAAGGACGGCTGTACAAGGTCGGAGAAGGGCCGTACGGCACTTTGCAGGCCGAGCCGGTCCTGCCCGGCTTCCAATTCGGGGAACAGACCTACCTCTCCGACTTCCTTCCCGACGGCCAGAGACTCTGGATTTCGACGGAAAACGGCCTGTACCTCATCAACAGGCGGTCCGGGGAATGGAAACGGTACGCCCACGACCCGGGGAACCCGCATTCGCTGACCCAGAATTTCATCACCGGCCTCGCCCGGACGGACGACGGAGCGACCATCGCCGTCTCGCTCCACGGCATGAACCTGTTCGACCCCGTCACCGACGGCTTCGAGCGGATCGGCGGCGAGGTCATCAACTGCATCAAGGTCAACGGGGACCAGATTCTCCTGGGAACGGAGACCGCCGGCTTCCAGACCTTCATCCCCAAACAACTCTCCGTCAACAACTTCCAGCACGACGAGCAGGATCCCCATTCCCTAGCCGGGGGAGCCGTGAACGCCGTCCTCCAGGAACAGGACGGCCGGCTCTGGGTCGGTACGGTGGAAGGCGGCTTGAGCATCCGGGAGGCGGAGAGCCGGGAGTTCTTCCACCTCACCCGTGAGCGGGGCGGCCTCTGCCACAACAGCGTGAGCGAGTTCTGCCTCCTCCCCCAGGATCGGATCCTGGTCGGGACTTGGGGCGGCGGCATCGACATCCTCTCCACCCGCAAACCCTACCGGGTGCTGGAGCATCTGCTGCCCGGCGACACCCGCCTGGACTACATCGGATCCCTGGATTACGACCCGGACAGCGGCCTGCTATGGATCGGTTCCAACCGCGGGGTTTTCCATTATGACATGCACACGCGCGAGCTGACCCCGGCCCTCACCGAGCAGGCGAGCGGATGCATCGGCTCTTGCCTGGACACATCCGGCAGGCTGTGGATCGGCTGCCGGGAAGGCCTGTATGCCTTCGACCTGAAAGGACGCACCGCCGGCGGCGGTTTCCCCTCCACCCTGTACGCGTACAAACTGGACGCCCCGGAATCCGGTGTCCGGGAGATGATCTGCGCCATCATCGAAGCCGCCGACGGAAGTCTCTGGCTGGGCAGCAACGGGGGCGGCGTCTACCACGGCGTCCGGGCCGGCGACGGGCGCTTCGCCTTCAAAGGCTTCTCCACCCGCGACGGCCTCTCCAACGACCGCGTCCGCGGTCTGGCGGAAGACGCATCGGGGCACATCTGGGTGAGCACGGAACACGGCCTGAATGTGCTGGACCCAGAAAGCGGCCGCATCACACCCTATTTCCGGGAAGACGGACTCGCCAGTACCCAGTTCCACTGGAACAATGCCTGCCGGGGCACCGACGGATGGCTCTATTTCGGCCAGACGGAAGGGCTCACCGCCGTCGACCCGTCCCGGACGGTCTCCCGGACGATCGACGGGCCCCTCCGCCTGACGGATGTCCGGATCGGAGACCGGCACATCCGGAATCCCTATCTGGAAAGCGTCCGCCTGCACGAACGGGACAGGAACATTCTCTTCCAGTTTTCCCTCCTGAGCCCGGCCGCCCGCCGTCAATACACGTATGAATACCGGCTGGAAGGCTTCGACAAAACCTGGGTCCGCCTGTCGGACGACCGGCACGAGGCCGCGTACTCCACGCTGCCCAGCGGGGACTACCGTTTCGCCGTCCGGGCCATCCCCCGCAACGGCGGCCCCGAAAAGGCGCTGGACCTGAAGGTGGACGTCCAACCGTATTTCTACAAGACTTGGTGGTTCCTCCTCCTGGCGGCCGCAGCCCTCGCCACGGCCGCCTATGCCGGTCTCACCTGGCGGACGCGGGCGCTCGTGCGCCGGCAGGAACTGCTGCAGCGGACCGTGGACGAACGGACCCGCGAGATTTCGGAGCAGAAGAAACTGGTGGAGCAGAAGGCGGATGAACTCGCCCGCCAGAACCTTGTCCTGCGGCACAAGAACGAGGAACTGGCCGGACGCCGGCTCCTGTCCGCCCCGCAGGCGCAGCAGGACGATCCGTTCATGGACAAAGTCCTCCGGACCGTCCGTTCCCTGTACAAGGACCCCGAACTGGATGTCCCCGCTTTCTGCACGGCGATGGGCATGAGCAAGACCATCCTCAACAAGCGCATCCAGGAAGCCTTCGGCCAGCCCGTCGCCCAGTTCATCCGGACCTACCGCCTGTCGGTCGCCCGGGAGATGCTGCTCTCCAACCGGGAGAACAAGACGCTCAACATCTCCGAGATCGCCTATGAGGTCGGATTCAACGACCCGAAGTACTTCAGCCGCTGTTTTACCAAAGAATTCGGCTTCCCGCCCAGCAACCTGGACGAAAACTAGCGTCCAAAAATCCACCTTTTCAGTCTTATTTTACACCAAAGGCATCCGGAAAGTGCCTAATTTTGCCATCGGTTAACCACTTAGTCGATGACACTGAAACATTTGACCGCCCTTTTCGGCACCCTTTTTCTCGTCCTGGCCGCTCCGGCGCAGGACAATCGGAACCGGCCCGCCTTCAATCCCCTCCAGCCTGCCGTCCACGATCCTGTCGCCGCCCGTTGCGGGGATACCTGGTATCTTTTCAGCACCGGTTTCGGCATCAACATCCTCTCCTCACCGGACCTCGTATCCTGGGAACCCGCCGGACGGGTCTTCGAAACGCCGCCCCAATGGGCCGTGGACTCCGTCCCGGGCTACCACGGACATACATGGGCGCCGGACATCCTCTATCATGAGGGAACCTGGTACCTGTATTACTCATGCTCATCCTTCGGAAAGAACACCTCCGCCATCGGCGTGGCGACGAACCGGACGCTGGATCCGGATTCCCCCGACTACCGCTGGGAGGACCATGGCTGTATCGTCCGGTCCATCGCAGGCCGGGACAACTGGAACGCCATCGACCCCAACGTCTTCATCGATACGGACGGAACGGGATGGATGAGTTTCGGATCCTTCTGGAGCGGCATCAAACTGGTACGGCTGGACGCATCCCTCACCCGCGTCGCGGAACCCCAGGAATGGTTCCCCATCTGCCGCCGGCCCGAGGGAACGGCCGAGGACACCTCGCAGACCGATGATGCCATCCATGCCGATCCGCGCGGCCAGGACTTCGACCCCGGCAACGGCGCCGTGGAAGCTCCGTTCATCATCCGACATGGGGAATGGTACTATCTGTTCGTTTCCTACGACCTTTGCTGCCGGGGGGCGAAAAGCACTTATAAAGTAGTGGTGGGAAGGTCCGCGAGCGTGACCGGTCCCTATATCGACGCCGACGGAACGCCTCTGATGCAAGGCGGCGGAACCGTCGTCGCGGGCGGAAACGACCGCTATCCCGGCGTCGGCCACTGCGCTGTGGTCACTGACGGCGAAGGGGAAAAGATGCTCCTGCACGCCTACGACCGCGAAACCGGCTACAACTCCGTCCTGCTGGTCCGCCCCCTGTCATGGGACCGTGACGGATGGCCTGCCATCCGGTTGTGATGACCGTAAAACCATATTACATATAAAACTATCCAAAAACCAACATTATGAGAACCCGAGATTTGATGCTCAAAGCGCTCTTTGCCGCGGCCTTCACGGCGGTGGTATCGGCCGGGTGCACGGGCCTCGAGCCCTACACCATCGATGCACCGGACGACCTGGCCGAAAAAATCGCCGCCTACAAGGCGGAAAAGGAAGCCGGCAAGAGCGACGACTATGAGGAAATCACCATCACGACCGCCATCGTGGGCGCCGAGGACAACTCCTCTGGCTGGTGGACCGAGTTCAGCCAGTATTTCGCCGTCCCTTCCGGCAAGAAACTCTTCCTGGAATTCGAGAATTTCGGCACCGGCGCGAACAACTGGAACAACTGGAATGTCTGCGTGGCCAACTCGAAAGAGCGGGATGCCGACGGCTACAGCGAGTATTTCGTCCTCCGTTCCGACTGGTATGGCTGGGGCAACGCCGACTACACCGGATCCGTCATCGAATTCGACTATGGTGGCGGTGAAGTGAACTGGGACGAATTCCGCGAGAAGATGCAGGGCGCCACGGTGACCCTGAGCGTGGACCACGCCCGCGCCGGCGCCGCCTACCTGGAGGTGCACAGCGTCGCCACGGACGGCTTCGACATCGTGGAGAAATACAACCAGGCCGTCTCCGCCACGGAAGACATCAACGTGTTCCTCATCGCGGACGGCAGCCACTTCAACATGAAGAAGGCCTGGCTCGTTCCTTCCGAAATCGCCGAGATCCCGGACTTCGACGCCGAATCCATCTCCGTGACCGGCTATCCCGTCACCGTGCCCCTGGGCAACGAGGACTTCTGGGGCGACGCCGTCGCCACCGTCACCTTCGAGGACGGCTTCACCACGACGGTCGCCAAGGAAGACCTGACCATCACGGAGCCCGACATGACCACCCTGGGCATGAAGACCGTGGCCTACACCTATAACCTCACCAAGCTCGGGAAGCCCGGCAAGGCCGTTCTCGGTTACTACAATTTCGAAGTGACCGACCTCGCCTCCATCGCCGTGACCAAGGCCCCGGTCACCAGCACGTATTACCTGTATGACCAGGCCGTGCCTTTCTTCACCCAGGGCCTCGAAGTCACCGGCACCAAGGGCGACGGCTCCACCGTCGTGCTCGACAACGCCGCCCTCACCTTCGGCCGGGTCCAGCCCGTCGCCGGCACCCAGGACATCGAAATCAGCTTCTCCGACGGCATTTCCACCACCTTCCCGGTGAATGTGAAGCTGGGGGTCGAAGCCATCGGCGCACCCGACTTCACCAACGGCTGGTGGACCACCTTCCTCTCCGCCGACAAGCCGGTCCCGGCCGGCGAGAGCGTGACCGTCCACCTGTTCGCCTATTCCGACAACCTGGAGAACTGGCACAGCCCGTGCACCATCCTCCGCAAGGCCGACCTGAGCGAGTACGGTGTCGTCCGCATGGACAGCTTCGGCTGGGGCTCCGGTTACGACAACAACCCGGACCTCGTCATCGCGCACGACTGGGATTTCGACGTCTTCGCGGCGAACCAGAACATGTCCGCCGTCAGCATCACCGTCACCAACAACGGAGACAACACGGCCGACGTCCGCTACAACGTCACTTATGCCAACGGCGAAACCCACTTCCAGCAGTACAGCGGCCTCGCCGTGGACAGCGCCGACCTCCAGATGGGCATCGTCACCGAGGAATCCTACCTGATCGTCCTCGAGTCCGCCGCCGTGGACGCCAAGCTTACCGGCATCGAGGCTTCCGCCGAGGCCTTCCGGATCGGCGGCGCCAAGGGACTCACCCTCTCCGCCGAAAGCCTGAAGGTGAACGCCCTTTACAGCGACGGCTCCAAACTCCCGCTGAAGAAGAACCAGTTCTCGGTCGCTTTCGCGGATGACAAGGTATTCTTCGACGGCACGCCCGGCACCATCGCCAACGTGGCCACGGTCACCTACACGGACCCGGTGGGAACGGTGTTCACCGCCCCCGTCAACCTGACGGTCAAAGCCAGCGGCCAGGCCGCCCAGACAACCATGGTGGGCGCCACGGACTTCAGCAATGGCTGGTGGACCACCTTCTCCAACAACTGGGACGTCCCGGCCGGTACGGCACAGGCCGTGTCCATGAGCGTCGGTTCCGACAATGCCGGCAACTGGCACAGCCCGTGCGTCATCCTGCGGAAGGCCGACATGACCGAATACTGCGTCGTCCGTATGGACAATTACGGGTGGGGTGACAGTTTCAGCGCCGCCACGGCGGCGAGCAACTGGAACTGGGATACGTTCCAGGCGAGCATCGACGGATCCAAGGTGGACGTCACCGTCGCCAATGACGGAAACGGCTCCGCCAGCATCCGCTACCATGTGGTGTACGCCAACGGCGAGGAGCACTTCCAGTTCTACGACGGCATCCCTGTCGACTCCGCCGACGTCACCTTCGCCTTCGTCACGGAAGAGTCCTATCTCATCTTCGACTAACCTTAAGACCGAATGAACATGAAAAAGATATTTGCAAGCATCGCCCTCTGCGGCATCCTGGCGCTGATTCCCGCCGCCTTCCCTGGCAGTCTCGGCGGTTATGCGGCCCTCGCCCAGAACAACGTGACGGTCAGCGGTACCGTCGTGGACGAGAACGGCGAACCCATCCTGGGCGCCGGCGTCGTGGTGAAGGGTACTACGAACGGCACGACGGCCGACCTTGACGGCCGTTTCTCGCTGACGGTCCCCGCCGGTTCCGTCCTCCAGTTCATCTCCGTAGGTTTCGAGACGGTGGAGAAGACCGTGAACGCGGGCGGCGACCTGGGCAGCGTCACGATGCCCACCGAGCACACCGTGCTGGACCAGGTGGTCGTGATCGGATACGGTTCGCAGAAGAAAGTGGACCTCACCGGTTCGGTCGCCATCGTGGACGCCGATGAAATGAAGAAAGTCTCCAACTCCAACATCTCCACGATGCTCGAGGGCAAGGTCGCCGGTGTCCAGATCACCTCCGACGGTCAGCCGGGCGCCGACCCGTCCGTCCGCATCCGCGGTCTCGGCAGTTTCGGCAGCACCGCCCCGCTGTATGTCATCGACGGCGTGCCGATGGGGACCACCATCCGCGATTTCTCCCCGAACGACATCGAGACCATCCAGGTCCTCAAGGACGCCTCCGCGGCCGCGATCTACGGTTCGCGTGCGGCGAACGGCGTGGTGATCATCACCACCAAGGGCGGCAAGAAGAACCAGCCCATCATGGTGGACTACACCGGCTACGTGGGCGTGGACAAGATCCGCAAGAACGTGTACAAGGTCATGGACAGCGCCCAGTACGGGGACTTCGTCCGGATGGCCTTCGAGAACAGCGGACTCGCCGTCCCCGGCGGCTACGACAAGTCCAGCAGCCTGTACGTGGACCCTTCCGTGGTGAACACCGACTGGTTCGACGCCGTGTTCAAGACCGGCATCCGCCAGAACCACAATGTGAACCTGTCCGGCGGCGGCGAGAACAGCACCTTCAACATCGCCCTCGACTACTTCAACCAGAAAGGCACGATGGTGGGCGCCGGTCCCAACTATGACCGTTTCACCGTGCGTGCGAACAATACGATGGACATCAAGTTCCTGAAACTCCGCACGGGTGTCGTCTATTCCCACAGCGACCAGGACAGCATGTCCCTGTCCAATGCCAACGAATACGTCCAGGGCCTGTACGGCACCCAGTATCCGGTGATGGCATCCGCCCTGCTGATGCCCCCGTCCATCAAGGCCTATGACGAAAGCACCTGGTTCCTGGACCGCGACATCTCCGCCGCCGGCGAGTATTCCTACGACTCCTGGGGATTCGGCACCTACTATGACAGCGTCCACGGCGACATCCGCATGACGAACCCGCTGCTGTACAACAACCTCCTGGAGCGCAACACGGTCGTGGACCGCGTGGTCGCGACGGGCAGCGCCACCGTGGGCATCCTGGAGATGTTCGGTGCGAAAAGCCAGAACCACAAACTGGACTATACCCTGAACCTTTCCTACAGCAAGACCAACTGTAAAGACTTCACCTTCGTCCCGTCCTTCATCCAGAGTACGACCAACTACCTGTCCAAGAGCAACGAACGCCTTTCCCAGGGTTACCGAGCCTACTCCGACTTCCTGGTGGAGAACTACCTCACCTATGACGGCAAGTTCGGCAGGAACCATCTGAACGCCGTGGCCGGCATGACCTTCGAGCGCGAACTGACCTACAACCTGTCCGCCTGGGGCAACAACATGCCGGAGCCGTACTACCTGCAGATCGGGAACGCCACCGACCGGGATGCCAGTTCTTCCCAGTTCGAGCATGTCCTCGCTTCCTACATCGGACGTCTCACCTATGATTTCGACGGCCGCTACCTCTTCCAGGCGACGGTCCGCCGCGACGGCAGCTCCAGACTGTCCACCGGCAACCACTGGGACTGGTTCCCTTCCGCTTCCGTCGGCTGGAGAATCGACAAGGAGCCTTTCTTCACCGTGGATCCCCAGCTGGTGAGCCTGCTGAAACTCCGTGCCAGCTACGGCGTGCTGGGTAACGAGAACATCGGCGAGTACCAGTACATGGACACCATGGCCCGTGGAAACTACACCTACAGTTTCGGCGGGAACAAGGTCACCGGTTCCTCCATTTCCAACTACGTGAATACCGCCATCCACTGGGAGAAGAAGAAGACCCTGGACATCGGTCTGGATTATGCGATGTTCGGCGGCGCCCTCGAGGTCAACGCCGACTACTACAACGCCCTCTCCGAGGACCTGCTGTACAGCGTGCCCGTTCCGGCCGAAGCCGGCGCCACGAACGAATCCGTGACCATGAACGCCGCCTCCATGCGGAACACCGGCTTCGAGCTTTCCGCCTCCTGGCGCAACTACCAGCACGATTTCAAGTACGAGTTCTCCGGCAACGTGACCCTCCCGAGGAACACCGTGGTTTCCCTAGGTCCTTCCGGCGAAGCCCGCAACGACGCGTTCACCCGCACTGAACTGGGGGCCGAGGTGGGTCGTTTCTACGGCTATGTCTATGAGGGGATCTTCCAGAGCCAGGAACAGATCGACACCCGCATCAACGATGCAGGGAACCGGGTGACCCAGGCCGGTGCGCAGCCCGGCGACGTGGCCTACAAGGACGTCAACAACGACGGCCAGATCACGGCCGATGACCAGACCTTCATCGGCAGCGGCATGTCCAAGGTCCAGTTCGGCCTGAGCGCCCGCTTCGAGTACAAGGGCTTCGACCTGTCCGTCTCGACTTTCGGTGCGGCCGGGTACCAGCTCCTGGACTTCGTGGACATGACCCTCCGCAGTTCATACGGCATGACCAACCGGAGCGTGGACCTGATGAATGCCTGGACGCCCGAACATCCGAGCACGACGGTCCCGCGCGTTTACTACAAGGCTACCGGTACCATCACCAACGACATGTTCAGCTCCCGCTACCTGCAGAACGGCACTTACTGGAAGATTGCCAACGTCGAGTTCGGCTACAACCTTCCGGAAGGCCTGTTCGGCGGTTTCATCCGCGGCGCCCGCATCTATCTGAGCGGACAGAACCTGGTGACCATCAGCAAGTACCGTGGTTACAACATCGACTTTGCCGGCGGCGCTTTCACCCCGGGTTACAACTATTGCTCCTATCCGGCTCCGATCACGGCGATGCTGGGTGTGAAACTTTCCTTCTAAGATGACGACGATTATGAAAAAGATAGTGATTGCCCTGTCCGTCCTTGTCCTTGCCGGCATCGCCGCTTCCTGCGACAAGTATCTGGATGTCAAGAACCCCAACAACCAGACCACCGCCGATTTCGGATACACCGAATCCGA
>Ga0310696_10010025_pt1 | contig 10930 bp, 10 predicted proteins | sample AusTroGonzalo_MG_4_FD_203885 | JGI IMG/M metagenome (GOLD analysis project Ga0310696, IMG submission 203885) | Bovine rumen microbial communities from tropical cattle in Woodstock, Queensland, Australia - Gonzalo_02 (v2) (version 2) | ecosystem: Host-associated > Mammals > Digestive system >...
CAGACCCTGAAACTTGCGGCCGACCGGGAAAAACTGGGTCTGCGTTCCGGCTTCGAGGTGAAGAACGCCGAGACGGGCAAAGCGGAGATGCCCGCGGGGATCGCGCTGGCTCCCTACGATTTCAAACTGCTCATATTGGAATAAAAAATCACCCTTTCAAACAGGATAAAGGAGGAAAAAATGGTTTCCGGAACAAGAAAAGCACCTTTCACCCTGATCGAGCTCCTGGTCGTGATCGCCATCATCGCCATTCTGGCCGCGATGCTCATGCCCGCCTTGCAGCAGGCCCGGGACCGGGCCCGCACTTCCAACTGCCTCAACAACCTGAAACAGCTGGCGCTGGCGGGGACCCAGTACAGCAGCGACTACGACGATTACCTCGTTTTCGCCAGCGGCACGAACACCACGTTGGTCTACACCTCCATCGCCTGGTACCAGCAGCTGGATAAATACTGCTCCGTCAGCACCTTCGACTGCCCCGGCGGCCCCCGGCACACCCGGCGGTACGACGTGGGCGTCAAGTTCAGCGACGGCTCCCTCTTCAAGGGGACCTACTCCGTCCAGCGCATCACCGGGCGCGGCGGACAGGCGGGGGACGTTTTCCGCAAGCTCACCGACGTCACCCGGCCCTCCCGGGTCCCGATGTACATGGACGGCAACTACAACAAGTCCCTCGGCGCGGGCGCCTTCACGGCCTACAGCACGAAGAATCTGGTGCCCGACGTGGGCAATTACGTGATAACGGATTCCAATTACTCCGGCCATCCCTATTCGAGCCTCCTCGGGTTGTGGCACAACCGGAGCGCCAATCACAGCAACCTCGACGGCAGCGGACACAATCTGACCCATCAGGAGGTCATCTCCAAGTACACCACCGCCGTCGCCATCACGGCCCTGATGAAGGGGGAGTGAAAAGCCGGGATGGATCCCTCTCCGACGCGTCTTCTGGCCGAAAGCGAGTTCCGGCGGCTGGGCGGCGGCAAGGCCGAGTTCCGCCTCGACCTTGGATTGCCCTCCTTCGAGATCGCCCGCAGGGGAGGCGTCTGGCTGCTTTCGGGCCCCACGGAGACGGAGCTTCTCTACGCCGTCTACGACTGCGCCGAGCGTTTTCTCGGGTACGACTTTTTCGAGCCCGGCACGGAGGACTTCGATCCGGCGCAAGTCCGGCGCGATCTCTCCTCCGGCGTCCTCGTTCCGGCCCGGCGGCCGCTGCTCCGGCACCGCGGGTTCATTCAGGAGTTCCCCTTCGACCCCGGAAAGACCCGGGAACTCTTCGATTGGATGGCCAAAAACAAGCTCAATTATCTTTTGGTGTGGATGAAGTATTACGATGAGCTCCCGGACGACCTCAAACGATACGCCGCCTGCCGGGGGATCGTCATCGAGAGCGGGCATCACAACTTCGAGTACCTCATCCCCCTCGAAAAATACGGCAAAAGCCATCCGGAGTACTTCGCGCTCCGTCCCCGCGGGGGCGGGGAAAGGGAACTGCCCGGAGTGCGGCACGCCACCCGACAATTATGCACCACCGAGCCGGGCCTGCGGGAGGAGATCGCCCTGCGGCTCCTGGCCTATGGGGCAGAACATCCGGAGCTCACCCGGCTGGGGCTCAATCCCAACGACGGCTTCGGCTGGTGCGAATGCGCCCGCTGCCGCACGTATTATCAGAAGGACGACCACAGGAAATGCCGCGTCCCCACGCCGGGAAAACCCTACTTTTTCGCCGAAAACGCCTATGATGAATTCATCGGGGCGGTGGCGGAGAAGATCCACGCGGAGCGCCCCGATCTCGTGCTGGATTTCTTCGGCTACGTGAATTATTCCTCGCCCGCGAAAAACTTCCGCCTGACCCGGGGGATCGCCGTCGAGCTCGCCAATTACTGGCGCTGCGTCCAGCACGATCTGGACGACCCCGCCTGTCCCACCAACCGGGGGTTCCTCAATGATCTGCTGGCCTGGGAGAAGGCCAAAGATGGCGGGGAGCTTCTGATCTACGAGTACTACATGGGGATCAACTTCTACATGTCTTTGCCGCTGCTCTTCTGGAAACGGATGTTCGACGAACTGCGGTTCTATCGCGACCACGCCGTGGACGGCGTGCTGACGCAGTTCCAGCTGGGCCATTGGAGCGTCTACGGGAGCAATTACCGCTTCATGGCCGCGGCGGCCCGGGGGGAGCGTTTCGAAGACGTCCGGGCGCGCTTTTTCAACCGCCGTTTCCCGGGGATTGTCGGGGAGGCGGAGGCCTTTTTCGACGCGGTGCAGGCCGTTGTCGATTCCGTCGGCGGGTGCCACATCCCGACCCCGGCCTCGCTTTTCAGCAGGATCAAGCTGGAACAGCTGGAAAAACTTCTTCCGCCCGCCCGGAGGATCGCGCGGAAAATTCCTCATCTCCGCCCCGCCGCGGATCTTGCGTGCTGGGTGCGTTATCTTATCGCCTTCAAAAAGCTCTACGACAGCGAGACGGCGCGCCGGATCACGGAGGAAGAGATGCGCCGTTTCCGCCGCCGGATCGCCCGCGGAAGCGGCCGCCGCCTTTTCGCCTTGCCGGTCCAGGGGTACCTGAAGCTGTGGCAGGAGGACATCGCCGCGGGCCGTCCCTGCCGTTTCTTCGACGTCGACTGGCCCTCCGAGTTCCGCCGCCGCGCCGCCGAGGCCGCCCCGGCGAAGCCGTCACGGTGACCCTGGGGGGGAGGCGGTCTATGAATACTGTGAATACTGTGAATACTATGAATACTGTGAATGCCGCAAAGTCAACCCTGATCCGGTATTCATAGTATTCTTAGTATTCCCAGTATTCCTAATTTTCCTGCTTTTCTTCCTCCCGAAACCGGCAGTTGACCAGCGGCATCCACGGGAGCCGTGCTTTCGGGTTGTGATTCAACAGACCGATTTGAACTCCCGGCGCATCGGAGTCGTTGTAAAGGCCGAGCTGCAGACCGCCGCAGCGCGCCTCTTCGCCGCGGATCCCGCTGTCGATCAGGTTCGCAAGCCCGAGCTGGACGCCATAGTCGGCGCCGACGCGCGACACGAGGGCGATGCAGAGACCGTAATGCTTCCCCTCGACGGAGGAGGTCAGCCCAACGGTCAATCCGCCGACATCGTCCCCGCAGGAGTTGAACGGCGCAAGCGCAAGTCCCCAAACCTCCCGCCGCTGACAGGTCAAGATCAGATCCAAGTTGAGGCCCATGACTTTCGCGCCGTCGTCGAAGAGCAGAAGGGGCCACGCGCCGATCTGGACCGCGGTCCATCGCGCATCCTTGAAGACCGGGACCGCGCCGCTGCCGTGGGCGAATGCACCCGTGCTCAGAACACAGCACAGAAGCAGCAGGACGAATTTGCTTTTCACGCAAGCCTCCTTCCCAGTCCCCCGGTCTTCGCATCCCGGCGGATCAGGCGAGATCCAGCAGGCGCGCCGCGGCCTGCCAAATGGTACGGGCCCGGTCGTTGAGGAGCTTGACGGCGTCGGCGCGTTTCCCGGCTTTCAGCAGGTCTTCCGCGGCCGCCTGAGCGGCTTTGTATCCGGCCAGCGCATCGGCTTCGAAGGTCAGCCACGTCCGGGGGATCTCCGCGCCGAAGCCATTTGCCTCAAAGAGGTTCCACGCGGCCGAGGACCAGCGGAGATCCGTCATCTCCGGAAGGTACGCTTTGGTGCACACGGGCACGGGGACGAGGATGGTCTGACGGGGCGGGCCGATCAGAAAATACCCGGTGGAGAGAACGTCGGGGAAGGCCGTGTTCAGCTCCAGCGTCGAGGCGGAGTTGGTGGTCTTGTAACAGAGGGTCCGGGGGAAGGGGGTGCCCTCCGGAGGCACGGTGTCCCGGGCGATGGCCACGGCGTCGGCCGCGGTGATCCTGCCGTTGGCGCGCAGGGCGCGGTTCAGGCCGCGGATCGCCATGTACTCCCTGTTGCAGCTTTCGAGCCAGCTTTCGGCCGTGTTGTCGGCGACGGAAGCCATGCCGGGATTGTGCCAGATGTTGGCGCGGACCGCATAGTTTCTGTCGTAACGCGTCGCGGAACAGCGCTCGGCTGTCATGTCGACGATGAAGCCTTCTTTCAGGTCCATGAAGAGGAAAATGGAGCCCTTGTCGCCGTGGGCATAACACCGGGCGCGCCGGATCTCCTCCAGTTTTTCCACGGCCTGAGCCGCCGTGTCGCATTGGGCGAGGCAGATTTTGATGATGTCGGGCGTCTCGGTGTCCGCGTCCGGGTCGCTGGGTTCGGTCGTTTTCTCCCCGCTGTTGACGGCGGCGGCCAGACCGGAGGCGTTGAGCCCCATGCAGACGTTTTCCGGATCTTTCTTTTTCCGGGGGTCGATGTCGCCAAGGCCGATCCATTGTCGCGGGGCCCCCGGGGGACTTTTCAGGGGGGTGATGGCCCGGGCGCCCGCGTCCCGGTTCTTGTGCAGAAGCAGGGTGCCGTTCTTCGTCAGGTCGCCGAAGACCATCCAGCTGGTGCATTCGTGGGAAAGATCGTCATGACCGGCGGAATATGTTTTCATGGCCGTTTCTCCGGATGCGGGACCGTCAGGGCTTCAGGGCGCGTTCCAGCTGGCCGCCGAAAATGGCGAAAAGTTTTTTCCGCTGCTCTTCGACGGCGGTTTTCAGCTGTTCCTCCCCGGTTTTTTTGATGCTTTCAGGAAGGTTCTTCGGCCGGTAGCCCGAGAACTGCACGTCGCGGACCTCAAGTTTCGCCTCGGTTTTCGTCGGGAAGCGGAAGGGGCTCTTTCCGGAGCGGTCGATGAAGCGGCAGTTCTCCATCAGCATGTACCCCGTGCGGTTGCCGACGAGGATCCCGTCATGGGCGATGCCGCTGACCGCGGCGTTTTTCAGCACGTTCCGGGTGTCCTGGACGAATTCGACGTCCAGACCGAGGTTGTTTTCGAGATAGACGTTTTCATGGGTGCAGTCGGCCTTCTGGATGTGGCAGATGCCGGTGGAGTTGCCGATGGCGACGAAGTTGCGGACGAAGATCTGATTGGCCTCGTGGGCGCTGATCCCGTCGTCGCCGCACTCGACGGCGGCGATGTTTTCAAGCACCAGGTGGGTGTTGGGACCGTGGAAATTGAAGCCGTCGTTCCAGACGTGCCGGACGATGACGTTGCGCACGGTGACGTGGGAACTGCCCTCCTTGCCGTAGAAAATGACGCCGGAGACGGTTTTCATCGTCGGTTCCTCGATCTGGGCGTCCTTGAGCGAAGCGCAGTTTTCGGGGAGCCGCACGAAGATCTCCCAGATGTTTTTCTCGGGCGTGGGGCAGGTCGTCCATTCGCCGGGGGCGAGGGTCTCGGGTTTTTTGAAGGCGGCGGCGCCCCGGCCCTTGGTGTAGCGTCCCATGCGGACGATCTTGCCCTTCATCACCAGAAAGAAGCGGTTCCGCATGGGCTCTGCCATCTTGGCCCGGCGGCAGTACAATCCGGGGCTTTTCTCCTGCCACTGGGCGGGATCGATCGCCTTGACGCCGGAAAAGATGTTGAACATGCCGTCGACGACGATGGGTTTGTCGGCGGTGCCGCGGATGTTCGCGAAACGCAGCGTGTCGTGGATGATCTTCCCCGCGGGCAAAATTTTGACCGTGTCTCCCGGCTTCGCCTTGCGGATGGCGCGGTCGAAGTCACTGAAGGGTTTTTCCCGGGAGCCGTCGCCCGGGGCGGAAGCGTTGTAGTCCACGAAGATCTCCCCCGCGCCCGCCAGGACGCAGCAGAAAAACGATACGATCGCAAAAAAACGGTACTTTCCCATGAGCGCACTCTTACCCTTCTGTTCGTTCGGTGAACGAACGATAATATACACGGGGAATTTTTTCCCGTCAAGTTCGGGGCGGGAGTTTTCCGCACGGGGAAGGGTGCGCGGCGACTCCGGGAGGATCGGTCAGTTCGACTTCGGTGCGTCGAACCGGTAATCCCTGAAAAACAGCGCCGCGCCGGAGATCGCGCCGGGCAGCAGGATCAATCCGGCGAAGGGGAAAAGCTGGACGAAATACGCCCCGAGTCCCAGACCGGCGACTGCGGCGATGTGTTTCCGGGCCAGGCGCTGGATCTCCCAGATATGAAGGCCCCTCCCGCAGCCGATCGTGGCCAGGATCATCACGCCGAAGCGGTATCCCGCGGCCGACAGGGCGATCAGTTGCCCCAATATCGGCAGCCATGCCATCAGAACGAAGAGAAGCAGAACGAGAACGAGCGTGTTGAAAAAATACACCAGCCAGAAAAGGGCGGAGACCGTTCGGAAGCTGCCGCCTTTCGGCCTTTTCGGCATCGCGTACGGCGTGCCGTCCCTTTCCGGGACCAGATCGCAGAAACGCTCCCCCGAGAACCGCCAGCTCAGCAGCGTGACGGAAAAAAACACGAAGACCGCAAATCCCAGCGTCATGGACACGATCTCGCCGAAGACGATCGAGGTGACGAGGTTGTTGAGAAACTCGATTTTGATATGCAGAAGTTTCCCGCATTCCTCCTTGAGATAAGCGATCATCCGGGCGCGGAGATACAGACAGACGCACATCAGCGGCAGATAGACCGCCGCCGAAACGAGCAGCGGCATCGCCGCTTCGCGCCACAGGGCGGTTTTGCGGAGGAACAGTCCGATGCCGCGGGAGATGTATTTCGCTCCCCGGAGGAGATCGTCGGGATGGTTTTCCATTGAAAAACTCTCTTTTTCCGGAGCTTTCGGCAGCTCCTTTTTTTGCGGGGACGGTGCCGGGATTTTCAGAGACCGTCGTCTCCGAAATTCGCGCGTCTGACAAGCTCGTTGATGATGCGGACGACCTGCCGGGCCTCGTCTTCGGAAAGACTGTGCGTCATGGAGCGCCGGAAGGAGATCTCCACGGAGGACGAACTGTCTGCAGTGATGGAGATCAGCGTGGTTTTTTTGAACCAGTACCGGGTGAGGAAGAGTGCGGCGAGGATCAGCGAGACCGCCAGAAACACCCAGCTGGCGGAGATGAGGCAGACGACGCATCCGATGACGGAGGCGATCCCGAGTATGAGAAACAGCACGGGCCGGAAGAAGCCGCAGAGCATGTCGCTGATTTTGGCGGTGGGGATGATCTGCCTGATGTTTCCGGAGAGGGAACCGCGGATGTATTCCACGCGGTCCTCGTAAATCTCCAGCGTTTGGGTCGTATTGACCCCGATGATGGTCAGGATCAGGTCGATGAGCCCCCCCTTGCGGCCGGAGAGCCTTACGTAGCACGGACCATTGAGGTCGATGGCCTTTTCCTTGAGGACCAGCGCGTTGCCGCCGATGAGAACTGCCAAAAAATGCATGATCGGACTCCCTTTCCTTTTCTGACTGTGTTGTGTTTTGTCTGCGCTTTATTTGTTATCCGCGATGGAAGACAGGGACAGCGGTTTCGGCGGCCGGGGCGCGAGGGAGATCGGCCGGGAGTGTCCGCTTCCGGCCGCAGGGCGTCCGTCGCGGCCTTTCTTTGCGGGCGAAGGAAGATTTTCTTCGGTTTTCTTTACCCGGGGCAGGCGTTTCGTTTCGACGCTGGAAGCCGAAGAGGCGACCTGCCGGCGTTCCGAAGGATTTTCAGCCTCGGGGAGGGCGAAGACGCCGGCGCAGCTCATACAGCCGATCATGCGGTTGTGCGGCTTCACCGCGGAGAGGTCGTAATGCTGTCCGCAATAGGGACAGGCGACTTTTTGCGCTTTGGAGAATCCCGGGATCCCGCTGCCGTACCGGAAGGTCAGTCCGGCGGCCGCAAGAAAGGGTTTCCCGCAGGCGGAACACCTTTCATTGTGCCGCGGATAGGATGTTTCGGGAACGTCGATCAGCGTTTGACAATTCGGGCAGTTGATGAACATGATATCCTCCCCCGGTCTTTCCGCTCCGGACCTCCCTCATGGAGTTCCGATGATGCGGCCCGACAGAAATATTTGTCGTAATATACTGCGGCAAAATGTGAAATGCAAATTGAAAAAACATGCGTTCCCCACTTTTTCCGGGCGTTACCGGCTGTCTTCGATCCCCATTTTTTCGATGAGGCAGTTCAGGCTTTTGTCGTGCTGGGCCCGGGTGATGGCGCCGGTGGCGAGGAAGGTCTCCAGCAGGGCCTTCTGGCGAAGGAAAAGTTCGCGTTTTTTTTCCGCGGGGGAGGCGTTTCCCCCGCGGCCGTCCCTGTCTTTTTCCGGATCCATTGCCGTCACGCCGTTCAGATCGCGGCAAGGCGGGTGCTCCACTCGGAGCCGACCGAGCCGTAATAGTGCCACTCGAGGGTATTCTCGCCCTTGACCAGCTGGGCGCCGAGGTCGCCCGCCGAAGTCCGGATCCGGAGATCGTCGGTGCCGTCCGCGTCGAAGTCCGCGATCTGCTCGACGGTGATGTTTCCGAGGTCGCCGAGGCCGAACCAGCTTGCCGCGCTGCCGTTGTCGACCAGCCACGCGCCGTAGTAGTCTCCGGTCCGGAGCAGCACGTCGTCGGTGCCGTCCCCGTCGAAGTCCCCGCAGCCGACGATGCCGAAGTTTTCCGGCAGGGTGTCGAGGTCCGCCCAGACCATCGTGCAGTCGCTTTGGGTGAGCCAGCTTCCGGCGAACCCGGCGTCGTGCTTCAGGACCACGTCGGACCGGCCGTCGCCGTTGAGGTCGCCTGTGGCGGCGATCTGCCACTCGTCCCCGAGGCTCTGGAAGTAGTGCCATCCGGTCCCGTCGGTGAGGTGGCACCCCACCGCGCCGTTGACGTTGCGGAGCAGCAGATCGGATTGGCCGTCGCCGTTGAAATCGCCGAGGCCCAGCACCTGCGTATCGGCGTCGAACGTGCAGACGGTCTCCCATCCGGCGACCTGGCCGGACTCGTTGGTGACCCATGCGCCGACCACGTTGCCGGTGCTTTTCAGGTACACGTCGCCCGTCAGTTTTTCCGGGGCGGTGGCTCCGATGCCGAAGATCTCCCAGCCCTCGTTGCGCTGACTCAAGTCGCCCCACACCGGGGTCTGGTCGTACTGGATCAGCCACGCGCCGGTGGCGCCTTCCGCGCCGTGTCCGGCTTCGACGATGGACATGACGACGTCCGCCCGCCTGTCGCCGTCGAGGTCGTCGGCGGCGCGGGCCAGCAGCGGGGCTTCGGCGCTCGGGACGACGACCTCCTTTTGGACCGTCACGGCGGCGCCGGTACCGTCGTCGCCGTCGAGATAGGAGATGAAGAAGACCTCTCCCGGGGCCGCGCCCGGCAGATCCTCCGCGTCGATCACCACCGAGAAGATCCCCGCCGCGCCGGTCTCCTGCAGCTGGAACTCGACGCCTTCCGGCGCCGCGGCGCTGCCGACCGTGACGGAAACGTTCTTCCCGGCGGCGTCGATGTCGGTGACGTAGACGGCCAGTGACGAAACCTCCTCGTCCGCCAGCCGGAGATCGGCGAGCACCGTCGCCTTTTCGCGGGTGATGCTTCCGTCGACGGAGAAGACAAGTTCATAGGATCCCTGCCGGAGATCGACGACGAACCGGAGGTCTCCCGCCCGGTAGTGATTGCCCGCCGCGAGCTCGGTCCCGGCGCCGTTGGCGACGGAGACGAGGCTGTAACGGGCGCTTTCGTCGAAGGCGGGAGTCAGGAAATACATCCACCCGCCGCCGTCTTCGAGTTCGGCCGTGACGACCAGCTGGGAATCCTTTTCCCCGCAGGTCAGCTGGGCGTCGGCGGGCTGATTCGAAAAATCCAGGAACTGCCCGTTGGTGAAATCGAAGAGGGCGCAGGGCCCGGGGCCCGTCAGCGAGCAGCTCAGGCCGCGGATGACCGCGTCATTCGCGGAGCCGTCCGAGGCGATCAGATTTTCTTCGCCCACGGCGACTTCGCCGAAATCGGTCCGGAAGGCCTGCGTGACGAGGGCGTCCAGCGCGACCTGCCACAGGCTGAGGAGTTTGCTTGTCCGGGCCTCCTCCGTGCCTTTGCGGTCGACGAACAGATTGGCGGACTCCGGATCGGAAATCGTCAGCAGCAAAATGAATTCGGCATACTGCTTGTTGAACATCCAGTACCCCCCGGCGGGATCGGGCACCGCCGCGAGGACCTCCCGCAGCTGCGGATGGCCGATGAGGAAATTTTCGTCGCAGTGGACCATGAGATAGGAAAAGCCCTCTTCCGCGAGCGTTTCCGGGCTCCCCTCGGCCAGCACGGCAAGATCGGGATCGCGGGAAACGTCGTCCAGCGCGCCGAGGAAAAACAGCGTGCCGCTGTGCTGGGAACTCGTCCCGTAGGCGAGGGGCCCGGAGGAACACCGCGCCGTGTTGACGAAAAGCACCGCCGAGGAGTCCGCCGCGTTCGAAACATAAAATTTGCCCGCCATGGAAATCAGATCGCCGTCGTTGACGTAGTGCCGGATGGTGCCGATCTGCGTGCTCTTGAAAGGCATCGTCTCGGTTATCCCCGGGGAATTGAAAGTCACCAGAGAATCGATCTCCGCAACGTCCCCCTTGGAGTGCGCGTAAACGGCGAACCACTGCGCCAGCGCCCCGCCCAGACTGTGCCCGGTGAGACTGACCGCGCATCCCTCGTCGGCGAGCTCCTTCAGGTCCTCGTAGACGTCGCTTGAATTGAGGTAGAATTCCGCATAGCCGATGCCGATGGGTTCCAGATCGATCAGAAAATCGATCAGCTGATCCGTTCCCCCGCAGGCCAGAACCGCCTGCTTCAGCGATTCCCCCCCTTCGTCCACCTGTTCCAAAAGAATCGCTTCGAAACCGTTGTACCACGTCGGCTCGTAAATCTCCCGCACCACGAAGTGCCACGTCTCCGCCGCCCCCGTCTCCGCATTGTCGATCGTGAAGTCCAGCGGATCCCCCTTGGAATACCCCTCGTGCCCGTCCTCATACGCGATCACCCGCGCCAAATATTCATACGCCGCATTGGATAACAAACTCATAACAGACCTCCGTTATAGTATATCACCTCTCCCCCCTCTTTTCAAACGTCAGGGGGCGTTGTTCCGGGGGAAGGG
>Ga0310696_10010027_pt1 | contig 10928 bp, 8 predicted proteins | sample AusTroGonzalo_MG_4_FD_203885 | JGI IMG/M metagenome (GOLD analysis project Ga0310696, IMG submission 203885) | Bovine rumen microbial communities from tropical cattle in Woodstock, Queensland, Australia - Gonzalo_02 (v2) (version 2) | ecosystem: Host-associated > Mammals > Digestive system >...
AATAAATAGTAAATAGTAAATAGTCAAATAGTCTAATAAGATTATGGTCTTACCAATGTACATATTCGGGCAGCAAGTGCTGAGAAAAGAAACAGAAGAAATTGCGCTCGACTACCCACAACTGAAAGAACTAATTCAGAACATGTTCGAAACCATGCAGAAAGCTGACGGTGTTGGATTGGCCGCTCCACAGATCGGGCTGTCCATCCGTCTGTTCGTTGTCGACCTCAATGCGCTGAAGGACGACTACCCCGAATACGAAGGGTTCCTGCATGCATATATCAATCCACAGATTCTCGAAGAGAGCGAAGAGACGGAAGTCATCGAGGAAGGCTGTCTCAGTGTACCCGGAATCCATGAAGGAATACGCCGACCCAAGTCGGTACACGTCACCTATATCGACGAAAACCTGCAACCGCACGACGAATGGATGGAAGGATTCGCTGCACGTGTATTCCAGCACGAATACGACCACCTCGAAGGTAAACTCTTCATCGACCACCTCTCTACCCTACGCAAACAGCTCATCAAGAAGAAGCTGCTCGCCATGTCGAAGGGGAACGTCAATTGTGCGTATAAGGTGAAAAGGAATTAAGAGGTTAGAGGTAAGAAGTAAGAGGTAAGAGATAGGAAGTTTTAGGATATGAGATTGCGAACGGTCATTACGGTCATCAGTTTAAGCTTTTCGCTTATGCTTTCAGCACAGATCAATGCTGAACGCATGATGATTATTGGTCGCAATGCACTATCGTACGACGACTACGCACTCTCCATCCAGTACTTCAGTCAGGTCATCTCTGCCAAACCCCATCTGTACGAGCCCTACTTCTTCCGAGGACTGGCCAAGTTCTACCTCGAAGACTATACAGGAGCCGAAACCGACTGCAGCAAGTCCATCCTGCTCAATCCCTATTATGCCAACTCCTACGAGGTACGAGGCCTCTCGCGCATCAATCTGAAAGACTTCTGGGGGGCAGCAATGGACTACGAAGAAGCCATCCAGATTGACGACAGCAAAAAGTCCATCTGGCACAACCTCGTGCTCTGTTACCTCGAACTCGACAGTCTCAACAAAGCAGACTCTGCTCTCGTACGGTTCATCGATAAATGGCCCAAACATGCCGAAGGTTACCTGTTGAAAGCAGAAGCCCTGCTCAAGGAAGGCGACACCATAGCAGCCGAACAATATGCCGACAAGGCGCTCGACTGCGAGAAATACAACCCTCAAGCGCTCTCCTTCAAGGCCGCCATGCTGATGAAACGCGAAGAGTTTGCGGAAGCCGAGACAACACTCGACGAAGCCATACGTCTGCAACCCAAGGATGTACGCAACATCATCAATCGAGCCTTGTGCCGATTCCAGCAGAACAACTATCGCGGAGCCATGTCCGACTACGATCTGGCACTCGACCTCGACCCCACCAACTTCGTCGGGCACTACAACCGAGGTCTGCTCCGGGCATCAGTCGGTGAAGACAACAAAGCCATCGAGGACTTCGACTTCATCCTCGAACGCGACCCCGACGACATCATGACCCTCTTCAATCGAGCACGACTCTACGACCAGACAGGCGACTATCAGTCAGCCATACGCGACTACACAAAAGTCATTGAGGAATTCCCCAAATTCCTTTACGGCTATCAGCTGCGAGCTGAGGCACGAAGGAAAATCGGAGATACACGAGGAGCCATGAAGGACGAGGAACACATCCTCCGCGAGAACATAGCCCATCGCTACGGCTACTCCACCCCAACCAGTCGCCAGAAGAACCGCACACGAAAGAAATCGCAGGTCGACCCGAACGACTTCCAGCAACTGGTCGAGGAAGACAATACCAAAGAATACGAAGACGAGTTCCGTGGTAAGATACAGAACAAAGCTATCGACATGAAACTCCTGCCGATCATCGTACTCACCAACGATGCGAACACAGCCAACGAGAGTGTGCTCAACGACTACACCATCGAGGCATACCGCATTTCGAAACAAACCATCAGCCAATTCCAACAAGGAATCGACTACTGCATACAAGCTGACGAAGAACGACTGAAGAACCCACAGACAGGTACAACCGCCGTTCCACGACAAGGAGAGCGCGGAAGTGGCGCGTTCAAACTGGCAGCCGATGCATTCAAACGATGCACCACCGAAGCACCCCAGTTTGCCGAAGCCTACTACAATTATGCATACACACTCGCTATGCAAGGCAAATACAACGAGGCCATCGAAAACCTCACCCTCGCCATCAGCAAGAAGAACAGTTTCGCACTCGCCTACTACAATCGAGGCATCCTGTACCTCAATACCGACAACCAGACAGCAGCCGTAAGCGACCTCAGCAAGGCAGGCGAACTCGGCATCTATCAAGCATATAGCATCATCAAACAAAGCAGAAAAAAGAAATAAATATAGAAAACGATGAAACAGACAGCAATTCTACTCCTACACTGCCCCGATAAGCAGGGCATCATCACAGAAATCACAAAATTCATCACCGACAACAACGGAAACATCATCTACCTCGACCAATACGTCGATCATGTCGAAGAGCACTTCTTCATGCGTGTCGAGTGGACGCTCGAGAAATTCCTTGTACCCGCAGAGAAGCTCGAAGAGTACATCCGTACCCTCTATGCACAACGCTACGACATGCAGTTCAGCCTCTACTTCGGCAACAAGAAGCCACGCATGGCCCTCTTCGTATCGAAGATGAACCATTGTCTCTACGACCTTCTCGCACGCTATCAGGCAGGCGAACTCAATGTCGACATCCCATGCATCGTGTCCAACCACGAAGACCTCCGTCCCGTAGCCGACCAGTTCGGCATACCCTATTATGTATGGAAAATCGAGAAAGACTGGTCGAACAAACGCGAAGTCGAGCAAGCAGAGATGGAGTTGCTCAAAGAGAAGCAAGTCACCTTCATCGTCCTCGCACGCTACATGCAGATCATATCCGATGAGATGATCAAGGCATACCCCAATAAGATCATCAACATCCACCACTCCTTCCTCCCAGCTTTCATCGGAGCCAAGCCCTATCATCAGGCCTACCAGAGAGGTGTGAAAATCATCGGAGCCACAAGCCACTACGTCACAGCCGACCTCGATGCAGGACCTATCATCGAACAAGATGTCGTTCGCATCACCCATAAGGACACACCCGAGACACTTGTCCTCAAAGGCAAAGACCTCGAGAAAATCGTCCTCTCACGAGCCGTGCAGAAACACGTAGAGCGAAAAATCCTCACCTACAAAAACAAAACCATCATCTTCAGCTAAGATGATGGTTTTCTATTTCAATGGTAAATGGTAAATCGTAAATCGTAAATGGATAAATGGTTCAAGAGTTCATCAGGTTCTCAAAGAAGTCATCCAGATCCTTGTCCATATCCTTCAGCAAATCATCATTGAGAACGATGAGATCCTCATCCACATAAAACAACTCCTCAACCGTTTCCTGGTTATCATCCTCCAGCACAAACGAGAACGGTTTCGATACACTAATCTGTTCGAACGCCCCCTCGGTTGACATCTCGTTCAGAATCGCCTTCAACTCATGCGCCATCATTTCCATTTCCTCATCACCATCCATATCAATCCACTCCTCCACGATGGCTGAAGCAATCACAGCTTCCGTATCGTCAGCGATGCCCACTTCGCCACTATCAGTATCAACATGCAGATGGAAATCGGTGACAACCATGAAGTCGTCATCCTTAGCAAAATGATTAACAGCCTGCTCAATGGCAGCACGAAGATTCGATGTCGAAGTGTTACTGATTGTCATATTCAAACCGATTAGGTATGCAAAAGTACGAAATAATTGATAATGCATAATGCATAATCCATAATTAATTGCAAAAAAAGGTTGAAAGTGTGATGCTTTCAGCCTTTTTGTTCTTTCCACTACTGTTTTTCAACGATCAAAGCAAACAAAAAAGCCGCCCTGATGGACGGCTTTGCTTGTCGGGACATCTCCTGATTATGAGACGGCGATGTTCTTTGATACCTTCTTCTCCTCCTTCGTAGCCTTTGGCATGATGACGGTCAGGATACCATTCTCTACCTTTGCAGAGATCTTGTCCTTGATGACATCATCAGGCAATGTGTAGGCCTGTTCGTAGTTGGAGTACGAGAACTCACGACGCAGGTAGTGGTGCTTCTGGTCACTTTCCTTGTGTTCTGTCTTGTTCTCGATGGCGATGTTCAGATTACCCTCCTCGTTGATTGAGACACGACAGAATTCTTTCTTGATACCTGGAGCTGCAAGTTCCATGGTGTAGGCCTTGTCGTCTTCCTTTACGTTGACTGCTGGTGCTGTGCTGTTGGCACGTGGCACATAGTCTGTGTTCATAAAATCATCGAATACTGTTGGAAACCAACTGTTGTGAAACATTACTGGTAACATAATCATTCCTCCTTATTATTTATTAGTTAAACATTAATTCGTTTTTTTGATTGCCTCTGTTTTTACTTTTCACTTCGGTTTTTTGATTGCCTCTGTTTTTTACTTTTTACTTCGGCTTTCACTTTAGGGTAACGCAAATTGTTGTGCCAAGGGATGGAGACGTACAAATTGGCATAAATACGGAAGAATTGGCAGAAGGATGGACTTTTTCACCCCTTTGGGGTTGATTTAAAGGGTTAAACGGTTAGAGGATTAAACTTTTTTTCGTACTTTTGCACATGAAAAATTTATCCAAAAGGGAAAGAGAAATGAAAAGAATTCTGTTTTTGACCTTGAGCTGTTGGCTGTTCGCCCTTGCCCTCGTAGCTGCTCCAGCACTGCCGATACCTGTTACTGTGAAGCAGGGTGACGGCACGCTGCTGACGATTGTGCAGAGGGGTGATGAGTTTCATCACTGGACTGAAACGATGGATGGTACGCTTGTGGTATCAACCACAAGGGGTTACTGCATTGCAGAGATTGATGCTGAAGGCCACCTGTCAGCCACCAAGGTATTGGCTCACGAACAGGCGCAACGCGGAAATGGCGAACTGGCTGCCATCAAGGCACAGGCTTCTCGTCGTGCCTTATTCAACGAGAAAGCGAGGGCGACAATGATGGCGCATCGTGCTATCAGCATTAATGATAAGATGATGTATCTGCCTCACAAGGGTAATGTGCGCATCCTCACCGTCCTGGCTACATTCCAGGATGTGGGCTTCACGGTGAACAATCCAGCGGTGGCTTTCGACCAAATGCTGAACGGCGAAGAGCAGCTGGATATGGGCAACAATAACCAACGGAACATGACGAGTGTGCGCAAGTATTTCGAGACATGCAGCCAGGGTCAGTTCTCACCTCGGTTTGATGTGGTAGGCCCTATCACCCTACCTGAACCGACGACTTACTATGGTGGACAAAACAAGACCGGTTCGGACGATAAGTTCACCGGCTTCTGCAAGGATGTGGTCAAGGAGGCCAAGGAGTTGGTGCCCGACTGGACGATTTATGATAACAACGGGGATGGAAATGTGGAGTTGGTGTGTATCATCTTCGCCGGCTTCGGACAGAACCAAGGTGGTGTGGAAAGCACCATCTGGGCGAAGGCTTCCTTGGGGGATCTGCCACTGAATGACGACCAACGTATCTACCGTTTCAACTGTTGCTCGGAATTGTTCCATCCCCAATATCCTGACTATATCAACGGTATGGGTGTCTTTATCCACGAGTTCTCACATTGCATGGGTCTGCCCGACCTGTATGCCACCACATCCACAGCACGCATCAACAACCAAGGTATGGAGTCGTACAGCATCATGGACTATGGTCTGTATAATTACAACGGGTTTGCTCCTTGTGCCTATAATGCCTGGGAACAGGAGACGATGGGCTGGACGGAAATACTCGATGTAGGGAACATGATGACGGACGGAAGATGCCAGATTGCCGACATGGTTCCGCTGATAGAGGGCGGCAAGGCTTATAAGATGGTGAACAAGGATAATGAACTGGACTACATCGTGATGGAGAATATTCAGCAGCGAGGACTTAACAAAAAGAGTAGCGGACATGGGTTGCTGGTGTATCATGTGGACTACCCCAATATCTACGTTAATGCGACCGACAGTCCCAACAATCAGCCTGGTCACCCCAGTGTGGCCATCGTACCTGCAGGAGGGATACTCTATAATTCCCAGAATTCCTATATAACCTATACCAGTAGTGAAAAGAAGGCATGTATGGCTGCTGCCCCATTCCCAGGAACGATGGGGGTGACATCGCTCACAGCCCAGATGGATATGCCCAATTACTGTTTCTATGATGGTGAGGAGAAGATACCTGTTGGCTTCATGCTGAGCGACATCTGTGAAGAGACAGAGACGGGTAACATCAGTTTCACAATCGCTCCTGACGAGACGACGGGCATCGTACCAATTGAAAATGGAAAATTGAAAATTGAAAATGAGGCTGATGAGGTTTATGATTTGCAAGGTCGTAGGGTTTATGGAAGACTGAAGGCCGGCATCTATATCACGAAAGGGAAGAAGGTGCGAATAGTTGAAAATTGAAAGTTGAAAATTGAAAATTGAAAGTTGAAAGTTAAGAGTTAAGAGTTAAAGAAGTTTAAGAGTTCAAGAGTTCAAAAGTTCAAAAGGAAAGATGAGACGTGGTTGGATAATCATATTGATGGTGTGTGTCACGATGATGTCGTGTCACCAAGGGAAAGTAGCGGAAACCGAACCTGAAGGGGATACGGTTGAGATGCGCTATGCTGAGAACATCTGCATCGTTCGGTATGACGGTTATACGAAAGTGGTGCTGGACAATCCTTGGAAGAAAGGCACGATACTGCATACTTATTATCTGGTAACCTCCCCCACCGAAGGAGAGAAGATCAAAGAAGGGGCGGACGTTTCCATCATTCGTGTTCCTCTAGAACACTCGGCTGTTTATTCGGGTGTACACGGTAGCATCATCGATGAGCTGGGGGCAGCTGAACAGATCCGGGCTGTGTGCGAGATAGAATATTTCACCAACGAACATATCCTGCAGGCATATCGTGAAGGAAAGATTGCCAATCTGGGTAACAGTCTGGCTCCGAATATCGAGATGCTGGTGGACATCCATCCTGATGCCATTCTGCTCTCACCCTTCGAGAATAGCGGAGGATATGGCCTCATCGAAACGACAGACATCCCGATTGTGGAATGTGCCGACTACATGGAGACCTCGCCTCTGGGCAGGGCTGAATGGATGAAGTTCTACGGAATGCTTTATGGGAAGGCAGAAGAGGCTGACAGCCTGTTCCATGAAGTAGAGACAGCCTATAATGAGCTGAAAGAGATGGTGAAAGGAAAGCATGGGGATGCTCCTCGTGTGATATGCGACCTGATTACGGGGTCAACGTGGTATGTGCCTGGTGGAAACAGCACATCGGGACAGCTCATCGCAGATGCCGGAGGCGACTACATCTTCCGCACCCGTTCGGGAAGCGGCTCACTGGCCCTTGCACCAGAAACGGTGTTCGAAGAGAGTCAGGATGCCGATGTGTGGTTCATGAAATACACGAACAACACGGGGGATATGACCTATGAGGAACTGGCACACGAATCGTCTCTGTATGCGCAGATGAAAGCGTTCAAGGAACGACATATATATAGCTGCAACCTCAGCTACGTACACTTCTACAACGACCTACCCTTCCACCCTGAGCGCCATCTGAAGGACATGATTCGCATGTTCCACCCGGATTTGCTCCCAGATCACCAACTGAAATACTATAAACCGCTGAAGTAAGGTCAGAGCAAGGTGTTTGAACCTCCTGCTTTCAGCTTGACGGTTTTGCTGGTACCATTATAGGATACGGTGGTAGTTCCACCTCGTTTCGAACGAATGGTACAACGGACGACTTTGCCCTGACTCCAACTCATATCGACCTCGAAACCGCCTCGTGCACAGAGTCCACGCACCTCGCCTGTTGCCCATTCGTCAGGCAAGGCAGGAAGGAGTGTGATGGTCTTTTCGGTAGATTGCATCAGCATCTCAGCGACTCCTGCACATCCTCCGAAGTTGCCATCAATCTGGAATGGAGAGTGTGCATCGAGCAGATTGGGATAGGTTCCCCCACCCCCTCGATAGTCTTCACCACGATAGTTGTCAGGACTGACGTACTTGAGCAGACGACGATAGATGCGATAGGCACCCTTGGCATCGAGCAGACGTGCATAGAGGTTCACACGCCATCCTGTGCTCCAACCCGTCGTATTGTCGCCCTTGATTTCGAGCGTCTTGGCGCAAGCACGAGCGATGTCGGACAAGGATGATTTGTCAACCACTTCGATATGATGACCCGGATAGAGGCCAAAGAGGTGGGACTGATGACGATGCTGAGGGTCGGCATCGTTCCAGTCGTGATACCACTCCTGCAGGTTTCCTTTCGCTCCTATCTTATAAGGTAAGAGTCGCGGAAGTGTGCGTGTGATTTCGTCACATAACTTCTTATCGGTCTTCAACACCTGAGCCGCTGCGAGCGCATCGGTGAGACACTCGCGAATCATGGCGATATCGGCAGAACCTCCATAGACGGTATAGCCGCGATAGCCATCAGGAGTGAGGTACTCGTTCTCAGGCGAAGTGGACGGAGAGGTCATGAGATAACCATCCTTCTCGATGAGCCAATCGAGACAGAACTCGGCAGCTCCTCGCAACACCGGATAGTACTCACGCAGGAAGTCCTTGTCCTGTGTGAACATGTAGTGCTCCCAGATATGAGTAGAGGTCCACGCGCCACCCATGTTCCAGTTGGCCCACTGAGGTCCTCCATCGTGCTCGCCAACCGGATTGGTCTGAGCCCAGATGTCGGTATTGTGGGCGAGACACCAACCACGATGGACGTTGTAGTACTCGCGTGCTGTCGTCACACCCGTCTTAGCTGTATTCTTGAGGAATGTGAGGAAAGGCATGTGGAGTTCGCTGAGGTTGGCTGTCTCAGCTGGCCAATAGTTCTCTTCGACGTTGATGTTCGAGGTGTAGTTGCACGACCAAGGTGGCAGCAGTTTCTCGTTCCACAGTCCTTGCAGATTGGCTGGGACACCCATCGTCCGTGAACAGGAGATGAGCAAATAGCGGCCATACTGGAAGTAGAGGGCTTCCAACTCAGGATTGTGCTGATGCTGCTCTGTGTAGTTGAACAACTGACGATCGGTAGGCAATGCTGCGATAGCAGGATCGGTCTTACCGAGATTGAGACTTACACGATTGAAATACTGCTGATAGTCGGCAATATGACGCTTGCGAAATTCGTCGAAGTCGTATTCCTCTGCATTCTGGAAACGTTTTTCAAGCAGGGATTTGTAGTCGCGTCCTTGGGTCACAGGATTCTTGTCGAATCCGTTGAAACTGGTAGCATTTGAGATAGCGATGAATGCTTCCTTGGTTTTGATTATTTCTACAGAGTCACCTTCCGTCGGGCCTTCAACATGATCGGCTTCGACCATTACCATCGTGCGATAGCGCATGCCACGTTGCTCGTCGTAGAAGAATTTGCCATCCGTGTAATTGGGTCGTGAGTGATAGGCCACATATCCATCAGAAATGATGTTACCATACTCCGTATAGGTTGTATGAGGCAGTTGCGAATCCAATCGGACAACAGCGCGGAATGGTTCGTCGGACTGAAGACGGATGAAGATGATGCTATCGGGAGCAGAACAGAAGTATTCAGCCGTGAAAGGCACACCATCGCGTTTGAACGAAACGGTAGCAATTGCACGAGAAATATCAAGTTCACGCTTATAATCCGTGATTTCAGCTTCCGTCCCATCTGTATTGAGATAAGTAATGTAAAGGGTTCCAAGCGGCTGATAGTTCTCAGAATAATGACCTTGAACCTTACGCTGCAGGCGGTCGGCCAGACGATAATCTTCCTTATTGAGTGCATCGCGGATATCAGCCAGATTGCGCCAGGCTTCAGGTGCATAGACCTTGGTATCGGGCTCACCTGTCCAAAGGGTGATGTCGTTCAGGCTGATGCGCTCTTGCTGCGTACCTCCATAGACGGTAGCTCCCAACGTTCCGTTACCGATGACCAAAGCCTCCTCGAAATAACGGGCAGGACGGTCGTAGTGGAGTGTGAGCGGTTGAGCTGTAACTAAATATTGGTGAGCAATGAGGCCCACCAATATTGTCATATAACGTTTTATCTTCATATTATTTTTTGATAAATTCTACACGACGGTTCTTTGCACGTCCTGCTTCGGTCTTGTTATCTGCTACAGGTTCGTGTGAACCCTTACCCACAGCTTTGAGGTTGAATCCATCAACACCCAGACCTTCGAGCGCTTTCACGATAGCCTCAGCACGCTGCTGTGAGAGCGGATCGTTCACGGCATCCGAACCTTGGTTGTCGGTATGTCCCTGCACTTCGAAACGAACATTTGGGTTCTTCTTCATGTAGTCGGCCACCTTCTGGATTTCTGCCATCGATTCAGCCTTCAAGGTAGCTTTGCCTGTATCGAAGAGAATGTTGTTGGTGACGAACTTACCAGTCTCTGCAATGGCTTTCTCGACTGCGGTCATGGTCTGTGCATCACGGTCATACAACTCGCCTCCACCCTTTGCCAAACGGATGTTGGTAATATAATCGATGTGATCCTCCCAGAACTCTGTACATAGAGAGAACCAGTCCATCGCTTTCGCATTCGGGATATTGATGAAACGTTTGTCGTTTATATACACCTTCAGCGCACGCTTGTTGAACGACAGAGCGAAGTGGTTCCAGTCATTTACTTCAATCATATCCTCGATAGAAGCATTTCCGTCAACAACATCGGTACCATTAGGCTTCATAATACGCCAATTGATATTCTCCCGACCAATGAAGACGTCGCTATCATCTCCGCCATCAGCAGGATGCAGAACCAGTTTGTAAGCAGAAGTATGGTCTTCTTTACCTGTCACGAAGAAGTCGAACTCCAG
>Ga0310696_10010030_pt1 | contig 10926 bp, 8 predicted proteins | sample AusTroGonzalo_MG_4_FD_203885 | JGI IMG/M metagenome (GOLD analysis project Ga0310696, IMG submission 203885) | Bovine rumen microbial communities from tropical cattle in Woodstock, Queensland, Australia - Gonzalo_02 (v2) (version 2) | ecosystem: Host-associated > Mammals > Digestive system >...
GGTGAAAGTTTCGTCAGAATATGCTGAAACGTTGCTAGGGTAGAGGACTGCCTCAGATTTGTACAAAGGTGTAATGAACTTTGGACCTGAAAAGACGGCGCCACAAATTGCCGCTACGAGTGTGATGATGATTATGTGCCATTTCCACTTGAAAATGGTTTTAATCATTGTTGTGTTGTCAAAATAATTACTCATCTTGTTTGTTATTTTTATTTTCTGAATATTCAAATGCTGCCAAAACCATAATAATTATGATAAGCGTGGCGAAAAATGTAACTGTTACGATTACCCATCTTATCGGATATTCCGGTTTGTCTGAAATATATGCGTTTGTGATGACTAATTTGTGAGGAATTGTTTCTGTTGCGTTTAACCTCGCATCGTCATATTTCGTTTTCAAAAATGTAAGATAATCCTTTTTGATTTTTATATCATTGCTGATATCGTTAAATCTGTGCCCGTTTTGTGAAAGCTTATTTATTTGATTTTCAATGTTTTTCGCGCCTTTATCGTTGCCTTTTGCAAGTTCTGTGGCAAGTTGTTGTGAAAGAGTGTTGATTTGAATATCGTAATTGTAAACGCCTTTTTCTCTGTAATAATTCAAAGAATCTTCGAGAACATTAATCTCGTCGATTGTGTTATTGTATTCTCTTTCAACGATTTCAAAAGCTTTAGCTGATATCTCACGCTGCATCTCGTTCATGGTTTCATCAAACATGGCCGCAATGTCGTTTGCAATGTTCGACGCGATTTCTGGATCGGTATCCAAAACTATGATTTTCACGGAGTTGAATTCAGTTCTTCTGATTCTTATCTTGTCTTCGTAAGCTTTGATAAGTTTGCTTTGCTTATATTCGCAGTCATTATCGATGCCATAATGGTTCATCAGGTCGTATTTCTCAATGATTTTTTCTCTGATGATTCCTGAATTCAGAATCTGCATCATATGTTCGGTCTGTGACTCGTCGCCGATTTCAAGAGGATCCACATAGATGAGATTATTTGTATTCATAACTGCCTTTGAAGCCGAATAAGTCGTTGTAGGATACAGGATTACGCTTGATTTGTATAAAGGCTTAATGAATGTTTTTGATGAGAAAATAATTGCCAATACAACAGCTAAAACTAGGATAATCAATACATTAAGTTTGTTTTTCAACAAAAGTTTAACGATACATTTCGAATTCATCTCTGTCATAAGACAACACTTTTTCAAATAATCTACAAAAATAGTGAAAAATCTTTAACTATTGGAGATTTTTGCAAATTATTTCTTAATGTTTTTCATTGAAGAGAAGACGAGATCTTTTATCTCATTGTAATTCAGCATCTTAGTGAGAAATGCGATGATAACGCAGCTTGCTGCCGCTAAGCCGAATGATGCCCAAAGATTGATTGTCAATGTTGTTGATAGATAAGCTGTTGCACTTATTAAAATCAGGAATGCCACTATGCGAATCCAGAATAAATTGCCGAGTTTGAGGTTGAAAATCTTTTTGGCGATGAAGAATTGTATCACGCATGTGACAAATTGCACGCATAGGCTGGTGAATGCGGCTCCAACTGCTTGAAAATTAGGGATAAACAAGCAATTGAGAGTGATGTTTAAGACAACTCCGCAGGCTGCAACAATATTCAGATGCTTGAGGTTCCCGTTTGCAGTAAGCAGCGTTCCAAAAATATAAGTGACTGATATTGAGACGAAACTGCCCATCAGAATCATCAAAATGGTTGATGCTTCGGCGTTGTTTTGTTCAGGATACATGATGTCCATGAAATTGCGGCTGTAGAATATGCACAGCACCGCGATGATGCAAGTCATGGAAAGCATAATGCTAAACGATTGTTTTACAAGGCCTTGCAAGTCTTCTTTCTCTTTAATGATAGCTGCAAATAAAGGAAGAAGAATTACAGAGAACAGGTAAGAGATGTTGTTTCCGGCATCGAAAAGTCGCCATGCCTTTGCGTAAACACCCGCTTGAGATGCTGCAATGTCTTCAGGAAGTAATCTTTCGATTAACACAGGCTCTAGACGGTTGTAAAAACTCATCAAAAGTACAAGAAGAGCATAAGGAAGGCTCTTTTTGATTATCATTATCACAAACGGGATGTTGATTCTGATGGTGAGCTTTCCTGTGTGTTTCAACACAATAATAATTGCAATGACAAGAGTTATGAGATAAGATACCGATTGCGCGTAAATATATGTGTAAACGTTGAAATACTCTTTGGGGAAGAATCCCGACCACAGCATGAAACTGCAGATCAAAATCATAAGCACACGGTCGAGAACAGAGAGCAGGCTGTCTGTCTTGAAAAGGAGCAGGGCCGAAATGTTCGACCGAACATATAATATAAACGATAGTAAAACCTGATTAATGCCAACAATTGCAAGCAGTTTGAGCTGTTCTCCGCGATATCCTATCAGCCATCCGATGATAAAAATTACCAGGAAATAAAGCACTGTGAGGAATATTTTCGCTTGTGAAATACCCACAAAATGCTTGGAAAGCAGCTGATTGTTCTGTGCGATGTTACGATTGTTGAAATTGGTCAGACCGAGGTCCAGCAATATATAAAATAGGTATGAAAACTGCGAAATGGCGAGATATAGGCCATAAGATGTGTCTCCGACAAGGTTTTGAACGGCAACGTCGATGCCTAAAATCCAAAACGGCTTTATCAAAAGATTGATAAAAAGTAAAAAAATTATATTTTTCAGAAACTTTTTATTCATTACCCAAGTCGGACAATTTTAATTAAAAAATTACGTTACAAAAATAGTACATTTTGATATATTTTCGTATATTTGCACATTAAAAATTTAATAATTGAAGAATTATTCGGAAAAGGAAATATTGGAGATCGAGAGATCGTATGAAGAGCTGATTCAGCTGGTGGGTGAGACGATGACTTTGGAAGAGGTCGGTTTTATTGGGAAAGCCTACGATTTATGCTGCTCGAAATACGATGGAATGCGCATGCGTTCCGGCAGGCCGATGATGTTGCATGTTCTCGAAGTTGCAAAGATTTGCTATTCCGAAATGGGAATGCACAGTAAGACAATTGTTTGTGCGTTGCTTCACAATATCACGAAAGTTTCAGATGTCACTTTTGACGAGATCAAAGAACAGTTTGGCGATAGAGTTGCCTTGATACTCAATGGTTTAGTTAAGGTGATGTCGCTAAATATGTCGCAAATCTCAACTCAATCGGACACGTTTAGAAAACTATTCCTCTCGATGGTTGACGACATCAGGGTGGTGATGCTGATAATAGCGCATTGCCTGTCAAATTGCCGCCATCAGGGGGATATTGACGCTTCAGGTGGGGTTGAGAAGTTTTTTGAAATCACAAAGTATCTTATCATTCCGATAGTTCATCGTCTTGGCCTTTACAATATAAAAAAGGAAATGGAAGAGGCGGTGATGATTCATGAAAATCCCAAGGAATACAAGGAGATAAATGAAAAAATCACCATGTCGCATGTGGTGCAGGAGGAGAAGATGGCGAATTTCCTTCTGCCGATACGTATGGGATTGAGTGAAGAAGGCATTGATTACACCATAAAATGGCGCACCAAGTCGATACCGTCGATTTTTGCCAAGATGAAGGCGCAAAATGTACCGTTTGAGCAGGTGTACGACCTTTTTGCGGTTAGAATCATCATAAACAATTCAAGGATAAAGGACGAAAAGGCTGATTGCTGGAAGGTTTATTCCATTGTTACAAATCTGTATCAGCCTAATCCTCAACGACTTAGGGATTGGATTACAAAGCCTAAGGCCTCAGGATATGAGTCGTTGCACACAACGGTGAAAAATGGCGTCGACTGGGTGGAGGTGCAGATTAGAACGTCGAGAATGGATGAGATTGCTGAGAAAGGCAACGCTTCACATTGGTCGTATAAGAGCCATAACGACAAGCATCAGACCGCAGATGAGTGGCTGAATCAGATTCGAAGCATTCTTGAGGACACAGACCAATTGGCTTTCAATCCGTTAGACGACAAGCGCGCAGCGAAAGGGAAGTCTGACAAGATGTACATAATCACGCCTCAGGGGGAGGTAAAACAGCTTCCGGTTGGCTCCACAATCCTGGATTTTGCGTTTGAAGTGCACACTCAGGTGGGCTGTCACTGCATCGGGGCGCGTGTTAACGGGAAAATGCAACCGATTCGATATGTTTTGAGTAACGGCGATCGTGTTGAGGTTCAGATAAATAAGCGACAGACACCGAAAGCCGATTGGCTGAATTATGTCAATACAGAGAAGTCAAAATCGAAGATCAGGAGGTTTTTGAAAGATGAGGAGATGAAAGAGGCCGAACTCGGCAGCTCGATTTTCCACAGAAAACTCAAAAATTGGAAAATTGTATTTAATGATAAGATTTTCAATGAGTTACTCAAAAAATACAATTGTGAGTCGGGTATAGAGTTTTATCATAATATCGCCACCAATCAGATTGATCTTGCTGAGTTGAAGTCGTTTATTTTGGCGCAGACAGAGGAAAAAGAGGTGCATAGGGTGGAAGAGGAACAGCGCAAAGACAAACCTGTTGAAAATGAGAACGATGCGATGAGTATCGGAGCGAATATCAACGGATTTGCGTTTAAGATGGCGAAATGTTGCAATCCTATTCCGGGTGATAATGTTTGCGGTTTCGTTAATGTTGGTGGCGGAATCACAATACATAGAGTAAATTGCAAGAATGCAATCGCGATGAAGAAACGCTATCCTTACCGTCTTGTCGATGTGAAATGGCAGGGCGATGTGCCGTCAAGAGCCACAATCAAGGTGGTGGCAAAGGATAGTTTCGGTATCCTCAGCGATATCACGGAAGTGATGAAACAAATGGAAATCAATATCATAGACGCTTCGATGGGCACGCGAAACGGTATGTACGAAGGTCGTTTTGTGGTACACGTGACGAGTGTCAATTACCTTGAGCAACTTATACGCAAGTTGCGCTCTTTGAATAATGTTACAGAAGTTCAGAGAATAGACTGATAATCAATTATTTAGTCATAATATCAATAATCTCGGTGTCGGTTTCTTTCATGCCGATTGAGCCGACAAGTCCAACATTATTAATGGTGTCTTCGATGTCGCATCCAACGATGCCGTCGCCTGCTTCGAACTGCTGGCCGTTTTTATACATGTAATAACCGAGAATGCCTGATTCCACTGATGCTGCGATCTTTGCTGCGCATGATGCTTTTGCGCCGTCGCAGATGATGCCAGAAACGGTAACAACTGCATTTGTGAGTGTATGCTCTATCACATCGAGGCTTTCGCCGAGAAGGTAGGCGATGCCGCAGGCTGCTGCGCAGCCTGCGCTAACGGCTCCACAGTAAGCCGAGAGTCGTCCGATGCGCGTTTTCTGGTGTATGGCGGTGAGGTTGGAAACAACTAAAGCTCTGTAAAGCCTGTCTTCATCAATGTTGTATTCCTCAGCGTATGCTATAACTGGCATCGATACCGTAAGTCCTTGATTGCCACTACCTGAGTTAATGATTACCGGTAACTCGCAACCATTCATGCGTGCGTCAGAACCTGCAGCGGCACGGGCTTTAGCCTTGACTTTGATGTCGTTGCCATAGTATTTTAATAATGTGCTGCCGATATTTGCGCCCCATTTATTGTTTAATCCTTCGTCGGAGATGGCTTTATTATATTTTATCTGTCGTCCGATTGTCTCTTTAATGTCTTGAATATCAACGCCATCTGCAAAGTCGACTATTCCTGCGATGCTGAGGCAACTGCGATCGGTGAGTTCTTTGGCCGGTTTGGCTATTGTCTCGCTCTGGAAGAGGATTTCGTCGTCTTTTTGGATGTGCACTATGTTGGTGTGGAATCCACAGATTCTCACGTCGGCATGGTGGTTGCCACTATATTCAATTATTGTGACATCCAGTTGTTCCTGGCAACTCACGTGTTTCACGGTGATAGGGGTGGAGGCGAGATATTTCTCGGTTTCCTTTTTCTGTTCTGGAGTCACGTTGGCAATAACTTCAAGGGCTTTGTCAGGGTTTCCTGCCACGATTCCGACTGCCACAGCGGCTTTGATTCCCTTCATTCCGTTGGTGTTCGGAACGATTACGCTTTTGACATTCTTAATGATGTTACCGCTTGCCAAAACTTCAACTCTGTCGGGCATTGCGCCTAAAACCTGGTGTGCTTTGGCGGCTGCATAAGCCAGACAAATTGGTTCAGTGCAGCCCATAGCAGGGACTAACTCTTCTTTTAAGATGTTGATATACAATTGATAACGTGAATCGGACTTGTTCATATTAGTTGCCTTTTGTTATTTCCATTGTGTAAATTTCTATGCTTCCGTTTTCGGGAAGAATCTCTATCCATGTGTTGTCCTCGCTAAACCATTTGTATTGAGAGCCTACACGGATAATAAAATCATTGACTTTATTGTCGTTCGGAACGGTTACTGTGAAACCGCCGTTTTTAACATTCTTGCTTCCGTACGAAATATATAAAGTGAATGGTTTGTCGCTTGTATTCTTGGCTTTTATTAAAACGTAGTTGCCTCTTCTTGTGCTGATGTCTACAGGAGTGAACTCAAAGCGTTTGCTTTGGTTTGATGCGATGTTGATTGTGCTTGATACCAGTGCTACAAGTCTGTTGTTTGCCAAAATAGTGCCAATCTCCTCGATTTTTTCAGCAGGGTAAGGGTTTCCTGTGTTAACCGCGATAGCTTTGTTGTAGAACTCGATAGCTTTTTCGTAGTTCTTGCTCTGCATCATCGCATCAGCGGTTCTTATATAGCCATTGTATTCATTCTCAATGGCTTGGAGACGATTGTTTTCTCTTTGTTGAGCTATTGAAAGCTGTTGTTTCGCGGTTTCATCATTAGGTTTATTGGTTAAAGCTAAATTATACTGGGCTATGGCTTCGGCGAAATTATCGTTGTTTAAAGCAGCATTACCAGCTGCCATGGCGTTGTTGTAAGCTTCAAGTTTGAGACGTTGGATTTCTTCGTGGAAACCAGCGATAACACCAAGTTTTTCTGTTGCTGTGGCGTTGTTTGGGTCGAGAGCTATAACCTGATTGAAAGTTTGTTCAGCTTCATCATATTTTTTATCTGTAAGCTGTTGATTACCAGTGCTTATCAGGTTTTGTATCTGAATCTTACGCTGTCTCTCGGCCTCTTCTGCAGCCAAACGTTGTTGTTCTGCACGTTGTTGTGCAAGCTGTTGATTTGCCTTATCTTCCAGAATCTTCTTGTATTCCGGACTGTTTATCACCTCCTCGACACGCGCTATCATTCCGAGAGCATATGAATCATTAGGAATAACTGATAATGCCTCTTGGTAGGCGCTTTTTGCCTCAGGGTAGGACTGGTCTTCATAAAGTGCATCGGCCTCAGCGATTTTCGCATCGTAACGGTCAGCGATGTTTTTCTTTGTCTGAAGCTCTTTTATCTTATCTGACAGCTCTGTTTCGTTAGGGAATAATTGCAAAGCTTGTTCGAAATATGATATGGCTTCTGCATATCTTTTTCTTAAAGTAAATTCTTCGCCTTTTGCTTTAAGTCTATCAAATTCAGTGACTTTAGTATTGTATGCTTCTTTCTTGTTTTTCGCATCCTGATACTTTGCTTGTGCAGCTGAATTGTTCGGATAAACCTTCAAAGCTGATTCATATTGCATCACAGCTTCGGCGTATCTTTCCTCTTTCAAAAGCTTGTCGCCTAAGGTTATCATCTCGTTGAACGATGCGAGTTTGTCTTTCTCGTCTTTGAGAATTGTGGTGATTTCCGACTTTTTACCCAGTGCATATTCATCTTTCGGGAAGATTTTCAATGCTTGGTTGTATTCAGCGAGCGCTTTTTCCAAGTCATTGCTTGCGTAATAAGCGTCGGCATTGTCGATATGTTCGAAAAACAGTTCCTCTTTTCTGTTTTCTTCCTTGATTTTCAATAATGTATTGTCTAATTTGCTTTTTGCTGAAGCGTCGTTTGGTCTAAGCCTCAAAGCCTCTTGATAGTACGTTTTAGCTTTGATATACTCTTTTTTAGCATATTCTTTGTCACCTGAAGTTATTAGTGACTGGAAGGTAGGGGCTTTGTCCTGAGCCAAGACTTCCGTTGTCGTTAAACAAAGAAAACCGAATGATAATATGAATAAATACTTAAATAAACGCATTTTAATTGATTTTTCCGTCTTTAATTGTTAAAGTTCTGTCTGCCATCTTTGCCAGATCAGGGTTGTGTGTGACTATCACAAAAGTCTGTCCGGTCTGCTCTCTCAGTTTGAAAAACAATTCATGAAGCTCTTTTGCGTTCTGTGAATCGAGGTTTCCTGAAGGTTCGTCAGCGAGAATCACAGCAGGGTCGTTGATGAGGGCGCGAGCTACTGCAATACGTTGCTGTTCTCCTCCCGACAGCTCGGATGGCTTGTGATTGGCTCTATCTGTAAGATTAAGATACTCAAGTAATTGATTTGCTTTACTTAAAGCTTTACTTTTATTTTCTCCTGCTATAAATGCAGGTATGCAAATGTTCTCCAAAGCGGTGAATTCAGGCAAAAGATGATGAAATTGGAATACAAAACCGATATTCTTGTTACGGAAAGCGGCGAGAGTTCTCTGGTTCATCTTGCTTACGTTCTGTCCATTGATGATGACGTCGCCTTTATCAGCTTTTTCAAGTGTTCCGATGATTTGCAACAATGTTGTCTTTCCTGCGCCTGATGCTCCCACGATAGTGACGATCTCGCCATTATCTATCTGAATATCAATGCCTTTTATGACATCAACATTGCCAAATGACTTATATATGCCTTTTGCTTCTATCATTCGTCGTCTTTTTTACCGTTTGTTTGAAGTTTTGCCCGTTTAAAAGGCTTGTTTCTGTCAAAGAGATACCTGAATGTGATATGTGTTTTATAGTGATTTGCCCCGACGCGTTCCATTATCTTGAGCATTGGCGGGTTGAAATCGCCTATCCAGTTGATTTGCAATTCTTTATATTTGAATTTCTTCTTTATTGCCTGATTCTCAAGAGAGCAAACGAGACCTGATTCAAGGCCTTTTTTGCGGTGTTCCGGTACTATTCCGAAGACAAGAGAAATGGCGCGGTCGCAAATTCTTGAAATTTTAACTCTCCAGAATATGCGTAACTTGTTGAAACCCTTATCGTTGCCATTTAATCCCTTGTAAATCTGATTCAGGTCAATCATCATGAGGAAGAATCCGACAGGTTCGCCTTTGTAATATGCGAAATGCATCAGTCGTGGGTCAATAATAGGTTTAAGGCTGTTGAGAAGTGCCAATGCATGTTGGCGCGTGAGTTTGGCAGCACCTGGGATAATTCCCCAAGATTTGTTATATATTGTTAGGAAATCGTCGGCATATCGGTCAATTCTACGTTTGTCGAGGATTTCAAATGAATAATCCGGGTTTTCGTAGATACGTTGGGCTTTTTCATGCAGGATAGGGTCGAAGCCGCCAGGGATGAGATTGCGGCGGAAAGTAAACTGCTTGAAATAGTCTTTAAATCCATAGTTTTCAAATAGTTGTTGATAATATGGATAGTTGTAAGGCATGTTGTAAACCGGATCGGTGAAGCCATCCACCAGACATCCCCAGAAATAGTCGCGATCGCCAAAGTTTACTGGACCATCCATAGCTTCATAACCACGTTCTTCAAGCCATTTTTTTGCCGCGTCAAATAAGGCGTTTGCTGCTTCCTGGTCGTTGATGCAGTCGAAAAAGCCGCAGCCACCAGTTTTTTGTCCGTTTTCCTCACGTTCATAGACTCTTGAGGTCTTTTCATCGTAAAAAACAGCGATTCTTCCGACAATTGTATTGTCTTTGTCGGTCAAATAATATCTTGTTGCGTCGCCATGGCGGAAAAGTTTGTTTTGATCTTTATCGAAAACCTTTTCCACCTCATGGTCCAACGGTCTGACATAGTGGTTGTCGTTCTTATATAATTTCGCCGGAAACGCCAGCCATTGCTTGACTTCGCGCTTGGTCGATACTTCGTGCAGTGTGTATTCTGACATTCAATTTTATTTTACACAAATAATTTGCAAAAATAACAAAAAACTTGTAATTTTGTTGTGAAATTTTAAAAAAATGAAAAAGATTGATATTCAGGAGAAATACGATAAATTTATCGAGTATTTTGAAAAAACGATGCCTGTTGCGGAGTCGGAATTGAAGTTTATGAACCCATATCAGTTGCTTGTGGCGGTGATTCTTTCCGCTCAATGCACGGATAAGCGTGTGAATATGACAACACCGGCGTTTTTTGAACGTTTTCCGGATGCGAAATCATTGTCTGAGGCGACGCAAGATGAAGTGTATCAATTGATTAAGTCTATCTCATATCCTAATAACAAGGCCAAGAACCTGATTGGTATGGCCAAGGGTTTGATGGCTGATTTTGATGGCGTTGTACCTGATAACATTGATGATTTACAGAAACTGCCAGGAGTAGGGCGTAAGACGGCAAATGTTGTTGTCGCAGTCGCTTTTGATAAGCCTGCAATGCCAGTCGATACCCATGTTTTCAGAGTTTCGGCGAGAATCGGTTTGAGCAAAAACGCAAAAACTCCGTACGAAACAGAAATGCAACTGGTGGAGCATATTCCGCAGAAAGTCCTTTCAAAAGCTCATCATTGGCTTATTTTGCACGGCAGATATGTGTGTCTGGCACGAAAGCCGAAATGTGAAGAATGCGGAATCAAACAAATTTGCGATTTTTATCAAAAAAACAGCAAAAAAGTTTGTTGATGCAAAAAAAATGTTTATATTTGTAGCGTTACAGTTTGATTAAAAACTCGTCAAAATCAGGCTGTAACATTTGAGAAAAGTAATTATTGTTTTGTTAACTTATTGATTTAAAACTACTTAGAAAATGGCAAAGAATATCGAGGAAGATGTCGAGAAAGTGAGACAGGAG
>Ga0310696_10010031_pt1 | contig 10925 bp, 9 predicted proteins | sample AusTroGonzalo_MG_4_FD_203885 | JGI IMG/M metagenome (GOLD analysis project Ga0310696, IMG submission 203885) | Bovine rumen microbial communities from tropical cattle in Woodstock, Queensland, Australia - Gonzalo_02 (v2) (version 2) | ecosystem: Host-associated > Mammals > Digestive system >...
GGCGTGTGTGCCATCAGCGATAATCTAAGACCCGTTCTCGAGCGCGCGCGCAAAGCAGACGTGCTTGTTCTTGGCTCACCCATCTACTTCAGCTACCCAACCGGCGTGTATCGCGCTTTCCTTGAACGCCTCGCGTTCCCGGTGTACAGCTATCACTACGAGAACGGCAACCCCCTCGTCTTTCGCGACAAGGTGATTGAGACGGCCAACATCTTCACGATGAACTGTCCCGAAGGCATGATGAAGGACATCGGCTATCCGACTCTCCTTGAGGCGAACACGCAGACGTTGGCTGGGGTTTTCGGAGCGTCGGAAACTCTCTACGCCTGCAACACCTACCAGTTCGCCGACTACTCGCGCTACGACGTCACGCTCTTCGACGAGGCGGCGAAGAGCGCACACCGCGACGCGCAGTTCCCCATCGACCTCGCAAACGCCTGCGCCCTCGGCAAACGGCTCGTCGCGAATGCGAAAGCCCACTTTCACTGACAATGTCAAGTGAATGGCGCTTTGTCCGTCAGGCGAGCGAACAGGGCCCGTTCTGGCATCCGCCCGGACAGGCCATCACCTCGAGGAAGTTGACAGGCATCTTCCCGGCGGCGTACAGCTTCACTATCGCGCACGTCTTGCGGTCGATGCCGTTGATCTGCTTCGCGTCGAGCTTGAAGCCGGGGATCTTCGACGTCGCCTCCGTCAACACGGCGTCCGTCACGCCGCAGCTGCGCGCGTAGTTGCGCGCCGTTGGGTTGGCGGGGCGCTCCACCGGCCACTGCTCGCAGGCGATGACGTCGATCTTGCGTCCGGCGAGGATCGCGCCCAGCTCCTCGAAGGAGAGGACGTAATCGACGTCCTTCCGCCGCGCCTCGCTGCGCTTTGCTACGCACGGGCCGATGAACACGGTCTTCGCGTCGGGGTCCTTCGCCTTTACGATCTCGCGTGCGTACACCATCGGGCTGGGCGTGAGTGAGACGTGGTCGACGAGGTCGGGGAGGTGCTTGCCGACGAGGTTAACCCAGGCGGGACAGCACGACGTCGTCATGAAAGTCTTCGGGTCTTTCTCCATTCGCTCTATGAACTCGGCGGTCTCATGCTCGGTCGTCCTCTCCGCGCCGAGGGCAACTTCCATCACGTCGCCAAAGCCGGCCTTGGCGCACGCCGCGAGCAGCTGCTCGATCTTGCCGGGGAACTGTTTCTCGGCGGCGGGCGCGATCATGGCGACGAGCTTCTCGCCGCGCTTCATCGCCGCCAGCACATCTACAAGCTGCGAGCGCTCCATCACCGCCGCGAACGGACACGCCGCGAAGCACTTTCCGCAGAAGATGCACTTCGCGAAGTCGATCTCCGCGACGCCATACTCGTTCTTGCGGATCGCGCCCACGGGACAGGCATCCTCGCACGGAACGGACGTCTTGACGATCGCGTGGTAGGGGCAGGCGGTGATGCACTTGCCGCACTTGATGCAGAGCGACTGGTCAATCACGGACTGTCCTCCGACGATGGAGATCGCCTTCTTCGGGCAGTTGTACACGCACGGACGCGCGAAGCATCCGCGGCAGTTGGGCGTGGAGACGACCTTGGCGTCCGGACAGCCGCTGCACGCGGGCCCGCACACGCTGAGCGGCGTCTTAGGCTTGGCGTCGTTCGTCCCGTCGCCCCACGCCTTCTCCGCGTAATAGGCGGCGAGCGACTTCGACTCGTCCGTTTCGTCCTCCACGGACACGCCCAGAAGTGCCATCAGCCTGTACTTGAGAATTGCGCGATCATGGTATACGCAGCAGCGTGACGCGACCGAGTTCTTCGGCCTCAGCTTGATTGGAATCTGGTCAAGCTCCGTCTCAAGACTACCGTCGTCGAACGCGCGCACGATGCGGATCATCAGCTCGCGGCGGATGAAAGTCGATCCGTTCAGCATGTCAGGCGGCCCCTCCGACCAGTTCCTCGATGCGCGCGAGGACCTTCTCGCTCGTCGCCTGCGCCATGATCTCCTCGCCGTTGAACCGAACGTACGGCGCGCCGCCGAGGTTCTCCTTCTCGCACAGCTCCAGGCATGTGCGCGCCTCGATCTCGACCTTGTCGCGGAACTCGGCTGGAATCTCATCCTCGATCGACATGAGGTTCGCCGCCCCCAGCAGGTAGCAGGCGGTTCCACAGCAGATCTCGACTTTGACTTTGTCCATAAAGACTCCTTTTCTTTCACGGCTGGGCCGTGGTTTTGCGGATAGTATATCAGATTTTAGTAGTAGTCGATCGTGACTTTCTTGCGGTAGTTCTTTTCGAGGGCGGCGGCGATGCGCTTGACGACGCTGCGGCGGAGCTCGAGATCCTGCGGGACGTTCGGGTCCTGGTGCGATTCGTTCACCTTCGTGCCGATCACGAACTCAATCCTGTCATGGCGCATCATGCGCTCAAGGATCGCCCGCGCGGCGGCCGGCTCGCGTTCCGCCGGACGCATCTGCTCGAGTGCCGTGAGGACGCGCCCGAGCGTGAGGATGCCCTCCGTCGCGATGCCCACGCCCTCCATCGTGCCGACGGGCGGGAGTCCGCCCGACGTCCGCATGTCGGAGAGCTTCACCTTCACCTTGACGCCAAGCTCGCGCTCCATGATGTTCGCGGTCGTGCCGCCGCACACTACCACGTGGTCGAACCCGAGCGTCGCCTGGCGGGCGTACTCCGCGTCGTGCTCCTTGTAGAACGGAGGGCCCGTGAGGATGCGCATCACGCGCGGGTGGCGCAGGTAGCAGACTACGCAGCTGATGTCGTCCTTGCATCCGTTCGGCGTGAGATTGAGCGCCTTTCGCGCGATGGCCTCGCTCAGGTCCCTCGCCGAAATGTCTGGGTCTGCGGCGATCCTCTCGCATGCAAAGCTGAGCACGCCCGAACGCCGCCAGCCGAACTTCATGTCTTTTCTCACGCCGAGTCCGGACTGCGTCACGCCATCCGAACAGAGGATGATGCGGTCCCCGGACCGGAAGTCGGCCTCGCACTTGCGCACCTCGCGGTCGGGCCAGTGCGACGAGACAATCTGTTCGTCCCTGAGCGGCGCGACCTCCTCCGTTCCGCGCAGATGGATGTAGCCGGGATTCCCCATCTCGCTGATCCGCGCCTTGCCGCCGAGGCGGAAGTCGAATAGCGAGAACGTGGCGTAGCCGATCTTCCTCACCTCGCATACGGGCAGGGAGTCCATGATGATCTCGACGGCCTCAAGCATCGGCACGTTCGACTCCAGGAACTTGATCGCCATCGACGTTGTCATAGTGGCGAGCACGTTCGCCTTCACGCCGCTGCCGAGTCCGTCGGAGAGCGCCACGAGGTGGCGGTTCTCCTTCTCTACGGTCATGAAGCGCACGTCGTCGCCGCATGCACCCTGCCCAGTCTTCGTGTACTGGGTGGCCTCCATCTCGATGAAAAGATCGCCTGCGGAGCCGTAGCCTTGCGTAGGTGCGTCAGCCATTCAGGTATTCCTCGCTGCCGCCTTCGCGGAGGCGTTTGCCGACGGTCTGCGATTCGTACGCGCCCGCGATCTCGTTGAGCATGATCTCAGTCTCTGCGATGTGCTCGCCGAAGAGGCGCGCGACCTGCTGGACGGTGTACACGTTCTTGCGGATGACGTCGCGCGCCTTCGCGGCGATCTCCTCGCGGCGCCCCTCGTTCTTCGTGACGTCCTGCACGACGGCGCCGGCAAACTTGCCAACGCTGATCGGAAACACGCTTATCGTCACGATGCGGTCCTTCCACGGCTGGCGGTACTTGACGATCTCGCTTCCATGCGCGACGGCGCCCGTAAAGAGTTCCATGAAGTCTGGCATGAAGCCGTCCATGGCGATTCCGTCGAGGTTGCCGAGCGCGTCGTACTCGCCGAGAGCGCCAGCCATCTCGGCGAAAAGCCGGTTGCACTCGACGATCATCCCGTTCGCGTCGACGATCACGACGCCTGCGGGGATGTACTTGATGAGCGCGTTGGACGTCCTCTGGAAGTTCTTCTTGAGGTAGATGTGGCACATCGCCTCCTCGGCCTTGCCGGCGAGAAGGGCCTTGGCGAACTCGCGGCACGAGTTGTAGCCGCATGCGCCGCAGTTGATTTCGTCCGCCTTCGTGGTCTTCCCCACGCGCGCAAGCGCGCCGGCGATGGCGGACTCGTCAGGCTCGTCGTCCACGACCGCCGCCGCCGGATACGCGGACGTGCCGCAGTGCGCGAAGCACCGTCCCGACGACGCGCGGATCGGCGCCGTCGCGTCCGTCGCGAACAGCGTCGCGAGGCCCGAGGCGCCGCGCGGCATCGCCGGACCGTTCACGCAGCCGCCCGGACACGCCAGCACCTCGACGAACAGCTTGCGCGGGAACTTCTCGGGATGGCGCTTGAACTCCGCGGGATCGAAGTCCTCTAGCATCCGCCGGAAGTCCTCGAGGCCCGATACTGAAACGTACCGCACGTCCGTCTTGCCGTCGCGCAGCGTGTCGTTCATGCCGCCCTCGACGGAGTAGAAACGGCCCTCCTCGGCCGGACCGAGCGCAAGCTCCGCCTCCTCGCCGAACTTGATTCCCCTCTCTTCGAGGAACTGCTCAAGTGCGGGGAAGAGAACCGCCAGCGCCAGTTCGTCGGGATGCGCGTCGGACTCGTTCTTCTTCGCCGCGCAGGGTCCAAAGAACACGACCTTCGCCTCGTGGCCGTACTTCTCCTTGATGAGGCGGCAGTGCGCGCGGACGGGCGAGGGAAGCGGCGAGATGAATTCCGCGTAGCCGGGCAGGTACTTGCGCACCATGTCGACGGCCGCCGGGCAGGCGGACGAGATGACGAGCGGAGAGTCCGTTTCCTGGAGAAGCTTTGAGACGTGCGCGCTCACCGACTCCGCGCCATGGGCAGTCTCGCTCACGCCCGCGAACCCGGCGGCTTTCAGCGCGGCGGCGATCTGTCCGATCGTCACGCCCTTGAAGTAGCCGGCGAAGCTCGGCGCTATGGACGCATAGAGCTTCGCGCCGGACGCGGCGAGTTCCTTCAGGCGCGCGAGGTCGCTCCTGATCTTCTTCGCGTGGGCTGGGCACACCTTCACGCATTCGCCGCAGGCGACGCACGCCTCCGGGATCACGCTTGCCTTGCCATCGACAATGCGAATTGCCTTCACAGGACAGTGCCGGACGCACTTGTAGCAGTCCTGGCACTCGTTCTCCGTCGTATAGACTGGGCTTGTCACCATTACGTTAGCCTTTCTCCGGGAACGTCGCCTCAAGGATGTCGCGCATCACGAGCGGGTCCACGTGTTTGTACACCTTGCCGTCCACGACCACAATCGGCCCGTCCGCGCAGTTGCCGGTGCACAGGCTCGCGCCAAGGTCAACATCGACCTCGTCCTTGAGCCCGCGCGCGGCAAGAAAACTTTCGCACGCCTCTACGGTCTTCTCATTCCCGCGCGCAAAGCAGGAGCTGCCCATACATATCACGATATTAGGTTTAGCCATGCGACGAGTATATCAAAACTTCCGACCGTTAAACAAGCGCCGCAACGGCTATTCGATGTCGACGACGCTTGCCCAGTGGACTAGCAGCTCGTGGTTCTTCGGCGTCTGATCGCGCGACGATTCCGCCGCGGCTACGATCGGGAGCCACTTCTGCACATCGGGGAGCTTCACCTTCAGCGCCTCGCACGCGAGCACCATGTACTTCTCAGCCGCCGCAATATGGCCCGAGAGCCAGAAGAGAAGGTACGAGCGCGCCACGTCAGCGAGCGGGTCGCCGAGGCGCACGTGGCTCCAGTCAATCACGCGCCAGTCGCCCTTCGGCGTTATGATCACGTTCGTCGGGTTGAAGTCGCCATGGCAGAGCGCCTTCCCGCGCGGGAAGCTCTGCAGCTTCATGTGCAGGTCGTAGCGCGTCTCGCGCGGAAGGGGAGAGGCTGAGATCTGCTTGTCGAGCTTGTCGGCGAGGTTGCCCATGCGCTCGGACGTCTTCTTGAAGATCTCGCACTGGATCGCGACGAACTCCTTCAGGTACTTCACGAGGTTCTTCTTGTCCTTCGCCATCACGCCGGCGAGCGTCTCGCCCTCGATCCACTCGCGGCGGATGCACCAGTGGTCGCGGAGCTTCATAACCTCGAGCACCTTGGCGACGGGAAGCCCAGTCTCGGCGGCGCGCGCCTCGTTCATCGCCTCGTTAAGGATCGCGCTCACCTTGTAGCTCGGCCCGAACACCTTGAGCACCGTACCCTTGTCCTTCGTCACGACCTTGTCTGTGCGCTCGAGGAGGACGTTGGTATTTTTCGCGCCCTTCTTCGCTAGCACTGCCTTCGCTGGCGACTTCTTTACTGAATTCTTCTTCATTTCAAAACTCCTAAACCTTTCAACCTTTCAACTTCACACTGCCTCATGCTTGCCGTAGTAGGCATTGAGGTACATCTGCTTGATCTCCGACATCAGCGGGTAGCGCGGGTTCGCGCCGGTGCACTGGTCGTCAAAGGCCTGCTCCACCATCTCGTCGAGACGCGCGAGGAAGTCCTGCTCATCCGGCACATAGTCGCGGATCGTCGGCTTGATGCCGATACGCGCCTGCAGCTCGCGGATGGCCTTGACGAGATTGTTGAACTTCTCGCCCCTTGACTTGCCCGAGATGCCAAGCGCGTCGGCGATCTCGAGGTAGCGTTCGAGCGTGTGCGGGTGGTCGTACTGCGGGAACGTGCCCATTTTGCGCGGCACGGGGTCTGCGTTGAAGCGCAGCACCTGCTCCATCATCAGCGCGTTGGCGATGCCGTGCGGAATGTGGTGGAACGCGCCGAGCTTGTGCGCCATCGAGTGCATCACGCCGAGGAAGGCGTTGGCGAAAGCCATGCCGGCCATCGTGGCGGCGTTGGCCATCTTCTCGCGGGCAACGGGGTTGGCCTTCTTCGCGACCGCCGCGTCGTAACACTGCGGGAGGTACTTGAAGATCACCTGCAGTGCGCGGATCGCGAGGCCGTCGGTGTAGTCAGTCGCCATCATTGATGCATAGGCTTCGAGGGCGTGCGAGACGGCGTCGATGCCGGACGCGCTGGTGAGGCCGGGCGGCGCCATCATCTGCATGTCAGCGTCCACGATGGCCATGTTGGGCATGAGCGCGTAGTCGGCGAGCGGGTACTTGACGCCGGTCTGCTCGTCGGTTATGACGGCGAACGGCGTCACCTCAGAGCCGGTGCCGGCCGAAGTTGGCACGCAGACGAAGTACGCCTTTTCGCCCATCTTCGGGAACGTGTACACACGCTTGCGAATGTCCATGAAGCGCATGGCCATGTCCATGAAGTCCGCCTCCGGGTGCTCGTAGAGTACCCACATGATTTTCGCGGCGTCCATAGCGGAGCCGCCGCCGACGGCGATGATCACGTCGGGCTTGAAGCCCGCCATCAGCTTTGCGCCTTCCTTCGCGCAGGCGAGCGTGGGGTCGGGCGCGACGTTCGAGAACGTGGTGAACATGATCCCCTGCTGCTCGAGCGACTTCTCTATCGCCTTCGTGTAGCCGTTCGCGTAGAGGAAGGAGTCCGTCACGATGAACGCCTTCTTCCTGTCAAGCTCGCCGCCGAGCTCGCGGAGCGCCACCGCGAGGCACCCCTTCTTCTGGTACACCTTCTCGGGCGCGCGGAACCACAGCATGTTTTCCCTTCTCATGGCCACTGTCTTGATGTTCAAAAGATGTTTCACTCCCACGTTCTCGGAGACGGAGTTGCCGCCCCAGCTGCCGCAGCCGAGCGTCAGCGACGGAACGAGACTGAAGTTGTAGATGTCGCCGATGCCGCCGAGGCTCGACGGCGTGTTGACGAGAAGACGGCACGCCTTCATGCGGTCGGCGAACTTCGCGAGCTTTTCGCGCTCGCCCAGCTCGTCGATCCAGAGCGACGAGGTGTGACCGAGGCCGCCGTTGTTGACGAGCAGCGCCTCCGCGATGTCGAGCGCGTGGTCGAAGTCGCGGCTCTTGTACATGCCGAGGATCGTGGTGAGCTTCTCGTGCCCGAACGCCTCGGAGTTGTCGGTCGAAGTCGCCTCGCCGATGAGCACCTTCGTGGACTCGGGGACCTCGAAGCCGGCCATCTTCGCGATCGTGACGGGACGCTGCCCGACGATCTTCGCGTTCAGCGCGCCGTTGATGAGCAGTGTCGCGCGGATCTTGTCGGCCTCCTCCTTGTTCAGGAAGTAGCAGCCGCGCCGCTTGAACTCGTCCTTGACCTCGTCGTAGATGAGCTGATCGGCGATGACTGTCTGTTCCGTAGCGCAGATCATGCCGTTGTCGAACGTCTTGGAGTGGATGATGGAGTTGACGGCGTTCACGAGGTCGCAGCTCGGATCGAGGATCGCAGCCGCGTTGCCCGCGCCCACGCCGAGCGCCGGCGTGCCGGAGGAGTAGGCGGCCTTCACCATGCCTGGACCTCCGGTCGCAAGGATGATGTCCGCTTCCTTCATGAGCAGGTTCGTCTTGGGCAGGCTCGGCGTCTCGATGCACGAGATGATCCCTTCGGGCGCACCTGCCGCAACCGCCGCGTCAAGGACGATTTTCGCCGCCGCCATCGTGCAGTTCTTGGCGCGCGGGTGGGGGCTGATGACGATGCCGTTGCGCGTCTTGAGCGCGAGGAGCGTCTTGAAGATAGCGGTGGAGGTCGGGTTGGTCGTTGGAATGACGGCGCCGATCACGCCTATCGGCTCGGCCACCTTCATGATGCCGGCGGCCTCGTCCTCCTCCACCACGCCGCACGTCTTCGCGTCCTTGTACGTGTTGTAGATGTATTCCGCCGCGTAGTGGTTCTTGATCACTTTGTCCTCGACGATGCCCATGCCCGTCTCAGCCGCCGCCAGCTTAGCCAGCGGGATGCGCGCCTTGTCGGCGGCGATGGCCGCCGCCTTGAACACGGTGTCCACCTGTTCCTGCGTATAGGCCGCAAACTGCGCCTGCGCCGCACGGACGCGGGCAATCTGCGCCTCCAGTTCAGCAACGCCATCGTCTGCGGCGTCTGGTCTGTCGTTCTCGTTCATCTTTCTTTCCTCTGTCTGTTCCCGAAAATTCCCTCGCGAGGGGAAAACAGGCGCGTAGTATAGCACTTCTAGTAGCGATAGTCAAGTAGCGATAGTAAAATATCTATTTTCCCAGCGCTGTGTCGCCCGTCTGTCAAATGTGGTATAATAGTAGGCAGTTTATGAATGCTAGTGATAGACTCAGTCCGCTTCCGCTGCCGACCATCCGTCGGTATCCGGCGTATTTGCGCCTGATCCGGGAGCGCATGGCGGCGGGGGAGGAGGAGATATCAAGCGCGGCATTGGCTGCAGCGCTCGGGATCGATCCAGTTCTCGCGCGCAAGGACATTGCGATGATGGGCATCCCAGGCCGTCCGCGCTGGGGCTATCCGGCGCGGGAGCTTGTCGCGGCGATGCAGCACGCGCTCGGATGGGACAATGCGACGGACGCCGCGCTGATCGGCTGCGGCTCGTTGGGCCACGCCCTTGTCGGCTACGGTGGATTTGCCGAGCAGCACCTCTCAATCGTAGTGGCGTTCGACGCAAATCCAGAGCTTCAGGGGCAGACGGTCCATGGCGTGAAGGTGCGCCCGATGACGGAAATCGGCCGCCTCGTCCGCCGGCTGCGGATCAGGCTCGGCATCCTCACCGTGCCGGATGCCGCCGCCCAGGAGTGCGCGGAGGCGCTTGTGGCGGCGGGAGTGAAAGGCATCTGGAACTTCACCTCTGTGCAGCTTTCCGTTCCTGACGACGTGATCGTGCAGAACGTGGATCTCGCCCAGTCATTGGCCGTCCTCTCGCATGCCATAGCCAATCGGGAGCGGAGCCATCGGTCAGAGACGCGCATTCATCAGGCGCACGAATGACCCCAGCCGTGAATGGGTTGTCCTCTTGCGCAACGCCACGACGATGCGTCGAATGCGCGATTGCGCCTTGACATACCCTACGGGGGTATAGTATAATACACGGCCGATAAGTCAAGAAAGGATCGAGAGATGAGAAAATGCATTGAAGATGTGACGGCGCTCCAGCTACGGCTGAAAAAGATCGTCGGACAGCTTACGGGTGTGCAGAAAATGCTGGCGGAGGATGTCCCCTGCGAGGACATTCTCACGCAGCTCAACGCGGCGAACGGTGCGCTCCACCGGCTTTCATTCATCATTCTCGACGGACACCTCCGGCACTGTGTGCGCGAGGGGATAGAGAAAGGCAACGCGGACGAGACGATCGAATCGTTTGCCGAGGCGCTTGAGAGTTTCTCGAAGATGGCGTGATGGAGGGCCGAGAAAATGAAAGAGATATTGATTGCGTTTGTGCACGTGTTCGCCGCGATGTCGCCGTGGCTCGTCGTCGGCTTTCTTGCCGCCGGGGTAATCGCCGTGTGGATTCCGAGGGCATGGGTGAACCGCGTCATGGGTGGTAGTTCCGGATTTTCCGGCGTCCTGCGCGCCGTACTGGTGGGGGTGCCGCTCCCAATCTGCTCGTGCGGCGTTCTTCCGATTGCGACGGGGCTTCGCCGCAATGGTGCGGGGAAAGGCGCAACTGCCGCATTCCTCATCTCCACGCCCCAGACGGGCATCGACTCGATCCTTGCGACATACGCGCTGATGGGTCCTGTGTTCGCAATTGCACGCCCTATTGCAGCGGCGCTCACTGGCTTGGTCGGTGGCGCTGTCGTTTCGGTTGTTGGCGGTGACGACGCCTCGTCTTCAGCGACGGACGACACACCACCCGCTTCGCGCGGATTGAAAGCAATCCTATGGCAAGCGTACAGACGACTCCTCGGTTCGGTCGTCAAGCCGCTTTCCATAGGACTTGCAATCTCCGCCCTCGTAACCGTACTTGTCCCTGACGGATTTTTCGCCGAGGCGTTCGGCGGTAAGGACTGGCTCGCGATGCCGGCAATGGCGATTATCGGTTTCCCGATGTACGTCTGCTCCACGGCGTCCATTCCGATTGCCGCG
>Ga0310696_10010032_pt1 | contig 10925 bp, 8 predicted proteins | sample AusTroGonzalo_MG_4_FD_203885 | JGI IMG/M metagenome (GOLD analysis project Ga0310696, IMG submission 203885) | Bovine rumen microbial communities from tropical cattle in Woodstock, Queensland, Australia - Gonzalo_02 (v2) (version 2) | ecosystem: Host-associated > Mammals > Digestive system >...
TCTGCTCAATAACCCCGAATGGAAAATGGGGCATGTGCAGGTGATGCGCTACAACAAGAAACTCGAAGTCCTTGGCTTGCATGAACTGTGCTACATGCCCGACATGATTACGTTCACTCCGAACGGAAAGAACCTGCTTGTCGCATGCGAAGGTTCGCCGGACGAAACTTTTACCGAAGATCCTGAAGGCGGCATTGGCGTTTTGTCCGTCAATTCGAAAGCTGCAAAAGCCTGGGCAAAACCCCAGAAGACTGTTGTCGGTTTTAAAGGCCTTGATACGCTTGCGCTGATGGCTGCCGGTGTGCGTAAGACTGGTGTGAAGAGCTTTGTGCAGTCTCTCGAACCGGAGTACATTACGGTTTCCGAAGATTCCAAGACGGCGTGGGTGAGTTTGCAGGAGAACAATGCGCTTGTAAAATTTGATGTCGCCAAGAAAAAAATCCTGAATGTTTTCCCGCTCGGTTACGTGGATCACTCCAAGCCGGGCTTCGGTCTTGACATCAAGAAAAACAAGCAAATCGAAATCAGGAATTATCCGTTGCGCGGCTTGCGTCAGCCTGATGGAATTTCTGCGTTTACCGTGAATGGAAAATCGTTTGTCCTTACGGCAAATGAAGGTGCTCCTGTCAACGATTACAAGGCATGGACGGACGTGACGACGGCGATGGTTTTGATGCAGCAGGAAGTGCTTGACGCGGATGAGTTTACCACAGGTCAGCTCAATGAACTCAAGAATATTTCAGTGAGCAATCTGGAACGTTGTAATGTAGCTCCGGATAAGACGGAAAACGGCAAATGTCCGTATCTGTACAGTTTTGGATCTCGCTCTGTCAGCATTTTCGATGGTGAATCTGGACATTTGATGTGGGATTCCGGAGACTTGTTTGAACGTACGGTTGCAAAAGTCGCGCCTGATTACTTTAACTGGAATTCCAAGAAAGGCAAAGTCAAGATGGATGCCCGCAGTGAAGACAAGGGCTGCGAACCGGAAAACGTGACAACGGGAATCGTGGGCGAAAAACGCTATGCATTTGTTGGGCTTGAACGCACGAGCGGCGTAGCCGTGCTTGACATTACCGGTGTCGAAACAGGTGCCACTCCGCAGATTCTGGATTATTATCTCGATCCGAAAGACAGGGGCCCCGAAGGCATTCTGTTTATTCCGGCCGCAAAGAGCCCGAACGGGGAACCGCTATTGGTTGTGGGGTACGAGTATAGCAAGACCTTAGCTGTGTATAGTGTAAAGTAAAAATTTTAGTGGTTGGTAAACAGTGGTTAACCACCAACCACTAACCACTTATACCGTTTCCGGCCATGGGTGCTTGGGGTATCTTCCTCGTAATTCCTTGCGGACTTCGGCGTAGGTATTTTGCCAAAAGCTTGTGAGGTCCCAAGTTTTTTGAATTGTGCGGAAGTTCGGCGCTAGAATGTCGTAGCGCACTTTGAGCTTGCCGTCGGCGATTTTATGCTCGCCGCGAAGCTGCATGAAATCTTCGATGCGTGCGGAAATTTCGACGAGAACGCCGTCAGCACTTTGCACAATTTTGCCGCTGCTCTGTTCATCGGCTGTTGCAACGGCCTGGTAACTGTAGCGGGCTCGCTTGCCGTTTGGAAGAACATAATGGTCGGGGAACGTCTTTTGCAACCACGCCAACATGGATTTCCCGAAGTAATCTTCGACGATGTTTCTGTAACGGTCTTCGTTGATATCGCGCAGCAAAAAGATTCCGTCCGTGAGTTCGTTGAAGATAAGTTCCATGTCCTCTTCGTTGAATTCCGGGAGACCGTATTCCGGGTAAAGTTTGGCTGCAAGGCGCATCTTGATAAGGAGCGTTTGCACGTTCTCGCTGAGATAGCGACCGTTCCAGTTTTCTTTTTCGAGCTTGTCCCGCCAGGCGTCAACGGTGAGACTTTTTAGTTTTTCAAGAACTTTGGGCGACGCTTCTTGCGGAAGGACTTCTTTACGGCTAATTTCGCGGATGTTGCCGCTGGGCGAGCCGCTTTCGTGAATTTCGACGCCGATGAAACGTTCTTGTCCGCTTCGCCACAAAAGCTCGTATCGGACATTTTCGCTTTCGCTGCCAATGAGTTCCTTGGGAACGGGTGCGTAAAGGCTTACGCGTAGTTCGGATTTGCTTCCGCCACCCGTGCGTAGCATCGTGAGTGCGAGCAATGCGTAGGGCGGTTCAGCAACTTGCAAACGGATCGTGTTGCCGTTGCTCAGCTTGTAAGCGCTTCCACTTGGAGTCGCGAGCCTGTCTGGAAATGCGGCGAGAAGATTTTGGGCTATGAGGAATGGGGGCGGAGCTTCGCTCCTTTGGGGGGAAACGTCATTGTGAGCTACACTTACTCCGAGCGAAGCGTGGGAGCCTGGCGAAGCAATCTTGTCTCTATAATCCTTAAGCTGCCTCAACGTAAACGTTACTTCACGCGGAACGTTGATGGCCTTTGTAAGCGTATCGCTTGCGAGCGTGAGCAAGTTCAGCGATACTTTTGATTTTTGGACAAATTCTGTACCCGAATGAATCCATGCCATGACGGCAAGCAAAAGGTCGGGGAGGTCTGTGACACGTTCCGCTTTTGCCAAAATCAGCGCAAGCGGAATGTTTGAAATAGGTGTCTGGATGGCGCGTTCGCCAAGTTCCGTGATGCGACCGTCCTTAAGCATGCCGAAGTTTTCGAGCATCGCTGTGGCGGTCTTTTCGCGCGCCTCAGGGATTGCCGTAGGAAGTTTTATTTTAGCTCTTTCGTCTTGCGTCTGTAGGGCTTTGCCCGTTCTCTCGTCTAATTCCAGTGCTGCTTTCTGCAGTAAAAGTTCCGACGGCTCGATTTGCAAGACTTCAGGCACGATTCCTTGCGGCATGTGTTTTTCGGCCTCTTCCGTCCAAAGGCGGATGGCGCATCCGTTTTGCGTTCGTCCGCTTCGACCGCTACGTTGTATGGCGTTCTGCATGGAGATGGGGAGCGTTCGCAGCACGTTCACTTTTTCGCTGTCGTCGTATTCGCTCACTCGTTCGATGCCGCTATCGACAACGCCAGTCACATTTGGCACCGTGATGGATGTCTCTGCAATGTTTGTCGTAAAGATGACCCGCGGACGTTCCGTTTCTTCAAAAATGCTCTCTTGCGTTTCTCTGTCTTGCCCGCCGTACAGCTCCAGGAATTCTGCTGCGTTTGCTCCAAAAGCTTCATTTGCAGCGGTGTGGCATCGGGCAATTTCAGCCTTGCCTGGCAAAAATATGAGTGTCGTTTGCCAGATGTTGTTTCGGTACAGCGTGCGCAAGGCGCGTACGACTTCGTTTTCGATTCCTTGACCGGCGCTGATATTTACACCGGAAGCCGGCTTTTGATGTATAATTTGTACTGGATAAAGCGGGTGCCCGAGTTCGAGACATTTGACTCCAAGCGACTGTTCCATTTCATCGCGGTTGAGCTTCGCGCTCATCACGGCGATTCTCGGTACTTTTTGGTCTTCGTGGCTTCCGGCACCGCTCACCGATTGCAACTTGAGCAAGTACGCAAAGAGCAAGTCCATGTCGGCTTTGCGTTCGTGGTATTCATCAAAGATGACCCATTCCGCATTCATCTTGCCATGCAAAAGTTCTTGCAAAAAGTTTCCGTATGTCTGGAAAAGGATGCGCGTGTCGCTTGATTTGCAACTGTCTTGCCGGAACTGGTAACCGACCGTCTTTCCGCACGGCTCGTTGTGCAGTTTCGCGGAGTACTGTGCGAGGGCGAGTGCTGCAATCCGTCTCGGCTGCAAAACGACGATGCGCCCGCTAAAGTGTTTGCTCAAGAACCACGGAATGTACAATGACTTGCCGCTACCGGTGGGCGCCTCTATTAATAAATTCCTTGAAGATGCAATCGCGCTGACAAGCTTTTGTTCTTCTTCGGCAATGGCTAGGTCTTGGTATGTTCGCATGCGTTCTCTTTGGGTCTCTTTAAAAAACAGACCCCGGTACTTTGACCGGGGCAAAATAAACTAAATTCTTCAAGGATTAGACTCTCAGACGATATCGTATTGCAATCTCTCGTCTGTAAGCGAAGCGATCTTTCGTCTATATCTAAGCCTTCGGATATCTCAGCTTCTCGCCGGTAGCTTCGTCAATGTAAGGGTGCTTGCCTTCGCGGAACTTCTGGTTGATGACCAGGTTCTGGAGTCTCCTCTTGATGCCGGCTTCGGTCTTGCAGAAGAAAAATACCACCTTGTTCGTTCCCGGAACTTGGAACACGGCAAGCTTAAACTTCTGTGAAACGGCACGACGGAAAAACTTGATGTCTTCTTTCTTGGGAATGACTTGGTCGGTGCCCGGCTTGATTTCGCAAATCATGTCGGCATCGGCGAGCAAAGCCTTGGACTTCTGCTGGAGCGCGAGAAAGTTCGGTTCGGTGCTCTTACGGATGTTTTCCATGTTGAAAGGACTTCTTGCCTTCAATCCCTTAAGAACTCCGCGAAGGGCAAAAAATACCAGAATGACCACGACCAGGATTAGCAGGTACGGCCAGTAATTTGAAAAAAAGTCTAACATAATAACCTCGGAAACGTTCTTACGTTTGCAAATATAGAAAAACTCTGTATAGTCTTCAAAAATTAAATGGGCGGTAATATAATTTTTATATTTCCGTCCATGTTTAGTGTTTTAAAAAAATGTGCCTTTGTGGCGGCTATCTTTAGCCTTTCGGGCCATTCCTTTGCTGGACTTTCTATGGATGCTTCCGGTCCCTGTGCCGATGGCGCGATGATTGCTTCAATCGAACTCAATGGTCTAGAACATACCCAGCCGCATGTTGTCTTGCGGGAACTTATCAATAAGGTCGGAAAGCCGTATTCGCAAAAGGATTTTGAATCCGAAAAGCTCCGACTTCAGGACCTCGACCTCTTTACCGAAATTTACGTTACTTGTGAACCGACAAAGGAATCCATCAATGAAATGCTAGCGGTTCCTAGTGAATCGGAACCAGAGCCTTCGTCAAGCAATTCCGGGGAATCTTCGCGTACGCCTGACCCGGATGAACTTTCCTCGCTCGTCACGAGTCTCTCGTCGAATAACGATTCGCTTTCGTCTTTTATAGCCCGTCTCTCGTCTGATGCGGATACCCTTTCGTCTCTTGTCTCCCGTCTTACGTCGAATACGGACTCAGTCTCGTCTCTCGTTTCTCGCCTTGCGTCGAACACCGACTCGCTTTCGTCTATCGTCTCCCGAATTACGTCGAGTACGGGAGCCCTTTCGTCTTTAATTCCTCCTCCCGTGACGAAACCGGATTACCGTAGCCCGTCTACCTCAAACTATTTCCCGTCCATCCAGTCTTTGAATACGTATAAGCTAACTTACCATTTCAAGGAAATTTTCCGCTGGATTCCGTCGCCGGACAGCAAAACGACCGATCGCGACGGCCTGATGCTTGGGCTTGCGCTTGCGAACCTGAATATTCTTGGCGAGGACATTCGTGCCGAGGTCCATTACCGCACGGCGATAGATCCGATTTTTGAAAAAAATGAATACGCCATTTATGCGAGTTCTCCCTACCTGTTTGGTATTCCGCTGGGATGGAATATTGATTTTACTCGGACGGACAGCTGGGATGATATCCGTGAATTCCGGGACGCAAGCTGGTTGCTAGGATTGGACGTGAACTGGAAACTGCTTCCGCATTATTCCATTCTCGGCAAGGCGGTTTATCGTTATCTTGAAAAAGGACCGGGGATTTTACCGGAATTTGGGCTTGGCGTAGCCGTGGATTATCGCGACAGCGAACAGGATTCCCGCATGGGATTTTATTTTGAAAGCGCCGTGACTCATGTAGGGGCGGGCGGTTCGCGCGGTGAAAGCTATGTTGAATTTTTGGAAGATGCGCGGGCTTACTATACGTTTGGACGCTTTATCACAGGGGCGTCCGCGCTGGTTCGCTTGCGTCCGGGCGATGTGAAACGTTACGATTATTTCTACCACGGTGGAACGAACTCCTTCCGTGGCCTTAAAAAACCGGATGCGCAGCACCTGGGCGTTCATGAAATGCTCTTGACGCTCGAGGAACGCTTTGTCTTGCTGGAACGCCGTTCCGCATCGCTGTGGGGTGTCAACTTCTTTTACGGAGTCCAGTTAGTGGCTGGGCTTGACGGTAGCGTTCTTTGGGACAAGGGGGCGCCCGGCTGGAAAAACTACGAAGGTGCCGTTTATGGAGGCCTCCATATCGTGGTTCCGGCGCTTGACCGAATCCGCTTTGAAATCGGTTATAGTCCGGACAAGGGTGAACCTAAGTTTACATGGGGTATCACCGGAAAAACGACAACGCAGCGCTGGCGTAACAGGTAATAGGGCGGCCTTGCGGCCTATGGGCTATGGGAATTGTGAGGTAAGGGCTTTAGCCTCGATCCCATACCTGATCGCCCCTTGAATTTTTGTAAATAAAAGTTAAATTTTACTTATCGTATAGGAAAAACGAAAAAGTGGCTCGATGTGGGCCTATATGGAGAACAAATGGCCATTAACTATCTGGATCTTCCAATTGGACGCAAGTATCCCTACGAAGTGGATTGCGTCGTGGAAATCGGCAAAGACACGAATTTGAAGTATGAATACGATGAACGCCTGCATGTGTTCCGTCTCGACCGATGCCTTTTGAGCTCCATGAGCTACCCCTGCACGTATGGTTTTATCCCGAGCACCAAGGCTGACGATGGTGATGCTTTAGATATGCTCATATACAGTCCAGCATCCATGATTACGGGGACAGTCTGCACTTGCCGCGTTATCGGTGCGCTTGACATGACTGACGGTGGCAAGAAGGACTACAAGGTTCTTGGCGTGCCGACATTCAACCCGCGTCCGTTCTGTGACATTACCGATGTGGACCAGATGTTCCTTCGCATTACGAAGAACTTTTTCCAGAACTACAAGGAACTCGAAGGCAAGGACGTCCAAATAGGGGATTGGAAGGACGCTGCGTTTGCTCGCGAAAAGGTGATTGCAGCCCACAGGGCTTATTTCCAGAACCAGGTCCAGGTGCCGGATGCCTGTTATCAGGAACCCGAACACGACGAAAAAATCACCGCTGAAGAACTAATTTAAAGGCGAGTGCTGCGACCGTGCTTGCACGGGCATAGCCGAGCCGCATATTAGAGAACCGCAAAGCGGTAAGTTAATATAAGCCGAGCGTTGTAAAAACGAATTTGCTCGTTTTTATAACCGAGGCTCAATATTTAGAAAAACAACGAAGTTGTTTTTTGTTGAATTAAAGGCGAGAGCTGCGACCGTGCTTGCACGGGCATTGGACAAGTCCCAAACAAGTCGCTTGCGACGCTGTAATTTGATGTATTTAAAGTGTCGCAGCGGTTTGCTTTTTTTGTTTCAAATACCTTTTGATGATTGAATTTCGCAAATGGTTGCATGCGTCTTTTTTTGACTTGAAAATTTCAAAAATAACAATAAAGTTGCTGATTATTGAAGTATTTTATTGTTTTTTTGCAATTGCATTTATATATTGTCTATGTTGTAACATTTAAAGTAAAACGAGGTCATATGAACAAGCTTATGCTTACCTTCGCGATGTCGTTCATGCTGCTTAGTACTTCCGCTATGGCATTGACGATCAACGTTGAACCCAAGAAGGAGGAACCCACCCGAGTCGCTCCTCCTCCGCCACCTCCACCACCTCCTCCGGCTCCGGTGGTAAGCTGCAAGTATTCTGAACCGAAGTGTGACCGCCATGACAGAATTCATGCGGAACGTTACGGTAACGATCAGAGTATGTACAGCCGAGGCGAATGCATCCGTGGTGAAAAGGAACGCAATTTCGACTTCTACTGCAGCAACGGTGACGTCTGGATGCAAATCGATTTCCGTCGCGACCGCGCCGACCGCATCAAGTGCATGGATCCGCGTAACAAGAAGTTCTTTGCCGCTCGTACCATCGGTGAATGCGAAGACCTTCATCGCGATTTCAATCGCCCGCAGCCGCCGCGCAAGCACCATCGCGACCACGAACGCAGACACCGCGACTATCGTGATTAAAACGTAATACTCTAACAAAAAATCCCTCGATGAAATCGAGGGAATTTTTTTATACGAAAAATTTGTTTATCCGTGAATTTTATATAAATTATTTTTCAATGCATCTGACGGAAAAAGCATTGTTTTCTTCGATGGCCCGTTCCGCATACCGTTCATTGTAGCCGCCAATTGTCACGAAGTTTGCTATGTAAGTCGTCTCTTCGGTTGCGGTCCAGAAAAACGCCGACTTGTCCATGTCTTCGTATGCAAAATGCGCATCGCTTTGACCTGGAACTGTAAACGAAGCCTTGGTGGCTTCACAGTAGGGACTCCACATTTCGTTGTTGCCAAAGCAAATCCTTTGACCTGCCTGCTTGACTCTAAATCCATTGCGCTTGCTAGAGCCGAGATACTTACTTAGGAAATTCCAGTCTTTGCGGTTGGGGAGGCTCCAGCCGGTCGGGCAAGCCTTCATCGCCGCTTTCCACGTATAGAGTCGTCCGAACTTTTGGCAATTCTTGTTGTCGTCATCGTAGCAGTAGCTGCCGCGAGTTTTATATGTAAGATTTTCCGCAAACCAATTGTGGTTTCCGATTTTGACAATCTTGTAAGTATGTCCGTCGCGGGGATCCTTGAATTTTTTAGGCGATGATTTTTTTGTAGGTGCGGCTACGGCGATACAGATTGATAAAAGTACAAATGCTATTCCAATTCTCATAAGGCATAATTTACAAAATTTCGTGGTGGGATTTTTTTATTTTATGTTTTAAAGAGGTTTTTAAAGTTGCTGATTGAAGACGTCAAAAAATCTATTGTCGATGCCGGATTCCACGATGGTGAAAAAATGCCCTCCGTGCGAAAAATGGCGGAACAGCTTTGTCTTTCTGTCAATACGGTTCATGGGGCTTACAAGCTTTTGGCACAAGAGGGGCGCATTCAGCTGGTTCACGGCAAGGGATGCTTTTGGGGCGCTGCTCCATCGCTAGAGGTTAAACCTGCAGAAAGCGTTTATTCTGTTGTAGAACGTCTGTTCCAGAACGATTTGGATAGCGGCGCTCTCAATGCGTTTGACGAACTTCCGTCATGCAAGGAACTTTCGAACCGTTACGACGTTTCGTCGTACATTGTAAAAAAATTCCTATTGCAAAAGTGCTCGCAGGGAATTTTGCGCCATGTGGGACACAGGTTCTTTTTTAGCGAAGAACGTTCTGTCAAGACTTCGAATTACGTTTTGTTTATACACCGTTCTGATGAATTTGGGCGTTTGAAAATAGAATCGGAACGCGAGTCCGATGTCTTTCGTACGTTTGCGCAGATTGCGGCAGAACAGAAAATTGCGGTGAAGTTTATCGGGTATCACGAATCTTCGAACCAGTTTTTTCTATCGAACGGGGATACCTTTATCGTCAAGAACGATTCTCATTGTCTTGGAGTCTTTCTTTCAACTTGGCTAGTCAATGACGCTTCTACGTTGTTTGCTCATTTCGCCTCATTCAAGAATCCTATTTCGGTCTGGTGGGAATACGCTCCAGATAAAGTGCCTGTCAGCGCTCGTAACAAGAAAAAGTGGGCGTTCTACAATGTCGCATTTGGTAAAGAAGCGGGCGTGATTGTCGGGCGTTACCTCAAGAACAAGAATTTGGGACAAGTTCATTACTTGTCGCCGTACCATGCTAGCTTTTGGTCAAAGGCTCGCTTGCAGGGACTGCTTGAAGTCGGGACGGACGTGGTGCCGCTTGTTGATGACCGCTTTGCCTCGCCGTTCGATTTGGCCGATGCCGCCGAACGTGAGGGCGTTGAACGTCAGGTGCTTTTGGATAACATTCTTGAATCGCTTTTGAAAAATGCGACTTTGGATAAATTCGTCTGTTCGAACGATTGGGTGGCGGCTTCGCTTATCGATTATTTCAAGGCTAGAAATTTGCCCGCACCTTATGTGATTGGTTTTGACGATACGATTGAAAGTTATCGTTATGTTTTTGATTCGTTTGCATTCAACGTCGGGACGATGGTGAAAGAAGCGATTTACCACATTGTCGCGCCAACCATATATGCAGAACAGCGCCGCCAGATGCAAACCCCGCTCGGAAGAGTTGTCGAGAAACACTAGAATTTACTGGATTGACGGCTACTCCGTCCGAGGCTTCGGCTCAAAAAACATCAAAAAACGAATGAAGCAGTCAAATTTATTTGACTATTTCTGAGATCAAGATGTGACGCGAAGCGTCAAATAGGTCTGCGAGTAGCCCTGCTTTGTTCGCCTTGCACTCGTTTCTTCGGGCGTTCCGCCCTCAGGATGACGTTTCGCTTTCGTCACCCTGAGCGTAGCGAAGGGTCCAGTAAAGTCTCGTTATGCAATAGAAATCAAACGTTAAACTTTCCGGAGCAGGCGAGGAGCCCGAGCATATAAAGTAATCCGTCATAGTAACGCCATGTGCCGGTCGGGATTTCCATGTTCCAGAGGTCTTCGGCGAACGGCTTGGTAAGCGGATCGCCTGCGGGGAGCGCTACCGTTGCGGCTGCATTCATCGCGATGAGGCCGCCCGTGGCAAGCCTTGCCTCGCGCGGGAACGCGCTCCCGTCGACACGCATGTCGGCGAGGTACGGGCGGCGCCCGTGGAGGTAGCCGAGAATTTTTCGGACTGCAGAAACTTCCCAGTCGCTCACGTCGGTGTGTTCGCCCTTGTCTTGCAATTTTGCTGCGTCAAGTCCCATGTTCCAGATAACGCGCCAAGCGTCACCGCTGAAACAGTCACTTTCCGGATTCCATGGCGTGGATTTCGGAGTCCCATCGAATTCGCTGTAGTCGGCGGCGAGTCCCGTGATTGGGTGGCATGCTTTTTTCAAGTAAGCAACGCTATTGTCTGCAATCTTGTCCCAAATTTCGTCGCCGCTTGCTTCGCCATACATTCTGTAGAATGCAATCGTGTT
>Ga0310696_10010036_pt1 | contig 10923 bp, 23 predicted proteins | sample AusTroGonzalo_MG_4_FD_203885 | JGI IMG/M metagenome (GOLD analysis project Ga0310696, IMG submission 203885) | Bovine rumen microbial communities from tropical cattle in Woodstock, Queensland, Australia - Gonzalo_02 (v2) (version 2) | ecosystem: Host-associated > Mammals > Digestive system >...
CTACGATAATTCTTATTCTTGCAATTTAGATCCTTTATCATATTTCTTGAGGATTTCCGTCTGGAATAACATGAATAATATTTATATTCTTTGTTATATCTCTTATCAACACATGAGAAAGCTCCAAAACGTGCTCCACAGTGCTTGCAATATATAAGACTGCCTAAATATGTTGTTCTGCCATGATTCTTGCAATGGGAATAATCTCTTGATTTATAGAGGGCAATACTTTTGTTGAATGTATCAATATCAATTATTGGCTCATGTGCTCCATCATAAACTTGTCCATTATATGTGATTTTTCCAATATACAACTCATTGAGCATTGCCTCTTTGATTCTTTTAGTGTGCCATTTGCCATGCTTTTGGGTATATCCTTTTTCAGCAAATATCCAATCAATCGCATTAAAAGCTTTTCCCTCTTGATATAGCTTGTGAATTTCCCTGATCTGCATTGCCTCAAATTCATTGATGACAAGCTCTCCATCTGTGTAGTCATATCCTATTGGAACATAACCTCCTCCATGCCATTTGCCATCCTTGGCTCTGCCCTCTTTGCCCATTCCCATTCTTTCCTTGATTTGCTCTCTCTCAAGTTGAGCAAATACTGACAAAATGCCAATCATGGCTCTGCCAAAAGGAGTGGATGTGTCAAAGTTCTCAGTCATTGAAACAAAATCAACCTTGTGAGCAAGGAAACTATCCTCTATGAGTGAGAGAGTGTCCTTTTGAGATCTGGAAAGGCGGTCAAGTTTATATACAACAACAGAGTCTCCTTTTCCTGCCTCTATATCATTTATCATATCTTGCAAAGCAGGGCGGTCAGTTGATGCTCCAGAATATCCTGCATCTGTGTATATCTTGACAATGATCCATCCCATTGCTTTACAATAGTCTCTTAGTCTCTCAATCTGCTCATCAATGGAATATCCCTCCTTTGCTTGCTCCTGTGTTGAGACTCTGACATATATAAATACTTTCTTTTTCAATTTCAATTAGTTTCGCTCCCTTTTTCTTTTGATAAAGTCCACAGACAGATCAAGAACATCAAATAGGATTTCAAATTCCTCATCTGAAAGAGTTATTCCATCAATAGTCAAATCTTTGTACTCTTTTTTATTTTTTCTAATGTAACTGAGCATTTCTGGAATTTCCGCAAGCATAATGTAACTCTTGGAATTAGTAATTGGAACAATCCTGTTATTTCCCAATTCATCTGCACTAATGTTGAGTGCTTGGCAGACTTTTAAGATATTGCCAATAGATGAATTTCCAATCCCTCTTTTTAGGATTCCATCCATAGTTGAATATGGAATGTCAGCTTTTTGGGTAAACTCTCTAATAGATTTGTAGTATGACAAAATATATTCTTTCAATTTTTCCTCAATCGTCATATTTTATTCTCCTTTTCTTAACTAAACACAGTATATATCTCAATTTGGTGTAATAGCAAGAAAAATTCACGCAAAATAGGTAGTTATATTATGGAAATCGCATGATATTAACTAAAATAGGTAAATGTTGGGTTGACATTCACCAAATTAAGGATAAAATACAAGATATAGGATTCACTAAATTGAGTGAAAACTAGAAAGAATTAACGAAAGGGGAACAAAAAGATGTATCCAAATTTAAGAGCAGAATTGAGCAGGAGAGGGTTAACTATACAAAATTTGGCTCTTTTGTGTGGAATGTCGGCATCTGCATTGTATGAAAGATTAAAAGGACGGAGGCATTTGACATTAGATGATGCTTTGAAAATCAAAAAAGCACTCAATGTTGATATACCACTTGAAATTTTATTTTCACAGGAAATTGCATCATGATTAGACATCACTTAAAAGATGGCAAAGTGTTGACTGACATAACAGGTCATGTGGTCAAGAAAGAGGATGTGCCAATGGCATATGCACTGATTGACCGCATGAATCAAGAGAGGAGAAAGAACAAAAAAGATGAGGGGGGGAAAAATCGTCAATTCTAAATTCTTTGCAGTTCTTTTTTTTATTCTGTTTTTGGTCTCTGGTTCAGCAATAGATGGAGGCAGTTGGATTTCATTTGTTGCTTGTATTATTTCATTTGTGTTGTTTTGCTTTTTTTATGTCTTAGCTCAAAAAGGAGAAAATCATGAGTGATTATATTGATCTGGTAGTTTGCAAGCATGACAACAATCCAAAGTCTTTTGTTTTTCGTGCTCCTGCATGGTCAAATCTCTTTAAAGGAGACAAGGTTATTGTTGAAACTAGAAAAGGAGAGTCAGAGGCAATAGTTGAAAAAGCTATGACTGTGGACATATCTGATGAGGATGAATTTGAGTTCATTTTGATTGCAAGCGGTGTGACATTGCCACTAAAAAGGGTATTGAAAAAAGTCATTTACAGAGAGTTTGAATATGAAAAAGAGGTCAGTGAGGATGAAGAAAAAAGACTTGATTCCGAAACTTGATGAATGGATCCTTGAGCAAAAATATCAAGAATATGCTACATCAACACTCAATCAGTACAGATCCAATGTCCAAAAGTTCATTGATTGGTTGCCAGAAGATGAGGAGATCACCAAGGACACAATGCTCAGATATAAGATGCATTTAGGAGACATTGCAGGTTCAACAAGTTCAATCAATGTCTGGATTGTAGAGGTCAACAAGTTCCTCAAGTGGTTAGATCTTAAAGACCTCACCATCAAGAAAATCAAGATGCAGTCCAAGCAGAGCAATGAGGAGGTTCTTTCAATCTCAGATTATAAAAGACTCTTGAGATTTGCTAAAAGACAAGAAAAGCATCAACTCTATCACATTATGAAAATCCTTGCCATGACAGGAATCAGAATCTCAGAGCTTAAATATTTCAAGGTTGAAAGTCTGAAAAGCAACTATATCAAGGTATTCAACAAGGGCAAGGAGAGGACAATCATTGTGAGGCAAGACCTCATGAGAGACCTCAAACGATATGCAAGAGATCAGGGCATAAAGGAGGGATTTCTCTTTCCAAGTGCCATTGTAAAGGGAAAGATGGTCAATGCCTCAACTATCTGGAGACAGATGAAAAAAGTTGCAGGGAGTGCCAGAGTCAAGAAAAGCAAAGTCCATGCTCATTCATTTAGGCATTTATTTGCTCAAGTATTTCTAAATACATATTCAAACAACATCACAGAGCTTGCAGATATACTTGGGCACAATTCTCTGGACACAACAAGGCTTTACACAAGGACATCAGATGCCCAGAAAAGAGAAAAGTTGGAGCACATGAATTTTTCAAAAGAGGATTGAGGTGAAAATGACAATAGGAGAGGCAATGGAACAATTCTTAAAAGTTAGATATGCCATCACACCATTCAAAGGGAAAAGCCTTTTAGAATGGGCAATAATTTGGTTTAAAACTGACAATGATACTTTTTTTGAATTGTATGGATTTAATTTTAATCCGCACAAGCATCCACATTTATATGATATTGCGAGAAAAGAAGTCTATCCAAATGAAAACTGAGGGGCGATTTTTTCAAAAAGTATTTTGTAGAAACAGAGTTTTAAAGACCTTGATGTATTAACAACAAAGCATTAAAACGTTCACGCAATATAATATTATGGTTATCTTGCAACTGATTGAGGGAGAATAAATGAATTTACTAGAATCAATACAATGGCTCAAGGGTCAGATTGAGGAGTTGGAAAAAGCAAACGCAGACATGAAACAAATCAGAGTATATAAGAAATTTCTTTTTTGGCTTGATGATTTGCTCAAATACAGACTCATGTTTTCAGAAATTAAAAATGAGTTTGCATTCACTGAGAAAGCTATGTTTTCAACTGAATGGCTTTTAGATTTTTTAAAAGATGAACTAAAAGAGTGGGAACTAGATGGAAAGGAGTATGACCAATGAATCATGAAGAATTTAAAAGAGAGTTTTATAAGATACAACCTGCATCAATCAAGGCAATTCTTGATAAAGATGATGATGTACAAGTTTACTTAAATGGCAGAGGTGCTGATCTATTATCACTCTCATTTTGTATTGCAGAAAGTATTGTAAAAAAATTGCCGATTTCCATTGATGATTATTGCAATATTCTCAAAGATGGATTTCAAAAAAATCAATGCCAAGATATGTTTGAGAAAATGTTTGAGAAAATGTTTGAGGATTTGTTTGATGGACAAAAAAGAACAGATTTTGATTGAAATTGTACGTCACAATACTCTGGAAAGGTCAATTAAATATTTAGTTTATCACTTTCAAACATCTGGCATTTCAAGCAAAGAAACAACAAGAGCGATTCTTAAACTGTTGATGGAAAAATTGGAGGAACAAACTGATGAATAAAGTCATTTTGTTAGGGAGACTTACAAGGGATCCTGAGATTCGTTATTCCGCAGGAGCAGAGGCAAAGGCAGTTGCCAAGTTCACGCTTGCAGTTGACAGGAGATTCAAGCGAGAGGGTGAGCAGAGTGCAGATTTTATCAATTGCACTGCCTTTGGAAAATCTGCTGAGTTCTGTGAAAAGTATTTTCGCAAAGGTCAAAAGATTCTTGTTGAGGGTCATTGGCAAACAGGCTCATATGAGAAAAATGGCACAAAATATTACACAAATGACTGCATCATTGAGCAGATGGACTTTGCAGAGGGAAAGAAAGAGGGCAGTCCTGCTCCAGATCCTCAGACAGATGCAGATGGATTTATGAATGTTCCAGATGACATCCAAGAGGATTTACCATTCCACTAGGCGCATAATATACGCACACTATACGCATATTATGCGGACATTATGCGCACACTATGCGCCTTTTATACGCACATTATACGCATAAAGGAGAGTAATTGATTTTTATTAAAAATGATTGGAGGGGGGATGGAGGCATAAATGTCTAAAACATATTATTGGTTAAAACTCAAGGAGGGATTTTTTAAAAGTTTAGCAATGAAGAAGTTAAGAAGAATAGCAGGAGGAGACACTTTCACAATCATTTATTTGAAATTGCAACTCCTTAGTTTACATGATGAGGGTTATTTGTTTTTTGAGGGGGTTGAAAACAGTTTCCCAGAAGAATTGGCACTTGCTCTGGATGAAGATGAGGAAAATATAAAAGTCACATTGCAATATCTTGAAAGTGTCGGACTACTAACATATATCAATCCAAATGAAATCTTTTTGACGGAGATGCCAAGCCTTATTGGTAAAGAAACTGATAAGGCAGAACTGATGAGGAGAAAGAGAGCCAGAGATAAACAGAAAGCAGTTGAAGATAAAAATGGTAACAATGTTACCCCTCAGTTACCAGATGTGACCAAGCGTTACACAGAGATAGAGAAAGAGATAGAGAAAGAGATAGAGATAGAGAAAAGAGAAAAAGAGAAAATCAACTATCAAGAGATAGTTGATTTGTACAATGACACATGCGTGTCATTTCCTCAACTCACAAAACTCTCTGATGCTAGAAAGAAAGCAATTTCAGCAAGATTAAAGACTTATTCTGTTGAGGATTTCAAGTTGATGTTCCAAAAGGCAGAGGCATCCTCTTTTCTCAAGGGAAAGAATGACCGAAATTGGTCTGCCACATTTGATTGGATGCTCAAGGATGCCAATATGGCAAAGGTTCTTGATGGCAATTATGACAACAAAGGCGGTCATATTCCTCAAAATAACAAGGTTGCAGACAAATTAGATGAATCCTATAAGATGATGGCAGATTGGGCAGAGGGAAAAGAATGAGGAGGAAAGCAAGACATGACCAAAAAAGAGTTTGCAACCTTTGCAATGGCTCTCCAAACTTATTATCCCAGAGAAAATCTCTTGCCAAATAATCAAGCAATGGAACTTTGGTTTGCTCAATTGCAGGATATACCATACAAGGTTGCAGAGGTTGGACTCAATAAATGGGTAAGCCTCAACAAATGGAGTCCATCAATCGCAGACATCCGAGAAATGGCATCATCTATTGCACATGGAGAGTTGCCATCTTGGGGGGATGCATGGGAGGAGGTCTTGAGAGCCATCAGACAATATGGATCATATAGACCTGTTGAGGCTATGAACAGTCTATCACCACTTGCAAGAAAAGCAACAGAGAGAATTGGATTCAGAAATTTATGTGTTAGCGAAAATATTTCCGCAGACAGGGCAAATTTTAGAATGATTTATGAGCAATTAGCAGACAGAGAGAGAAAGGAGGCGCAATTGTCTGCTCCACTCAAGACAATGATTGCCCAGATGCAGAGCGAAAGTAAATTGATAGAGTCAAAGGAATAGAAAGTGTTGGGGGTAGGCATGGGAACAAAAATAGTTGTTATTTTTGCAATAATGTCCATTTTAGACAGTTTTATAACTTTGGGCGGTATCAATACCAAAGAAACACAAAAAACGAAAATAGAGGGAAAATATAAGCAAATGGAGGCATGTGAGTCTAAAGATGATTTTGAGAAATTGGATGATGGATCACTTGAGATGCTTGCAATATGTGTTGAGGCAGAGGCAGGAAACCAAGATATTTTTGGCAAGAGGCTTGTTGTTGATGTGATCCTCAACAGAGTTGACTCTGACAGATTCCCAGATGACATTGAGAGTGTTATTTCACAGAAATATCATTTCACAACATTCTGGAATGGAGAAATGGACAAGATCTCAACTCCATCCAAAGAGACTTTTGATGCAATTGATTCAGAATTAAAACACAGGATAGATGATGAGATCCTATTCTTTACATCTGGAGCTTATAACAAGTATTGCATCCCTGCTTACAAGCATGGAGACCATTATTTTGGCTATTAAGGAGAAAAAGGATGATGGAGATTATTTTTAAGTATTTTTGGGTGTTCTTGATTATTCTGATTTGGCTTATATGGGGATATTTTAGTGCAATTAACATCATTGCTTATTTTAAAAGTGAACACAGTCCGAGTTTGGATGACATGTTCTTTGAAATTGAGGACTATGCAATCATGTGGGTTAATGTGACTGTTGGAGTTTCTGCATTAGCTAGTTTTGTATATTTCATATCAAAAATATAAGGGAGGAATGAGATGAAAATAATATATATTGAATGTGATGCAGAGGAAATGAGAGCCAATAGGACAGTTCTTGATAATGTGTCAGAGGTTTTTAGTTCAATAACAAGGACACTTGCAGGAGTTGATGTCACTCCAGAGCAAGTGGCAAGTGCTCTGAATGCTAGGTCTGACAATGATGATGATGAGACAGAGGAGGAAAGTGATGAGTAATTCAATCGTTATCACAATTATTATCTGCATCACAATTGTTGTGCTTGCAGTGATTGGGAACAATAAAAAAGGGCATTAACTAAAAATGGAGGGGGTAGAATGGTATTTCTTGAGTATGAGAGAGCCAAGAATAAATATTCTAAGGCTCAGATGTGGTTGGATGATGCACTGACAGAACAAGAAAGACTATTAACAAAGACAATGCCAAATGCAATCAGATATGACAGAGTCAATGTCAAAAGCAGTCCAAATGGCAACGTGCTTGATGATTATGTGATTGCCAAGCAGGAAAAGAAAATTGACAACAAGATTTGTCGCATGAGACAACTTTTGGCTGACAGGGAAAGACTGCTCAAGCTAAAGGAAAAGGAGCTGAGAGCCTCTAAGGACAAGCTAGATCAGATCTATTGCATGAGATATGTTGATGACAAAAGGATTTATCTGATTGCAAAGACTTTGAACTATTCAGAGTCACAGATTTATCGAATTTTGGATAAAATCCAAAGGGAGATAAGGAAAAATCAATTAAGTTAAAAAGCGCACACTATACGCATAATATACGCACAGTGTACGCATAAAAGGCGCATAGTGTACGTATAATGTACGCATACTATACGTATATTATGCGCCTAAGCATTTATAAAAGGAGAGAAAGAAATACATGAAAACAGTTTTAATTTGTAACCAAAAAGGTGGTGTGGGAAAGACACTAATTTCTGATGAGCTTGCATTTGCTCTTGAGAGAGATAAGATCCCATTTAGTTTTTTTGATTTGGATGACCAAGGCTCTGCCATCCATAAGACCAAGGAAGATCCAGAGGCAGAGGTTCAGATTGTTGACACTCCAGGCGCATTGCAAAGAGAGATGATTGAATGGATTGAATCGGCTGATTTTATCATTGTTCCAACAATGATGTCCAACAGAGATGTGCAACCTCTGGAGACAATGATAAAACTTTTAGAGCCATACAGAGGAAAGATCCCAACACTCTATGTCTTTAATCGTTGGAATCGTTTTAACATAACAAGAGATTTTATAAATTGGTTCAACACCAAATATCCTGATCTAAAGACTGCAATCCTAGTTGATACAACTGCATTCAATCAAGCAGGTGCTTGTGGCATCTCAATTGAGGAGTTCCAATCAAGTCACATTGGATGCAAGCAGATGGATTACATATATAGTTCAGTGAAATATGAATTAAATCTAAAAGATAGGAGAACACAACAGTAATATGGCAAAGCGAGAGAATATGTTTGCGCTTGATGCGCTCAAAAGACATGAAATGCAGGAGAGCATCAAAAGTGAGGTTGGACTAAAGCCTAAAAAGCCAAGCCGAAAAGAAAAAATGAACATCACTTTGCCAAGTGAGTACAAGGACAGGCTTGTGAAAAGTGCAAAGGAAAAACATCTGTCTGCATCTGTACTCATCCAAATGTGGATTGATGAACATTGTTAGATAGGCGCATATTATACGTACACTATACGCACACAATACGTATAAAAGGCGCATAGTGTACGCATGATATACGCATACTATACGCATGATATGCGCCTAGACCAAATCTGAGCATTTCAAGGCATTTTGCAAGTCCAATAATAAAGATGCGAAAAAATGCGAAAAAAATAATGATATTATGAAGAATAGATAAGAGAAAACAAAGGGAGCAAAGTGATTTGCTCCTTTTTTCGTGCATGGAGGTGAGCAAATGGCAAAATTATGGCTTAAATATGCAGGAATAAGAGCAATCAAAACAATTGCCCAGACTGCTATTGCAGTTATAGGCACATCTGTTGTGATGTCTGATGTCAATTGGCTTGCAGTTGCATCTGCATCATTACTTGCAGGAATCTTGTCACTGCTCACAAGTTTGGCAGGACTGCCAGAGCTTAAAGATGAGGAGAAAGCATGAATGATTCAATTCTAATTGCAATTATTTCACTCCTTGGCACAGTGATTGGCACATTTGGTGGCATTCTTACAAGCTATAAACTCATTAGCTATCGGATAGAGCAGTTAGAGATGAAAGTCGAAAAGCACAACAATGTTATTGAGAGGGTCTTTAGACTTGAGGACAATGACAGGCTCATTGAGGAAAAACTCTCAATTGTTAATCATAGAATTTCCAAACTTGAGGATAAAAAAGATGAAACGAGAGGTGCATGAGCATGATGAATGGCATTGACATCAGTCATTGGCAAGAGGGAATCAAACTAGACAAAGTAAAGTGTGATTTTGTCATCTGCAAAGCAACAGAGGGATTGAATTTTTCAGATCCATGTTTTCACGACTATATGAGACAAGCTGAGAGCCTTGGAAAGAGCATGGGATTTTATCACTTTGCAAGACCTGAGAAAAACAGTGCTAAAGCAGAGGCTAAATTCTTTTATAACAACACAGAGAAATATTTTGGAAAAGCCATTCCAATCCTTGATTGGGAGTCAAGTGGCAGAGATAAAGTTGCATGGGCAAAGGAATGGCTTGATGAGATCTATTCCATGACAGGCATAAAGCCAATGATTTATATGTCAGAGTCAGTTGCTAATGTTTACAATTGGAAAGATGTTGTGAAAGGCAATTATGGTCTGTGGGTTGCAAAATATAGAGATTATGGCATTGATAAAAACTATGACATGTCAAATGCAGGAGATAGACCATATATAAGGCATTGGGATTTTTATGCAATGTGGCAATGGACATCTGTTGGGAGGCTTGATGGTTATAATGGCAATCTTGACTGTGATGTGTTCTTTGGAGACAGAACTGCATGGAATAAGTACGCAGGAGCAAAGCAGGAATACACAGTAAAGAAAGGCGATACCATCACATCTATTGCAAAGAAATGCAATATCACTGTTGATGTTCTTGCAGAAAAGAACAATCTCATTAAAGTTGGGCAGAGGTTAAAGATATGAATAATGACGGCTATCCAGATCCGACTGCTGAATGGGCAATTGCAAGAGTGATGAGAAGTCAAAGGAGGCAGAGAAATATGGAACTTGAGCAAACAATTTCACTCATGATGAGTCCTTATTACAAGGATAGATTCAAGGCTGAGTATTATCAATTAAAAATCCGATATGGCAAGCTAAGAGCCATTATTGATGATTGGGATGATCTCAAGTTTGAGCCTAAGTGTGACAAGGAAACACTCATCACTCAGCTTGAGGCAATGAAAGCATACTTGAGTATATTGGAACTGAGAGCAAGGATTGAGGGAATTGAGCTGAATGGCAATTTATAAGAGTTGTTCTAAATGTGGAAAGATTCATCCAAAGAATTACAATTGCAATGCTATCACAAGGTCTTTCACAGGTGGAGAGGAAAGAAAGCTAAGATCTCAATATGCTTGGACATTAAAGTCTGAGGAGATTCGAGAAAGAGCAAATCATCTGTGTGAGGTATGCAGGGATAAAGGAATAATAACATTTAACAATTTAGAGGTTCATCATATTGTTAAGGTCAAAGAGGATGGGTCAAGACTATTAGACAATGAGAATCTTATTTGTCTATGTCAAGAACATCATAAGCAAGCAGATAAAAATGAAATTGATAAAGATTATTTGATTAGGTTGGCAAGGCAAAGAGAATGTGCAGAATATAACTAATAAAAACAAGATATTGCATTTTTTCTGCAAAAATGCCGATTATTTGACTAGGGAGAAAGATCCCCCGTACCTTTTAGCCAAAAAAATCTGGAGCGACTCAAGAC
>Ga0310696_10010037_pt1 | contig 10923 bp, 10 predicted proteins | sample AusTroGonzalo_MG_4_FD_203885 | JGI IMG/M metagenome (GOLD analysis project Ga0310696, IMG submission 203885) | Bovine rumen microbial communities from tropical cattle in Woodstock, Queensland, Australia - Gonzalo_02 (v2) (version 2) | ecosystem: Host-associated > Mammals > Digestive system >...
GATGCATATCTGACCCGCATTAAGCAATTTGAAGAAGGCTATTTTGTGAGCTGCGTCTTTCAAGTCGGCGTCTTTGCGCACCACACACCAGTTGCCCGTCTCGCCACCCAATTCCAAAGCGACAGGAGTCAGGTTTTTGGCTGCCTCGGCCAACACATGTTTGCCCACAGCAGGCGATCCCGTATAGAAAATCTTGTCGAAGCGTTGAGCCAGGCACATATCCGCCACATCATGGCCTCCGTCAATCACTGTGACATATTCGGGCGGGAACACCTCCGCAAAGAAGCGTTTCAGCACCTCAGTGCAAGCAGCTGACTTGGAACTGGCCTTAATGACTGCTGTGTTGCCCCCGCACATAGCCGCCGCCACCACTCCGATGGTAAGCAGGAACGGAAAGTTAAAGGGACTGATAACCAACGAAACACCATAAGGCATCTTATAGACTTTGGTGAACAGGCTCGGAAAGCACATCAATCCACTAAAATGACACTCGGGGCGTGCCCAGCGGCGCAAGCCGTGTATCATCTCATTGATTTCCACAATAATGGGACCCACATCGCAGAGGTAAGCCTCCACCTTGCTTCGGCCAAGGTCATTGGCCAATGCCTCTTCAAACTCGGTATCATGGGCAATGACTGCCGCTTTCAACTTTTTGAGTTGTTGGATTCTCCATTTCACTGGAAGGGTGACGCCTGTGCGGAAGTATTTCCGCTGCGCCGCCACGATGTTGCTGATTTCTTGTTCGTTGTATGCCATGTTTCTTGTTTTATCCCCCACACTGCGGCTTCGCCTTGTGCGGGGTTATTGAGATTTCGCCTCTTCGAGGCTGCTTAAGGAATTATCTTTATTAATATTGCACATTAAATTCACATCAGTACTTCAACGCCACATATCCAACAAGCGAGATTATAAAAAGAAAAAGAATCAACATAAACAGCATCGCCATAATCAAAAAAGCCGTAACAACTTTCAGTGTTGTTCTACTCCACGAATATCCATACAATTGTTTAAGCGGAATAATCGTAAGCAATAAACTCAATGAGGCCAGGGTCGACAGGCAGAAAAAACCAAAAACGATGGAATAGATGGAATACATGTTGTTGGTATAAACCAATGAGACAAAAAACTCGGAAAAACGCAGGTCAGGGATATTCGGACTATGTCGGAAAAACAAGTACAAAACTCCTGAAAGGTACATCAGCACAAGCAAAGAAAAAATGTTAGGAAAGCGCGAGTTAAAACGAGCTATGAAAACCAAAATGTCCATGGCTATCTCCTTCGCTTTTTCCCCTTTCCTGGCATCAAAGACGGTATTCTTCCCGTTCAATGAGACACTATAATCATCAAGATTTTCCTCCATTTCTGTTTCTCTCAAAGACTGTTCAATGGAATCCGCATCTTTGTTATCATCGCCACTGTTTTCGCCTTTGATATTGAAGCCATGCGTCACAAGAATGGAGAACAGTGCCAGCACAAAGAACATCTTAAAAGGAGGAAAATAGGCTGCCTGCATCCCCTTGAGGTAGTCGCGGATCATGTAGCCCGGCCGCAAGATAAGGTCACGAATAGTGCGGAACATACCACGATTTCCTAATCCCCACACATCCAAGAAACCTAACAATCCCGTTTTGAAAGAATATCTTCCTATGCGCCATGACTGTCCGCAACGAGGACAGTAATTGCCTTGATAATTCGTGTGACAACATTCACACTCATGCCCCTCGTCCGATAACGGAGCCATCTGGGAAGGCCGCTCCCGCCATTCCTTGAAACGTTGCCAACGCTCTTTGAGATTGAATTTGGATTTTCCACTTTTAGTCTCCTGATCAGAAACCGTAACCTCCTTTAACACCTGCTCAATATCCTCATTACTATAGGTCATAGGGGCAGAGTAATTGATGGAGTCTTTCGCAATCATGCGGACAAGCTGCTTATAATCAGCTTCTTGCACTGGAGATTCTATCTTATCCATGCCACATTCCACAATTAACTGCGCAATAGCTTGCAGAAATTTGTCAGCGGCCTCACGCTCATCGGTATTCTCGTCTGCCAACTGGCAATAGCGCGCCAGCATCGCATATTTCTCTATGCAGGCCTCCTTCTGATACTCCAGCACAGGCATCATCATCAGCGTAATCGCCTGACCATGGGGAAGATGGTATTTTGCTCCGATACTATGGGCGAAAGCATGCACATAGCCAGCCAACTGTGTATTGATGGCATTGCCGCCATACATCGCGGCACGGCACATGGCCAACCGCGACTCGATATTCTCCGGTTCACACATCACTATGGGCAAGTGTTGCAATATCAAACGTGTGCCCTCCATGGAAAGCCGCATGTTCTCCTCGTCCATATCCACATCGCTAATAGCTCCTTCCACCACATGACTGAGCGCATCCATGCCACAGGCGGCCGTGACCATTTGCGGCGCATGAATAGTCAGTTCGCTGTCCAGAATCACATGGGTCACATTCAATCCCACCAGCACAGTAGAACCTTTTACACCACGTGCGTTGGTCACCACAGCGCCAACCGTAATCTCCGCTCCTGTTCCTGCTGTGGAAGGCACGGAAATCATGGGCAAAGTTTTGCCTGGCACTACCAAAAACTTGAGCAACAACGCTTTGGTGCTGAGATGGGGCAGCTTCATACCCGCGGCTATCATTTTGCAGGTATCCAATACTGAGCCACCACCCAAAGCGATCACACATTCAGCCTCACAAATTTTCGCCACCTCACGGCCAGCGTCTATAAGGGCTATGGTAGGCTCAGAGTTGATATCAGCAAACAAGGTGAAAGACACCCCTGCGGCATCAAGAGATTGCATTATTGCCTGATCGTAACCGAGTTTATGGAGAGTCTGGTCGGTCACCAGCAGCACCCGCTCATAGCCACACTGACGGCAGATTTCGCCAATCTGAGCCCTCGACTGGTGTCCTTCCACCACCTGTGGTTCTGGCGTGGGCACATGGTGTATCACCTTGCCCGGCAGCCGGTGTATGGTTTGTCTGAAACGATAAGTGTCCATTGCTTAAAAAATAATATCCCTCACCACCTCCACGCCAAGGCGCTCGTTGAGACGGCGGATGATTTCGCTTTTGCGGGCCAATAATTCAAACCTGAGGGCAGCGTTGGTTACCTTCACCGTCAACACCCCGTTCTTGATGTCTTTGCACTGAGTGTTCTGGGCAACCATAGGCTCCACCACCTCAGCCCACAACGACAACACACGCCGCTCATCGTAAAGCCGCTGTCTGCCCGACTTGTCGATGAACTGCTGGAGGAGGTCTTTGAGGAGCTGTTCGTTGGTTTTCATTTATGATTTATATTTGTGTCACTACCCCGGCCTTCGGCCACCCCTTCTAAAAGAAGGGGAATTATTCAGTTCTTTACTTCTTCTATCTCTCCTCTGTCACCTGAATCCTGACACCTAATACCTGAATACCAGTCTGTGAGGAAGGGGGCGACAGGCTTCACATATTTATAGCAGAATGATTCGGTCTTGAATTCAGGTTTCAAGATGACCTGTTTAGTATCAACTTTTTCAACGAACATCAGCAGGACACTGAAAACAATGACCACCTTGGCCACGCCGAAAAGCAAGCCCGCCAATTTGTTCCAGAAGCCAGAAATCATCAATTTCACCACCTTCTCCATGAGTTTTCCGGCAAAATGAACCAATACCAAGGTAGCAATAAAAATGCCCGCGAATGCAATGATTTTATAGGTTTGTCCTTCGCCCATACGTGCCGCCAGCACATCGGAATAATGCACCGTGGCCCAGACACCCAAAATCAAGGCAATAATAGATGCCAACTCACATATCAGGCCGTTTTTCAAACCCTTGTATGCGTACCATGCGGTGGGGATTAATATCAATAAGTCGAGCCAGTTCATATTAGGTTACAGGTTTCAGGTTACAGATTTCAGGTTACAGATTTCTGACACCTGTCACCTGTTCACTGTAACCTGTCTAATTTTCTGTGTCAGGGGTTGGGCGTAGATGAATTCGTTCAGCAACTTGTTATCGGAAGTCAGCACATTGTTCATAGTGCCCACCCAGGCCAGGTTGCCCTCGTATATGTAGGAGATGGTCTCCCCGATCGTAATCACCGAGTTCAAGTCATGGGTGTTCACCACTGTAGTGATGCCAAATTCATGGGTGATATCAAAAATCAGGTCATCGATGATTAAAGAAGTTTTCGGATCCAAGCCCGAATTGGGCTCATCGCAGAACAAATACTTGGGATTACAGGCAATGGCACGGGCAATAGCGGCACGTTTCTTCATACCACCACTCAACTCATCGGGATACAGTTTGTTGGTATTCTCCAAATCCACACGTTTCAAGCAGAAATTCACCCGCTCCATTTTCTCCCCGTATTCCATATCTTTCAGCATATCCAGCGGAAAACGCACATTCTCCTCAATGGTCATGGAATCGAACAAAGCTGCTCCCTGGAATACCATACCCATATCCGCACGCAAATCACGTTTTTCGCTTTCCGACAAGCGGCGGAAGGCACGGTCATTATACAGAATTTCTCCCTCATCAGGAGTATGCAAGCCCACTAAACACTTCATCATCACCGTTTTACCCGAACCCGAACGACCAATAATCAGATTGACTTTCCCCTCCTCGAATTGCGTGGTGATATTTTTCAGCACCTGCTTCTCACCGAAATATTTGGAAACATTTTTTACTTCAATCATACTTCTTTCTCCTTAACATTAAAGCATAATCTGTGTAACCACCATATTGAGAATCAGAATCACGAAGCTGGCCACCACAATTCCCATGGTACTTGCTTGTCCCAATTCCAAAGCACCACCATCGATTCTATAACCATAGAATGCAGATACAGAGGATATTATAAAAGCGAAAATAAAAGTTTTCGTCAACGCATAGAAAATATCATACATACGGAAGAAAGAGGTCATACCATCCACAAAATCGTAGGTGGAAACGGAGCCTGTCAATACAATGGTCACATAGCCACCCAAAAGGGCGAAGAAGATACTGACGATAATCAGCATAGGTATCATAATGACGGCGGCCACAATCTTGGGCAACACCAGATAGGAAGCTGGATTGATACCCATAACCTCCAGAGCATCAATCTGTTCCGTAACACGCATACTACCGATTTCAGCGGTGATACGCGAACCTAAATTACCTACCAATAGCAAACTGATGATGGTGGGGCAAAGCTCCATCACCGCAGTGGTTTTCACGATATAGCCCACACACCATTTCGGAATCCAGTTACTCTCAATCTGCATGGCGGTCTGCATAGTGATAACGCTACCCAAGGTAATGGACACAATGCTAACAATCAGCAGGGAGCCGATGCCCATGGCGTCCATCTCATAGATGAGCTTTCTGGAAAAAACCTTCCACTTTCCAGGTTTGGTGAACACCTTGCCCAGAAACATGAAATACTCGCCAAAAGTTTCAATAAATCTTCTAATCATAATAGTAAAATAAATTATGATTCCCTAACGATAACCGCACCCAAGCTGTTCAGTCGCTCCACAATATTCTGGTAACCACGGTCAATCTGCTCCACATTTTGGATGATGCTGGTACCTTCCGCTGACAAAGCCGCAATCAGCAGAGCCACACCGGCACGGATATCCGGAGATGCCATTGTGGTAGCCCGTAAGCGGTATTTGTGGTTCAAGCCAATCACTGTGGCACGGTGCGGGTCGCAGAGGATGATTTGTGCCCCCATCTCCTGCAGCTTATCCACAAAGAACAAACGGCTCTCGAACATTTTCTGATGTATTAGCACACTGCCTTTCGCCTGAATGGCTGTCACCAAAGCAATACTGATCAAGTCGGGGGTAAAGCCAGGCCACGGTGCATCTGCAATGGTCAAGATGGAACCGTCCATATTGGTTTCAATCTCATATTCCTTATGCTTAGGAATATAAATATCATCCCCTTTTATTTTGAAGCGCACACCCAACTTGGAAAAAGTGTAAGGGATAATGCCCAAATGCTTTACCGCACAATCCTTGATGGTGATTTCCGAGCCGGTGATAGCGGCCAATCCCATAAAACTGCCCACTTCAATCATGTCGGGCAAGATACGATGCTCGCAGCCATGCAGCTCATCAACACCCTCAATCGTCAACAGGTTAGAGCCGATACCACTGATTTTAGCGCCCATCTTATTCAGCATGGTGCACAGCTGATACAGATACGGTTCGCAAGCAGCATTGAAAATCGTGGTAGTACCTTTGGCTTTCACCGCAGCCATCACAATATTGGCGGTACCTGTTACGGATGCCTCATTCAACAGCATATACGTACCTTTCAATGGATGGGCATCCAACTCATAAACATTGTCATCAGTCAAATTCACCTTGGCACCCAGATTGGCGAAACCCTCAAAATGAGTAGTCAATGGTCTGCGACCGATTTTATCGCCACCTGGTTTGGCGGAATATGCCTTGCCGAAGCGTCCTAACAGCGGACCCAAAATCATGATGGAGGCACGGATAGCTCCCGACAGCTTAATGAATTCAGGAGATTTCAGAAATTCCAGACTGATATCCTTGGCTTGAAACTTGAATGTATCTGTCGTAATCGGTGTGATTTCCACGCCCATAGCGGACAGGATTTCCATCAGACGATGCACATCGCGGATAGCGGGAACATTGGAAATCACCACCGGCTCTTCGGTCAACAAAACAGCACAAAGCACCTGTAAAGCCTCATTTTTTGCTCCTTGCGGGATGATTTCACCTTGTAAGGGTCTGCCCCCCTGAATCACAAATTTGCCCATAATCTCTGTAAATTATTGGTTTTCGGCCACTTTACCTCCGTAAATATTGTCTTTAACATCCTCTATATAAGAAGGATAGATATTAATAACCATTCTTTCCAAATGATTCCAATTGTAGGGTTGCTTGGACAGCTTGATGACCAAATTGTCCAAGGTGTACCAGCCATTGGCTTCACCATCATAGCCCCAATTGAAATGGAACATATCGGTATTTTCATTATAGCCATCACAAACGTAGGCATGACCACACTCGGCGTAATCTTTAACAGCCAAGGAAGCACTGGCATAAAGCACAGGGAAACCACGTTTGATATTATCAATCAACATTGCCTTCCAGCTTTTGGTATTGGAGCTGGACCGCAATTTTCTTTCTGCATTGCTGCTGTAATTGAATTTGTTGATGAAGCCGTCACAGGCTTTCAACGGCCATGCAAACGACTGACAGCCATAACGTTTCGGAGCATAGCAATACTGCATCTCAGCTGATTCCCCACAGTCGCGCAGCAAACGGGCGATAGCTTTTCTTTCTTTCTCAAAACGAGGAGATTTAGCCTTCAAGGTATCAGGCATGTTGGACCAGTCATAGTTCTCGCCTGTATATGGCGACTTATATGGATACTGCCAATATCGCATGATTTGTCCCATCGCTACTGCCACACAGCCTGCCGGACATTTGCTGATACTTGCGCAGGCACACACTTGGGTGGTTTCTTTCACGTAATAGTTGTAGCCGTCACAGGTTTTGGGATAAGCTTTGGTTTGTCCCCAGGCGCTGGTAATCAGAGGACCATAAACACCACTATGGAATTTCTGCGTTGACTTGTCAGCCTCTGGCTTCAGCAATTCTTTCCATTCTCCACTTACCCAGTTCTTGTTATCCATCTCTTCGATGGCATAAAGAATTTGGACACAACATTTTTCTAAAAAGATGTTCATGCCCGGTGAAACCACATCCTTTGACTGATTTAAAACCGAAATTCCACCCGTCTTGAAACGATAGCCCACAATAGCTTTACAGCTTTTCACACCCGACAGCAAGACAGAGGTATTATTCTTGAACAGCACCTCATAAATCAGAGTATGACCCTTCTGTTTCAGCTCATGAACCACCAAAATATTGTCCTGAGTATATTGCTGGTCGCCGAACTTCTGAGCCATATAATGTACAGCCGCTGTCTTAGCTTCTGACATGGACACGAAACGCTGGGCTGACAAGGTCAAACCCAGAAGGCAAAAGATTAAAACAACGGCAAGTTTTTTCATAAGTTAAGAATTAAGAACTAAGAATTATTAATTGGAGGCTTCGCCTGTATATTTGCGTCACTACCCCGCCCTACGGGCACCCCTTCTAATAGAAGGGGAATTTAGTTCTTAGTTTTTAGTTTTTACTGGGGGATGACAATTGGGAAATTGTGGGTGAACTCCATACGGTAAGGTGCGCCGATGATGTTGGTCAAAAAGTCAACATACTGGTCGGTGAACATAAACTCGTTGGGGTTGTAATAGTTGGAAGGCAACGGGAAATTTCCGATATTGCCCATATCGATAGCATCTGTGTGGAATTCTTCCAGCTCGTTGTAAGGCACAATATCACGCATTACCGGCATCTTGCCGTAATCCTCACGCAGCAACAGATCAACTACCTTGTCGGCCAAGGTGGAGGTCAAGCGGCGGTCATACTCATAGCACTTACCCGAACGCGGAATATAACCTGAAATCTGACCACGTGCCTCAACTCCCAATTTCTTGGAAATTTCGGAAGCGATAACACCGCTGATACCACCAAAACGCGGATGACCATATTCGTCCAAATCCGGGCTGGCATATACCATTTCCAAACTTTCTTTTTCTTCATTCCACCATCTAACACCCTCTGACACAGCGATAATCAGACTATGTTTCGGAGAACGCATATACTGTTCTTTCACATGTTCGAAGAAGAAATCTTTGCGTTCCTTGGTCATTTCAACCTCGGGCACCAATGCCACTTGAGCACCACCGAAAACAGCAGTACCAGTCAACCAACCTGCATCGCGACCCATCACCTCCAACACCATGATACGCTGATGTGATTCGTTAGTTGTATGCAATTTGCTGGTCAGTTTCTTGATAGCCATTGCTCCTGAAGGGAAACCTGGGCACAAAACTGTTTCATACTGCTGGCCTTGATAATGATGTATAGTTCTTGTTCTCAAGTCATTATCGATAGTTTTCGGGAAACCGATGACGGGAATGCCATATTTCTCATACATCTTTTTAGCTGCACCGTTGGTATCATCACCACCGATAGTCACCAGCACATCAATCTTATATCTCTCGATGTTTCTCAGAATCTGCTGTGAACGGTCTTCCGGATTTTTCTTGCTGGGGAAAGGATTGGTACGGCTTGACAACAGGCCAGTTCCGCCATAAATACCATTATAAGCGATATTGGTCAGGTCCACCACGTCGCCATCGCCCAAAAGGCCTTTCCAGCCACGCAGGATACCATAAACCTTGAAACCCAGCATAGAGGCACGGTTTCTTACAGCTTCGATACTTGAATTGATTGCTGGGGTATCACCACCACCAGACAGGATTGCCAATGTTTTGCCGGCAAAGATTTTCTCTTCTCTCATAGTTATGATTTTTTTCGATTATTATTTTTATGATTAATTTCCAAAGACTAATTCCAGACTCTCCGTTGTCCGCCAACCTGCATCTGTACGCACTAATTTCTCTGCTTCCGCCATTTCAGCAAAGATGCCATCCATTATTTTTTCTGTGATATATCCATTTAGATCAATAGACACAGGCTGCTGACTGTAAGTATAATAGATGGACAAAATATTATTCCAGTCAGCTGCCACACCCTTTTCGTTTAATTTCATCTGAATGGGAGTCAACATAGACTGTTTGATTTTATTGCCACACTGCGTCTTAAAATAATTAGTCAAAGCACTGGTATTGGATGTTGAAACCATAGTCTGATGGTTGGTATATGACAAGCCTTCGCGAGCCGAGGAAAATGCGTTTTTAATAACACCACCACTGGCTTCAGCGGCACGGTTGATATGCAAGACCATCGAATCGATAAGCGCTGCCTGTCCATGAGCTGTCAGGCTATCTACAATAGCACGGGCAGAAGTAGGCAAGGTAATCCGATAATTCTTACTTTTATAGTCATAAAAACCATAACCCAAAGCATAACTCAACTCATCTGCCGGACACAAGCGTTCCACAGCATAATCCGTCGCCACCGACAAACAATCGGAGAAAGCATTTTCCATTTGTGTATAAGTCAGTTGTTTAGCGACATAATCACCTGATGTGTCCTTACAAGAAACCAAGGTTAAAGCGACCAAACCGAGCAGTAAAAAAAGTAGTTTTTTCATCTTTTAATATTTAAAACAATAACTTGCAAAGATACGAAAAATTTCAATTGGCAAATTAGATAATGTGCTAATGTGCAAATATCATAAGAAAATATAATGCAAAAGGCAAAAAAAGAATTCAAAGTTCAAAATTCAAATTATAACTTTCAGTTTTCGACTTTCAACTTACTGAATTGGCACATTGATTTATTTCGTATTTTTGCGGTCTTAAACGCAGACTATGAACAAAGCAGAGGATTTACTTTCGCAACTTAATGATGCTCAGCAGGAAGCGGTGAAACAGGTAGAGGGTCCGCTGATGGTAATTGCCGGCGCAGGCTCTGGCAAAACCCGCGTGCTCACCTACCGCATCGCCTATATGCTCACTTTGGGCATTAGCCCTTTTCAGATTTTGGCATTGACCTTCACCAACAAAGCTGCCGGCGAGATGAAAGAGCGTATCTTCAAACTGGTGGGCGACAGCAACGCCAAAGCCGTTTCCATGGGCACCTTCCACTCCATATTCTACCGCATTATCCGTGTCGAAGGCTACCGCTTGGGTTACGACCACAACGTTACCGTATATGATACCGACGACTGCAAAAGCCTGATCAAGTCCATCGTCAAAGAGATGCAGTTAGACCCTAAAATCTATGTGGCCAACTACATCCTTAACCGTATCTCAGCTGCCAAGTCAAGTTTGATTTCCGAACAGGAATACGCCGAAAACCCCGAAATCATTGAGGCCGACAAACGTAGCGGCAAGCCACTCA
>Ga0310696_10010038_pt1 | contig 10923 bp, 9 predicted proteins | sample AusTroGonzalo_MG_4_FD_203885 | JGI IMG/M metagenome (GOLD analysis project Ga0310696, IMG submission 203885) | Bovine rumen microbial communities from tropical cattle in Woodstock, Queensland, Australia - Gonzalo_02 (v2) (version 2) | ecosystem: Host-associated > Mammals > Digestive system >...
GGTCCGGCGGTCAATGCGGCCCGGAGCCTTGCCTATAGCGTTAAGAACCAGGTGGCTGCTTTCGTGGGAAACTTCCAGGTGGCGGCCACTCCCCAGATTACGAAGTTGTATGCAGCGGGGGAGAAACAGACGATGCAACGGTTAATGTTACAGACATCCAAGGTTTCCTTCATCCTGATGGTCATCATCACCTTGCCCGCCTTCATCGGTGCCGATTGGCTGTTGGACGTCTGGTTGGATGAGGTTCCAGCGTACACAACCCTGTTCGTCCGGCTGATGATGGTCAACATTTTGGTGGATTCCCTCGGAGGAACCATGAACATCGGCATCAATGCAACGGGAAGAATAGCCGCTTATTTCTTGACGATCAGCATATTCAAGTTGCTGACCGTATTGGCGGTATATCTCCTTTTCCGTTTCTTTTCACTGCCGCCTGAATACTCTGTTGTCTGCACCATCGGCTACAGCGTGCTGAGTATCTTCATCAAGGTAGTCATCTATTCCCGGTCGGTCGGTTTTCCGGCGGGGGATTATTTTTCCAGCGTAATCCTGCCCGATTTTGGGGTGTTGGCGGCCTCGCTCGCGCTGATCATTCCCTGTTATTGGCTGTTTGACATGACTTCCGTACCCATTTTGCTTGCCGTCGTATTCTACGCTTTCTGCGTATCGACACTGGTAGGTTTGTTCATCGGATGTAACCGTGAAGAACGGTTGGCGCTTTGGGAGACCATCAAATCGAAAACAGGTCGTGATGAATAAAGTGTACATCGTACACGAATATGGGGCGCCGTCGCATTTTTATGCGTTGGAGTATCTGCTCGCATCTCAACGGATTCAATCTGCTTACTATGAACTGAACATATGGGGGCAGGTGAAAAAAGTCGTGAAGACGTTTTCTGCCCGTTGCTTCCTCCGGCTTTGTCGAAACCTCGGTTTCCTCTTTTCGTTACCTTTTTTGAAACCAGCCAAAGTGGTTCTTGGTCTGGCCCCGTATGATCGTAGACTGGTCCGGCTCCGTCCTTGGCTCAAACGCCATCAGGTGTTTTATTTTACGTCCTATACCTGTTGGGATGGCACCCGTCAGGTCCACCGGTCGGGCCCTCGAACGGTGTCGGCATGGAGGGATTTTCTGCAGCACGGTGTGGACCATGTTTTTGCCGTCTCGGAGAAAACGCGGAAGGAATTGATCCGGAACGGTCTGGCATCGCCATCTCGCGTGACCGTGGTGGGGCATTCTTATGTTGCCAGGCCTATGGCGCCTGATACTTGTAAAAGAAACAATCTGTTCGTAACGGCCGGTGCCCTGGATTCCAGAAAAGGTATCGAGGAACTGCTGGCCTGCTTTGCGGCCCGGCCTGATGCGCATCTTACGATTCTTGGCAAAGGGCCTTTGGAAAGACTGGTAAAAGAATATGAGGCGGCTTGCCCAAACATCCATTATGCCGGATATGTCTCCGACCAGAACGAACTGTTCAACGTTTATAGAAAGCATTCCTTCTTTGTCCTGAATTCAAAGCGGACCCCGGACTGGGAAGAATTGTTCGGGATGGTTCTCATCGAGGCTTCTGCCTGTGGGCTGGTGCCGCTGGCACCTCATCATGTGGGACCGTGCGAGATTCTGCAGGATGGAGAAAACGGAATCCTCTTTGCCGAAGGGAACGTGTCCTCGGCAGTAGATGCGTGTATGGGTTGGAGCGAAGAACAGTATGGACGGCTCCGCGCCAGCGCGATAAAAAACGGTGAACGGTTTTTTGTGGATAATATGGCAAATCGCTGGGTAAAAGTGCTGGAATAGGCCATGATCGCCCTCTTCTTTAAAGCACTGCTGATTCTCTGCTGCTTGTGCATGCTGGTGCTCAAGCGGGAATACAAACCTGCGGTTTTCATTTTTGGCTATACGGTTTTGTCAGCGGTTTCCCTTCCCGTACCGATGGGCAATACGGTGTATTTCCTGCCCATCTTTTACATTGTTACGGAGGGAATCCAGATCAAATCGATGATCCAGTCTTTCAAGATTGGGGAATTGGTCCTTGCTCTTGTCGTCTTCGCCGTCTCCTTCCTGTATAACTATGCCAACAGTCCCCATTATTGGGGGAGTGTGTCGAAATTCGTGACGCTTCTTTTCCGGGAATGCATCACGACCTACTTCATTATCATCGTTGGCTTCTTTTCAGTCAAGAACATCAAGACATTCAGGCCCTTCCTGCATGTCGCCTTCATTTCGCTCATCATCATCACGCTGTTCGGCCTAGTCAACTATGTAACGAAGGAGTCTTCGATGCTGGACTGGATTATGGGCGGCTCAACCCAAGGAGAAACGTCCGTTGGCCACAAGTTTACCGAAGCTTATCGTTTCCGGACCCAGTCTCTGTTTGTTCAGCCCTTCGATTACGGATACATTTGCCTGGTCATCCTTCTTGCCCATGTGTACGGATTCACCCGACATCTGGTCGCGAAGAATCGGCTCATCGCCGTTTTCGTGATGGCTATGTTCGGCGTGTTGACCTGTGCCTGCCGGACGGTCGTTGCCTGTTTCATCTTCGGATCCTTGGCTTTCATGGCTCTCTATCTGAAAGGCCGCCGTGCGCCGATCATCGTCAGTGTCCTCGTCATTGCGGTCTTTTTGCTGTATACATTCTTGCCTTTTTTCCATTCAGGGATGGACTTCTTCATGAGTATCTTCTCCCAGTCCAGCAATCAATTCGGCGGGAGTTCCATGGAACTCCGCATGGAGCAATTGGCGTCCGTCATCTCCTATATGGACGGACATTACTGGCTGGGGCGCGGATACGACTATTTCTGGATCGATCTCCAATTTTCCAAGGGCTTGGAGAATTCGCTTGCTCCGGATCTTTACGGCTTGGAAGGGGTGCACCTGTCCTATCTGCTGGAAAGGGGCATTGTCGGCTATGCACTTTATTTACTGTTCTTCATCTTGCTGTTGTCCTTCATCCTGAGGCACCGTAAGTCCAACCGCGAAGAAGCCGCGGCCGCTTTTGCACTTCTGGTGATGTATCTGTCTTTTGCGCACATGACGGGCGAACTGAACAGCCCTCCTTCCACGTTCCTGCTGTTGGGTATGCTGCTCCGTACCATCCAAAACGAAAGTTGGAAATGGATGCGGTATCGGCGGAGGATCTTCAATGCCCATGTTAGGTATCGTCATAGTCAATTATCGTGAGTATGACCGTACGGAGCGATTCATCCGGGAAGAGATTTCCCGGATCCGGTATCCGTACCGGCTCGTTGTCGTGGACAACGGTGGGGATCCGGAGCAGGCAGACGCTCTTCGGGAGAGGACAGGATGTGAGGTACTCGTCCGGAAGAATGACGGATTTGCAGCCGGCAACAACGCCGGCGCGGCGGTTTTGTGTACACATCCTGACGTGGACGTACTGCTCTTTACGAATAACGACCTCCATCTGGTTTCGGACGATGTCGTGGAACGGCTTGTGGACAAACTGAAAGAGCTTCCTGATGTAGGTGTCATCGGCCCCGAAATTGTCGGAACGGATGGGCAGCGGCAGTCACCCGAACCGTATTTAGGCTTGTGGAAGCGTTATGTGTGGATGTATCTGTCCACGCCTTTCCTCAGCAAGGAAGCTAAGCGACAGGTTTTCTCTCTGGACGCTGCGGAGAAGGCGACGGAAGGGGAGTGCTACCGGGTGATGGGATCCTTCTTCCTCTGCCCCCGAGAGGCTTGGATACTGGCTGGAGGAATGGATACAGGTACATTCCTGTATGCCGAAGAACCCATCCTTTCCGAGCGGATGCTCCGTGTGGGACTTAAAACCTATTTTATGCCTGCGGTGACCGTGGTACATGAGCACGGAGGTACGATCAAGAAGCATTTGGAAACGAAGGAAGCAGCCTGGCTCCAGTACCAGAGCAACGCATACTATTACAAGTCATACAAAGGCTATCCGGACTGGCAGACTAAACTGGCCGGATGGATTTACCGTCTGATCCTGTTTGTCAAGCGATAGCATGTTTCTGACTCTTCTCCTTTCCGTCGTTCTTTCCGTAACCGGCCAGCAGGACTTCGACCGGCTGGACGAGCGTATCGACTCTGCCCTGAAGGCTGGAGAGCGGGAGGTGGAAGTGCGTTTTGCCCCAGGGACTTACTTTTTTAGGGAAGGCCATTTGAGCCTGTCCGGTCTCCAGGCGCCGGATGCGGTTCTTCGTTTGAACGGTGATGGCGCAATCCTGGTAGGGGCGGATGACGACGGAATCTATCGGTTCGAAAAAGGGTATGTGGACTTATCTGCCCCATGCTCTGTCGATGTTCGGCAGCCCGTCTACCGGGCCAAGGGCTGGCCCGTCAAGTGTCTGTTCCGGCCGGGCGTCTATAAGATTCGCTGCGACGAAGCGGATATGTCTCGCGAGGATGCGGAAGGAGTGAGAGTCATTCTCTCCCAATGGTATGTCGGGGCCGTCTATCCGGTCGTGGAAATCCGGAATGGATTCCTTTATTTCCGTCGGGATCCGACTTATCTCTCCGGAATGTGGAGCGAACTCCGTTTCGGCCGCTGTCTACCCCGATATATCCTTTGTACGCCGCCCAAGCGACAGGATTTGCATGCCTGTGCAGCCTCTTGCTTCCTGTCCATGGATAATTGTCGGATTGCCTCCTTCTTGTTGGAAGGTTTGTCATTCTTGGGGAACGGTGAGGGCCGTCCCCTGCTTTCAATCCGCCATGTCCAGGCCGATTCCATCACGGTCCGGAGCTGTCTTTTCGAGGGTATCCGATCGCAAGTGGCCTCGGTGGAGGAGGCCCGCCATATCTATCTGAAAGACAATCGGTTTAGCCATTGCTACCTGGGCGCCGTCTATTTTGCCCCGGATACGGAGGACGTCGTCATCGCAGACAATCGCTTCGTAGATAATGGGCTCCGGATGACGAATGTGCCCATCGTGGATTGTAAAGGACGTTCCTTTCGGGTAAGCCGGAATTATATCGAAGACTTTGCGCACACGGCCATCGGTGTAGGAATCCATTTTTCGGATCCCGTCGGTCTCGTTACCTCAGGTGTGGTAGAAGAGAATGAAATCTGCATGTCGGAGCATTTCCGGAATCAGGTGCATCGGGAACTGATTGACGGAGGGGCTATCTATGTATGGACCCAGAATCAGAAGGTGTCCATCCGGAACAACTTCATTCACGACCTGGACGGTCCACACGGAAACAAAGGCATCTTTGCCGATGATGGGGCCGTTGGGGTAGAAATTGCCGGCAATCTGCTGCTTGCAGTTCATGGCGGGCGTTGCATCGACCTGCGCAAGGCTCTTCGGGTGGAGAGAAAACGGACTTCCCATATTAGGCGGGTCAATGTAAGAAACCGCATGGATGGCAATACACTGGACGGTCGTTGCCGTTTCTATTTCCGGAAAGGGGATCCGGTCAGTTTCGTGGGGAAAAACCTGGAGTTGGAACCCGGATATGACAAGGCTGAGGTAATCCGTACATGGAAGGAGGGCGTGCGATGAAGACGCTGTTTGTAACCTATCACTATCTCCATGGGAATGGGGGTGGTGTATTCGCTTCCCGCGGGTTTGTCAATGCGTTCGCCAAGTTGTCGGAGCGACTGACGTTACTGTGCCCTGTTAAGGACGATGCCGCCCCGGAAGGGATTGCCCCTTCAGCTCGGGTGATTCCGGTCAGTTACGAGAAGCCTCGATGGCGGAAATACATGGATTTGCTGCTCGGAAGGATTCATCGTTTCTATGGCGTGTTCGACCAGGTTCTGGCTTCGGAGCACTTCGACCTGGTGGTATTCGATACATGCTATGTCTCATTCCGGCTCATCCAGAAGGCCCGGCGTAGGGGATGTCAGGTGGTCACCATCCATCACAATTTCCAATGCGAATATGTCCGGGATAACTACCGCTTTCCCGTTCGGTTTCCCCTGTTGTTCTGGACACGGATCTGTGAGAGGGAGGCTGTACAGAACAGCGATTTGAACCTGACGCTCACAGAGGCGGACCGTCAGTCTCTTGTCAAGGCGTATGATTCTTCAGGCAAGGCTTGTATCCGCGTAATAGGCGTATTCGAGTACAGGAAGGATGCGGGGGCTCACATACATCCCTTGTCAGAGGAACCAGTGTTTATCGTTACGGGCGACCTGAGTATGCGGCAGACCGTTGAACCCTTTTTGGAGTGGATGCATGAGTATCTCCCGATTCTCCGGGAAATGGTGCCGGGAGCGAAGGTGATTGTAGCCGGAAAGGATCCTGCCAAAAGTTTCATCCGTGCGTGCGAGGCGGATGGAATAGAGGTGGTCGAATCGCCGACAGACATGGCGTCTGTCCTGCGTAGAGGACGCTATTATCTTTGCCCTTCCTCGAAAGGGAGCGGTATTAAACTGCGGTTGCTGGATGGCTTGAAGAACGGGATGCCGGTCCTGACCCATGTGGTGTCTGCGAGGGGATATGAGCCGTTTGTCGGGCAGGAAGTTCACGGCTATAGCACGCCGGATTCTTTCCGGGATGCGATCAAGGAGATGCTCTCCGTTCCCATCGACGCCGCCACGATTATCGGTCATTATCAGGATACTTTTTCTTATGAAGCCGGCATCGCTCGGCTGCAGGGTATCCTGGAGTCCACCATCTTGAAGAAATGAGTTTCCGGGATCTATACTTCGGTATCTCACCGGCCCCATACAGGGTCGATCTGTGTAACTGGCTCTACACCCAAGGGAACTGTGAGATTTTCCATCTGGAGAATTCCCCCGATGTCCTCGCATTTGACTTGGACGCATTGAAGGGAGAGATGGTCTTTGAATACAGGACATATCCATCCATCTCTTTTTCCTTGCACAGCATCCGATTCCTCTCTACATTAATAGACCAATATCAGCCTCAAAAGGTCTATGTGAGCGAATTTTCGGCCACTTGCGTTCTCATGTGTCTGTTGAAACGACTGAAAAAAATGGAATTCCAGGTTATCTCCTTCTGTGATGACAGCCCTGACATGATTGCCGGGAACGATTATTCCCGTCGTCATCGGGTGGCACGCTGGTTCGTTCCCAGGCTAGTCGACAATCTGGTCCTATGCAACACGGAGACTGTAGGCTGGTATCAGCACCGTTTTGGGAAAGGGGTTTATTTCCCGATCATCGCGGATGAACGGCGATTCCGAGAAAAACTTGTACAGGCCATACCCAGGGCGGAAATGCTGCTGGATACTTATGGGCTCTGGGATACACCGGTCCTGCTCTACGTAGGAAGGCTTGTACCGCAGAAACAGGTCGATTTCGTACTTCGTGCCTATGCGCCTTTGAAAGGCAGGATGCGTCTTGTCGTAGTCGGGGAAGGGGAGTGCCGGAGCGAGTTGGAGTCCATGGATCGGGAGTTAGGACTGAATGTCATTTTTACGGGCCGCAAGTCTGGAGAAGACCTGCTGGCCTGGTATGTTTTGGGCGATATCCTGCTTTTGCCCAGTCGAGTTGAAGCATTTGGCGCAGTCGTCAACGAGGCCTTGATGGCCGGCATGATGCCCATCGTCAGCGACCGGGTCGGGAGTAAGGATTTGATCGCTGAGGGCGTTGGCGCTGTCCTCCCAGCCGATACACCGGCTCGCTGGACGGATGCCATCGAGGGTATGCTTTCCCGGATTCATCCGAAGCAGGCTCCCTTGCGATCGAAACCGAACCGGATGCAGTTTTCTTTTGAATCGGCCTTGAAAAATACCTTTGCTTCTTGATGAAGAAAATCCTGTTTATCCTTCACCTGCCGCCGCCCGTCCACGGGGCGTCGGTGGTTGGTGAGCAGATCAAGGAGAGCCAGCTGATCGCTGATTCTTTTGACACACGTTTTCTCAATCTTTCCACCTCTCGCAAGTTGGAAGAGATTGGCGCCTTCTCTTTCCGGAAAGTGTACTCCCTTCTCCATCTTCTTCGAGATGCCCGAATGGTTGTCAAGGAGTGGAAACCCAATCTGGTCTATGTCACACCTACGTCCTGTCTTCCCGGTTTTTTGAAGGATTATCTCCTGGTCCGTATGCTGAAGCGGGAGGGGTGTCGTATTATTGCCCATTTGCATAACACGGGCATCAAGGATCGCCAAGAGCATTGGTTCTATAAATTCCTTTATTCCAGATTCTTTCGGGATATAAGAGTCATCCTGTTGTCTGCAAGGCATTATCCGGAAATCCAGAAGTTTGTCTCTCTGGACCGGGTATCTGTATGTCCGAACGGGGTCGCTGAGATGTCCCTTCCTGCCATTTCGGAGTCATCGGTACCAAGCCTCCTTTTCTTCTCCAACCTTCTGGTTTCCAAAGGGATTATCGACTTCGTCTCGGTCTGCAGGTTGTTGAAGGATAAGGGAATTCCCTTCCGAGCCGACATTGCTGGCGGCGAGACCGCTGATCTTGATGAGAAGGGGTTGGATATGCTTCTGAAAGATGCTGGCCTTGATAGGATGGTCATTTATCACGGTACCGCATATGGTGTCGAGAAAGCCGCCTTGTTTGCTCGTGCTGATGTTTTCGTGTTTCCATCCTATAGGGAAGCTTTTGGACTGGTAGCCGTGGAAGCATTGAGTGCAGGACTTCCTGTAGTAGCAACTACAGTGGGAGCGCTTCCGGAAATGGTTGAGGAAGGGGAGAACGGGTTTCTGGTGGCCCCTGGAGATATTCCAGCAATGGTAGACCGGATAGAACGTCTTCTTACCGATCTAGAACTGCGTCATCGGATGGGGCATGCCGGCTATGCGCGCTTCCAAAAAGAGTTCACGGTTGAAGCTTTTGAATCCCGTCTGATTGGAATCCTGAAACAAGAACTCGGTGCGTGAAGTGGACCTGGGTTTCCGTGGCCGAACGCGGAGGAATAGAATAGATAATACCTTGAAAATTAACGATATGAATTTGAAAGAGACCATTCAATCCCAGATTGAAGAATCTGTGCAGATCAAGCAGAAGTTGTTGTCCGACAAGGCGTTTTTGGAGAAGATTGCGGCAGTGGCTGATGTCGTTGTCGCCGCCTACCGCGCCGGCCACAAGACCATGTGGGCCGGGAACGGCGGGAGCGCAGCCGATGCGCAGCACATGGCCGGGGAGCTGGTGAACAAGTTCACCTTCGACCGCCCGGGGCTGGCAGCGCTGTCCCTGTCCACGGACACGTCCATCATCACCGCCGTGGGCAATGACTATGGCTTCGATCGGCTCTTCGCCCGTCAGGTGGAGGCGCAGGGGTGCGCGGGGGACGTGTTCATCGGCATTTCCACGTCCGGGAAGTCGCCGAATCTGGTGAATGCGCTCGCCGCCTGTAAGGAAAAGGGCATCACGTCGGTCGCCATCGTGGGTGCAAACCCTTGTCCGATGGACGATTACGACTATGTCCTCCATGTCCCGTCGACGGTGACGCCGCGCATCCAGGAGTGCCAGACGCTCATCGGGCATATCCTGTGCTACATCGTGGAGCAGGAACTATTTGGATAGTTTTTCCTGCAGGACCAGCCAGAGGAACCGGGGATTGTCGATGAGATAGCGCCGCCAGGTGCGGCGCGGTTCCCGGAACAGTCGGTACAGCCATTCGAGGCCCAGGTCGATCCACTTCTGCGGCGCCCGTTTCACGGTCCCGGCGAAGAAGTCGAAGACGGCACCGATGGCGCCCGCATGGCCGTGGATGTCGAGTTCTGCCCAGTGGTCATGGAGCCATTTCTCCTGCTTGGGAGCGGTCATGCCCACCCAGAGGAGATCGGGATTCGCCGCGTTGACGGCCTCCACCATCGCCTGGTTCTCTTCGGCCGTAAAAACCGGCTTATAGGGCGGTGAGTAGTTCATGACGCGGATATGCGGATAAACCTCCGCCGCCCTCTCTTCAATCCGGGCCAGCACATCCGGGCTGCTGCCGAGAAAGAAACAAATCCCCCCTTTCTCTTCCAGTTTTCCCATCTCGTACGCGAATAAATCCGCGCCGGCGATCTTTTCGACCGGCGCGGATTGCATCTTGAGCCACCGGCAGGCCTTCACGATGGATATGCCGTCCGGGAGGAGAGCATCTGCCGAAAGAAGGGCATCAGCAAAGGCGGAGTCCTTCTGGGCTACCACGAAAGAGTGCGCATTGACCGTGTCGATGAGGAATTTCCCATCGGGCCATCCCGCCATCTCAGCCCGGGATCGGACCAGCGTCAAGTCGTTGATTCTCATCGGCTAATACGCTTTTTCGTCATTGTGCCGGACCAACTGCCAGAGGGTTGTCAGGATGATGGAGATATCCAGTTCCACCGACCAGTGTTCGATGTACCAAATGTCCTTTTCCACGCGGTCCTTCATCTCGGAGAGTTCTTTGGTTTCGCCGCGGCAGCCGTTCACCTGGGCCCAGCCGGTGATGCCCGGTTTCGCCAGATGGCGGATCATGTAGTCGCCGATGAGCTCGGAATAGATGTCCGTGTGATGGAGCATGTGCGGACGAGGACCCACGACCGACATGTCACCCCGGATGACATTGAGGAACTGCGGTAATTCGTCGATGGAACTGCGGCGAAGGAACTTTCCGAAAGGGAACACACGGCTGTCTCCCAGGACGGCCTGTTTGGTGTCCGAGTCCGCGCTCGCGTGCATCGACCGGAACTTGTAGCACCAGAATTCCTTCCCCTCGTATCCGGTCCGTTTCTGCTTGAAGAACACGGGGCCGGGGGAGGAAAGCTTGATGCCGATGGCGCAGACGAGCCAGATGATGGGGAATAGCGTGATGAGAAAGAGCCCGGAGAAGAGAATGTCGCCACCGCGCTTGACCAGTTTCGCGAGCGGTTTGTTCAGCGGCTCTTCGTGGAGATTGATGACATTGACGCTCCCAAGTTGCGAGATGCTCATTTTCCGCTTGGGATACCCTTCCATGTCGGGAACATAGGTGAATCGGACCATCCGGTTTTCGCAGATGGAAACCAGCCTGTTCACAAAGGCCGTTTCCGTGGCGGGATTCA
>Ga0310696_10010039_pt1 | contig 10922 bp, 8 predicted proteins | sample AusTroGonzalo_MG_4_FD_203885 | JGI IMG/M metagenome (GOLD analysis project Ga0310696, IMG submission 203885) | Bovine rumen microbial communities from tropical cattle in Woodstock, Queensland, Australia - Gonzalo_02 (v2) (version 2) | ecosystem: Host-associated > Mammals > Digestive system >...
CGTTGTAGAACGTGATGATGCGTGCACCGAAGATGTCGGTAATGTCCAACAGCGAGGTGTATTTGTGTCCTTTGCGGCGCAGTTTTCCTGCCAGCGAGTCCTCGGCCTTGATGCGAGACTCCATGGAGTTGACCTCGATGCCGCTCTGCTTGACCAGTGCACCGAGCTGGTCCATGACCACAGATTGAAGCTTCTCAAAGAGTGGCTGCTTGTCGCAGTACTCTTCGAGAAGCATTTCTCCGTGCAAATCGAGACCGTAATCGTTCATTGCTGTTTAGCGGATGTCAAACAGATTGAAGAAACCGGTCATCATGAACACTTTCTTAATCTCGTCGTTGATATGCTCGATAATGACCTTGCCACCCTTGGCTGAAGCCTCCTTGCGGATGGTAAGGAACAGGCGCAGACCAGACGAGCTGATGTACTCCAGATCCTTGCAGTCGAGGATGATTTCCTTATCGGCATTTTCCAACAGCGGTGCAATCTCCTGCTGAGCCTTTACGGCTGCAGGCGTATCAAGGCGCCCACTGACAGTGGTAAGATAACCGCCGTTTTGTTCGTTAATCTCAAAAATCATATTCTTTCAGAATTGAGTGTTATTTACTTAATGATAGCTTTGTGAGCATCATTGATTTGATCCTTAGCCTTGGCAACCTGGTCCTTCAGCTCGGTAACGGTTGTGGCATTGAGCACGTCCAGGGGAGCGAGTGCCTTGGCAACGGGCTGGATGTCAGGGTCGTACTGAGCCAGACGGTTGATGGCATCGAGAATGAGGATGATGCGGAAGGTCACGTTAGAAGCAGCCTCATCGGTGAAAGTGCTGAGGAACTTGTCGGGGTTCTGGTTAGCTACGTAGAGCTCCTCGATGAGGGCTGCAGAAGCCATCTGCCAGAAGAAGTTGATGCGACCGTTCTCGTTCATGGCGTCGTAGAGCGTGTTAGAAGTCTCATAGAGCGTGTTGGTGTCGTCGATGGCCTTGAACGAAGGATCGTTGATGTCGGCTACGAGCTTGGTGATAGCCTTGTCGTAGTCCTCGGTAGGCATCTCATAGAGAGCGGCAATCTTCTTGTCAACATTCAGTGCGCTGAGGATGCGATACTTCTCAGCCAGCGTGGTAGCTTCCTCTGCAGTAGCGGGATTGAGCAGATAGTCGGGCTTCACCTGCTTCTCTTCCTTGGTCAGCTTCAGACCGTCGTCGCCGTCAGACAGGAAGGGGAGCTGCTTCAGCTTACCGATTTCAGCAGCGATGCTGTCGAAGTGCATCTTGATGCTTGCTTCAATCTGCTGCTGTTCGAAACTCTTCAGGCTATCGGCATTCTCAGCAGCCTGTTCACTCTTCTTACCACCACATGCAGCAAAAACAACTGCTGCAAAAGCAATAGCTAAAATTGATAATTTCTTCATTTCCTTTTTTTTTTGAGTTATTAATAATGTTAATTGTTAATTTCTATCTTAATTCTCGCTCTTTCTCATATATCGTCCCGGACAATCTGTCAGCAGGAGAATGGTTGTGATGATGCACATCAGTAGCAGAACGGCCATGTTGAACCAAAGCGTCTTGATGTGCCACTGTCCCAGTATCTTCTCGCTGCTATAGAAGGGGGCTCGTCCCATGGTGCTCTGCGGAGTCAGGAAAATGAGTCCGGTGCGAGGCACCACATAGTTGTCGATGACTTCTATCATATGTTTCTGGTCAGCGCCTATCACACAGTCTTCCAGTTTGATGTTGTGGTGCTGACGCTTCAGGTCGAGGAGGGCATCCTTGCCATGTTTGCGGATATATTCCGACACGAATTGGTCAGCCTTCAGCGACAGGTCGTTGCTTCGCTTGGCAAGCAGGTTCTCGGCGTCTTTCATATAGTCGTAAAGCGACTGGTAGGACTCGTCGCCCTGATAGGGCTGTATGCCACAGAATTCCGTGACCAGAGGCAGGTTGGTGCGAATGACCTCCATGTGCTTGGGATCTACCTTCTTGCCGCGCTTCTTTTCGTCCTTCATGGTCTCCAGTTGCGACTGCAATTCATAGAGCAGTCCCATATTATAATATTGCGTCTCGTATTTCTCTTTTTCAATGTCGAAGAAATGGCGCTTGTATTCATTGTCCGAGAAGGATGTGACGGCCAGTGCCTCGTACGACCAGCGCGACGGGATGAGGTCGCCGATGAGCGGTACGTTGCCCGTGGTGCTCTTGGGGTTGAGGTCGGTGAAGCTGACTACCAGTCCGCAGAGCAGAATCTGCGGGATGAGCAGCATGGGAATGCTGATGTAGATAGCCACTACCGAGTTGAGACACTGCGAAAGCAGAAGTCCGGTCAGATTGGCCAGCAGGGCTGTGATGAACAGAATGAGCCACCAGGTGCCAAAGAGTCCGTGGAGCCCCATGATGGAATTGCCGACCACGATGAAGAGCAGCGTCTGAATGAGTGACACGCAGGCCATGTAGACAATCTTCGACCAGATGTAGCTGCCGTAAGACAGGTGCAGGAATTTTTCGCGCTTGAGCAGGGCGCGGTCCTTGATGATTTCCTCGGCACTGCCGCTCATGCCAGTGAAAGTAGCCACGATGACTGCCATGAAGAAATAGCTGACGAGGTTCTTGTTGTCCATGACCGTATAGCCTTCGGGTGGCGCATAGCGAGTCAACAACGAGCAGACTACAGCCAGCAGGGGAGCCTGGAGGAGGGTGATGGTGAGATACTGTACGTTGGTAATCTTCGTCCTGAAATTACGATGCAGGAAGATAGCAAACTGTTTCAGCACGTTGGGCTTCTTCTGATCGGATGGCGGCACCTCGCTGACGGGAGGCTCGGGCAGTTCCGGACGGTTCTTCAGGTAGAGCTCGTGCCACTCCTGAGGGGTAACCTTGCGCTCGTCGGACAATTCGCCGTTGCTGTTGAGCGATTTCTCGTCAATGATGTTCAAGACGATTTCCGGATTGACATTGCCGCACATGGGGCAGGCGCTGGTCTCGGCATCCGCATAGTTGGCCGCCTCCTTGAAATAGGTAATGGCGTCAATGGGATTGCCGTCGAATACGGGATATCCGCCACGGTCGAGCAGCCATAAGCGGTCGAAGAGCTTGTAGACGTCGCTGGACGGCTGGTGGATATTAACAATAATCAGTTTGCCTTTCAGCGTTTGTTCCTTCAACAGGTTGATGACCTTCTCCGTGTCAGAGGACGACAATCCGGAGGTGGGCTCGTCGAGGAATAGCACCGCTGGCTCGCGAATCAGCTCCAAGGCGATGTTCAGACGCTTGCGCTGTCCGCCAGAGATGTATTTGTTGATGGCAGAACCTGCCTTCAGGTCTTTGACAGCATCCAGTCCCAGGTCTTTGAGGGTCTTCATGACACGACGGTCGAGCTCTTGGTCGGGCATGCCCTCGAAACACAGCTTGGCCGTAAACCAAAGGTTCTGGTAGACGGTGAGCTCCTCGATGAGCAGGTCGTCCTGAGGCACGAAACCGATGAGGTCTTTTGCCCGTGGTTCGCTGATGTCGTGACCGTTGATGGTGATAGTGCCTTCCTGAGGCTTCATGCTGCCATTGAGCAGGGACAGCAAGGTCGTCTTACCCGTTCCTGAACCACCCATGATTGCCAGCAACTCGCCATTGTGGAGCGTGAAGCTTAGATTGTGCATTCCGTTGTCACTGCCTGGGAATCTGAAGGTTATGTCGCGTCCGCAAAATTCTACGGTCTGGGTAGTGTCCTCGTCTTTCGTATAGGTCCTGATGATGGATGAGTAGTAGACGGGACTTCCCGTGGCGTTCTTCAATACGCTGCTCTGCTGCCAAACCTGATAGGTTCCGGGGAGTACGTGAACATCATTGAAAAGTACCGTGTCGTTACCCAGATATGTGAATATCAGCAAGCCGGTAGAACGGTCGAGAAGGGTTTTGATAGTTCCTTCGAAACCCTTGATATGATGCATCATGACGTGCTCCGATTCCTTGTTGTTGACGAAGTCGGTAAAGTCAGCGTACTGGCTCTCAGAAATATGGAACTGGCGTGCCATAGTGTCGAACATGCTGACAGCTTTCAGACCGTCGTCGCTACAGAATTCCATCAGACGGAGCAGTAGGAGGGCCTCCTCGTTGGTGCGTATTTTGCCATGCAGACTGGTACAGATAGAGCTGACGGTGTCCTGCGTGTTCAGGTCGTCAGTCATCTCGTAAGCCATACGCATGTCGCTGTAGAGATCCAGATACAAGTCTATGTTCCTGATTCCAAAATGATGACGCAAATAGCTTACGAGCATCTCTTTTGCCCGTTCCTCGTCCACCTGCTCTACTTTGCCGAAGAGTGCAAACAGACTGATAAAGCTTGATAATATGACGTCAGTCATTTGTTCTATTTAAGTTTGCAAATTTATAAAAATCTCAGATTAAATTCTTATTGTGTCAGTTAAAAAACTTTAAATACTCCTCAAACAAGCTTTTTCCGCAGCGTTAGTACGTTCTTTCCGTCGGTTCGCTCGTAGTTGATGGAGTCCATAATTTGTCTGACCAGATGTATGCCCAAGCCTCCGATGGGGCGCTCTTCTGCCGACATGGTGGTGTCGACTTCCGATTTCTCCGTGGGGTCGAAAGGCGTGCCCCAGTCGGTGATGATGAACTTCAACCGCTGGTCGTTGGCCTTTGCCTCGATGTTGATATTACCCTTGGTACCAACAGGGTAGGCGTAGTCCATGACGTTGACCACTGCTTCCTCCATGGCCAGATTCAGACTCATGGCTGTAGACATGTCTATGCCTATGGCTTCACAGATTTCGTCGACGAATGCTGCCAGTTGGGGCACTTCGTCGATATTGTTGGACAATGTAATGGTGCGACAGAGTCGGCCATTGTTGTCCTGTTCTTTCGTGTACTGGATTGCTAACATAGTTTGGTCGTCATTTTGTTCGGCTTGGTCTGTAAACTGATGTACGGCTTCTGTCATGCTTTGTATCAGTTGCTGCGGTTTGTGTTCCGACAGGCGGATTGTTTCGATGATTCGCTCTTCTTGGAACTGGTCGTAGAAGATGTTCTCAGCCTCTGTCAGTCCGTCGGTATAGAGGAATATGACGGTTTGCGGGTCGATGACGGACTCTTGGGCAGAGAATCTCCACTCCGGTTCAATACCTACAGGCACGTTGGGGTCGCAAGGCAGCGTTCCGGTGTTCATCGTGCCAATGAGCAAGGGGGCATTATGACCGGCATTGCAGTAGCGCAGGCGACCAGTAGGCAGGTCGAGCGCACCAATGAATAGGGTGATAAACATGTCGGAATCGTTGTCTTCTGCTATCGATTCGTTGATGGTCGTCATGATGCGGGCGGGTTGTGATTCACGTGCAGATACCGTACGGAAAAGGGATCGCGTGACGGCCATGACCAGCGAGGCAGGGACTCCCTTGCCGCTGACGTCTCCGATGCAGAAGAACAGCTTCTCGTCGCGGATATAGAAATCGAACAGGTCGCCTCCGACCTCCTTGGCGGGAGTCAGCTGGCCGAAGATGTCAATATCGTCACGATCAGGGTAGGGGGGGAATGTCTTCGGCAACATTGACATCTGGATGCTGCGAGCTGTTTGTAACTCGCCCTCCATGCGTCCTTTCTCAGCATTGACGGCTCTGGTCTCCTCAATTTGTCTGACCAGTGAAAGCTGCATGGTCTCGAATGAGTTGCGCAGCCGGAACATTTCGTCCTTAGTCTTGATTTTAGGCAGTTCTGCCGCAAAGTTTCCTTTTGCTATCTCGTCTGCAGAATCAGCAAATTTCCTCAAGGGCTTGGTCACTCGACGGATGGTCATGCTGCACACCAAGCCGACGATGATGATTCCGATGAGCATGATGACTCCAAACGTGATGATAAAGTAGTTGGCAGGTTCAATGATATCTGCTGCTGGTACGATAAGTCCCATCATCCAACCAGTGCTCTTCATGTGCTTGAATAGGATGATTTGCATGCGATCTTGTTTGTCGAAGAACATCTTTATGGAACTATTCTTCTGCTGGATTCTTCCGTAAAGGTCGCTATCGCCAGGTTTTGTCAACTTCTTGAGATAGTCCTCCAGATTACTGAGTACCATGGTACTGTCGGTATGTGCGATGATAGTTCCCTGGGCAGTGGCCATGAAACTCGTGACTTGGCTCTCGCCTTCAATAATATCCCATAAGGTGTCGTCCGTCTTCAAAGCCAGATCGTTGATCCAACCCATGCCCACGTCGGCAGTCATAATGGCATAGACTTCGTTATTTTTGTCGACAAGCGGCAGCGAATATGTAATTGTGGGAATATTGCTTCCCCCTGCATCCAAATAGGGCTCCGACCATGAACCCTCGCCCTCTTCACGGGCTTTGGTGAACCATTCTTGGTTCAGATAGTTGTATTTCTTGTTGTTCAGTTGTTTTGTGCTGATGCTGGTGCTGTCCCTGCCGTCACGATAGGCAAAGGCGGCAGATTTCCTTCCCCTCATACGCTTGCTGTCAGGATTGTAAGCCACTGCAGCACCCAGGATATTGGGATTGAGGCTCAAAAGATGTTTCTGGGCATCATATAGCTTGGCGCCATCACCGATATTCTCCTCGACAACGGCCTTGTTGTTAGCAACGGCTACTTCGATATTCGTGAAGACGTTGCTTATTTTTTCGTTGGCAACGTCCATGTCCTTATTGGTAAATGCCACTAAGAGAGCACTTCCAACTACCCAGATGATGCCAAAAATAAAGGTGGAAATGATGGCGAAGACAAGCGTCACGGTCAAAATGACGCGCCATGTGAGCCTGCGGGCGATGGAGCGTTTACGCTTGAATATATTGGGTAGCTTCATTGAGTTCTAAGTTTAATATCCGTGCAAAGTTACGAAATAATTTTAACTGATGGCCTTTTTTTGCTGTTTTTTTCGTACTTTTGCACGAAAATTTGTCAAATAGACGATTATGAAGATACGAAAATACATCGTTACCATCAGTTTTCTGACTTGTCTGACCACTGCTCAGGCTCAGGAACATACCCGTTTTCTGGATCAACCATTAGACCTCCATCCTGATGAACTGATGGATGCTTTGGAGGACAAAGGACTGCAGCGAGAGGACCGCTATGAACTCTCCGGACGTGTTGCCGGACTGGATGCGTGGTTCTACGTGAATGTCAGCAAGGACTCCACGCAGATCAATCACCTCTTGTTGACGACCCAGATGCAGCAGGGTAACACATTACGCGACGACTATGCTGCCTTGCGTAAATGGATGCAGAAACACTATGGCGCTCCCACGTGGGAGTCTACGGTGCGTTCCCACCCCTTTGCACGCTGGTATGTGGGTTTCGATCGCGACATCGTGATGATTGCCACAGCCTCGTCGGGCATTGAGATCTGGTTCTATGAGAACCATCTGCGCAGAAACATCGACTACTATGCCATTCTGAAATACTGCGAGCGGAATCCTGCCCCTAATCTTCCCCTGATGACTGCCCGTGAGAGCGTGACATGGAAGAGTACGGGTGATACCTCGTCGTTTAGCAAGAAAAAGGTGGTCAAACGTCGTGTCAGCAAGGCGTCGAAACGTAAGGTGACGAAACACAAGGCCAATCAAAAGCGTCGTTCCAAGACCGTCAAGTCTAAGAAACGACGTAAGCGTTGATAAAAATATGACCCGGGTAACATGAGTTGCCTGGGTCATTTTAGTTTGGAATTCGAGTTGCTTTACGACAGGAATCCGAGCAGCGCACCGGCAGCTACTGCGGAACCGATGACACCTGCCACATTGGGACCCATGGCGTGCATGAGCAGGAAATTATGGCGGTCATACTCCAGTCCGAGGTTATTCGAGATACGTGCTGCCATCGGTACTGCCGACACGCCGGCATTACCAATCAGCGGGTTCAGCTTCTTGTCCTTGGGCAGGAACACATTCATCAGCTTCACGAAGCAGACACCGCTCATGGTGGCAATGATAAATGCTCCGGCACCAATGGCGAAGATGAAGATGGTGTTCAGCGTCAGGAATTCAGAGGCCTGTGTCGAACAACCTACCGTCAGACCCAGCAGCATGACCACGATGTCGTTCAGTGCAGCACCGGCAGTTTTGGCCAGGCGGGTGGTCTTGCCGCTCTCTTTCAGCAAGTTACCGAAGAACAGCATACCTAGCAGAGGCAGGCCGGAAGGTACGATGAATGTGGTCAGCAACAGTCCCACGATGGGGAAGAGGATGCGTTCCGTCTGGCTGACTTCGCGGGCGGGCTTCATCTTGATGAGACGCTCCTTCTTCGTGGTCAATAATCGCATCAAAGGAGGCTGAATCAGGGGTACCAACGCCATATACGAGTAGGCGCAGACAGCGATAGCTCCCATCAGGTTAGGCGATAGTTTCGAACTGAGGAAGATGGCCGTAGGACCGTCAGCGCCACCGATGATGGCGATACCGGCAGCCTGGTTGGGTTCGAAGCCGAGGGCCAGTGCCAGCATGTAGGCTCCGAAGATGCCAAACTGTGCAGCAGCACCAATCAGCATCAGCTTGGGATTCGCCAACAATGCCGAGAAGTCAGTCATAGCACCGATGCCCAGGAAGATGAGCGGTGGATACCAGCCTTGGCGGACACCCTGATAGAAGATGTTCAGCACAGAGTTGTCTTCATAAAGACCAATCTCCAGTCCTGCGTCAGCACGGAAGGGAATGTTTCCGAGGATGATACCCAGTCCGATGGGTACGAGCAGCAGGGGTTCAAAGTCCTTCTTGATGGCGAGCCAGATAAAGAAGGCGCCTACTGCTATCATGATGAGGTTTCCTGCCGTCACATTGGCAAAGCCCGTATAGGTCAGGAAGTCATTGAAGTTTTCGATGATAAATTGCCACATAGCTTTACGATATAACGATATGTCGAAATGTCGATAATTTTATCCAATAGTTAGCAAGACAGCGCCCTCCATGACGGAATAGCCAGGATTTACAAGAATGGAGGTTACGGTGCCGGCAGTCTCTGCCTCGATGTTGTTTTGCATCTTCATGGCCTCAAGCACGAGAACCACATCGCCGACATTCACCTTATCGCCAACCTTTACATTGATGGCGTTGATGGTGCCGGGCAGCGGGGCCTTCAGGGCATTGCCCGCTCCAGGGGCAGCAGCGGGTTGTGCAGCCTGTTGTGGCTGAGATGCTGCGGGCTGTGGTGCTGCGGGGGCATCGGCCGGTGCCTCTGCGGGGGCAACGGATGAAGTTCTCTTCGTGGCAGCCAGTACGGGGTGCTTGGCGGCATTGATGGGTTTCTGCATCTCAATCTCAAAGGGGATGCCGTTTACGTTGACTCTGGCGATTTTTCCTTCTACTTCGACAATCTCTACTTCGTAGTCTACGCCTTGAACTTTATATTTATATGTTTTCATTGTTCTCTGTTATTTTAATTCTGGTCCTGTGGGAATGTTTGGTGCGTTATGCTTGGTGGGAATGAAAGCCTCGTGCAGATGGGTCATCTGACTGTATTCATCGTCCCAGCCTGTGTCTTTGGGTGCAATGGTAATAACACCCGACTCAACGTCATGAATGTCGTCTTCATACTGGCGCAAAGCCATACCGATGACGGCCATATAGACTTCCTTGTCAATACCTTTGGTGTCAAGGCCTTCTTTCAGAATGACACCCGTCTTGTGGCCTACTTCCAATGTCTTTTCCACCGTTTTGGTGATGGGCTTGATGGGCTGGGTGTTGGCCACCTTCTTGGCGGTGTCCAAGTGGCGCATCAGCATGCCAAACAGGGTGAACGTAATCCACAGCAAGGCTAGGCAGAAGAATACAATGCCCATAGCCATCAGCGCCATGCCAAAGCCATGCGGGTCTTCGCGCTTGAACTTCTCCACCTTCGACTCACTGACGATGAGCTGGTTCGGAATTCCTGGTGTCACGCGGTCTGCCGACTTGATTTCCCAATCGGCTGCAGTGCCGTTGTCGGCAATGCGGGCATACGACTGATCGGCCCCCAGTACGGGAACTGTGACGGAGTCGATGAGCTGTGTGGCATTACCATTGTAGAGGCCCACCCACGTGGGTTCTGTGGCGTTGACCTTCACAGAGAGATGCAGTGAACCTTGTGCAGGATGACTGCCTAATTGAAACACAATGAGCTGACGTCCTGACAGGTTAGTACGCTCGTCGCCGTTGGGAATCTTGCTCATACGGCTGACGCGCTCAGGAACACTCATCTTCTTGTCGAGTACGGAGCGGTCGGTGGTCAGATACATACCCCTGATGTTGTACGTTGAGTGCGAGATGTTGGCTATCTCCACCCACGCATTGTGTGCTCCGTATTCGTCAATCAGGCTCGTCTCGTTCTGCGTCATCACCTCGTTCAGCTTGATGCTGGCATCCATTTGGGCCAGCATGGGCTGTGAGGCGAAGGCTAGTAGTGAGCCTAACAGGAATGCGAATTTGTTCATTTGTCTATTTTTATTTTGTGTATTATTATATCTAGTCTCTCTAGTCTTACTAGTTATACTAGTTTGTCTATCCGCAGAAGAACAGCACCACAATCTGTGCGGTGAATATTCTGAGGAACATCGACAGCGGGTAGACTGTTGAATAGCCCAGTGCCGGTGCTTCCTTCGAACAGATGCTGTTGGCGTAGGCCAGGGCAGGGGGATCGGTATAGGTACCTGCTATCATACCCGCAATGGTGAAGTAGTTGAACTTGAATCTCATACGTGCTATCGGACCGATAATCAGAATCGGGATGATGGTGATAAGGAAACCCGTTAGCACATAAAGCAGTCCGTCGCCGTCAATGACAGTCTCGAAGAATCCAGCTCCGGCTTTGATACCCACTGAGGCGAGGAAGAGCACCAGTCCTATTTCGCGCAGCATCATATTGGCCGACGTCGTGGTATAGGTAACCAGATGAATCTTATAGCCATAGCGTCCAATGAGGATGGCAATGATCAGCGGACCACCAGCCAAAC
>Ga0310696_10010040_pt1 | contig 10922 bp, 9 predicted proteins | sample AusTroGonzalo_MG_4_FD_203885 | JGI IMG/M metagenome (GOLD analysis project Ga0310696, IMG submission 203885) | Bovine rumen microbial communities from tropical cattle in Woodstock, Queensland, Australia - Gonzalo_02 (v2) (version 2) | ecosystem: Host-associated > Mammals > Digestive system >...
TCCTTGACAGTGTACGGCAGCCTGTGTAAAATGAATGTCAGTAACGGAAAAAAACTGACCTTTTTATTCATGCCCCGGGTTTCGGGCGGTTCCATTCTTACGGTTATTCAGGACGTTGTCCGTGAATAAATTATGAAAAGGAGGATTCCCAATTATGAAGAAACTCGTTGCCCTTGTACTGGCGCTGGTTCTGGCGCTGACCTGCACCGCGGTGTTCGCGGAATCCAAGTCCGAATACGACGTTCGTGTTCTGGTCTGGAAGTTTGACGATGCTTATGGTTCCTCTGTCCGCCAGGGCATGGAAAAATGGGCTGAGAAAGTCGGCGAAGAGCTGGGCGTGAAGATCAAGCTGACCATGTATGACGCTGCGGATGACATGGCGAAGCAGATCGAGCAGGCCACCATCCTGGTTGGCGACAAGCCCGATTTCGTTATCATCAACCTGGCGGAAGTTGCTTCCGGCCAGACGCTGGTAGACATGTTCAAGGAAGCCAACATCCCCTTCCTGTTCTACAACAAGCCCCCGACCCCCGAAACCTATGATTCCGTCGTGAAGGAATCCGGCGCTTTCTTCGTAGGCACCCTGGCCCGTGAAGCCGGCGACATGCAGGGCGAAATCCTGTATGACCTGTGGACCGCTGATGCCTCCAAGATCGACCTGAACGGCGACGGCAAGGTTCAGTTCGTCGAGTTCGAAGGCGAACCCAACAACGACGAAGCGATTGCCCGCAGCACTTATTCCCAGGAAACCGCCGAGAAGCTGGGCGTTCCGATGGAAATGGTTGACGAGTGGATCGTTGCGAACTGGGATACCGCCCAGGCACAGGAAAAGATGCTGGCTGAGTGGGCCGCGCATCGTGAAATCGAACTGGTCTTCGCCAACAACGACCAGATGGCGACCGGCGTTATCGCCGCTCTGAACCAGTCCGGTTACAACACCGGCAATGCCGGCGATCCCGCCATCACCGTTATCGGTGTTGACGCTGTGGACGAAGCCATCGAAGCCATCAAGGCCGGCAAGATGACCGCTACCGTTAAGCAGGATGGCGACGCCATGGGCGAAGCCAACATCCGGTTCGCCATGAACTGGCTGCAGAACGGCAAGTGGATCGAAGGCCTGGAGAGCAAGTACACGCTGAACGAAGACGGCTGCTCCGTGTTTATCCCCTACGCCAAGATCACGATCGAAAACGTGAACGACTAATCTGCTGATTTCGGCAGAAAACCATGTAACCGGTTCCGGCGGCTTCGGTCGCCGGAACCGGTTTTGAGAAATTCCCGAAGTCGGAGTTTCCGGAAACGGTGGTTTCAGACCGTTGATGGAAGCACTGTTTGCGGAAACCCCATTGAAAAAATAACAGAAAAGTGGTGATTCTGCGCATGTCCGAACCAATGGAGACCCGGAACGAATCCCCTTTCCTGCTGGAAATGACGGATATCGACAAATCATTTCCCGGCGTCAAGGCACTGGACCACGCGAGGCTGCAGCTGCGCCCCGGTACAGTGCATGCGCTGATGGGAGAGAACGGCGCCGGCAAATCAACGCTGATGAAGTGCCTGTTCGGGATCTATACCCGTGACAGCGGGCAGGTCCTGATGAACGGGAAACCGGTGTCCTTCGCCAACCCGCGGGACGCGCTGGACAACGGCGTGGCCATGGTGCACCAGGAACTGAACCAGGTGCTCCGCCGCAACGTGATGGAGAACGTCTGGCTGGGCCGCTTCCCGACGACAAGGATCGGCACGGTGGACACAAAGAAAATGTACACGGATACCAAAGCGGTCTTTGAAAAACTGGAGATCGATGTGGATCCGAAGCAGATCATCGGTTCGCTTTCTGTTTCCAAGCGGCAGATGGTGGAAATCGCCAAGGCGGTATCCTACGACGCGAAGATCCTGGTGCTCGACGAGCCCACCAGTTCCCTGACGGAGGACGAGGTGGACCACCTGTTCCGCATCATGAACCGGCTGACCGCGGAAGGCGTCGGCATCATCTACATCAGCCACAAGATGGATGAAATCCTCCGCATCTCCGATGACGTCACCATCATGCGCGACGGCCAGTGGGTCGCCACAAAGAACGCGAAAGAGCTGACCAAGGAGGAAATCATCCGCCTGATGGTGGGCCGGGATATGACGAACCAGTTCCCGCCCAAGAACAATAAGGTCGGAGAAGTGCTGCTGGACGTGCAGAACCTGTCCGGCATGTATGAGCCGACCTGCCACGACGTCAGCTTCCAGCTGCATAAGGGCGAGGTCCTGGGTGTGGCCGGCCTGGTGGGTTCCCGCCGGACGGAGCTGCTGAACACCCTGTTCGGATACTTCACCAGGAACGGCGGCAAGGTGGAAATGAACGGCAAGGCCATCAATAACGTGACCACGGCCGAGGCGCGAAAAAACGGTTTCGCCCTGATCACGGAGGAGCGGCGCGCCACCGGTATTTTCGCGGAGGGGAGCATCCTGTTCAACTCCGTCATCGCTAACATTGATTCCTACGGCAAGCCGCTGCTGAAAGGACGGAAGATGGACAAGGACACGGACTGGGTCATTGATTCCATCAAGGTGAAAACCCCCAGCAAAAAAACGCATATCAAGAGCCTTTCCGGCGGCAATCAGCAGAAGGTGATCATCGGGCGCTGGCTGCTGACCCAGCCGGATGTGCTCCTGCTGGACGAGCCAACACGCGGTATCGATGTCGGCGCGAAATATGAGATTTACCAGCTGATCCTGAACCTTGCGGAGCAGGGGAAGGGCGTGATGATGGTCTCTTCCGAAATGCCGGAACTCCTGGGCATCTGCGACCGGATCCTGGTCATGAGCAACGGAAAACTGGCCGGCATCGTGGAACGCGGCAAGGATTTCGGTGACATCCCGGGCGAGCAGGAAACCATTATGGCTCTGGCAGCCAAGTATGTGTGACGAGGTGAGAAAGAGATGAGCAAAAAAAGGATCATAAGCATCATCATGCTGGTCGTGCTGGCGGCCGGCATCGGCCTGGCTGTCTACGGAGTGACGGGCACGGCGATCTATGACAACGCCGCGGCCATGATGGGCGGCGACAAGAAAGCCGCCATGGGTTATATCCAGGAGCCCGAAAAGCTGAAGGAGCTCAGTTCCCTTGAAAAGCTGGGTGCGGACAAGGTACGGAGCTTCCTGAAGGGCCTTGGCCTGGATGCCGCCAGGGTGGACGCCGCTGTGGATGAGCGGGCGAAGTACGAAACCGCTGTCGCCAACAGCAAGGACCGTGACAAGTTCTTCGCCTACGTGCACAGCGTGGACGAGACCGTCACCGAGGATAACTTCACCGACTTTATCAAGGATTATGACCGGAGCGATCCGGCCCGCGAGGCGATGGCCATGCAGGAAATGGGCATTACCGAGAAAGCGGAATTTGAGCAGATCGCTTCCAACGAAAACCTGCTGGGCCTGTATCGGGAAGGCCTGCCGAAACTGCTGGAAGGCGGCCGCATGACCAGCGCCGTGTATTTCCAGTTCATCGGTATCATCCTGATCGTGGCTGCCCTGGCCTATTTCGTGATCCAGGCGATGGACATCAAGCCGCGGGCGAGGACCCGGACCGCCAATCCCAAGGGCACGAAAGCCAAGAACTTCTTCCTGAATTACGCGCTGTTCATCATCCTGGGCCTCATCCTGGTGGTCGTTTCCATTATCCGGATCGACTTCCTGAGCATGAGCAACATCCTGAACATTCTGCAGAACGCCTCCACCAAGGGCATCCTGGCCCTGGGCTGCGCGGGCCTGATCGTGCTGGCCGGTACGGACCTGTCCATCGGCCGCGTGCTGGGCATCTCCGCCGCGGTCACGGCCTCCCTGGTGCAGTCCACCAGCTATGCCAGCCGGATGTTCCCCACGCTGGTGAATCCCCTGAGTCCCTTCGGTCTGCTGATTCCGCTGTTTGCCTCCATCGCGGTGGCCGTGGCCTTCAGCCTGATCAACGGCTTCGGCGTTGCGAAGCTGCACCTGCATGCGTTCATCGTCACCCTGGGCACGCAGCTGATCGCCTACGGCGCCAACTGCCTCTTCATCGAGTCCCAGCCTTCGGGCACGGCGCAGGCGCTGTCCACCTTTGATCCCACCTTCCTGAATGTGGCGGCCGGCGCGATTTATATCGGCAGTGTCCGGATCCCGCTGGTGGTGCTCTACTTCCTGGTGCTGGCGGCCATTGTATGGGTCATCTGGAACAAGACGAAGCTGGGCAAGAATATGTTTGCTGTCGGCGGCAATATGGAAGCCGCGGCGGTTTCCGGCGTCAACGTCGCCAAGACGATCATGCTGGTGTACCTGCTGGCCGGTATCCTGTACGGTACAGCCTCCTTCCTGGAAGCGGCCCGTATCACCTCCGTCGGTGCCAACACCGGTATCAACTACGAACTCGACGCCATCAGCGCCGTGGTGGTCGGCGGCGTCTCCTTCTCCGGCGGCGTCGGTACAATCCAGGGCGTGGTTATCGGCGCGGTCATCATGCAGGCCATCGTCTACGCGCTGCAGTTCCTGGGCATCAACCCCTACATCCAGTACATCATCCGCGGCCTGATCATCATCCTGGCAGTTTCGATCGACGTGCGGAAGTACATTGTGAAGAAGTAAGATGAAGAACGATATCAATTCCCGCGAGGCGCGGGCGCAGATGGAGCAGGCGAAGCAGGTATCGGAGCGCACCTTCTCCGCGCAGCCCCGCCAGCCGCGGCGCTACAAGATCTATGACCGGATCAAGGACAACGTATCCCTGCGGACGGTGGACATCTTTATCGGAGTGGTGGCGGTGGCCATCGTCGTGCTGCTGGTGGTCGGCATCCTGACCGCCAACCCGAAGCAGTAAACAACGGATCCCGGGCCGTGCGAAGAAAGACTTCGCACGGCCTTTTTGCTTTACTTTCCATGGATAGTCTGATAGAATAAACTTTGGAAATTTCTGCTTATCCGAAAGGGGATTACAAGATAAAAGGATCGGGAAAGGAGTCGGGAAGACTGTGAGAAACACTTTTCACGGCGGTGTTCATCCGGAAGAGCACAAGGACCTGAGCCGGGAGGCGCGGTTACGCCAGTATGACCCGCAGGGGGAAATGGTATTTCCGCTGCAGCAGCATATCGGCAAGCCGGCGAAGCCTGTTGTCCAGAAGGGTGACGAGGTGCTGGTGGGCCAGAAGATCGCGGAGGCGGACGGGTTCGTTTCCGCGCATATCTATTCCAGCTGCTCCGGCAAGGTAAAGGCAATTGAGAAGCGCCGGGTGCTGGGCGGCGGCATGACGGAATGCATCGTCATTGACAACGATAAACAGTTCACGGCCGTATCGGACTGGACGGAGCGGGACAACGAGATGAAGCTCTCGACGGATGACATCGTCCAGCGGGTGCAGGAGGCGGGCATTGTAGGCCTCGGCGGCGCCGGGTTCCCCACCCATGTGAAGCTGAAGCCGAAGGATCCGGAAGCGATTGACTATGTGATCGCCAACGGCGCCGAATGCGAGCCGTACCTGACCTGCAACGACCAGCTGATGCGGACCCATGCGCCGGCTATCGTGGAAGGCCTGGAGCTGGTGCTCCGGCTGTTCCCCAACGCAGAGGGCATCATCTGCATCGAGGACAACAAGCCCGAAGCGATCCACGCCATGGAGATCGCGGCCTCCGGGAAACAGCGGATCAAGGTCCGCACCATGATCACCAAGTATCCGCAGGGCGGCGAGCGCAGCCTGATCCAGGCGGTGACGGGCATCGATTTCCCCATCAGCAAGCTGCCGGCGGACGTGGGCTGCATCGTGCAGAACGTGGGCACGCTTTACGCGATCCAGCGGGCGGTGCTGTACCATGAACCCCTCTTCCGCCAGTGCTTCACCCTGACGGGCGAGGCGGTGATGGAGCCCTCCAACTTCTTCGTCCGTGTGGGCACCAGCTACGCGGAGCTGCTGGAAGCCTGCGGCGGCGTGAAGCCCGGGAAGACGGCGGTCAAGGCGCTGGCCGGCGGCCCCATGATGGGCATCGCCATGGGCAGCCTGGACGTTCCGATACAGAAGCAGAACAACGGCCTGACCCTCCTGGACGAGGATCCGGTGCTGGCGGCGGAAAAACAGATGACCGCATGCCTCCACTGCGGCCGCTGCACCACGGTGTGCCCGGTGGGGCTGATGCCCCAGCTGATGGCGGACGCCGCCATTGCCGGCAACCTGGAGCGGTATGAAAAGAAACTCTACGGCCTGGAATGCATCCAGTGCGGCAGCTGCACGGTGGCCTGCCCCGCAAAGCGTCCGCTGATGCAGACCTTTAAACAGGCGAAAGCTGAAATCCAGGAGAAGAAAAAGCGGGAAGGAGCTGGTCAGAAGTGAACGGTGTGCTGAATCTCTCTTCGTCCCCGCATATCAGGGACCGGTGGACAACCCCGTATATCATGCGCATGGTTGTCCTGAGCCTCCTGCCGGCAACGGTGGTGGGTATCATTGTGCACGGCTGGCAGGCCTTCGGAATCATCGCCCTGGCGATCGTTTCCGCGGTGGCTGCCGAGTGGGTGTTCGACAAGGTCTGCCATAAGCCCAGCACCATCTGGGACGGCAGCGCCGTGGTCACCGGCCTGCTGCTGGCCCTGAGCCTGGGGCCGAAGACGCCCCTGTACATCCCGGTGATCGGCTCCGTGTTCGCCATCGTGGTCTGCAAGGGCTGCTTCGGCGGACTGGGCAAGAACTTCATCAACCCGGCGCTGGCGGCCCGGTGCTTCCTGCTGATCTCTTTCGCCAACGCCATGACCATCAAACCTTCGCTGGACGCGGTCGCATCAGCTACGCCGGTGGGCGCCCTGAAGGCTTTTGAGCAGGTGGACATCACGAAGATGTTCCTGGGCACGGCGGACGGCGTTATCGGCAGCTCCATCCTGGCGCTGCTCATCGGCGGCCTGCTGCTGTGGAGCCTGGACATCATCCACGGCCAGATCTGCTTCTCCGTGCTGATCGGTTTCACCCTGCTGATCGGCCTGTTCGGCGGGGAAGGCTTCAACCCCCGCTTCCTGCTGGCGCACCTGTGCGGCGGCGGCGTGGTGATGGGCGCCTTCTTCATGGCGACGGACTACGTCACAAGCCCGGTGAGCCGCCTGGGCCAGTTCATCTACGGCTGCCTGATCGGCGTGCTGGGCGGCGTCTTCCGCCTGTGGGGCAATACGGCGGACTCCTTCAGCTACGCCATTATTATCGGTAACGTCTGCACCCCCCTGATCGACACCTACATCGTCCAGAAGCCGCTGGCCTACCGGAAGATCGGAAAGACCCGCCGCGTGAAGCGGGAGCCCTTCCGCATTCCGAAGCCCGTGATCGCCCTGACGATTATCGCGGTCATCGCCGGCCTGGCCCTCAGCGGTGTCTTCTTCGTCACGAAGGACACCATCGAGGAACAGGCGAGGCTGGAAGCTGCCGCGGCCTACACCTCGGTGATTCCCGGCACCAAGTCCCTGAAGAACGCGGAAGAAACCGCGGACCTGCTCGGGAATGACGGCATTGACCAGGGCAACGCGCATATCAACGCCTGCTACGTCGGAAAGGACGGGGACGGCAAGGTGCTGGGCTACGCCCTGAGCATCACCGTCAAAGGCTTCGGCGGAAACATTATCATAGCCCTGGGCCTGACGCCGGAAGGCGAAGTCGTGGATATCGCATTTACGGAAATCAGTGAAACCGCCGGCCTGGGCATGAAGGCACAGGAACCGGAATTCAAGGGCCAGTTCCCCGGCAAGAGCGGAACGCTGACCCTGGTGAAGGGCGCCGCCTCCGCGGACAACGAGATCAGCGCGATCTCCGGCGCTTCCGTTACTTCCAACGCGGTGACCGACGCGGTGAACGCCGGACTTGAATTCTTCCGTACGGCACTGAAAGGAGGCAACTGACCGTGAAAAAGTATGTTGAACGCCTCTGGAACGGCCTGATCAAGGAAAACCCCGTCCTGGTGCTGATGCTGGGCATGTGCCCGGCGCTGGCGGTCTCCACCCAGGCGGCCAACGGTATCGGCATGGGCCTGAGTACCCTGGCGGTCCTGGTGCTGAGCAACCTGGTGATCAGCCTCCTGCGGAAAGTCATTCCGGACCAGGTCCGGCTGCCCGCCTACATCGTCATCGTGGCCAGCCTCGTGACGGTGACGGAGCTGCTGATCAAGGCCTACCTGCCGGATCTGTACAAGAACCTGGGCATCTATATTCCCCTGATCGTTGTGAACTGCATTATCCTGGGCCGGGCGGAAGCCTACGCCAACAAGCATACGCCGCTGCTCTCCGTGATGGACGGCATCGGCATGGGCCTGGGATTCACCGTGGCGCTGACCCTGGCCGGCGCCCTGCGGGAACTGCTGGGAACCGGGAAGATCTTCGGAGCCCAGATCCTGCCGGAAGGCTTCGGGATGACCATCTTCATCCAGCCTCCGGGAGCTTTCCTGATCTTCGCGCTGATCATTGCCATCATGAATGCCATCGGCATCAAGACGCGGCAGCGCAAGCTGGTGGAAAGCGGATGCGACGGCAACTGCGCCCTGTGCGCCACCGCCTCGAGCTGCGAAACGAAGCCGGCTGAGAAAGCCGCCAAAGCCGAAAAGGCGGAAAAAGCTGAGATAAAAGCTGAGACAAAAGAAGCCAAACCCGCTGAGGAAGGAGGGGCCGCCAAATGAAGAGCCTGATCATGATTATCATCGCCGGCGCGCTGATCAACAACGTCGTGCTGAATCAGTTCCTGGGCATCTGCTCTTTCCTGGGCGTCAGCAAGCAGATGAAAGCCTCCATCAGCCTGGGCGGCGCCGTCATCTTCGTTATCACCATCGCGTCCGCCGTGGCGAGCCTGCTGTATGATTTCGTCCTGAAGCCCCTGGGAATGGACTTCATGAAGACCATCATCTTCATCCTGGTTATTGCCGCGCTGGTGCAGATCGTTGAAATGTTCCTGAAGAAGAAATCCCCCGCGGTGTACAAGTCGCTGGGCATCTACCTGCCCCTGATCACCACCAACTGCGCGGTGCTGGGCGTGGCCCTGACCAACGTGCAGGAGGGATACAACTTCGCCCAGTGCGTGGCCAGCGGATTCGGCACCGCCGTGGGCTACACCATCGCCATTGTCCTGCTGGCGGGCATCCGCAGCCGGATCAATGAAAAGGATCTTCCCGCCCCGCTGCGCGGAGCACCTATCGTCATGATCGCCGCCGCCCTGATGTCCATTGCTTTCATGGGCTTCGGCGGCCTGCAGCTGTGAGAAGGAGGGCCGAAGGATGGATATTATCTGGATTACGACCCTTGTGATCGCGGTCATCGCGCTGCTGGTGGCCATCGGCCTGGTTTTCACCGGCAAGAAGTTTGCGGTGAAGATCGATGAGAGGGAAGTCGCCGTGCGCGAAAAACTGCCCGGCAATAACTGCGGCGCCTGTGGATACGCGGGCTGCGACGCGCTGGCCGGGGCCATCGCCAAAGGCGAGGCTCCCGTGAATGCCTGCCCGGTGGGCGGCGCGGTTGCCGCGCAGGCCATCGGTGACATCATGGGTGTCACTGCCGGTGCGCTGGAGCGGAAAACCGCTTTCGTCGCCTGCAAGGGCACCTGCGATGTGACCCGGAACCAGGGCAACTATATCGGCATCCAGGACTGCCGCGCGGCCGTGCTCTCCGGCATCAACGTGACGGACTGCAACTACGGCTGCCTGGGCTTCGGAAGCTGCGCCGAAGTGTGTCCGGAACAGGCCATCTCCGTGCAGAACGGCGTGGCCATCGTTAACCGGAACCGCTGCGTCAGCTGCGGCCTGTGCGTGAAGGCCTGCCCGCGGGGACTGATTTCCCTGATTCCGGAAAGCCGGATTGTCCGGGTGCAGTGCTCCAACCGGGACAAGGGCCCGCAGGTGAAGAAGGTCTGCTCCGCCGGCTGCATCGGCTGCGGCCTGTGCGCGAAGCAGTGCGAATTTGACGCGATTGAGTTTGACGGAACGCTGGCCCGGGTCAATCCCGAAAAGTGCACGCTGTGCGGCAAGTGCGCGGCCAAGTGCCCCGTGAAAGTCATTACCACCCCGGTGTGAGTCGAAAGGTGGAAAGAGAATGAACGAATTCAAGAAAAAACAGGGGACCCGGATCACCCTGAGCCTGCTGGCTGTGGCGGTGGCGGTGCTGTTCCTGACGGGCATCATCGGCGGAAAGGCCATGACCTACCAGCTGGGCGTGAATGAGAACGCCGTGACCGCTGTGGAAAAGGGCTTCGGCGGCGACGTGACCGTTCATGCGGAACTGGACGGCAAAAAAGTGAAGAGCCTGAGCATCGATACGCCGGACGAGACCGAAGGCCTGGGCAAGCGGGCCTCCGACAAGGAGTTTACGGACCAGTTTGTGGGCAAGGAAGGCCCCTTCACCTTCGGCGAGAACGGGGTGGAAGCGATCTCCGGCGCCACAGTGACCTCCAATGCCGCCCTGAAGGCCCTCAATGGCCTGATCACCGGGGAAAAGCCCGCGACGGAAAAGGCGGAAGCGGCGCCTGCGGAAGAGAAGCCCGCGGCAACGGAAGCCCCGGCAGCGGAAACGCCCTCCGGCGGGGATGAAAGCGTCAAGATGGCGTCCCAGTGCAGCGAGCAGGGCTTCGGCGGCCCGGTGACCGTTCATGTGGAAACGGACCTGGATACCCAGAAGGTCATTTCGCTGACCATCGATACGCCGGATGAAACCGACGGCCTGGGCAAGCGCGCCTCCGAGGCGGCGTTTACGGACCAGTTCATCGGCAAGGCCGGTCCCTTTACCTTCGGTGAGAACGGGATCGAAGCCCTCTCCGGCGCCACGGTGACTTCCAATGCGGCGCTGAAGGCAATCAACCGGACCTTCACCGCGGAGGAGACAACAGAGGAAAAACCCGCAGAAGAAAAGCCCGCGGAGGAAAAAACCGCGGAAACCGCTGAAGATACCGGCGATGCATACTACG
>Ga0310696_10010041_pt1 | contig 10919 bp, 6 predicted proteins | sample AusTroGonzalo_MG_4_FD_203885 | JGI IMG/M metagenome (GOLD analysis project Ga0310696, IMG submission 203885) | Bovine rumen microbial communities from tropical cattle in Woodstock, Queensland, Australia - Gonzalo_02 (v2) (version 2) | ecosystem: Host-associated > Mammals > Digestive system >...
GGTTGGGCATCCAAATCGACATCTTCCGCGAGCGGCTGACCGACACCCAGCTCGGCTGGTTCTGTCTGGCAGGTGCCTTGGCCACCTTCATCGTTGCATGGATACTGGTGCTGATGAGCCGCAGGATCTGCGCCTCGCCGTCGCCAGTTTTCAAAGCAATCGTATGGTATGTGACCCTTGCGCTGCTGATGCTCGACCCGCTGTACCTGAGCGTCCTGTGCGGCTTCTTCGGTGGTGGCGACATGAACGGCATTCGCCTGTTGCTGCCTGAAGTAGCCGTACGCATAACCTTCGCCATCATCGCCGTCATCCATCTCCTCGTGATATGGAAATACCTGCTACCCAAGTATTCGGAGTCGTTTAAATAAGCAAACGAACGATTGGCTTTCGCGACGGCTGGATGCGGCTCGCGAAGTCATTTTCGTTTGCAATGCGCTTCAACATAATTCAATCAAGAACCATTTGTATGGTTGTCGCAGTGCGGCAGCCCTACATCGCCGATCACAGGTTTATCAACTGAATATTCAGTGCATGCTCGATATTAGCGACCACCTCAAGCGTCAGATTCTCCTTCCCTTTTAAGATTTTGGAGACATACTGCTGCGTACAATGTAGTCGATCGGCCATACCTTGTTGGGTGAGGTTCTCTTTCTTCATGTAGGCCAATAACAGCACGGCTATGTGTTGGGAATACCGCAGCCAAGCCGCATTATCGCGTCTCCATTCCGCCTCTTCCCTCCACTGGGATGGCGTTTTGCCCTGATTTTTTGACAAATAATCAACTGTTTTCTGTTCCATATAGGTAATCATTTATCATTAAGTATGCAAAATCCGTAAATGTTACACCTTCCATCATTTTTTTTCTTCTGCCCAAATCTTCAGGCGCAAAAGCATGAATCACAATTGGTTAGTCGAGAGTGCCGCGAATGGGGACCGGCCTGTCTTCGTCGGGGAAAGCCCCGCCAGGGGCGAAAGCTCGGCAGAAACGCGGCGACCTCGCCCGTACGCCTTCGCCCCCTTCAGGGGCTGAAGATGTCCCCGCATATCGCACGTATCTGCACGTATGTCAAGAGGGGGAAGGAATGGCGTCCGGTGTGACAGTTATCGGCACAAATGTCTATATCTCATACTTCAGAGAGGTGTCGGGGCGGGGCGGCTCGGCGGCGAACAGGCCGCATGCAAAGTCCATGTTCCACATGCTTCAATATGATGTATCAGCACTTTTTCAAATCATGTAATAGCGTTTATAAAAAAAGAGAGGGCTACCGCCCCCGCTTTAGATGTTTTCACAACGGAATAATCCTTATTGTGAATTGCTTCAAAAGTTTGCGGCAAAGATACAAATTTTTACGATAGCAACTTAAAAAAAATACTATTTTTGCAAAAAATAATATAAGTATATTATGAAGAATATTCTTGGACTTGATTTAGGAACAAATAGTATTGGATGGGCGGTGGTGAACGCTGAAACAGAGACACGAAATAATGAAACTTCATATTTAAAACCTATTGGGATCAGCTCTGCTGGCAGCAGAATCATTCCGATGTCAGCAGACATTCTAGGTGATTTTGACAAGGGAAACTCGGTGTCTCAAACGGCTGAACGGACGAGTTATAGAAGTATTCGTCGTTTGCACGAAAGAAATCTGTTGCGTCGAGAAAGAATGCTTCGGGTACTAAGAACACTCGGATTTTTACCCGAACACTTTGAGGCCCAAATCGATAGATACGGTAAGTTCGCTAACAATTGCGAACCGAAATTGCCCTGGTGTAAAAGGGAAGATGGAAAGATGGTGTTCTTGTTCCAAGACTCTTTCAACGAGATGTTGGCTGATTTTGCAGTCAACCAACCTCAACTTGTGGTAAATGGTAAAAAAGTGCCTTACGATTGGACTATATACTATTTGAGAAAGAAAGCCCTGTCGCATAAGATCTCCAAAGAAGAACTTGCATGGATATTATTGCAATTCAATCAAAAACGCGGCTATTATCAGTTGCGTGGTGAAGAGGAAGAACAGGAAGACAAACTTGTAGAATTCCTCGCTCAGAAGGTGATTTCCGTTGAGGCAACAAATGAGAAGAAGGGTGATGAGATTTGGTACAATGTCCATTTAGAAAATGGAATGATATACCGTCGCACCAGCAAGGAACCATTAGATTGGGTAGGGAAGGTGAAAGAGTTTATTGTAACTACCGATTTGGATAAAGACGGATTGCCTAAAAAGGATAAGGAAGGAAATGTCAAACGTTCTTTCCGTGCTCCAAAAGAGGACGATTGGACTCTGATGAAGAAGAAAACGGAGGCTGATATTGAAAATAGCCAAAAAACTGTCGGTTGCTACATCTACGATACTTTGCTACAAAAGCCAGATCAAAAGATTATCGGAAAATTGGTTCGTACTGTGGAACGTAAGTTCTACAAGGACGAATTGATTCAGATATTGAAAAAACAGCAGGAATATATCCCGGAACTTCAAAACGAAGCTTTGTATTTAAGTTGCATTGAAGATCTTTATCCGAATAACGAGGCTCATCGCAACAACATTTCCAAGCCCGATTTCGTCAATCTGTTCGTGAACGACATCCTGTTTTATCAGCGTCCGCTGAAGAGCAAGAAATCGCTCATCAGCAACTGTCCCTATGAAAGTCGTTTCGACAAAGAAGGCAACGAACACCCAATAAAGTGTATCGCCAAATCGAACCCGCTGTTCCAAGAGTTCAGATTATGGCAGTTTGTGCAGAACTTGAGAATCTTTGAGAGAGAAAAGGAAATAGGGGGAAAGCTTCTGGCAGATGTAGATGTCACTAACGACTTCCTGAAAACCGAAGACGACTATGTCAATCTGTTCGATTGGTTAAACGACAGAGCAGGAATCAAGCAAGACACATTGTTGAACTCCTTTTTTAAGATCAAAAAGCAGAAAGGACAAGAGCAATATGCCTACCGCTGGAACTATGTGGAGGACAAGGAGTATCCGTGTAACGAAACCAGGGCCTCCATTCTTTCAGGACTGACAAAATGCAGCCTGGATGCAGATTTTCTTACGAAAGAAGCGGAGATGCATCTTTGGCATATTCTCTATTCTGTTGAGGACAAGATAGAGATTAGCAAGGCTTTGAAGTCGTTTGCTGAAAAGCATGGACTGACAGACATTTTTGTAGAAGTGTTCAGCAAAATCAAGCCATTTACAAAAGATTATGGTTCCTATTCTGAGAAGGCAATCAAAAAGTTGCTGCCCCTGATGAGAACAGGTAAATATTGGGCGATTGACAATATAGATACTAAAACCCAAGAGCACATAGAAAAAATCATCACAGGCGAATACGACGAAAACATCAAAAACCGCGTTCGTGAAAAAGCCTTCAATTTAACAGACCTTACATATTTCAAAGGGTTACCTGTTTGGTTGGCTTGTTACATCGTGTATGGTCGTCATTCCGAAGCCAAAGAGATAGAGAAATGGGAAACACCGGAAGCCATTGACAAATACTTGTGTGCGTTCAAGCAACATTCGTTGCGAAATCCCATTGTCGAGCAAGTGATTACCGAAACGTTGCGAACCGTCCGTGATATTTGGAAGCAGGAAGGACAAATCGACGAAATACACGTGGAACTTGGGCGTGAAATGAAGAACCCTGCTGACAAGCGGAAGAAAATGACGGAACGCATATTGGAAAACGAGAACACCAACCTGCGCATCAAGGCGATGCTTATGGAGTTCATGAACCCGGAAATGGGAATCGAAAATGTTCGTCCATATTCACCTAGTCAGCAAGACATCTTGCGTCTCTACGAGGAGAATGCACTTGACAATCTCACTAAAGATGACAAGGATTATGATTTCGTCAGCAAGATATCCAAGATGGCACAGCCTTCAAAGGCAGACATAATCAGATATAAGTGTTGGTTGGAACAAAAATACCGCTCGCCATACACCGGCGAAATGATTCCACTAGGCAAATTGTTCACTTCGACTTATGAGATAGAACATGTAATACCTCAGTCGCGTTACTTCGATGACTCCTTCAGCAACAAAGTAATTTGCGAAGCTGAAGTGAATAAGCTGAAAGACAGGCTGCTTGGTTTCGAATTCATCAAAGCTCATCACGGTGAGAAAGTGCAGTTGAGCCAGGGGAAGATGGTTGAAATCCTTTCCGTTGAGGCTTACGAGAAGTTTGTAAAAGACCACTATTCCAGCAACCGCACAAAGATGAAAAAGCTGTTAATGGACGATATACCCGATGGTTTTATTGAACGTCAGTTGAATGACAGCCGATATATCAGCAAAGTGGTGAAAGGGCTGCTTTCCAACATTGTGCGCGAAAAGCTCGACAATGGCGAATATGAACAGGAAGCTGTTTCGAAAAACCTGATTTCGTGCAACGGATCAATCACCGATCGACTGAAGAAAGACTGGGGGATGAACGAAGTTTGGAACAGTATTATACTACCGCGTTTCCAACGCCTGAATGAAATAACAGGCAAAGACTGCTTTACTACCACAAATGCCGAAGGCCATCTTATTCCACAAATGCCACTTGAATTGCAAAGGGGGTTCAACAAAAAGCGTATAGATCATCGTCACCATGCAATGGATGCTATAGTGATAGCATGTACCACACGCGACCATGTTAATCTGCTCAACAACGAAGCCGCTCATTCCAAGTACAACGCCAACCGCTATCAATTGCAACGCAAACTCCGTAGGTTTGAGAAAGTGGTGCTTGATGGCAAGGAACGCGAAATAGCCAAAGAGTTTATCAAGCCTTGGGATTCGTTCACTACGGATACAAAGCAAACTTTGGAGAACATTATCGTCAGCTTCAAGCAAAACCTGCGCGTCATTAACAAGACAACTAATCACTATCAGCATTACGACGATAGCGGGAAAAAGATTGTTCTTCCCCAGCAGAAGGGAGATAGTTGGGCTGTCCGCAAATCAATGCACAAAGACACTGTTTTCGGAGAGGTGAATTTGCGGATGAAAAAAACGGTATCTTTGAACGAGGCTGTTAAGAATCCTCAACGCATAGTGAACAGAGATCTCAAAAAGAAAGTGATGAAATTATTGGCAGCCGGACACGATGCCAAGTATATCAAAAAATATATTGAGGAGAACAATGATGTGTGGTCGGATGTGAATCTATCGAGGATAGAGGTATACTATTATACAAAGGAAACAAAGGAGCATTATTTCGCCACACGTAAACCTCTTGACACATCATACGATAAGAAAAAGATAGAAAATAGCATCACAGACACGGGCATACAGAAAATACTGTTGGCACATTTGGAGGCAAAGGGCGGTGATCCGGAATTGGCTTTTTCTCCCGATGGGATTGACGAAATGAATCGTAATATCATAACTCTTAATAGTGGACAATATCATAAGCCGATTTTTAAGGTTCGTATTTATGAGAAAGCCGATAAATTTGCAGTGGGACAAAACGGTAATAAAGTTTCAAAATTCGTCGAGGCTGCCAAAGGGACGAATCTTTTCTTCGCCATTCTTGCCTCCGAAAAGCTGAATAAAGAAACTGGAGAAACGGATATTGTACGCTCATACTGCACCATTCCATTGAACGTGATGATTGATTGCCAAAAGAAGTATGGCAATCAATGGAAAGGCAACATTGAAAAATATTTACAAGGTGAGAATCTGGTTGCTAACGATGTAAAGCTGCTCTTTATACTTTCGCCTAATGATTTGGTGTATCTGCCAACGAAAGAGGAGTTGAAGGCGGGAATAAAGGAGGTTGATAAGAAACGGATATACAAAATGGTCTCCTCGTCTGGTAATCAATGTTTCTTTATCAACGCAAAAGTAGCAAAACCAATCGTTGATAAGGTTGAGTTTTCTTCATTGAATAAAGCAGAACGAGCTATTTCAGGTGAAATGATCAAAATGACCTGTGTTCCCATCAGAGTAGACAGACTTGGCAACATTGTTGAATTAAACGGGGCTCTTTATGATTAAGCGCACCCTCTGCTTCAGCAACCCCGCCTACCTGTCGCTCAAAAACGAGCAATTGGTCATCAAACTCCCGCAGGTGGAGAAAAACGACGACTTGCCGGACGCTTTCAAAGCAGATGCTGTGAAAACCATTCCGATTGAGGACATCGGGGTGGTTGTTTTAGACAACAAGCAGATAACCATCACCCAAGGGTTGATGGAAGCATTGTTGGACAATAATTGCGCCGTAATAACCTGCGACAAGAGTCATCTGCCTGTAGGATTATTGCTCCCACTTTGCGGAAACACAACTCAGAACGAACGTTTTCGTCAACAGATGGATGCTTCGCTACCGTTAAAGAAGCAACTGTGGCAGCAGACGGTGCAGGCTAAAATCGCTAATCAAGCCGCTGTATTGAGAAAATGCAGAAACGTAGAGGTTGGGAATATGTTGAAATGGCAGAATGATGTGCGAAGCGGTGACCCTGACAATTTGGAGGGACGAGCGGCCGCCTATTATTGGAAGAATCTGTTTCCCGAAGTAGATGATTTTACCCGCGACAGGGATGGTGTTTCGCCTAACAACCTACTCAATTACGGTTATGCCGTACTCAGAGCGGTGGTTGCCCGCTCATTGGTGGCCTCAGGATTGTTGCCTACGTTGGGCATCCATCACCACAACCGTTACAATGCTTATTGCTTGGCAGACGACATCATGGAACCTTATCGCCCTTATGTTGATGATTTAGTGGTAAACTATACCGATGAGAATGGCTATCCTGAAGAATTGACACCCGTCATCAAACGGGTGATACTATCCATTCCCGTATTGGATGTTCGGATTAATGGACAGAGAAGTCCGCTGATGCTGGCGGCGGGACAGACGGCGGCATCATTGGCTCGCTGTTTCAGTGGAGAAAGCCGAAAATTGGTCTATCCCGAAATATGAAGACAGAACGCTTCAGTGAATACCGAATTATGTGGGTGCTGGTGCTTTTCGATTTGCCAACCGAGACGAAAAAAGAGCGCAAGGCCTACGCCGATTTTCGGAAAAAGATTTTGAAAGACGGCTTTTCGATGTTTCAGTTCTCCATTTATATGCGTCACTGCGCCAGCCGAGAGAACGCGGATGTGCACATTAAACGTGTGAAATCGTTTCTGCCCGAGACGGGCGATATCGGTATCATGTGCATCACAGACAAGCAGTTTGGGGAAATTGAGATTTTCCACAGCCGAAAACAGGCCAAAGTAGAACAGCCGTGCCAGCAATTGGAACTATTTTAGAAATCATTGCGTATTTTGCTCCCATCTTAGAATAGAAAAAGTGGTCAATTAAAACGAGAAAGCCGCCTTTCAGGGCGACTTTTTCTCATTTCTAAAACATCATATAAACATTTGTTGTTCAACACTTTGCAACACTCATACTGTTTTAGACCGCAAAGATAGTAAACTTTTGAAAGCAATTCACAACGGGAATTTGACTGCCGCCATGTTTAGTCCACTGTTTTAGACCGCAAAGATAGTAAACTTTTGAAAGCAATTCACAACTTGTTGTTATAGTTATATATATTGTTTTCCACTGTTTTAGACCGCAAAGATAGTAAACTTTTGAAAGCAATTCACAACCCGCTATCGACAAACTTCTGTACCGTCGGCACTGTTTTAGACCGCAAAGATAGTAAACTTTTGAAAGCAATTCACAACAGGTACATACCGTGGTAGTTTCCGCGAGGCACTGTTTTAGACCGCAAAGATAGTAAACTTTTGAAAGCAATTCACAACGGTGCAGGCCTTGATTTCCTCCATCGCCAACTGTTTTAGACCGCAAAGATAGTAAACTTTTGAAAGCAATTCACAACTTTGATATTAATAATGATAATTATGAATGAACTGTTTTAGACCGCAAAGATAGTAAACTTTTGAAAGCAATTCACAACTTGATTCGATCAAGTTAGATGTAATAGAAACTGTTTTAGACCGCAAAGATAGTAAACTTTTGAAAGCAATTCACAACTCAAGTCGAAATTGATGCGCAGAATAACGACTGTTTTAGACCGCAAAGATAGTAAACTTTTGAAAGCAATTCACAACGAAACTAGTTCTATGTCTATGATTTGACTCACTGTTTTAGACCGCAAAGATAGTAAACTTTTGAAAGCAATTCACAACAATTGCCCTTGGATAAACTAAAAACCAAAAACTGTTTTAGACCGCAAAGATAGTAAACTTTTGAAAGCAATTCACAACTGTCAATGTTCTTGTGTCCGTTGAACCGAAACTGTTTTAGACCGCAAAGATAGTAAACTTTTGAAAGCAATTCACAACTCGTATGTATGCACCAGTTGACAACTGCCTAGTATTTCAGTTTGCAAAGATACTAAACTTATGAAAGCAATTCACAACTAGTCATAGAAAAAATGTGTAAAGTGGTTACTGTTTCATTGCCTGCCAGCTTGTTGCTTGCCTGCAAAAACGATGCTGTTCCTTGAGAACACCTTGCTTTCACCCTACTCGAAATACTCAAAAGCATCCACAATGTCCAAATACACCCCGTCGAAGCCGGCGAGGAGGATGCGGGACAGGTAGCTGTCGCCGGGGCCGCAGATGAGGTCCTGCCACCCGGGAACCCAGTAGCGGACCTTGTAGTTGCCGGGCCAGTCGGGGTTCTCGCGGGCCAGCCACACCGGCTTGTGCCGCTTCCATGACGACTGCCAATAATAACGGTAATCCTCCGCCTCGCCGATGGACATATAGCAGATCACCAGCCGCTTGCCGCCGTTGGCCTTGCGCTTTAACCGTGCTACCTCATCCGCAGTGAAGGCGGTGCCGTCGTTGAAAAAGAGATCCATGATGACAACATCGTAGTTGGTGGCGGCCACCGATTCTATAAACTGATTCTTACTGCTAAATCGTTCTGGGTTAAGTAGATACAGGAAGTTCTGCGCGTCGCTCAAGCGGACGATGTCCTGCGTGTTCTCGTGCGGGGGCGCACCCGCGGGGATGACGTCCAACTCCCGGCTCGGGGCGGCGAAGGAGACAAAACCCTCCGCATCGCAACGACTGCGGGCATCGGCCACGTACTCAGGACGGGAACAGTAATCGGTCACTAAAATGCGGTTCCCAGCCTGCTGGGAGCGATGGAGGTACGACAACAAGTATGCCGTCTCTCCCGGTTGCGTGGGCACGTCGTCGCGCTCGTAACCGTAGAAGAGGTCCTCCTGCCCGTGACCGTCAATGGCGGCCAGATAGGAGGCGGCCAACTCCGAACCGGCATCGTCGCCCAAGGCCACCAACTCGATGCCATTCTGCGGAATGACCACAAAATCAGCATCTTGCGTCCGCGCCGTCTCGCTGATGCGGATTACAAAGTCGCGCATCGCCTGCCGGTAGTCGTCGCAGGGCTCGACATCCGGCCGATTACAGGCGACAGCAAGCAATACCAGCAGCCCGAGGCTGAAAAGACGGACGATATGTCGGCGATTCCGTCTCATTAGGAATGGGGATTTGTGCATTATGAATTTAGAGCCCGCTCAATGATCGGCTTCAGGATTTTCACGCCGGCGAAGCGGTGGCCCTGCTGGTCGAAGTAGTTGAAATCGTGGCAGTCGGGGAAACGTTGCTCTAAATGATGGTGGTCACCGAGCAGCTCGTCGTCGGTGGAGAGCGCGAAATGCAGCAGCGAACCGTCGCATCTGAGCTTGTCGAAGACCTTCCGCTCGAAGTCGGCGAACTTCGCGAGGTCGGTGGCGGTGAACTGGTACTCCTCCTTCGTGACGTAGTTCTTCTGCTTGCCGAGATGCTTCGCCAATGTCTCCGACGGGCGGATGGCAGGGTTGATGATGACCGCCGGCAGCTTGTGCTTCATGGCGCAGTAGAGGGTGAAAAAGCCGCCCAACGACGTGCCAATCACCAAATTCACACGCTGGACGCGCACGATCGAGTCGAGCTTCTTCTGCACGTCGGCGGGGTTCTTGTAGTCGAAGGTGGGCGACAAGACCTCACATTCGGGGAACATTTTCTTGATTTCTAACGATTTGTGTCCGCCGCCAGCGGAGTTGAAACCGTGGATATAGAGGATTTTCTTGGACATAATACAATTGTTTTTCGGGACGCGAAGATACGAAAATTCCCCTTTCACAACGCCGATAGCAGTTCGTTCATCCGTTTGCGTTGACTTTCCACCTCCTCGAAATAGCGCAGCTGGTTGCGGGCGCGGACGAGGTTGTGCTCGGGATACTGGATTTTGTAGTACGTGTCGCCGTTGAGGTAGTCGGTGAGGAAGCGCACGGCCTGCATAAAGGGGAACAAGGCCACGGCGAAGGGCAAATGCTCGCGCTCCACCGAGGTAAGAAAGGAGGCCGTGGAAGCCAAATATCCCCGTGTGAAGGCCTCGAAGATGTCCCAACGGAAGGCGATGCGCTCCAAATCGGGCGAATCTTCGGGCTGAGTATTAGCAGCCGTGCGGAGGAAGTCGCCGTAGTCAGAGAAGATGTAAGCGGGCATCACGGTGTCTAAGTCAATGATGCAAAGCACGTTGCCATCACGGTCGAAGAGCATGTTGTTGACTTTCGTGTCGCAGTGGCAAATGCGCTTGGGCAGCCGGCCTTCACGGTGCAACCGCTCGGCTAAGCACATCTCTTCGGCATGGCTTTCGATAAGTTCCAGCTCTCCCTTCGCCTCTTTCACACGACCTGCAACATCGTCAGCCACGGCTTGGCGCAGCTGCCGGAGGCGCAATTCCATGTTGTGGAAGTCGGGAATGGTCTCACCCAACGGCTCTTTCAGGTCTATCAGCTGCTTCTGGAAGTGTCCGAAGGCGCGACCGCAGTCGTAGCTGCTTTGCGGGGTCACTTCGTCAACGGTAAGCGTATCCGCAATGTAAACGCTGATTCTCCAGTAGTTTTGACCATCGAAATGGTAGGTTTTGCTATCAAGTGTGGGAACAAAGCGCAACACTTTTCGGTC
>Ga0310696_10010043_pt1 | contig 10919 bp, 7 predicted proteins | sample AusTroGonzalo_MG_4_FD_203885 | JGI IMG/M metagenome (GOLD analysis project Ga0310696, IMG submission 203885) | Bovine rumen microbial communities from tropical cattle in Woodstock, Queensland, Australia - Gonzalo_02 (v2) (version 2) | ecosystem: Host-associated > Mammals > Digestive system >...
TGTATTGCATCAGTCCAATAATTGTGTAAAAAATCCCACCATTAATAGTGGGATTTCTGGAAAACTATTTTGAAGAAAACACAGCCGAGCTATTGCTTAATCACTTTCTTGACACAGCGTTTGCCGTCTTGGCTGGTGATGCTGACGAAGTAGACGCCCGCCGGTTGGCCGGTGAGGTCCAAGGCCAGACCTGTGTCATTGGCTCTTGCCGCGGTTGTTCTTTGACCTAGAATGTTGAAGACTTCGGCCTGAACAAGGTTGTTGCCGAGAATTGTGAAATTGCCTTCGGTGGGGTTGGGGTAATTGAGAACCCAATTCTCATCTTGCAGTTCACCCTCCTCATGATTGCCCTCTGAATTGAACTTGAGCAGAAATACATCTTGGCACAACTCTGGATTATGATCATACACATTGCCAACGACCAGACAACCACCGTCGCCTGTGGCTAGGGTCTGAAAAGCAGAATACACATTCCCGTTTTTCAAACAGTGTCGTTGCCAAATCATTTCCAAGTCCATAGTCGTCTTGGTTATTACTAGATGTGTCCCTTCGTTGACAAACGGCCAGCTACCAAAATTAACATTTTGCATGGAACACTGGTACACGAAACCTTCATCGTTTACATCAACAGACCTGTAAAAAGAAGGAACTTCCACGGTGTCGTTAAAATGACCGATGATACAATATTGGGGTTGTATGATGAAATCGTTATCCGTTCTTGCCAGGACGGAAGACCTGTCGTGTTCTGTCGTCGTTCCGTGTACGGTGTGTTGGTCAAGGCGAGAAGAAACAAAATATCCCCCTAGGGGAGAAGGGAGGATCATGCTGTTGAACGTCCTTATGTTTCCTAGGTAGACATTGCCGTGTCCATCATCCTCATACCAATTGGCTATATCAGACACCTTTTTCAGCTGAAGATTGTTATCGTACAACAAAGCACGTGTGGTAACATGTGAACCGACATTATTGGGCTTGCCAATGAACAAGCCAAACCCATTTGGATCGTCCTGTGCACAGAACATCGTGGCACCATAAGCAACCAGGGAATCTGCCATCTTTTCTACTGCTATCAGTTCCCCTTCGGAAGATATTTTGCACAATTTGATCTCCTGTTCGGTGGGCTGCCCAAGATAGCCCAACATGGCAAAATAGCCGTCTTCAACTTGTAAGAACTTAAAGTCGTCAAGCCTGTATCCATCATGGTCTGGCATTGGCAAGGGGCTCAGTGAACGACGGGTAACATTCAATTCGTTGTCAAGGCATAGCATCAATAACAACGCGGTGTCGTTGGGCGGTACGCAAATCCCAAAGCCCGCAACAGAAATCCCGTCGGCACAAGAAAAAAGGCTGGTTAAATTTATGGTGGTATCTGCCGGGGCCAAAACCTTTTCGTTGAACAGCTCCCCGTTTGAAGACAGGCCGACCAATTTGCTCGTCATGATTGGGGATGTGAGGTCGCGCAGCGAGCACAAATAGCCATTCCCTGTCTCAATCACATCACCGACTCTCCACGTTATCCCTTCGAAATCTTTTATCTCGGTGTAAAAGCCCATTGTTTGTGAGAAGGCTATTAGCTTTAATGCTACGAAGACTAACGTGAAGACTGCCTTTTTCATGATGCAATTGAATTACGAAGGACCAAGGCTATTCATCACCCCCACCACCATTGCAATGGGGTATGCCGTATTGGAGATACATGAAATGAAAACAATTACCGTACCTTGCCCCTAATATCTCATCGCAAGAATAATACAAACTGATAATGTTTTTACCGGCTGGTTGGTAGTGGTTTACTAATTCCATACCCTTGCTTAGATAATAATTCATGTGCTCTGGACAAATGCACCTACTGGGATTGTTTGCCCATGGTTCTTCTGGGTTGTCATTTCGATAATAGAGTTTGTAGTGGCAGGGACTGTTTGCATCATAGAGAAATCCTGTTTCAAAATCAGAACCATAAAGCCCAAGGAATCCGTCCTCAATATCTGTATAGTAAACCGGACCTTGAGGGCATCCCAACCTGGGAATACGAAGGTTTAGTTTCCTCGTTAATTCCAATGGAGCACCGCTATTCGGGCTTTCTCCTACATATGGGCCACACTTCCCTCCAGCGTAAATATTGCCACCAAAATCCTGATACAATTCATGCCAATAATCCGTAGAATCAAACCAGAGATTAATGGAATTACCATCCATGTTTAGTCCTCTCGTGCTAAGTATAGTTTTAATAACAACGCCCGGTCCTTTGGCGTCATTGACAAACTCTGTGTGGAGGGCAAGTATTGTCTTATTCGTTAAATTGCACAACTCATACGTATTCTCAACCTCTGTTGAGATAGCATTAAAGGCCTCGTTTAGTTGCGAAAGGGTAACTTCTTCGTTATCTGTGTTCAATTGATAGTAAAATGTGTCATATTGAATATCAGACGTTTGATACCCTGCGTTTCCATAGGTGTAGTTAAGCACCGCTTCAAGATGCCAGCAAGCATCGTCTATAGAAAGCGTTTCGCCTCCTTTTGTCGTAGAAATCATTTTCTTCTTGAATTCTTTCAAGTAAATGCTCATGTCGTCTATGTTAGACTCTTTCACGGTTTCTTCGCTTTGAAAAGCTTTCGTCTCTTTGTCCTTTCCGCAAGCAATAACCAACGCTGTTACAGAGATTATAGCCAAAGCACCGACAAATATACTCGTTTTTTTCATGTTTATTATAGTTTACTTTTGTTTTGGGGGTTCTGCGAAAATAATTTTCAATCCGTCACTTCGAACTCACGAGTTGCTTGTTTCGCATAAGCCTTGTTTTATTGTTTGTTAGTTTTTAATAATTAAACAAAGCTACTGCTGTTGAATTACCTTGTCGGAATAAGTTGTTCCGTCGTCCATTATTACCCGGAGCGTGTAAGTACCTGCGGGCAGCTCGCCCATGCGAATGCTTTCGAGGCCCTCGCTTTGGGTGCGGAGCAGGCGGCCTTGAAGGTCGTAGAGCTCCACCGCCGAAGGCTGGACGTCGGGTGAGTATTCAACCTGGAGCAGGTCGTCCACGGGGTTGGGGAAGAAACGGTAGGGCCTCAACAGCAGCCTCTCCTCCTTCACCGAGCAGTAGCCTTCTGAAGTGATCTTAAGGACGTAAGGACAAGCGTTGAAAACGTTGGCCGGGTTTGGGCTTCCTTTTCCCGTAAGCAGGCACCCGCCGTCGTGGGTTGGTATAAAATCGGAAATCACATGGTACTCCTGGGCCCCGCCGTACCATCGTTTCCATATCAGGTTCAGGTCCGTGTCGAGCTTGCATACGGCCACCTGCTGGGGATCACCGTAATAGCCGCTGAAGGTGGAGTAGCAGAAATACACTTCGCCGTTGTTCACCACAATTGGATTCCGGGCTTGGATGGTCTTCCAGCGATGGTTTGCCGGGGACTGGTACACATCGAAGAACACGCGGTTGAGGATGTTGAAACCGGCATCGATTTTCCAAACGGCGGCACCGAAATGCATTTGCGGGTTGTAATGTGACATCCCCATGATTTCGGTCGGCAGCAGGAAAACGCTGTCGTTGATCCAATTGGGGGTACAGTTGTCGTTTTCCAGCCATTGCGCCATGAAGAGGGAATCGGCCAGGTTGTCGTATTGAAGCATCGTAGTGGTTTGCGAGCTGGTGGCCAGATGAAAGGGGACTCCCGTTTCAAAATCGGGGCCGACCTCGCAGTAGGACAGATACGGCATCCCCTTGAACGGAATTTGGTATCCAAGCACCATGTCGTAATGGCCGTTTTTGGGAGTGAAATCACATGCTTGAAGGATGTTGAAATTGCTGAATTGGCTGTCGAAATGGGTGGTGACTTCGCCGTTGGCCGTCACCCTGGTGAGCATCAAGCCATACGAGCCGTCCCATTTCTCGGCGTTTGCTGCGAAACACACGCTCCCGTCCCCGTCAATGAAAAACCGGGCGTTATAGTGTACGGCGTAATTCCTGACTTCCTGCGACAGGTCGACAACGACCACGCTCTCGGCATCGTACTGTAGCTGGTCGTCGAACTTGACAAAATGCAGCAGATTGCTGGTTGTGCCGTTGGGACCACTTTCGTAAGCTTCGGCGACGGCGATGTGGTGCAAGGGGTCGTCGGGAAGGTCGAGCAAGGCGCAGATCCTGGTTTGGGCACTGCCGACGCCATGAATGGTATAAATCACTTCCCCCACCTCTTCGCCCTGCGGCGACAGCTTCAACAGCATGTTCTTCCCCGGACTCACGAGATAATACCCGTCGGAGGTCTCCAGGCAAGAGGTGTAGGAATAATCGACGCTATAGGGCAGCAGCACCTCGAATGCGGATTCCTGGGCATAAGTGTTGGCGCAAAACCACGTTAACAAACCAGCAACCAAGACAATTCTTTTCATGGTTAAAATTTAATGAGTTAAACAAAGATTTTGTGATTAATCCGTCACCTCGAACTCGCCGTAGTACACGTCGCCGTTGGGCAGGGTGAAATAGACGATATAGCTGCCGGTGTTGGTGATGTAGATGTCGACGCCGTTCGGGGTGGGAGTCACGCGGGTGGTCACTTCCCAACCCATGGCCGACACCACCTCTACGCTGACCTGCCCGAGGTTCTCAAGGAAAACGACGGAAAGCACATGGCCTTCGATGGTGGCCTGGATGGAGTTTCCTTTGGGAACACCTTGGACATGGGAGACTTTAATAGTAATTGGACTTCCGTTGGTTGACTTTATGTCAGTAGCTCCGCACCAAGTGGCGGGAATTAACAGTCCCAACAGTAAAACGATTTGTTTGAGTTTTGAATAACGCATAATTTGAAATGTTTTTTGGGTTGACATTTCAAAATTATAACGTTTGTTCAAAAACAATCCAATAAAAACAGTTGCAAATAGTTGTAAGCTTTAATCTATTGACAATCAGTTTTTTAAAGCTGTTTTTCTCATAAAAACCACCATGTCTGATTGGGTGTTGAATAGCGCTCTCAACTTTTTTTCATACCGTTTTACCGAAGAATAGTCTCTATTCAAAAGGATGGCTGATTGTTTTTCGTTCATCCCAAGAAGATACATATAACAAAGGTTGACCAAGTTAGAGTTGGCTTTGATTTTATGTTGTTCGAGCTGTTGGTCGAAGAAGGGGAAATAACGGTACACGGTCAAAGCAAGCTTCTGGATCCGAGCTTCATCAAGAATGAGTTCGGGGTAATTCGAAGGGATGGCGGATCTTTTTATGCTTTTCCCTTTCATGGAAAGAATAATGCCTTGACAAACATCTTCATTTAAAAACTGTTCCAAGCGCTCCCTTTTCTGTGTCCTGGATTGCTGCTCCGCTATCTTGCCTTCCAAAGCCCACAGTTTTGTTCTTCTCTGATGATAAAGGATGGCTATCAACACTATCACCATGACAAGGGCGGATAGAATCATCAAGGTGTATTTTTTGTTTCTTTGGGCTATCCGTTGTTGCCGGCTTTCTACGGCTTTTCTGGAAAAGGAATTATTCAGATCGGTAATCTGCGATTTTATCAAGCTTGTATTTTCGGCCATGTTGGCGAAAGGTGCCAAGAAATCCGTGTACAGCTCAGGGCTTTTTCCTTGTGCTTTGCAAATCTCCACCAGCCATTCAGCAGCTTGTTTTTTGGCAGCCGTGGTTTGCGCGCCCTCAAACACTTTGCTCAAATATATCCACGCGGAATCAATTTGTTGTTCCTGATAATACACATCTCCTATAGATAAGCAACGCGAATAATACTCGTTACTCTCTTTCGAAAGGGTAAGAACCTCTTGCAATCGCTTCAGAACGCATGTGGGATCACCGCCCCTCCTATAGAGCAAATAGGAGCGATGGGCCTCAATGTCCCTGTAGGCCAAACTATTAGTGTCAGGTAAAAGCAACAAAGCTTTTTTGTAATACAGGTCCGCACTGTCAAGCCTTTCCATGATGTCATAACAAGATCCTATCTCAACAAACGTCCAGATCAAAGAACTCGGTTCAGCATTGTATTTGTAAAAACTGGACAGCGCCCGTTTCCCGAAAAAGATGGCCTGCTCGTGGAGGTATTGGTCGGAAAACAGCTGTGTCAGATGGGTGTACGTCAGCGCCATGAACTTGGCCTTGGAGCCGACAAGGTCTTTTTCGGAGAAGCGTTCCTCCATGATCTCCAAGGCCGTCATGTACTGCTCGCAGGCACGGACCACGCTGTCCATCTCGTAATAGCCCACGCCGTTCATGTAATGGCAGCGGGCAGCCAGAAAGGCCTGTTGGGAAGCCGAACGAGAGCCGGCCGCCGCCGAGTCGAAACTCGCCATGGCCGCAAGCAGCTTGGGACGGTTGACCTGGGCGGAGTCGTTCTTGTAGAGCGCCTCGGAGAGCAGCAGGTGGTAATAGGGATCGTCGACAGGCTCGGCAAGCAGCGTGGCCAAGGCGCTGTCGGGCCTGCTTTGCATCAGCGTGTCGATGGCCACCAGTTCGGGCCGCAGGGGAGCGGCGGGCACACCAGGGCTTTCGGGCGCACGGTGGCACGCCAGAAGAGTAAGAAACAGAAACCCTATCCATACAAAGCGTTTCATGGGTGCAAATATAATAAATAATAAAAAAGGTGTCAGAAGTTCTCCTTGAACTTGATGTCCTTCACGTTGAGCTGGAGGGTGGTCTTGCCTTGCCAGTAGTTGTATTCGAGGTTATAGCAGATGCTGAAGGGCTCGCCGCTGTGGATGCGTGCGAAGAGGTCGCCCTTCTGGAAGGCGATGCCCGAGAATACGTTGCGCTCGTCGTCGCCCTGCTGCCGCACGGTGAGCTTGAGGTGCTTGTGGCCGCCCACGGGACGCGAGCCGCCAGCATCGACGATGTTGTCCGACCAGAACACCGGCGCCGTGTTGCCCGGACCGAAGGGGGCAAACTGGGTGAGGATGCGCATGAACTTGGCGGTGATGTCGCGGAAGTTGATCTTCAGGTCGACTTCGAGCTCGGGCACCAGCTCCTCGGCGGTGAGATGCTCGCAGATGTACGCCTCGAAACGGCGGCGGAACTCATCGACGTTCTCGGGTCGCATCGAGAGCCCCGCGGCGTATTTGTGGCCACCGAAGTGCTCCAGCAAGTCGGAGCAATGGTCGATGGCATCGTAGATGTCGAAGTTCTTGATGGATCGCGCCGAGCCCGTGATGAGGTCGTTGGCGCGGGTGAGCACGATGGTGGGACGGTAGTAGTAGTCGGTGAGGCGCGAGGCCACGATGCCGATGACGCCCTTGTGCCAGTTCTCGTTGAAGATGACGGTGCTGCGGGCGTTGCGCAGCTCCTCGTCGTCGGCAATCATGTTCAAGGCCTCTTCGGTGATGCCGTTGTCGAGCTCGCGGCGGGTGTCGTTGAGCTCGTTGATGTTGGCCGCCAGCTTGAGGGCGTGCTCGTGCTTCTCGGCCAGCAACAGGCGCACCGAGTCGGAAGCCTTGTCGATACGGCCGGCCGCGTTGATGCGGGGACCGATCAGGAACACCAGGTCGCTGATGGTGAGCTCACGGGTTAGGGCGTTGTCGCTCTCGCCGTCCACACGGTCGGGATCCTCCTCGCGGCGGTAGATGTTGGCATGCTGCAGTATGGCTTCGATGCCCGGACGGGGCTTCTTGTTGAGCTGCTTCAAGCCGTAATAGGCCAGCACGCGGTTCTCGCCCGTGATGGGCACGATGTCGGCCGCGATGCTGACCGCCAACAGGTCGAGCAGCTCGTTGACCTCGTCGATGGGCAGCTTCAACCGCATAGAGAGGGCGGTGACGAGCTTGAAGCCCACGCCGCAGCCCGAGAGCTCCTTGTAGGGATAGGTGCAGTCGGGACGTTTCGGGTCGAGCACGGCCACGGCGGCCGGAATCTCGTCGCCCGCACGGTGGTGGTCACAGATGATGAAGTCCACCCCGCGCTCGTTGGCGTACTGGATGCGCTCCACCGCCTTGATGCCGCAGTCGAGGGCGATCACCAGCTTGAAGTCGTTCTCAGCCGCATAGTCGATACCCTTGAACGAAATGCCGTAGCCCTCGTCGTAACGGTCTGGGATGTAGAACTCTATCTTCTTTTTCTTGAAGAACTTCTTGAGGTAGGTGTATACCAACGCCACCGCCGTGGTGCCATCCACGTCGTAGTCGCCGTAAATCAAGAGCTTCTCACCGTTGTCGATGGCCTGCACGATGCGGTCCACCGCACGGTCCATGTCCTTCATCAGGTAGGGGTCGTGGAGCTGTGTCAGCGCCGGACGGAAGAAGATTTTTGCTTCGTCGAAGGTGGTAATACCGCGTTGCACAAGCAAGGTGGCAAGGTTCTCATCAATGCCGAGAGCCTTGACGATTTCGTCAACTTGCTGTTTATCAACCGATTTATTTAAAATCCACCTAGTATCCACTATACAAAATTTGAACTTGTAAAAATAATAAAAGTTTTTCAAAGTTTCCAAATCTTTTTTATTTAGAATAAATTTAGATTAAAAATTTTTCGTGCAGGCTTGCAGGGTACGCTTTTTTTTAATAAAATTGCACTACCAATTTTTCTAATTTTTCACCCCTTGAAACAGATTAAAACTGCCTTAATATCAGTATATTACAAAACCGGGCTGGATTCCATCGTGAGCCAGCTGAAGTCATTGGGTGTGCAGGTTTATTCCACCGGCGGCACCTACGACTTCATCCGGGGCATCGACCCTTCGGTGAAGACCGTGGAGTCGCTGACGGGCTACCCCTCCATCCTGGGCGGCCGGGTGAAGACCCTGCACCCAAAAGTGTTCGGCGGCATCCTGGGCAGGACCCAGCTCGAGTCGGACCAACAGGAGATGGCCCAGTATGAGATCCCGGCGTTCGACCTGGTGATCGTCGACCTCTATCCTTTCGAGGAGACCGTCGCCCACACCGACGACGCCAGCGCCATCATCGAGAAGATCGACATCGGCGGCATCTCGCTCATCCGCGCCGGCGCCAAGAACTTCAACGACGTGCTCATCGTGCCGTCGCGCCACTACTACGGCGAGCTGCTCCAGCTGCTGCAAACGCAAAACGGCGCCACCTCCCTCGACGACCGCCGCCGCTTCGCCTGCTACGCCTTCGCTGAGAGCTCGCACTACGACACCGCCATCCATCAATGGTTCGCCCCGGCCACCGAGCTGCGCTACGGCGAGAACCCCCACCAAAAAGGCTGGTTCGACGGCGACCTCGACGCGCTGTTCGAGAAGCTGCACGGCAAGGAACTGTCGTACAACAACCTGCTCGACCTCGAAGCAGGCCTCAACCTCATCCGCGAGTTCGACGACACGGCCTTCGCCATCCTCAAGCATAACAACCCCTGCGGCATCGCCTGCCGCAACACCGTCAAGGAAGCCTATCTGGCAGCCCTGGCCGGCGACCCCGTCTCAGCCTTCGGCGGCGTGCTCGTGTGCAACCGCCCCATCGACAGGGAAGCAGCCGAAGAAATCAACAAGCTCTTCGTGGAAGTGCTGGTGGCTCCTGGCTATGAGCCCGGCGTGCTCGACTTGCTCTTTACCAAGAAAAACCGCATCGTGCTGCGCCTCAAACAGGACCTCTACGACCGCGTCGTGGTCAAGAGCGTGCTCAACGGACGGCTGGTGGAGGAACGCGACCTGCACACCGAGACGGCCGACGACTTCAAGGTGGTGACCACCAAGGCTCCTGCCGAGGCTGAAATCGCCGACATGGTCTTCGCCAACAAGGTGGTCAAGCACAGCCGCTCCAACGCCATCACCCTGGCCAAAAACGGCCAGCTGTGCGCCTCGGGCATCGGGCAGACCTCACGCGTCGACGCCCTGCGCCAAGCCATCGAGAAAGCCCAGTCGTTCGGCTTCGACCTCCACGGCGCAGTGCTGGCTTCCGACGCCTTCTTCCCCTTCGACGACTGCGTCCGCCTGGCCCACGAAACCGGCATCACCGCCATCGTGCAACCCGGCGGCTCCGTCCGCGACCAGGACTCCATCGACTGCTGCAATCAATTCGGTATCAGCATGGTATTCACCGGCTACCGCCACTTCAAGCATTAAACTGAACAACTGATTAACTGAACAACTTATAACTGAACAACATGGGTGCCTTTTCATTCCTCAACAAAGAAATCGCCATTGACCTCGGAACCGCCAATACGATCATCATATACAACGACAAGGTCGTCGTCGACGAACCCTCCATCGTGGCCATGCAACGCGACACGAAGAAGATCATCGCCGTGGGCAAGCGTGCCATGATGATGCACGGCAAGACCCACGAGAACATCAAGACCATCCGACCTCTGCGCGACGGCGTCATCGCCGACTTCCAGGCCGCCGAATACATGATGCGCGAGATGATCAAGATGATCAACTTCAAGAATACCCTGTTCCCACCCAGCCTGAAGATGGTGATCTGCATCCCCTCGGGCATCACTGAGGTGGAAGAACGCGCCGTGAAGGACAGCGCCGAACAAGCTGGCGCCAAGGAGGTGCGCCTGATCCACGAGCCCATGGCAGCCGCCATCGGTATCGGCATCGACGTGCTTGAACCTACCGGCAACATGATCATCGACATCGGCGGCGGCACCTCCGAAATCGCCGTCATCGCCCTGGGCGGCATCGTCAACAACAAGTCCATCCGCATCGCCGGCGACGACTTCAACTCCGATATCGAAGAGTACATGCGCAAACAGCATAACATCATCGTGGGCGAACGCTCCGCCGAACGCATCAAGATCGAAGTCGGCGCCGCCATCCCGCAACTCGACAACCCGCCTCAGGACTTCGCCGTGCAAGGCCGCGACATGCTCAGCGGCATCCCCAAGGAGATCAAGGTCAACTACACCGAGATCGCCCACTGCCTCGACAAGAGCATCATGAAGATCGAAACCGCCGTGCTGAACGCCCTCGAACAAACCCCGCCCGAACTGGCTGCCGACATCTTCCGCACCGGCATCTACCTCACCG
>Ga0310696_10010044_pt1 | contig 10918 bp, 10 predicted proteins | sample AusTroGonzalo_MG_4_FD_203885 | JGI IMG/M metagenome (GOLD analysis project Ga0310696, IMG submission 203885) | Bovine rumen microbial communities from tropical cattle in Woodstock, Queensland, Australia - Gonzalo_02 (v2) (version 2) | ecosystem: Host-associated > Mammals > Digestive system >...
CAAGTGTTTCAGAATTATTTTTACTAACTTTCTGGTTTTCAAGTATCTCATCAAATGCCTCAATGGTATTGTTATACTCATCAGTATCATTGAAATAAACAGGTGACAATGTGTTCTCTAATCTTGCCTTTGCATTTGTTATATTATCACCAAACATATCTATGATACTCTGAATTAAATCCATCAACCATTTAAGTCCAAGTAACTCCATAAGTTGCTTAAAACAATCAACAAGACTATTGATACCATTAAGCATCAACCTTGCCAATTTATTGATGTGTAAAATAATATCCAAAATAAGTGATATGAGATCCTTAATGAACTTTAATATAGTCTTTATGTCCATCCAGAAATCAGCAATCTTATATGCTGGATTTGGAAAAACTGTTCCTATATCAGCAGGCATTGCAACCTTGACAGTAGAACCAATAAGTTGTGTAACAAGATTCTTACACAAATCCTTTATGTCATTACAGTCTTTGTTTATTCTGTCACAACAATCATCAATGAACATATCACAGGATCCACCTTTTGAGAAGAACTCCTTTATCTCCTTTACAGCATCTTTATACTGCTGCATCATATCCTTCCAATCATCCCTGATACTGTTAAGTCTATATTGTGCCTCACTCTTCAAATTATCCAATTCATCACCTATAATACTCTGAAGTGTTTTGGCCTGTTTAGCATTCTTCACCTGCTTTCTGTATTTTTGAACTTCCTTAATAGCAGATCTCAATTCTTTTTTAACAACAGCATCTGACTCACCATTTGTATCAGTATTATACTTCATAAGAGTTCTTATCTTATCCCTTTGGGTTTTCAGTTCTCCTTCATATGTTTTTATAAACTCTTTATAATTATCCATATTATAGTCCCTGTCCTCTGATGGGATTTTTACTGCATCTTCACCAAATTTTATATAATCATTATAATCATCATCAAGTTCCTTTGTAATCTTATTATATTGATTATATAAATCTTCTGTTGACATTTCCATATCACTTCTCACCTTACACAACATTGATTCAAAATCAATTGGTGGAAGTTCATTCAAACCAAGTCTAACAATAACAGATTGTGTCAACAAACCAGTAAAAGCAGTAACTGCTTTACCAATACTGAAATTTTTTATTACATATGAAAGTGATGAAGCAATGGCATCTGTTGCCTGGGCGGTAACACTATCATTTCCGGATTCTTTTAATGCTTGTCTAATCTTATCTGATTCATTAGCAACAGAGTTCATACCTGTGACATCCTTGAATCCACCATCAAGTTTTTCTTCAAGTTTCTTCATTTTATCACGAAGTCCTGTGATGATGTCAGAAACAAACTTTTGTGCATCTTCTATTTTCTGGTTTATTTCATTTGCTTTATCTTCTATCTTACCATTTGCAGTCTGCTTTGCATCATTGATTTTATTTGTCACATCATTCAATGAACTTGTCACTTTTTCAGTAGCATTATTGAAACCATTACCTGTCCATTCAAGAATTACTTCTGTACCATCATGTATATCACTTGCAACATCTGTTTGACCAATAATATTAGAACCACTTTCTGCAATTGCAGAACCTAAACTAACAACAGCTTTTGTTGCTTCCCCAGCGGCATCAATAACACCACCAGTAAGAGCTCCAAATTCCTGGACTATATTTTCACCAAGACCAAGTGCTTGGTCAACTGCATTTTGAGCATATGTACTTACCCTGTTTGTGATATTTGACAATGAACCTGTAATACTGTTCATCTGTGTCATAAGATAATTACCTGGAATCTCTGCATAACTATCCAATAGTTTATTCATCTCATCAGAAAGAATCTTAACCTGTGCAGACAAATAAACTACATCTCCAACAATCCTTGTAACAAAATCTTTTGGTTTAGGCATCAAATAAACAACCTGTGCTGTCTGACAAACAATACACATTGTTTTAATACCTTTCCTCATTGTACTATTAATCAACTCCATACATTAACTCCATTTATAATTTACAAGTAACTCATTCTGAGCATTGTCAACAATCAAAGTATTATGAGTATCATCAACAACATATTGACTCAATATAAGTTTATGAAGGTCTTCCTCACATAATTTATTCCATAACCTGAAGTTTGTAAAATGAAGATTACATCCCGTGAGTCCACAATATCCACTAATGTTAAATGTGTCAATCTCATTGCTTGTTCTACCTATCAATGTAATTTCACCATGAGTGTTATTCTGTGTTTCACTACCCTGTACTTCATATAACCACATACTTGACATACCTTTCTTCATACCAAGTACACAGAAATACCACTTCTGTTCAAATGATGATAATTCATCAAACACATAATCATAGTTCTTTCCACCAATACTTACAACCATCTTATCTGGCATTTGTATAATCTCAAATCCATTCTTAACATATACACAAGAATTGACTTCATAACTTACCATCTTACCACAAGATAAGACCTTCATATTTTCAGTATAATCGACATCAATGTCTACAAACAACTTTCCCTTTTCAATATTGGAAATCTTATACCAACCCTTCAATCCAGACACCCTGGTAATCTTAATCATATTACCTTTCTCAAGAAGTTTATCCCAGGATTTCATCTTAAACCTTACCTTACCATTATTATCAATAACAGAATCTATCATAATATTGTCTGATACATTCTTCATATTGATTGGTCTAAAAGCAAAAGTAAACATCCTCTCATCCTTTGATGAAAGTCCCTTGTACTTATATTCAACAGCAACATCACCCTTGTCAATGGTTGAAAGATTGTAGTATTGTTTTGCAACAACAGTCCAGTTGTTGTATATATTTTCCTCCACGATTCTGACGTTTTCGTGAAGAACTCTCCTTGTACCATCTTGACCTTCGGCCAGATCATTAACTTCATTAAGTTGATTATCTTTCCTATTATCTGCAACTTCTTCTTTCATTTCCTCTTCAAACTTACCTTCAGCAGAGAAAATGAGACTCTCTGTATCATCCATAAGATTATTATTATCAAACTGAACAGAAGACATCTCCTGATAAGGAACAAGACTCACTCTCCAATAAGATGCAACATATCCAAAGTCATCTGGATCAGAAACTGAATCAACCATATACATCTTGTTCATATAAGTACCAAAATAAAGATAATCATGTGGATCAGGATGACTTCCTTCACCAAAGACCTTCCAGAACTCTGACTTTACAATGTGACATTCAAAAGTCACAGGATAATCAATCATCATAGAATTGAACTGCAATTCCCTTGTTGGAAGATTATTATCTGGTACCAGGATCTTTATATTCTGTTTATCTATTACCTTCTCAATAGAATATTCCTTCAAAACAACATCCCTTGACTTTGCACTTGGTTCTGTCTTGAAATAAAGTACACAGAACCCAAACATATTTGAAATAAGTGTTGACATCTGATTATAAATTTCCAATGACTGTCCAACAGAATATGGATTAAACAAATTACTTCCACTACCCTGATTATATACAATCTGTGGTGTAGATGTTGTCTTATTCCAGAAACATTCTGGAATTGGACTTTCCTGGTCATTTACATAATCAACATCAAGAGATATACTTTCTACTGAAAGATTACTATCACCAACCTGTGTAAACCTATATTGTATATAAAGATTATCATCATATTTTTTTATTGATGAAAGATTTTTATTGGTCAATGATTTATAATCTGACCACAAGATTTTATCAGATGAATATCTGAACTCTTTCTCAAAATATGATGACTCATTTTCTTCTGGTATAGTAACACAGGTGAAACCAGATATATCCTTAATCCCAGTGTATTCTATAACATTTGATTCTATTACCTTTTTACCCATTGATACATTATGGATTATATAGGTATTTATGAAAAAAGGAGGTCTTCTGACCTCCTAAATATCTAATTTCAAATCATATTTCTGAAATATATCTCCAAATCCCAATCTCTCTACCCTTCTCAAAAACACATCTTTTTGATTATTATAAACTGGTTGATTTACCAGAAATGTTCTACTTGTAAGTTGATATAATTTCCTGAAGTGATAATTGATGATATACCTCACAAACTTATTATACAAATCAACCAAACCTTCCTTATCAAGTGTAATATAATTATCTTCCAGGTAAAATGTTCTATCATTAAGTTTCTGTATAAGTTCACTCATAGTCTTTACAGCATCTACATCACCCTTCCTTAATAAAGTTGTAAGGTTTGCAGACTTCAAATTCATAGAAACCTTCACACTTCCAAAATGTTCTTTAAGATAATTGATGTCTGTTTCAAAAATTTCCTTTATCCTAACTTTATAAGTAGTCCTTCCACTCTGTGTATATTTCTCAAGAATAACAACTTTGACAGGAAGAAGAAACTCTGGTTCATTAGGAGATGTAATTAGAGCATAACACTCTGTTCCTATATTATATGCCCTAACCATTACTTGTCTTCTTTATCTGAAACATTCCTAATAAGTCTCATCAAATCCTTTTGACTACTTGACTTAAAACCAGAGGAAATCTCTTTTGCCGGAGATGCACTCACCTCAATCATATCACCATCCTTATCCAGGGCCAACTTTTCATATTCATCACCAGCATTCATAATATAATTAGTCTGTGTCCTCACCAGATCAATGAATGTACCTTGGAGTTTTCCAAGTACCTCAAAAAGTTTAGGATTTACATCTCCAAGTTCAATATTATCCATCAACACATTGATTGCCCTTTGACTAATCTCCATCTGATTCATAATATTACCAAGAGTCATTGAATCAAGATTAACCTTTGCCTGGGCATATTCACTCTTTGAAATAAAATCATCAGACAAATAAACCCTTAAAAGTGCTTCCATCACACCTTTTGCCTTCTTCCTTGACTGTTCCAATGTAACCCTATCAGCAGAAGAAAGTGTGGATGGTGTTTTTGCAAATGTCAATGTCTGTGCATCAATATCATCAACAAGATTGATATCATTATCACTTAACAAATCTGCAATACTGTCTCTGATTATGTCTTTATTATCATCCATATATTATTCAAAATATTGTCTAACCTTACTCATCATCTCATTAATTTCTGTCATCTCTTGCTTAATGAATGATTCTTTCTTGGGTTTCACCATTTCCTTTATCTCATCATCAGAAATGAATCTACCCTCAAACGTCTTTGGTTCTTCAACAACCTTTTTATGTTTGAAAAAATTAAACCACATATATATATTTATGAAAAAGGGTGGTAAAAACCACCCAGTATATTATTCATTTGCAGCAGCTTGACAATATTTTGATAACTTTACCATAGCATCTTTATAAATCTTACTTGCTGTATTGAGTGGTACCTCAAGTTCATCTGCAATGGCCTGCATTGAATTATTGTACTTCCAACTCAACTTATCCTTTCCTTCACTTGGAAGTGTCTCTGCATACTTACCAAGATGTAACTTCATTTCAATGGCAATCCTACCATTTGGTTCAAGTGTCTTCAAACCTTCCTGGAGAATCTCATACCTATCAACATCAAATACTGTACTGTCAATTTCTCCAAGAGTATCATAATTACTTGCATCAATTGGACAATATTCTATCTTTGATGAATCAAGTCTATCTTGCCCTTTTTTAAATCCCTTCATATGATTTGCCGGAATATGAACAAGATTTTGTCTGTTTAAATAATTAAGCATATAACCCCTGACAGACATTGCTGCTGATTTTACAAACTTGTCATTCTTTGAAGGATCATAATTTTCTTCTGCTTTCATCATAGCAATAACTCCTTCAGAAAGAAGTGAATCAAAATCTGCACCTGTCTTATTTGAAATATCTGTTGCAACCTTTACAACATACAGAAGATTCTGTTCTGTTAGAGTTCCACCATTTTTTTTAGCAATCTTAACTGCCTTTCCAATGTCATTATATAATTTACTATCCATAACTTTCTTAACTTATTTTACTTATTAACTTCCTTGAAACAACCAGATGAAAACCACCATTCAACAAGTTCTTTATGAACTGTCTCATAATACCATCTTTTTTTATATTTGTTCCAAGATTTCATAACCACCATAGTATCATCTTCATCATTAAAAATATGTACTATATGGTAAAGGTTTCTATCAGACCAATAAAAACTTTCTCCTACTTCAATCTTATATACCCGTCTTTTTCCCATATCTTTCAATACAAATATAAGAAAAAAATATCAAGAAACCAAAAATTAACTCTCAACAATATTATTAAATGTATCAATATTGTCCTGAATGTTTGTGATATTCACAGGAACACATTTCCATTTTTTTGATACACAAGAAATATTATGTTCTTTTAAATCAGTTGTTTCTGTCATACCATGAAAGCAATAAGTCCCTGTAGATTTACCTGGCCATTCTTCAAGAGGAAAATATGACAGTACTGCATCAACATCTGAAAGTACAATTATTTGTTTCTTCTCAAAAACTACTTTTGATTTAAAACTAGGATCACTTGATTTGTTTACACAATCTTTCATATCACTGATGAAATTCTTTTCATCACTATTGAAATAATTATCAAGAATATGTATTTCACCATTTAATCTTGTGAGGATATAATATAAATCACCTATACCAAACCCACCAAGAACATATACCTTATCACCAGGTGATACAGTTTCATTCCACACCTGAATGATATGGTCATTATTATCTATAACATTTTCATTTGGATCATCCACCAAAAGGCGGTTAAACCAAGTATCACTAATTACAAAAATAGGCATATAAAAAATGATTAAAGGTTGTGGGGTAACTCACCCCACAACCTGGGTTATGAAATTAACTATTCAACACACTGTTAATCCAATCATCATCTGCTGTTGAGATAGATGAACCATCATCTGCTGGAATAGTTGTATCAGCACCTGTAAAGTCAGGCATATCCTCATCAGGACCAAGTGTTGTCTGTGGTTCAGACACAACAGGTGCTGGTGCGGGTGTTGAAACAGGTTTTGAAGATGTTGCTTCATTCACTGCTTCCTGTGCAGCAGCAGCAGGAGTACGAGGTGCAACATAACCAGAAGTGTATGTTGCAAGGTTCTTATTCACCTTTGCTGTGGTTTCTGAATCCCACTCCTTCCAGAAGTAGTCCTTAATCTTTGGTGCATCTTTCTCCAACCAGTTGAAGAAAGCCTTCTGTGACTCCCTGTCATCTGCTGTAAGAGTCATCACATTCTCACCAACAGGGAAATGGATAGGTGCAGTCTTCTCAATGAAGCGACAAGCATCATAATTAGTTACAGTTCTGTTACTGTCACCTTCCATCTTCTTGGTTGTATCCTTTGTAAGGTTAAGTTCAAACAACCTACCACTATAAAGATCAAAAGGATTGAATCCTTCTGTAAACTCTGTGCTGGTCATAGCATTCTCAATCTTATCATTGATCTTCTGACCAAACTGATAGATGAACACCTTACCATCATATTCAGGGTGCTGAACATCCTTTACCACCTCAACAAGAGCATAGTACTGCTGATAAACCTGAATCTTCTTTGAATTTGCTTTGTCAATAGCGCTCTCACTGGTATAGAGTTTGTATGAGAGGGCACGCATAGGACATTTCTGATTTGCTGTCTTAGGGGAGACTACAAAGATACCATTTTCTCCATTGACATCCTTAAGAAAACATTCCCAACGGGGAACTGTTGTACGCCACTTTCCTTCATGATAGAAAGGGATAAATCTAATAAGTGCTCGATAATTCTGATCCTTACACTTCTCATCCCTGATGGATGGTTTAAAAAGACCTTCACTACTAAAGGTTGAGGTCTTCTTGCTCTCAGTTGCTGCAAGAGCATCTGCTGCTGAAAAATTTCCAAACAGCTCATTGAAATTTACTTCTGCCATAATTACTAAAAACTAATTTAACTTATATTAACTATGTCCAAATGGACATGTCTTCAACTTATTCAAACTAAATATAACAAAAAATATTCAAAAATGCTTAATCTTGGTAAATATCTTCAAGATATTTCATAGCATCTTTCATCTGATCTTCAGTGAACTTCTTACCTTCTATAATATTATAATGTGTACCTTCACCAACTAATGTACCTTCATATTCTACACCACTTTCATATTCAGCAACCTGTGTTTCAAGATCTGAAATTTCATTTGACATCTTATCATTTTCCTCCTGTAGTGTATTTAAAGACTCTGCATATTCAGCATTCTGCTTCATCAACTTTGCATTTGTCTCCATCAAATCCTTAACTTGCTTATTTCTATCTTCAAGTAAATCAGTTGCTGCCTTCAACTGTGATGTATAATTATCAACAGTATTTTCTGATTCATCTTTCCAAAGTCCTGTATATAATACTTCCTCATCAGATGAAACAACCTTATCACCTGTATAATCTGTTACCTCATAAACCCTTGTGATATAAAACACCCTGGTATCCATAGCAAGAATATCAATGGCATTCTTCTTCGAAATCTTGAACAACACCTGTCCATTTACCTTATCAACAGTATATTCACTATCAATCAAATCATATTCAGGAATCCTTATCTCTTTATTCTTTGATTTGAATATGAGATAAATCTTCTGACCATTCGATAAATCCAATGGTGTACGGTCATCACTCTTCCAATTTTCATATAATGTAAACAATCTGAAATTATCAAATGGATTAAGTTTCAAACATACATCACCCTTTCCATAAATTGTACTGTTTACATTTCCTTTTATTGATACTGCCATAATCTATTACTTAATTAAGTATATGAATTTATCATCACCAATACATACAACCTCTATGAGATCATTTCCCTCAATCTTATATCCAGGAACTGAAAGAGTTGTATTGGCTGTTGGTTTTATAATAACACCATTCAAATTATCATCTGCAAATACTAATGAACCTTCCTCACAAACAAAATATATCTTCAACGATTGTCCAACTTTCCAGTTATATTCACTATCATCAATATTGATATTCAAATCTGTTTCAGAATTTCCTTCATCATTGATATATATAACTGCAAAATTTTCACCAGGTCTCAATTTTATATCACAAATCTTTATAGCATCTGTTGTAGTAATTGGATGTGATTCATTTATTTCAACATCATTATCATATCTACCATCAATAACTGTATTGATAGCATACTTATCTTCTGAACTAATGACAACCTTATTCATTGTCTTTACCATACCTATACCATGTCCAGGTTGAAGGACATCTGTATCATACTGAAGTTTCAAATCCTTTCCACCATTCATAATAGTGTTTAACTTCTTTGAATTTGAATCTATCAATCCCAACAATGTTGCAGTGTCAACACCCATATTACCATCATATAAATCATACAACTTCTTAATATCCTTCTTCAAAGATTCAATACTTTCAATTCCTATCAAAAGATTTTCAAGAGTTGCAACCCTGGAAGATAAATCTATAATATCTTTCTTTTGTGTATAGAAGAAATCAACACAATTCTGAAGTTGAGTGAGCGCCTTATTATAAAGTGCAAATCCAGATGTATCTGTTGGATCCACCAATCTGACATATTCTGTGACATTCATATCACCAATAGTCTTAATCTTCAAATCAACTTTCAATACATAACTGTTTCCACTTCCATATACAGTTTCTTTTTTCTTCAAATATCTCTGCATATAATTGACACCAGACTCTGTTTGAACATTATCAAGGAACAGTACACCATAAAGATTTGTTGCTATCCTTCTAACATTCTGCTGACTTGTCTTCTGATACAAGTCATAATAAATAAGAACAGCATTGAACTCAAAGTCTTCAAGACTCTTACTGTTCATATCATTTATACCATCAAGATAACTTGAATCCCTAAAATCAATTGTATGTCCAACATCACCCTTATAAATATTCACACCATTATCATTTTCAACAAATGGTTCTACTGATATTGTAGAATCATATGGATTCACATCATCAGCACTCCTACCAACAAGAGTCTCACCATTACCTCCAAGTGTATAATTTTTATTAAGATAATTCTTATTATCTGTGAGTTCTCCCTTTCTAAAATAAATCTTGGTACTTGCACCTACTGTACTTGGAATATGAATATAAAGTTCTTCAAATGCATCATCATCAACCTCAACCGTATTCATTATATCTATATTACCAATATACTGAACAGTTCTATCTGAATAACTTGAGTAATCCTCAATACCATCATTATCATCAAATTTTATTGCACCAACCTTTTGTAACCAATTGAAGAATACTTTTTCAGATACAGTTGTTAAAATATCATTATCATATGCATCATTATCTCCATCACCATTGAGTATTGCTGTCTCAAAATTCATAACATAGTTTTGAAGGTTTTCTGTAATGGCCTTACTTAATTGTCCATTTGTTACTTCCCAACCACTAGGTGCTAATGATGAAAGATATAAACCATTTCTATTATTTGTATTATCTTCCTTCCATCCTTCTGATGTATATCTATATACTTTATTTTCATCTGTTGCAAAATAACAATCATCAACACTTGCATTAGTTGGTTTGTTGTTTGCCAAACCAGATGAATACTTACCCACATAAACATTTGGAATATTCAAGCAAGCAAAATGACTAAATTTGAATTCATAGTCATTACTTACAAATGTCTTTGTTAAATCCCTACTAACAGATGGGAATACATACAATGTTCCACCATCAAGATTAAAACCTTTTAAATATGGAGTTGAAATCATATATTTTCTTTTAGATACTATATATAAGATATTTATGGAAAAAAAGAAAGGAGAGTATCATTTTTACTCCCCTTTCTTTTATTAACCATTGTTATTCATATTATTGAATATATCATTAATTGGATTTCCTCCCTGTGAATCACCCTGGTCCCCACCTGTGTTCTTATAAAGTTCATCAGATATCTT
>Ga0310696_10010048_pt1 | contig 10917 bp, 6 predicted proteins | sample AusTroGonzalo_MG_4_FD_203885 | JGI IMG/M metagenome (GOLD analysis project Ga0310696, IMG submission 203885) | Bovine rumen microbial communities from tropical cattle in Woodstock, Queensland, Australia - Gonzalo_02 (v2) (version 2) | ecosystem: Host-associated > Mammals > Digestive system >...
GCGCTCTCGCGCCTGTTCGCGCTGAACGAGGCGCTCACGGTCGGCGTTGTGCTGGTGGGCTGCTGCCCGGGCGGCACGGCTTCCAACGTCATCACCTACCTGGCGAAGGGCGACCTGGCGCTTTCCGTCGGGATGACCGCCACGTCCACGCTGCTGGCACCGCTTCTGACTCCGCTTCTGGTATTGCTGCTGGTGGGAGAAACGGTGGACGTTAACGTGGTCGGAATGCTGCTGAGCATCCTTTGGGTCGTGATTCTTCCCATCATCCTGGGCCTGTTGGTGAAGCGGCTGTGGCCCCGGGCCACGGAGCGGGCTACTACGTTCCTGCCGGCGGTTTCGACGCTCGCCATCTGTCTGATTGTCATCATTGTCATTGCGGCCAATGCCCACAAGCTGCTGTCGAGCGGATGGATCATCGTGCTGGTCGTCATGCTTCATAATGTCCTGGGCCTGCTTGTCGGCTATCTGATCGGGGCCCTGCTGAAACTGTCTCCGGCCAAGCGGCGCGCCATCAGCGTGGAGGTCGGCATGCAGAACAGCGGGCTGGCTTCATCCCTGGCGACGCTTCACTTCGCAGCCTACCCGATGGCCGCCATCCCCGGCGCCGTGTTCAGCGTCTGGCATAACATCAGCGGCGCCATCGTCGCACGCATCTATTCCAGACACGGAGAGAAAGAATAAGCCGGTCAAGCCGGGGATGACGGCAAGTGGGGAACTGCCCGCTGTCCTGTGAGCTGGAACTAGCTGATTAACTCACAGCATATTCGGAGCGAAGCGACGCAGGGGTGTTTGAGGGGGTCCGCCCCCTCAATCATAGAGGGCACCGGGTACGAAAAACAGCCTGCAGATTTTGCAGGCTGTTTTTCGTACCCCCGAGGCGAATCGAACGCCTATCGTCGGAACCGGAATCCGAAATTCTATCCATTAAACTACAGGGGCATCCCGTAGGGACTGCAAATATACTGAAATTTTGTAAATTTGCGGCGCAAAACCAGACGATTTTACAAAAACGCATTTCGGCATGAAACGAGCATACATATTCCCCGGACAGGGGTCCCAGTTCCCGGGTATGGGGAAAGATCTTTACGAGAGCAACGCCCGGGCGAAGCAGCTGATGGAGCGCGCCAACGAGATCCTCGGCTTCCGCCTGACGGACGTGATGTTCGAAGGCAGCGAAGACGACCTGCGGGCCACACGCGTGACGCAGCCGGCCATCTTCCTGCATTCCGTCGCTGCGGCCCTGTGCACCGAAGGGCTCCCCACCCCCGATATGGTCGGCGGCCACTCCCTGGGTGAATTCTCCGCCCTTGTGGCGGCGGGCGCCGTGGATTTCGAGGACGCCCTGCGTCTCGTGGCCGTGCGCGCCACCCAGATGCAGCAATGCTGCGAGAAGGTACCCGGCGGCATGGCAGCCGTCATCGCCCTGTCCAACGAGCAGGTGGAAGAGATCTGCGCCGGTATCGACGGGATCGTCGTCCCGGCCAACTACAACAGCGACGGCCAGGTCGTCATCTCCGGCGAGAAGGAGGCCGTCGCCCGCGCCTGCCAGGCGATGAAGGAAGCGGGGGCGAAGCGCGCCCTGCCCCTGGGCGTCGGCGGCGCCTTCCACAGCCCGCTGATGGAGCCCGCCCGCGTGGAGCTCGCGAAAGCTATCGCGCGCACGGAAGTCCGCACCCCGCGCTGCCCCATCTACCAGAACGTCACCGCCCTGCCGGAAACGGACCCGCAGCACATCAAGGACAACCTCCTGCAGCAGCTCACCGCCCCGGTCCGCTGGACCCAGTCGGTCAAGAACATGCTCGCGGACGGCGCCACGGAGTTCCACGAAATAGGCCCCGGAACGGTGCTCCAGGGCCTGGTCAAACGGATCTCGGCCGCCGTCGGCACCGAGGTGGTCATCCTTTAGAACTCGAATCCGATTCCCGCGTAGACGGAGAAGCCGGAGATGTTGCACCACTGGGCGGCCAGCCGCAGCGGTCCCACCAGGGTTTGACGGGCGTACTCCGCTCCGAAGGCATATACCGGAGCCGCGTGGAAGAGATCCTTCCAATAATTGTCCCACGTGACCAGACCAGCCCGGAGGGTGGCATAATTCTTACGCAGGAAACGGTACCTTAAGTCCAGCTGGCCTGCAGCATTGAATTTCTGGCCAAGCACATATCCGGTCGGTGCTCCGAAGAACGGAATCTGACGTTCCATGTAGCGATTGGCCATAAAGCCGCCGAAGGAAATGGGATGCGTGGCTTTCATCAGGTCTCTATCGGTCGAGTTCCAGCCGAACCAAAGGCTGGGCAGGACGGAGAAGTTCTGTCCGAAAGTGAAAGCCGCCTCAAAACCGCCCAGGATGCTCGCGTAGCCAGGGACCTTGCCGCCCAGCGTCTCGGGCGATCCTTCCGGATGCCAGTACTGCGGATCCAAATCATAACTGTAGCCGTTGAAGACGTAGCGGCCGTCCAGCAGGAAACGGATACCCCGGGTGGGGAAATACCCGTCGTCAAAGGTATCGACCTTGAGCGTGGCGAAGGCGGACAGCCAGTAGCTCTTCCACTCCCAACCATTCCAGGATTCTTCCCGGCTCAGGTAGCGCTCATAGGGTTCTTTTTCCAGCGACGCGCCGATGCGCATGGAGCCGTAACGCAATCTGGAGTCTTCCAGGAACAAATCCAGCCCCGTAGTCAGCAAGCGGTCCTCCACATCCGACAGGAAGCCGGAGGAAGCGTTCTTCAGGCGGGCCCGCCCCGCTACGCCGACCGTAGGAAGGCCATTGAGGGGTTTGTAGGCGAATTCCACGCCAAGCGCCGGATTGGTGCCGAGCTTGATGTCGCCAGTAAAACGCGGGCCGGCGAGCCGGCGGGTACCCAGGCCCACGTGCACGGCGATGGCCACCGTCTCGTCAATATCCCCCCGGAACCCGACGGCGAAATCGTTCACCTGGCCCCGCTGGCAGTCAAAGACCAGGGTATACGGCTCTTCGTGCCCCTCCAGATGGTAGGTCACCGATTCGAAGACGTTGGCGCCGAAGATATAGTTCAGCAACTGCTCCACCCGAGCCCGGTCGTAAAGGCTGTTTTCCGTATATTCGCTCCTGCGCAGGATGATGTCCTGCTCCTTCTGCGAGACGCCGTCGAAGCGGACTTTGCCGACGAGAACCGCCTTCTGGGCAAGGTTCACGGCCGGCGCCGGATGGGACACGGGCGGCGTCCCCTTGCCGACCACAAGCGCAGCGAGCGCCTCGAACACGTCTTTGTGGGCAATGGCGTTATGATAGCCCTGGTCGATGATATCGTCCACGCTCTTATCGTCAAACGAGAGCATGTTGTAGCCCTTCAGCTCGTGGTGGACATCCAGGTTGAGCAGCTCCTTCGCCGGACCCGCCGCTTCCTTGGACAGGAGGGTGATGGTCTGGAAGAGGAAATCCACCGGGGAATTCAGCTCATCCAGCGCACGCGGGACCGACATCTCCGAACCGATGATGATATCGGCGCCCATTTCTTTGGCGAGGTCCACCGGGAAGTTGTTCCGCATACCGCCGTCCAGCAGTACCGCCCCCTCCGTGCGCACGGCCCGGAAATAGAACGGGATGGCCATCGTGGAGCGCATCGCGTCGGTGATGCTTCCGCCCGTCCAGTACTTCGGTGTCATCGAATACATATCCGTCGCCACGCAGGCATACGGGATGGGCAGGCCGGAGAAGCAGATGCTGTCCTGGTAACCCACGCTGACGGAGCTGAGCATATTGCGGACGTTGAGTCCGTAGAGATAGCCGTCCGGCATCCCGATGCCGGCCTTGGCCACCGCCTCTTTGAGCATATCCGAGGAGCCGTGCCCGGCCTCTTCCCCCAGCTGATCCACCTTGAGCTCCCGGAGGTAACGCGCCTCCGCATCCTCGTCGTCATAATGGAAGGGGATGCGGATGACGAAACGCTCACGGTATTTCCGCAACCTGTAGGATATGTACGCTTCCGGAATGTTGTCCGACATCATCACGGGCCAGTCGATGGCGCGCACCAGCGAGTCCAGCTGGTCGTGCTTGTAGCCCAGGGCGTAAAGGCCGCCGATCAGGCCGCCCATACTCGTGCCGGTGACGATGTCCACGGGGATGCCCAACTCTTCCATATACTTGATCACGCCCAGGTGCGCCAGGCCGCGGGCGCCGCCGCCGGCGAGGACGAGGCCCACCGTCGGACGATACTGGCGGACGGAGTCCATCCGCTCCCGGACACGGGCGAAGGCGATGGAGTCGGTCTCCGGACTGGCACTCGTGAGGATCTGGGCCTGGGCGTTGGCCGACAGGATGCAGGCCAGCAGGATCAAGGGAAGAAGCTTCTTCATCTTTTGCTTATCTTGGTTCTGAACAAACAAATATACGAATTTTAACCAAAACTGACATAAAAAAAGGGCCGACCTTCGGGCCAGCCCTTTCTCTGGAATACAGGGATCGTTTATCGGGCGTCCACGTATTTGTGCAGGGTGGCACGCACGGCACCGGGGCCGGCGAAGAGTTCCTTCACCATCCCTTCGATCTTCTCACCAAGACCCGCTTCGAAGAGGTCCAGGCCGAAGACATCCTTCCGGCTATAGAGAGCCTTCAGGCAGCTGTAGTCCTGCTCCGGCTTACCGATCTGCAGCGGAGCCACGACAGCCTGCAGTTCTGCAAGCATCGGGTCCGGCGAGGGCTCGAACGGAGTACCATCGTCCTTGATCCCCTTCAGGTAGCGGGCATAGCCGGCCAGCACGAGCGGGATCAGCTGGAGGTTCTCCATATCGAGTCCGCGGGCGATGTACTTCTTGATGGTCTCACCGAAACGGATGGCCAGTTTCTGGGAAGTATCCATCGCAATGCGCTGCGGGGCGTCGGGCATGAAGGGATTCGGCAGGCGGCGGTTGATCACGGCGCCGATAAACTCATAAGGATTCAGCACACCGGGATCCGTCACGACCGGCATCGCTTCCATATATCCGATCTTCTGGATGAAGGGACGGAGGTCCGGATCCTTCATCTCAGCGGAAATCAGGGTATAACCGAGCATGCAGCCGTAGATGGACATCGCTGTATGGAGCGGGTTGAGGCAGGTCGTCACCTTCATCGTCTCGACTTTGTCGACGGTCTCACGCGTGGTGTAGAGGGCGCCGCCCAGATCCAGCGGCGGACGGCCGTTGGTGTAGTGGTCCTCAATAACCAGGTATTGCGTCTCCTCGGCATTAACGAAGGGTGCCGTGAACGTGTGCTTTTCGGTCTCGATGTAGTCGTTGTCCTCGAAGCCGTCAGCAGCGAGCATCGCCTTGACCTTCTCGTGGGGACGCGGGGTAATCTTGTCGATCATGGACCAGGGGAACGTAACCTTGGTCTCGTCCTTCAGGTAATCCAGAAAAGCCTGCGGCACGAGGCCGTCCTTCACCCAGCGCTCCGCATAGGCCATCACGCCGGTCTTGACGCGGTCACCATTGTGGGAGCAGTTGTCCATCGACTGGACCGTCAGGGGAAGGCATCCCGCATCCCAGCGCTCACGCAGGAGCGCGGTCACCTTGCCGAGGGCGAAGACGGGCTTGAGCCCCCGGGCGAGATCGGCTTCATTGAATCCGTAACCCTTTTCGGTGATGGTAAAGGAGATCATCTGGAGCGAGGGGTTGCGGAAGATGTCCACGAGCCGCTGCCAGTCAGCAAACTGGTAGTCGGCCTTCAGGGCCTCCGTGACGCTCGCGATGACCTTCTTCTCCACCGTGCCGGTGGACTGGAGGCTGACGGCGAGGGAAAGGTTGTCGTAGGGCGCATAGGCCTTGTCGACCACCTCGAAATCGAAGGTCTCCGCCACGATCACACCCCGGTCGTACTGGCCGGTGTTCAGCGCATCGTTGAGCATGGAAGCCGGGAAAGCACGGAAAATGTTGCCACCGCCGAAGTGCACCCACGTGGGCTCCTTGCGGGTCTTCTCCCGCACGGCGGCAATGTCAAACTTGGGGAGCTGATAACCTTTCTGCTCCCATTCCGCGGCATTGAAGCTGCCGGAAAGAATATCAACAAGTTTCATCTGTTATTCTGCAAAAAGCCGTTTGATGTGTCTTTCACAAAGATTCGCGGTAATCTGCTCGCCGATGACGTTGGTGTACTTCTCAAGAGCAGGGAGGAACTCGTCGCTCAGCTCGGCAGCGATCTTGTAGCTGACGTGGATCAGCTGACGGAACGAAGGGTTGTAGAGCGGCTCGGCCTGGTTGTGGCGCATGGTCTTGGCATAGGTCTCGGCATCCCACTTCTCCACTTCTTCGGGAGACGGCAGGGCCTTGACGTCCACGTCAATGACGGTGGCGTACGGCACGGTGAGCTCTTCCATACGGCCCAGGGAATTCACATAGATCTTCTTCGCGAGCGCGAGGCCTTCGGGAGCGGCCAGTGCGAGGCCGATGTTCTCCTCCAGCCAGGTGGTGCCGGCGGTCTTGATGTGGATACCCTTGTCGTACTTGCGGATCAGCCGGCCCATGATCGGGTAGATGCTGAACTTGTCGGAGCCGGAATGGATGGAGAGCTTGAGGTTCTCGGGCAGGCCATACGCCTTGACGGCCTCCTCGATCACGAGCAGATCCTGCTCGAATTCCTTTTCGAACCGGGCCAGGTCGCCGCGGTAGTCCACGCCCTTGTTGAAACGGCCGGTGAACTTCGGGGCGATCGTCTGTACGGGGATCTTCTCCTTGGCGATCTCCTTGAGGATGTAGCGGAGCTCTTCCGGGGTCTGGGCCTCGTCCACCTCGTCCATCGACACCTCGGTCACGAAGTTGTCCGCGCCCTTCTTGGCGGCGATGTGGCGGTAGATCTTGCCGGCCTCCTTGATGGCCGGGAGGAAACGCTCCTCCATCGTACCGGAGTGGCCGATGTAGTCGGCGACATCGATGGTGAAGAAGTCGGAAGCGTCGATGAAACGGTCCACGTTGCCCAGGTTGATATGGTCCGCATCCACGAAATACTGACCCTTGTAGTTCAGCGCCTTGACGGCAGCGTCGGCCTCCTTGCGGGTATCGCCGGGCTCCGTGCCGATAATCTGGTGCTCGCGGTTGGATTTGTTCCACACCGGGACGAAATGCACGCCGAACATCTCCTCCGCCTCGATCAGGGCCTTGAGCTGGTTAATGCCTTCGTGGGCGAAGCGGTCGCCCACACCGAAGGAATATTTACCGATTGTAAGCATATCAGATATTGATTATTAGTTTGTTACGCAATATAGGTACCCGCAACGGTGTCACCGCCGTGGCCGGTCCAGTTGGTGTGGAAGAACTCTCCGCGCGGCTTGTCGGTACGCTCATAGGTGTGGGCGCCGAAGTAGTCACGCTGGGCCTGCAGCAGGTTGGCCGGCAGGCGCTCGCAGCGATAGCCGTCGTAGTACTCGAGGGCGGCGGCGAGGCAAGGGGCCGGGACACCGTTCATCACGGCGCAGGCCACCACGTTGCGCCAGCTCTGCTGGGCGTCGGCCAGTTTGCCCTGGAAATAGGAATCGAGCAGGAGGTTCGGCAGCTCGGGATTCTTGTCGAAGGCTTCCTTGATCTTGCCGAGGAACACGCTGCGGATGATGCAGCCACCGCGCCACATCAGGGCGATGCCGCCGTAATTCAGGTTCCAGCCATATTCCTTGGCGGCAGCGCGCATCAGGGTGTAGCCCTGCGCGTAAGAAACCACCTTGGCGGAGAAGAGGGCCTTCCGGAGATCCTCCAGGAAAGCGGCACGGTCGCCGGTAAACTTGGCGGGCTTCGGGCCGGCAAGCACCTTGCTGGCAGCCACGCGCTCTTCCTTCTGGGCGGACAGGCAACGGGCGAACACGGACTCGCCGATCAGCGTCAGGGGGACACCCTGGTCGAGGGCGGAAATGGCCGTCCACTTGCCGGTACCCTTCTGGCCGGCGGTGTCGAGGATGTAGTCCAGCACGTATTTGCCGTCCTCGTCCTTCTTGGCGAGGATATCCCGGGTGATCTCGACCAGATAGCTGTCCAGGTCGCCCTTGTTCCACTCGGCAAAGGTCTGGTGCATCTCTTCGTTGGTCATACCGAGGATGTCCTTCATAATCTGATAGCACTCGCAGATCAGCTGGATATCACCGTACTCGATGCCGTTGTGGACCATCTTCACGAAATGGCCCGCACCGTTCTCACCGACCCAGTCGCAGCACGGGGAGCCGTCCTCGACCTTGGCGCAGATGCTCTGGAAAATCGGTTTGACATGCGGCCAGGCAGCGGGAGAACCGCCGGGCATCATCGAAGGGCCCTTGAGGGCACCCTCCTCGCCGCCGGACACGCCGGTGCCGATGTAGAGCAGGCCCTTGCTTTCGACATAGGCCGTGCGGCGGGCCGTGTCGGGGAAATGAGAGTTGCCGCCGTCAATGATGATGTCGCCCGGATCGAGCAGCGGGATAAGCTTCTCGATGAAGTCGTCGACGGCCTGACCGGCCTTGACCATCAGGAAGACCCGGCGCGGGCTCTTGAGCGAGGCGACGAGCTCCTCCAGGCTGTGGGCACCGTAGAAATTCTTGCCGGCGCCGCGGCCGTTGATGAACTTGTCAACCTTCTCGACGGTCCGGTTGAATACGCTGACGTGGAAGCCTTTGCTTTCCATGTTGAGGACCAGGTTCTCACCCATCACGGCGAGTCCCACAAGTCCGATATCAGAAACAGGTTGCATAAAATAAAAGATGTTATTGGTTGATTGTTACTTTGAATCCAAGATTACGAAGGATCTCCGCTTCGGCTCCGGCAGCGCCGGTGAGCCGGATGGAGAAAGCCGTCGGCTCACGCCGGACGGGATAGTCGCCGCGCAGCTTTTCGAAAAGCTCCGGATGCGCACGGAGCGCATCGGTGTCCTGCTGCACGTCGTAGGTGTGGAGAATGGCCTCCGAGAGCACCTGCGCGGTGGACTTGCCGGAGGCATCGATGTCGAACGAGAGCGGCTGCGCGGGGGCGGGCACGCCGGAGGCCGTCCAATCCGTGAGCGGAAGCCCCAGGACGGAGGCGACGGTGCGCACGCTCATCGTGGTCCCGTTTGCCTTGCCGTCTGCGCTGTAGCCAGCAATATGCGGCGTGGCATACTCCAGCAGGGCCATCAATTCGCGGTCGATGTCCGGCTCGCTCTCCCAGACGTCCAGGACGGCGCCGCGCAGCGTTCCCGCCTGCAGGGCGGCTTTCAGTGCAGCGTTGTCCACGACGGGGCCGCGGGAGGAGTTGAACAGGAACTGGTCCCGGCGGAGCCGCGCAATACGCGCTGCGTCGAACAGGTGCCAGGTCGCGTCCTCCCCTTCCTTGGTCAGGGGGACGTGGAGCGTGACGATGTCGGCGCGTTCCATCAGTTCGTCCAGAGAGACGAAGGGATTGCCGGTCGCAGCCGGCAATGAGAGCAGAGCCCGCTCCCGCGGCGGGTCGTTCAGCAGCACCTTCATCCCCAGCAGCGAGGCCGCTTCGGCCACCTTGGAGCCGACATTACCCACGCCGACCACACCCAGGGTCATCGTCCCCAGGTCCAGTCCGTGGCGACGCGCCAGGCTGACCAGCACGGAAGAAATATACTGCTTGACGGACCAGGAGTTGCAGCCGGGCGCGTTCCGCCAGAGGATGCCGTTCGCTTCGCACCAGGCGGTGTCGATGTGGTCGAAACCGATGGTGGCCGTGGCGATGACTTTCACGGAAGAACCTGCGAGCAGGGCAGCGTCGCATTTCGTGCGGGTACGGGTGATGATGGCGTCCGCATCCCGGACCACCTCCGGGGTCGTCTGCTTGCCCGGCAGATACACCACCTCCGCGAAGGGCTCGAGCACTCCGCGGAGGAAGGGTATCTTGTCGTCACATACGATCTTCATCTCAGTCCTTGAAACGGTCCGGATAAGCCCACAGGCCCAGCGCCGGATTACTGATGTAGTAGACCTCTTCGCCGTCGGGCATCGTGTTCCAGCCGTCTTTCAGGGACTCGAGCGGGTAGCGTGCCACCATATCATTGTAATGGCAGTAGTCGAAGCCCACGCCCTCTATCTCCTCGCGCGACATGCCGTCGCCCGGACAATAGATGATCTTGAAGCGACCCTCGGACGAGCCGTGGATCAGGTGTGCGGAAGCACCGAGGTTGGCCTGCAGGTCTGCATTGGCGCTGGTGCACGCCAACGTGTGGGGCGTGCCTTTGTAGCCGTATTTGCGGATCAGGCCATCAATGGTCTTGTCCTCACCGAATTCCTTGAGGCCCGGGGCCAGGACGATCAGTTCCGCGTTGTCAGCCAGGGCCATGCGCGTACGGTAGACGCTCTTGTTGCCGAGCCAGGTGCTCTTGAACTCCTCGGGATCGAGGTAGACGATGCATTTCTTGATCTCCTTCTCCACCATGATGAAATTGGTGGCGAGGGACAGGTCGGCCGCTTTCTGGAAGCACTCGAAGTCGTCGCCGATGAACAGGCCGCGGGTCACCATCTCCCCCGTGGTCTCGTCCTTGGCCCGGACGGTCAGGACATAGACGATGGGGACATCCTTCAGGAAATGGACCTTGGCGTACTCGAACACGTCGCGCACCGGACTCTTGGCGCGTCCCATGATCCGCTCCATGCCGTAGCTGGCACCGATGAAATGGCTCTTGTTGATGAAGTCGGAGCCGCCCACACCCACGAAGATGTTCTTGGTGTAGTTGGCCATGCCAATCACCTCGTGGGGCACCACCTGACCGATGGAAAGGATCAGGTCGAAGGACGGGTCGAGCAGGAGCTTGTTGACCTGCGCGTTCATCTCATAATCGAGCCGGCCCTCGGAGACTTCCTTGACGTAGGAGCCGGGCACGGTGCCCACGGTCACGATGTCGTTGCGCCAGTCGTGCACGCGGATAAGACTTGCGGGCATATGGCCGAACATGGCGGAGATCTGCTCCGGAGTCATCGGAGAATGCGTGCCGAGCGCCGGCATCACATCCGT
>Ga0310696_10010049_pt1 | contig 10916 bp, 9 predicted proteins | sample AusTroGonzalo_MG_4_FD_203885 | JGI IMG/M metagenome (GOLD analysis project Ga0310696, IMG submission 203885) | Bovine rumen microbial communities from tropical cattle in Woodstock, Queensland, Australia - Gonzalo_02 (v2) (version 2) | ecosystem: Host-associated > Mammals > Digestive system >...
GCTTGCCCACCACGGCCTTGATGCTGAGCGCGGCACCGCCGCGGGTGTCACCGTCCATCTTTGTGAGCACCACTCCGTCGAAGTCGAGCCGCTCGTTGAAGGCCCTTGCAGTCTCCACGGCGTCCTGACCGGTCATGGCATCCACCACGAACAGGGTCTCAGTGGGGCTGACCGCTTTCTTGATTGCGGCGATTTCATCCATCATCTGCTCATCCACCGCGAGTCGTCCCGCGGTATCGACGATGACCAGAGAAAAGCCTTCACGCCTTGCATAATCCATGGCGTTGCGGGCGATAGCCACCGGGTTCTGCACTCCTTCTTCGGTATATACCGGAACGTCAATCTGGCCTGCAAGCACCTTCAACTGCTCGATGGCTGCAGGGCGGTAAACGTCGCCTGCCACCAGCAGCACTTTCTGTCCTCTTTTGGTCTTGCAGTTCAGGGCCAGCTTGCCGCAGAATGTGGTCTTGCCGGAACCCTGAAGACCGCTGACCAGCACTATGCCGGGGTGTCCCTTGATGTTTATCTCGCTGTGCTCGCTTCCCATAAGGGCAGCCAGCTCATCGTGAACTATCTTGACAATCATCTGCTCGGGGCGCACAGCCTTGAGCACGTCCTGGCCGAGGGCTTTCTGCTTTACTTCGTCGCAGAAGCTCTTTGCCGTCTTGTAGCTGACATCGGCATCGAGGAGTGCCTTGCGCACATCCTTCATGGTTTCGGAAATGTTGATTTCCGTGATTTTTCCCTGTCCCTTTATCAGCTTGAAGGATTTCTCCAGCCGTTCGGTTAGATTTTCGAACATATTCCTGTTTTCCTTGTTTTATTTCAAATCATCTGAATATACAGCGGGTGCCAGCTCCCTCTGCAGGTATTTCATATTCATGACCTGCCCGTATGCTCCTGCACTGTGGATTGCGAAGAAATCGCCTCTGTGCGGCGCCCCGCCAAGCAGATCCTTTGCGAATGTGTCGCTGGATTCGCATACGTTCCCCACCACGTCATATTTCTCAAGAGGTTCATTGCATGACAGGTTTTCAACAGCGTGCTTTGCCTGATACAGAGCTGGACGGATGAGTGTGTGCATGCCGCAGTCGAGTATGGCGAACTTCTTCTTCAGGCCTTCCTTGACATATACTACCCTGCTTACGATGTGGGCGCACTGGGCGACGAGAGCACGGCCCGGCTCGAGATGGACAGTCTGCCGGGGCTTGAGGCTCAGATGGCCTGAAATGGCGCGGCAAAGCCCTTCTACATCCGGCATCCAGTTCTCCAGAGGAGAGTCGTAATCCACGCCGAGGCCTCCACCGAGATTGAGCGACTTGACTTCGAAGCCATGCTCGCTGAATACCTTCTCGAACTCAGAAGCCCTGTGTGCAACCATTGCAAAGACACCCATATCGGTAATCTGAGAGCCGGCATGGATGTGGATGCCCTGGAATGCCAGATTGCGGCAGCGTGAGAGTGTCGAGAACAGAGCGTCGAACGCCCAGGTACTTATGCCGAACTTGTCTTCCTCGGTGCCGGTAGTGATGTATTTGTGGGTGTGCGCGTCTATGTCGGGATTGATGCGCACGGCAATCTTGGCTTTCATGCCAAGGCCGCCAGCCAGAGCGTCGAGCACCTCCAGTTCCTGAATGCTTTCGCAGTTGAAGCAGGCTATGCCGGACTTCAGTGCGTCAACGATTTCCCTGTCTGTCTTGGCAACCCCGTCGAAGAAAATGCCGTCGGCGGGAAAGCCGTTCGCAATGGCGACTTTTATTTCATTACCTGTGGCGCACTCGGCCTGCAGCCCGCCGCCGCTGATGGTTTTCAGAACCCGGTCATTGGAATTGGCCTTGACGGCATAATGGGCGACGTAACCGTATTTTCCAAGCGTGGAAGCGAAAGAATCGACAGTGCTGCGAAGGACATCCATGTCATAGTAAAAGAACGGAGTCTCCATGCTGCTGAAGGACTGGAAGGCGCTTTTGGTAATCATGGTCTGGATTTTTATGCGCAAAAATAGTCAAATTACACTTATTAAAAGAGAAAAGAATCTTAACTTTATGGAAAAATAACGTCTATGGAAGAAAAAGACCTGCTTCAAATCAAGAACCTCGGCATATCCGAAGATAAACTCAATTCCCAGCTGGAAGCCTTCAAAGCCGGCTTCCCATATCTCGATGTAATCAGCCCCGCTACCGAAGAAAAGGGCATCACTGTGCTCGACGAGGCGGACAGGGCTCTTGCCCTCAGGACTCTCGAAGAGTCGGGTGCGAAAGTGACCAAGTTCGTGCCCGCCAGCGGCGCAGCTTCAAGGATGTTCAAGGATCTTTTCAAAGGCCTTGAGATCGCGGAGAAAGGCGAGGCTCTGCCGGCAGGTTCTCCAGCTGAAAACTTCTGCAGGCACATCTCTTGTTTCGCATTCTACGACGATGCGATGTTCGCCGGCAAGACCGACAGGGAAATCCTGTCCGCAACCCTGAAGGAAGACGGACTCGGATACGGAAGCAAGTCGAAGGGGCAGGTCAGCTTCCACCGCTATGCCGACTGCAGCCGCACGGCTTTCGAGGAGCACCTTGTAGAGGGCGCCCTCTATGCCAGGGATGCCGAGGGCAAGGTCAACCTGATATATTCCGTGTCGGCGGAGCATCTCGATGCCTACAAGGCTCTTTATGAAAGAGTGAAACCAAAATACGAGGCTCTTTTCGGAGTCAGCTACGACGTGCGCTTCACCCTCCAGTCCAAATCCACGGACACTGTCGCCGTCAACGAGGACAACACTCCTTTCCGCAAGGCCGACGGCAGCCTGCTGTTCCGTCCGGGAGGTCACGGAGCCCTGATAGAGAATGTCAATGAGATCAGCTCCGACGTCATTGTCATCAAGAACATCGACAATGTCATCCATCAGTCCGGCATTGAGCAGACGGTGCTCTGGAAGAAGTTGCTTGCCGGCCGCCTGCTGTATCTGCGCGGCCGCGTGTTCGACTATCTGCGCCGCATCGACGAAGGTTGTGATGACAGCGAGTTCATCTGGGAGATGGTCAATTTCCTCGACAAGGAGTTCTGCGTCACTTTCTCCGAGCCGGATTTCAGCTCATCGAAGCGCAGGATGCTGTCCCGCATTCATGCCAAGCTGAACAGGCCCGTCAGGGTTTGCGGCATGGTGCGCAATCTGGGCGAGCCGGGCGGCGGCCCCTTCATCGTCCGCGACCGCGACGGTGCCACGTCACTGCAGATTCTCGAGAGCGTGCAGCTCAATCCAAATGACCCGGCCACAGCAGGTCTTTTCGCTGCCGGAACTCATTTCAATCCTGTTGATCTGGTGTGCAGCCCGATGAACTACAAGGGCGGCAAGTTCGACCTGACTCAGTTTGTGGACCATCAGGCCGGATTCATTTCATCCAAGAGTTACGAAGGCCGCAATCTCAAGGCTCTTGAGTTGCCCGGTCTGTGGAACGGCGCCATGTCCGACTGGAACACTCAGTTCGTTGACGTTCCCCTGATCACCTTCAACCCCGTCAAGACCGTTCTCGACCTGCTTCGCAAAGAGCATCAGGGATAGTCTCATCACACTGCGACAACCATCCCTTTAGCGATTTCTCTTCGAGTTGCTACGTCTCAGCTGCACGCAGCAGGAAGGCCGTTCGGTTTCCGCAGGGCGAACGCCTCACGGCCCTCCATTAGTGGCGACAGGACTGCTGCGCAAGAGAGTATTATTCTACTCTCCTGGCAGCAGCCCCTGAGCCCAAGGAGGGCCGTGCTGAAGAGTGGAACTCATGCCGATTAGCGCTACTGAAGGCACGACGAATGGACCGTCAGTAACACCTGTTCCGAATCTTCATAATAGATAGGCAAAACAAATACCCCGGAAGCGGGATGCTTTCGGGGTATTGTGTCGAATGGTGCGCCGCGGCTATGCGAGGAAGCCGAGGAGCATACCGGCTGCGACTGCAGAACCGATTACACCTGCCACATTAGGACCCATTGCGTGCATCAGCAGGTAGTTCTTGTCGTCATACTCCCTGCCGACATTGTTGGACACACGGGCCGCATCGGGCACGGCGGAAACTCCAGCATTTCCGATGAGCGGATTGATCTTGTTACCCTCCTTGAGGAAGAGATTGAAGAACTTCACGAACATCACTCCGGTGAAGGTTGCAATCACGAATGAAAGCGCACCAAGGCCGAAGATAAGGATTGACTTCACCTGCAGGAACTGGTCGGCCTGGGTAGAAGCACCGACGGTAACACCGATGAGGATGGTGACGATGTCCACCAGCGGACCGCTTGCAGTATTGGCCAGACGGCGGGTCACGCCGCTTTCCTTAAGCAGGTTGCCGAAGAACAGCATACCGAGCAGCGGAAGGCCTGAAGGCACGATGAAGGCTGTAAGAAGGAATCCGATGATCGGGAAAATCTTCTTCTCGGTCGGAGAAACGGCTCTCGGGGGTTTCATGCGGATAAGACGCTCTTTCTTGGTAGTAAGAAGTCGCATGATAGGCGGCTGGATAACCGGAACGAGGGCCATGTAAGAATATGCAGACACTGCGATAGCGCCCATCAGGTCGGGAGCGAGTCGTCCTGAGATGAAGATGGCGGTGGGGCCGTCTGCACCTCCGATGATGCCGATGGCACCTGCCTCGCTGGGGCTGAAGCCGAGCAGCAGGGCGAGCGCATAGGCGCCGAAGATACCGAACTGAGCGGCTGCACCGATAAGGAGCAGCTTGGGATTGGAAATCAGAGCGCTGAAATCAGTCATCGCCCCGATGCCAAGGAAGATGAGCGGAGGATAGAAACCTCTCTGCACTCCTTGATACAGGATATTGAATACCGAACCTTCCTCATATACGCCGACATTCAATCCGGCGAACAGGGGAATGTTTCCGATGAGAATACCAAATCCGATAGGGATAAGCAGCATCGGTTCCCAGTCAAACCTGATTGCCAGGAAAATGAACAGGATACCGACAGCTATCATTATCAGATACTGCAGATTACAGTTGGCAAAACCTGTATATTGCCAGAACTGGATCAGATTGTTGATAATATTTTCCATTGACTGCTATCCGATAACGAAAAGTGGAGCACCTTCAAGGACAGAATCGCCTTTCTGTGCAAGGAATTTGACAATTTTACCGCTGGTAGTGGCCTCGATGTTGTTTTCCATCTTCATGGCCTCGAGAATCATGACGGTGTCGCCTTTGCTCACTGCATCGCCGACATTCTTGTTGATGCTGAGCACCACGCCCGGCAGAGGAGAGTTGACGATGGTCTCACCCGCTGCGGCTGCAGGGGCTGAAACTTTCTGGGCGGGAGCCACAGGCGCTGCGGCAGCCTTGGGAGCATTCACCACCTTGACAATCTTCTTGGGTTTGACGGCTGATTTCTCGAATTCTACTGAATAAGGTGTTCCGTTCACCTCGACCTTGGCTGAAGTCTCTTCTACCTCGTCGATTACGACATTGTAATCGTTGCCGTTGATTTTGATTTTATATTCTTTCATAATGCTTATTTTCTATTGATTTGGGGTTGTTGACGGAGAGAGTAAATCTTGCTGCTCCAAGGTGAATATGTCCTGTCGGTGTGGGTGAGCGTCACTACGAAGCTTTCTTCGTCATGTGCGTCGTTCTCCTCCCTGAACAGGTGCAGGGCCATTGCAATTGCAGCATAGGTCTCTCCTCCTGTAGCCTCCTCAGCCGCTGCGACGGCAGCCTTGACAGCTTCGGGTGCATTGGAAGCAGCCGTTTTCTTCTTGCTGCGCTTGATTGAGGCTTTGCCGATATTCTTGAATATCAGATACAGGATAATCAGGGCCGTGAACACTACAGACATGGCAGTAAGGGCCATGATCCAGCCATGGGGGTCGATGCGGGCCATCTTCTGGCTCTTGGTCTCCTCCATGTGAGTCACGTTGGCAGCCCTCGGAGTATTGTGCTGGGCTGCAGCCCACTCCCCGTTTCCGTCTGTAGCCCTTGCATAGGACTGATTCTCTCCCAAATTGTCGGGAACTTTAACACGGTCGATGATGGTCTTGCCGTCACCGCCGACGAAAATAAGTTCTTCGCCGGGTTCGATGGTGAAATTGGTATACAGGGTTCCCTTATGCTGGTTGCCGTCAGCCCAGATCACGACGAACTGGCGCGGTTTGATCTTGGTGATGAGGTCACCCTTGGGGAACATGTATTTCTTGAGGTTGTCCGGATCGTCGGTCAGGTAGCACCCGGAGATGTCAACCGTTCCGTAGGAAGAGTTGAACAGCTCTATCCACTGCCCGTGAACCCCGAAATCGTCTTGCAGGTCGCTTGTGTTTGCAACTATGAATTCGTTGATGCGCATTGCAGTCTGCTGCTGGGCAGCCGCACCGAACGATACAAGAAGCAAACTCAGGACGACAAGTGTCTTTATTCTTTTCATTTCAAAATGCTTCTTGTTTGTTACAAAGGAAGGTTGTCATGCTTCTTGGCAGGGTTGGTAAGCTTCTTGGTAGAAAGCATCTCGAAGGCGCGGATGACGCGGAAGCGGGTGTTGCGCGGCTCGATAACGTCGTCGATGTAGCCATAAGAAGCGGCCTTGTAGGGATTGCAGAAGAGGTCGTCGTACTCTTTCTTCTTGGCTTCCTTGAGTTCAGCTGCCTCCTCGGGGGTGGCGCAACCCTTGAGCTCCTTGGCATAGAGGACTGCCACTGCACCGTCGGCGCCCATCACTGCGATGTTGGCGGTGGGCCATGCGTAGTTGATGTCACCGCGCAGCTGCTTGCAGCTCATCACGATGTGGCTTCCGCCGTATGACTTGCGGAGGGTGACTGTAACCTTCGGAATCGTAGCCTCGCCGTATGCGTAGAGCAGTTTTGCTCCGTGAAGGATGACGCCGTTGTATTCCTGCTGGGTGCCGGGAAGGAAGCCGGGCACGTCAACAAGGGTCAGGATAGGAATATTGAATGCATCGCAGAAGCGCACGAAACGGGCGCCCTTGCGGCTTGAGTTGCAGTCGAGCACGCCGGCCAGCACCTTCGGCTGGTTGGCAACCACGCCGACGGTAGAGCCGCCCATGCGGGCGAAACCGACGATGAGGTTCTTGGCATATTCAGCGTGAATCTCGAAGAACTTGCCGTCATCTACTATGCTGCCGATAACTTCGTACATGTCGTACGGAGCGTTAGGGCTGTCGGGAATAATCTCGTTGAGAGCGTCTTCCTTGCGGTCGATGGGATCATCTGTGTGAAGATAAGGAGGTTCCTCCATGTTGTTCTGGGGGATATAGCTGAGCAGCTCACGGATAGTATTGATTACCTCCTCTTCATTGTCGCATGCGAAATGAGCCACGCCGCTCTTGCTGGCATGCACGCTGGCACCGCCGAGTTGCTCCTGAGTCACTTTTTCACCGAGCACCTGCTCTACCACTGCAGGACCTGTAAGGAACATGTAGCTGGTGTTCTTGCACATGATGGTGAAATCGGTGAGTGCCGGCGAATAAACGGCACCGCCTGCGCAGGGACCGAGGATGGCGCTGATCTGGGGCACCACGCCGGATGCAAGGATGTTGCGTTCGAAAATCTCAGAGTAGCCGGCAAGGGCGTTGACACCCTCCTGGATGCGGGCTCCGCCTGAATCGTTGAGACCGATGACCGGAGCTCCGACCTTCATTGCCTGGTCCATGACCTTGCAGATCTTGAGGGCGAGAGTTTCTGAGAGAGAACCTGCGTTGACTGTGAAATCCTGTGCGAATACATACACCAGACGTCCGTTAACGGTACCGTAGCCGGTAACCACGCCATCGCCCAGGTATTGTTTCTTTTCCATTCCGAAGTTCGTGCAGCGGTGAAGCATGAACATGTCGAATTCTTCAAAGCTGCCTTCGTCGAGGAGCATTGCAATCCTTTCACGAGCGGTGTATTTACCTTTTTCGTGCTGTGCGTCGATACGGGCCTGTCCTCCGCCTATGCGGGCTTTCTCCCTGAGAGAAATAAGGCCTTTTACTTTTTCGAGTTGTTGACTCATGGTTTAGTTCTGTTATTAATACGTAATTGATTATTTCTCTTTGGGATCCTCGCAGACCTCAGTCAGCACGCTCATGGTTGACTTCGGATGCAGGAAAGCGATGTTGAGGCCTTCTGCGCCCGGGCGCGGAGCCTTGTCGATGAGCTGCACGCCCTTGCTTTCCGCGTCAGCCAGGCATGCTGCCACGTCTTTGGTCTTGAATGCTATATGGTGGATACCTCCGCGGCCGCCGTTCTTCTCGATAAATTTGGCGATGGTGCTTTCCGGGCTCGTGGGTTCGAGCAGTTCGAGTTTGACTTCACCGATTTTGAAGAATGCGGTTCTGACTTTCTGGTCAGCTACTTCTTCGATTGAGTAGCATTTCAAACCGAGAACGTTTTCGTAGTAAGGGATAGCCTCTTCAATTGAAGGAGTGGCGATTCCAAGGTGCTCTATCTGAGATATTTCCATAGCATTTATTAATTAAAGTTGATATTTTTCGCTCTAATCCTGCAAAAGTAATTATTAATTGCAACTTTGAAAAGAAAAAAAAGAGCATTTGCCGAAAACGTGACAAATGCTCTTTTATGGTTGGATGCGGGGACAGCCGGAAGCTACGCAATCTCCATATTGTGATATACGTTCTGGACGTCCTCGTCCTCCTCTATCATATCAATGAGCTTCTCTACAGAGGCCTGGTCCTCAGGCGAGAGTTTCTTGAGCTCACCGTTCGGAAAACGGTCGAAGTTGGCAGTCATGATCTCGTAGTTGTTTGCCTCGAGATACTGCTGAATCTTGTTCATGGCGGTGAATTCGCCGTAAATCATGATCACCTTCGGATCGTCGTCCTCATCGGGATCGCCTCCTTCGCGGAAGACTTCCTCAGCGCCGTAGTCGATGAGTTCGAGCTCAAGCTCGTCAAGGTCGATGTCGTCGCGGTCCTTGATCTTGAAGACGCACTTGCGGTCGAACATGAATTCAACGCTGCCCGAAGTGCCGAGAGCTCCTCCGAATTTGTTGAAATAGCTGCGCACGTTGGCAACGGTACGGTTGGTGTTGTCAGTGGCAGTTTCCACGAGAATGGCGATGCCGTGAGGACCGAATCCTTCGTAAACTATTTCCTTGTAATCGCTCTGGTCCTTGTCGGTGGCTTTCTTGATGGCGCGTTCGATGTTCTCCTTGGGCATGTTCTCGGAACGGGCCGTCTGGAGCAGGGCACGAAGGCGGGGGTTGCCGGTAACATCGGGACCACCCTGTTTCACTGCAATGGTTATCTCCTTGCCAATCTTGGTAAACGTCTTGGCCATGTGGCCCCAACGTTTGAATTTTCTCTCCTTGCGGAATTCAAAAGCTCTTCCCATGGCTATTTGATGTTGATGCGGGAAATATATTTGTCAATATCGTAAGCCTCGAGGCTCTGAGGATATTTGTCCTTGATGTCCTGATAATAGCCGAGAGCCTTGTCGTTGTCACCGAGCTCTTCGCAGGTGATGCCGGCCTTCAGCATATATGCAGCGGCGTACATGTTGTCGACCTTGATGGCCTTGTCGTATGAAGCGAGGGCGGCCTTGAGGTCTCCCGTGCCGGCATAGGCGTCGCCGAGGCAGGCCAGCGCCCTTGCGGCGAGGATGTTGTCCTTGCCGTTGTATTTCTTGAGGTATTTGATGGCTTCTTCATAGTTGCCGAGCTGGAGCTCGCTGACGCCTGCGTAGAAATAGACGGCCTTGCCGCCTTTGGCGCCGTACTGTGAAATGATGTCACGGAAGCCGAGAGACGAGCCGTCGCCTTCGAGCGCGGTCTGATAATCGCCTGCAATGAAGTATTCCTCTGCGACGAAAGTGTCGTCAACAGCTGCCGTTCTTGCGGGTTTGATTACCCAGTTGCTGACTGCAAGACAGATTGCCACCACTGCAAGGATGCCGATTGCTATCCAGCCCAGCAGTTTTCCGTTCTGTTTCAAAAATTCCTCAGCTCCGCTGACTGCCTGACCTACCGCCTGTTGGTTTTCCGTAGGTTTCTGATTGATATTAGCCATTATGTCTGATTATTAGATTAACCGTTATTTTTTGCGAGTCGCAAAATTACAAATAAATGGCTAAATTGCAAGGAAAATGTCATTATCCACAAAACCAATAATTCCATGAAGCGTTTTTTCAGTTTTCTATCCGCTTTGTTCCTGTGTCTGGGCTTCGCGTCCCATGCACAGCAGAAACCCGCATACCCTTTCAACGACCCCACGCTGAGCATTTCCGAGCGTGTCGACGACCTCCTCGGCAGGTTGACGGCAGAGGAGAAAGTCTCGATGATGATGAACAGCTCGGCCGCCGTCGAGAGGCTCGGAATACCGGCCTACAACTGGTGGAACGAGGCCTTGCACGGAGTCGCCCGCGCAGGTGACGCCACGGTCTTCCCCCAGGTGATAGGCATCGCGGCCACCTTCGACGACGAACTCAATCTCGAAACCTATACCATAGCTTCCGACGAAGCCCGAGCCAAATACAACGACGCCATTGCCAACGGCACCTACAGACAGTATTACGGCCTGACTTTCTGGACGCCCAACATCAATATCTTCCGTGACCCGCGCTGGGGCCGCGGCATGGAGACTTACGGAGAGGACCCTTACCTGACTTCCAGGATGGGAGTGGCCACAGTCAAGGGACTGCAGGGTGATGACAAGGACTACTACAAGTCACAGGCCTGCGCAAAGCACTACGCCGTGCACAGCGGTCCGGAACCCCTGCGCCACTCGTTCGACGTGACGGTTTCACAAAGAGACCTTTGGGAGACCTATCTGCCCGCTTTCAAGGCCCTCGTCACAGAGGCTGACGTGCAGGAAGTCATGTGCGCCTACAACCGCTACGAAGGCGACCCCTGCTGCGGCAGCGGCAAGCTCCTTATCGACATCCTGCGCAACAGATGGAACTATAAAGGCATCATCGTGACCGACTGCGGAGC
>Ga0310696_10010050_pt1 | contig 10916 bp, 9 predicted proteins | sample AusTroGonzalo_MG_4_FD_203885 | JGI IMG/M metagenome (GOLD analysis project Ga0310696, IMG submission 203885) | Bovine rumen microbial communities from tropical cattle in Woodstock, Queensland, Australia - Gonzalo_02 (v2) (version 2) | ecosystem: Host-associated > Mammals > Digestive system >...
ACGAGGGCCCTGTCATCGGAACGCTGACACTTTTCAGTGACGGAGAGGTCATATGGACGATAAGATCAAGACATTCACGGGAAAAGAGTTAAAGGAATTGAGATACAACGCAGAGATCATGTCCGGCTTTTACTTTGAGGACTGCACCTTTGTGGACTGCGTTTTTGATGCGGCGACGTTCGAGAACTGCACGTTCCGCAGCTGTCAGTTCATAAGATGCTCATTCGTGACCCCCGTCGTGAGGAACACTGACATGAGATTCTGCGATTTCAGGAAGTGCAGACTCATCGGTGTGAGTTTCATGAGCTTTGTGAACGACGAACATATTCGCAAACCTGTCAGTTCCATTGAGGAGTGCAGGATGTCCTACTGCCTGTTCAACGACATGTCGTTCCCGGGATATGATTTCAGCAGCAATGAGTTCTCCAAATGCGAATTCACCGAATGCAGACTGAGAGGATCGGTATTCAGAGGCTGCAGCTTAGGCGGAACATCCTTCTCAAACACCGATCTGAGGGAGGCGGATTTCAGAAGGGCGGACGGCTACGTCATCGATATATTCAATGACAAACTCAAAGGAGCGAAGTTCTCCTCGCCCGAGGTGCTGGACCTCCTGGCAGCCCTGCAGATAGAGATCGAGTGAGTATTGACAATCCGGCACCGGAGGGATATATTGTTACCAACTTAAGACAGCAAACCGTTGAAAAAGAGAAGTAACCTGCATAACGGGGATCCAGAGAGCTCTCAGCCGGTGAGAAGAGAGTATTCACGCGCAGGCGAATGGACTTTTGAGGGCCGCTTCGATTCAAGGTAGAGGCGGACGGGAACTTCACCCGTTATCAATGGAGCGCGTATGATGGTACGCGAAGCGAGAGGATATTCGAAGAGAATATCAATTTGGGTGGTATCGCAGAAGTTTCAAGGCTTTTGTCCCATGGGGACGGAAGCCTTTTTTTGTTCCATCTGCCGCCTCAGATCATTATCACAAGGAGAAATCAAATGAAAACGATGAAAAAGATCCTGGCGGCCCTTATGGTGCTTGTGCTCATGTTTGCGCTTGCCGCATGCGGAGCCAAAGGCGGAGCAGATGAAGGGGAAGGCGGCAGCGTACCTGAACCGCAGGAGAAGACTGCGTTCAAAGCTGTGATCATTAAGCAGCTGGATCACGCCAGCCTGGATGAGATCGCATCGGCGATAGAAGAACAGCTTAAGGCCGAGGCATCAAAAGCCGGCAAGACGATCGAAGTGAGCATAGTCTCCGGGCAGAACGATCCCACGGTCCTCAAACAGCTTGCAGAGCAGGCGATCGCGCAGAAGGCAGATGTGATAATTCCGATCGCGACGCTTGCGGCGCAGATTACGGCGGCTGCGGCGGAAGGAACGGGGATACCAGTGGTGTTTGCGGCGATATCGGACCCGGAAGGCGCCGGACTTGATATGATGGAGAATGTCACGGGTACCAGCGACGCGCTGAATGTTGCGTCCATGGTGGATGTGATGTATCTTCTCTGCCCGGAGATCGGAAAGGTCGGACTGCTCTATTCGCTTTCCGAGACCAACTCGGAGAAACCGGTCAAGATCATCAAGTCGATGCTCGATGACCTCAAGACGGAGTATGTGGAAGCTACGGCCGAGACACAGGATGAGGTAAAGGCGGCGGTCTCGCTGCTGATCTCAGCCGGAGTCGACGTCATATTCACGCCTACGGACAACGTGATAATGGCAGCTGAGCTCGCGATCTATGAAGACCTGATCGAAGCCGGTATAGCCCATTTCGCAGGAGCAGACTCCTTTGTAAGGAACGGTGCGCTGGCCACATGCGGGGTCAACTATACCGAACTGGGCAGGAAAACAGCGGAGATGGCATTTAAAGCGGCGACTGACGGAATGGACGGTATAGAGCAGTACTACACCATGCCCGGAGGCATCGTGACTGTCAATACCGAAACGGCTTCTGCTCTCGGCATCGATCTTACTGAGGCAAAGAAGGTATTGCAGACTGTCGTGGAAGTCATTACTACAGAAGACTGAAAGAAGATATCGGCATATGGAACGTATAATCAGAACTGCTCTGGAACTGGGATTCGCGTATGCGCCGGTGGCGCTGTCGCTGTTTCTGAGTTACAGGATACTGGACATCGCGGATCTTACCACGGACGGCTGTTTTGTTCTTGGTGCAGCTGTTTCGGTCAGGATGGCGGCAGCCGGACATCCGGTCCTCGGAATGCTGCTCGCCATACCAGCCGGTGCGCTTTGCGGACTGGTGAGTGCTGAGCTGCAGACGAGATTCGGGATCCCTTCGATACTGGCCGGGATAATTACCAACACCGGGCTTTATTCAATCAACCTGATGGTGATGGGGTGGAGATCCAACATCAACCTGATCAGGGAGGACAGCATCTTCTCGCTGTTCAGGAAGATGATCCCGGGGAACTACTCAGATCTGGTGCTGCTTGCAGCCATTCCGGTGATGATAGCGCTGTTCCTGTCATATTTCATGCATACCAGACTTGGACTGTCCATAAGAGCCACCGGAGACAACCCGGTGATGGTCAGAGCATCGTCGATAGATACGTCTTCCATGATAAGAACAGGCCTGATGCTGTCCGGGATCATGACGGCGGTATCGGGAGCGGCGGTGGGACAGTTCCAGAAGACGACCGATATAAACAGCGGCACAGGCGTGGTCGTGATAGGCCTTGCGTGCCTCATCATGGGAGAGACGGTCCTCGGAAGAAGGAGCGTCAGGAAAGGAATAGCCGGGGCTTTCCTTGGCTCGGTGATCTACCGATTTATATATGCGTTCGTATTCTATACACAGCTTGTGCCCGTCCAGTGCCTTAAGCTGTTGACTGCATTCATCGTGGCGGTGTCGATAGCAGTGCCCCATGTCAGAGAGCAAAGGATACAGCCGCGTCCCGCACAAAAAGAGGAGGAAGGAAACGATGCTTGAGATCATTAACATTTCCAAGACTTTCCTCCCCGGGACCGTAAATGAAAGAAAAGCTCTGGATAATGTATCTTTCCGGATGGAGAGCGGTGAATTCATAACCATCATCGGATCAAACGGAGCCGGGAAGTCCACTCTGCTTTCCGCGATAGCAGGTGCATTTCCGACGGACAGCGGAAAGGTGATCCTTGACGGGGAAGACATAAGTTCCATGCCGGAATACAAAAGAAGCAGATCCATAGGAAGACTGTTCCAGGATCCTCTTTCCGGGACTGCCCCGGGACTCACGATAGAGGAGAACATGGCTCTGGTATATCTGCAGGGGAAAAAGACGGGAAATTTCTTCTCCCGTATAGGAAAGGAAGAAAGAGAGATGTTCAGGGAAAGACTCAGACCGCTTGATCTGGGCCTTGAGGACAGACTGGAACAGCCTGTGGGACTGCTGTCCGGCGGACAGAGGCAGGCGCTGACTCTTCTTCTCGCGACACTGTATCCGCCGAAGCTGCTGATGCTGGACGAACACACTGCAGCTCTCGACCCCGGATCAGCAGAGAGGATAATGACACTGACTAAGGATATCGTCAGGGAGAACAGAATCTCCTGCCTGATGGTCACGCATAATATGCGTCAGGCTCTTGATGCTGGTTCAAGAACACTGATAATGAACGCAGGGAAGATAGTCGCGGATATCAGCGGTGATGAGAGAGCCGGCATGGATGTCGGGAAACTGACCGATCTGTTCAGGAATGCAGCCGGTTCGGAGTATGCCAATGACAGGATGATCCTGAGCAGCTGAGATAAAGACATAAAAGAGCCTTCCGTACTATTACAGTGCGGAAGGCTTAACTATTTTGTATCTGTTATTTTACGTATTCGGAGAAGCCCATCTTTGCCAGCGGGATCCTCAGACGGCGAAGCGCTTTTGCTTCTATCTGCCTGATCCTCTCTCTGGTGACGCCGAGCTTCTTTCCTACCTGCTCAAGTGTCTTCGGGTTTCCGTCATCGAGTCCGAAACGCATCCTGATGACGTCCTCCTCTCTCTTGGAGAGAATGGAGAGCGCTTCGGAGAGCTGCTCTTTCAGCAGGGTCTGGTCAACGGAGTCGCTGAGGGTGACTTCTTTGTCGTCTGCAACGAAGTCGGACAAGGTGCTGTCTTCCTCTTCTCCGACAGGGGAATCGAGGGACACGGTATCCTGGGAAGCCTTGATGATGTCTTTGACCTTGTCTTCCGTGAGTCCCATCGCTTCTGCGAGCTCGGATGTGGTGGGTTCGCGTCCCGTTTCTGAGGTGAGCCGCGCAGCGGCTTTCTTGTATTTGTTGATGGACTCGACCATGTGGACCGGGACCCTGATGGTCCTTCCGTCATCAGCTATGGCCCTGGTGACGGCCTGCCTGATCCACCATGTCGCGTATGTGGAGAATCTGAATCCCTTTGTATAGTCGAATTTCTCGATAGCCTTGATCAGACCGAGGTTGCCCTCCTGGATAAGATCTGAGAGGGGAAGACCTCTGCCTATATATCTTTTGGCGATGGAGACGACCAGCCTCAGGTTTGATTCCGCGAGGAACTGACGGGCCTTGAGGTCGCCGTCCTTTGCCTTGCGGGCAAGCTCCAGTTCTTCGTCCGGGGCGAGAAGATGATATCTTCCCATCTCCTTGAAGTACATCTTGACGCTGTCATCGGTCGCGTACGACAGATCCGCGATGACCGCCTCATCCTGCTCCTGCTGGAGTGAAGCGTCCTCAGCTTCGGTGTCGTAGTCTTCGACGATCTCTATGTCATGTCTCTCAAAGGTATCATAGAGCTTGTCGATCTCTTCTTCTTCAAAGTCAAGGTCTTCAAGTATGGAGTTGATCTCGGATCCGGACAGTTTGCCGTCTCTCTTTCCTTTCTCGATCAGTGCGCGGACCTTGTCTTTTTTCTCACTCATGTATGCTGCCTCCTGAATGCGCTTTTATTCTGCTAATTAATAATACGCAGAATAAAAGAAAAGACCTCTTTTTTCTAAGAGGTCACCGGTATATCCATTTGGAAGGGATAAAGAACAGCCACGGCGCGGTGAGAAGAGCCAGATTCCGCGCCGCCCGGGAAGCAGAGGAAGAGTCAAGACCGGCTCTTTTCAGGATCGCCCTGTCTGTCACATAGATAAGAAGCGCGGAAAGAGCTACTGCGGCAAGAGTGGTGAGAAAACTCTCGGTATTGTAGAAGGGATCCATTGAAAGACCGTAGCCGATGCGGTCCGAAAAGTCAGGGGACAGTTTGTCCGCAAAGATCATCACCAGGAACAAAAATGCTCCTCCGGCTATGTCCGAGAGGAAACCGGCGAGGCATATCTTCCAGGAGTTCCGGGAACAGAACAGTTCGAGATCGGGAAGGCCCTTCAGGCTTCTGGAAAGGATGAAGTTGTCCCACAGGTAATTCAGTGGTATCAGTATGAGCCACAGCGGAGACGGGACCGAGACCAGTATAAAGATGGGAAACAGCACATTATACAGTCTGACGGGCTTTGCTTTTTTCAAATCATTATCTCCTGAGATAAATATCATATGTTGAGAAACAGGGCCTTCCCGAATTTGTTTTCGGAAAGGCTCCGGAAGATCATTCATATATCGGGTGAGCGTCGCACAGGGATTTGACACGGCTGATGATCTCGTCCTTCTTTTCGTCGTATCTAGCTGCCGTCAGATAGATGAGCTCGGCGACCTCGCGCATGTCGTCCTCGTTGAAACCTCTTGTGGTGACTGCCGGAGTGCCTACTCTGAGGCCGCTCGTCACGGACGCTTTCTGAGGATCGTTCGGGATGGCGTTCTTGTTTGCGGTTATCCTGACTGAGTCAAGTCTGTGCTGCATATCGATGCCGGTGACTCCCATGGGCCTCAGATCGATCAGAGACATATGGTTGTCAGTGCCGCCGGTGACTAGTCTGAACCCTTTTTCCAGAAGAGCCTCGGCAAGGGCTTTGGAATTGCGCACAATCTGATGCTGGTACTCTTTGAAATCATCGGAAAGAGCTTCAAGGAAGCAGACAGCTTTGCCGGCGATCACATGCTCCAGAGGACCGCCCTGGGTACCGGGGAATATGGCGTGGTCGACCTTTTTTGCAAATTCGGACCTGCAGAGGATCATTCCGCCTCTGGGGCCGCGAAGCGTCTTGTGTGTGGTCGTGGTCACTATGTCGGCATAGGGGACCGGACTGGGGTGATCTCCGGAAGCGACGAGTCCGGCGATATGAGCCATGTCTACCATGAACAGAGCGCCGTTGTCATGTGCGATCCTGCCGATGAGCTCGAAATCTATGATGCGGGGATACGCGCTGGCTCCCGCGACGACCAGTTTCGGCTTCTCTTCGGCTACTTTCTCTGCAAGGAAATCATAGTCGATAAGACCTGTCTCGGGATCTGTCCCGTACTGAGTGAAATCATACAGCTTGCCGGATGCGTTTGCCGGCGCTCCGTGGGTAAGGTGTCCTCCTGCGGCTAGGCTCAGTCCGAATACCTTGTCTCCGGGATCGATGACAGCAAGATAAGCAGCCAGGTTGGCCTGTGCGCCGGAGTGGGGCTGTACGTTGGCGTGCTCCGCACCGAACAGTTTTTTGGCTCTTTCGATCGCCAGAGTCTCGACCTCGTCCACATATTCACAGCCGCCGTAATAGCGCCTGCCGGAATAGCCTTCCGCGTATTTGTTGGTGAGAACGGTGCCCATCGCGGCGAGGACCGCAGGCGATACGATGTTCTCGGAAGCTATCAGTTCAATGTTGCCCTTCTGTCTGTCGAGCTCTCTACGGATAGACTGAGCGACTTCAGGGTCTGTCTGAGCTACAAGTGAGATGCCTTCCTGTATGAAACTCAAAGCATGATCTCCTTCTGATTGTTCATGTCAAAAGTATAACATCTGGTACCGGTGAATAAAAGCACAAAAGCAGGGTGCTACAGAGTCTGAACGGGTATTATATGTTCCAATAAAGAGCGTTCGGGAATATAATAAACAAGTAAAGAATAATCCTCAGAGCATCAGTGTGATGCCTGATCTGAAGTGAGGCGGCAGGCCGCAAGGCCGCCGGTGTCTGATGGAGAAGAAGTACACATGGGTTGATGTCTTCCGTATCGCTGTGCCGATATTCGTGGAGCAGATACTCCGTTCTCTTATGGGAACAGTAAATACGTTCATGCTGAGCAAGGTCTCTGACAGCGCTTCCGCCGCGGTGGGCGTGGCAAGTCAGGTGCTGAACGTAGTTATAATAGCGTCGTTCATGATGTCCTCCGGGACCGCGATCATCGAGAACCAGCTTCTCGGCGCGGGAAAGAACAGGGAAGCCGGGAAGATCATGATGAACACATATGCGGTCACGGCCGCACTGGGACTTATAGTGAGCGTTCTGACAATGACATTTGCCAGAGAGATGATTGGTTTCATGGGCCTCTCGCCGGAACTTACGCCTGACGGAACGGTATATCTCAGGATACTCGGCGCTTCCTGTCTGTTCCAGTTCATTTCATCCATGACGTCAACGCACTTCCGCTGTCACGGCAGCACCACCATCCCGATGGCGGTGGTGATCATCACCAACATCGTGAACCTCGTCGGCTCCTGGCTGGTGGTCACCGGGAAGACATCTGTGGGCGGAGTGGAAGGCATCGCTTACGTTAGACTGATCGCCGAGACTGTCGGTCTCGTGATTCTGCTCGCTGTGTTCATGAGACAGAAATGGGAGCAGAGAGCTGTAGACCTCGTCAGGATAGACTGGAAAGCAGTGTTTGAGATATTCAAAGTCGGAGTCATGTGCAGCATGGAGGGAATATGCTACATGCTGGCGCAGATGGTCACAACGAGATTCGTGACAGGCTTCTCCACAGACGTTCTGTCTGCAAAGATCTATACCCAGACGATAAACAATTATCCGTACATCGCCGGCATCTGCATCGGGCAGGCAGCGCAGATCATAGCGGGCCACTATATCGGAGCCAGGAAACTGGATGAGGCACAGGTGTTCATAAGGAAGGCGTTCTTCGCGGTCCTGACCTTCAATCTGGTGGGAGGGATAACCTGCAGACTCTTCTGTGACCAGCTCATGGGGATATTCACCGAATCGGAAGCCATCAAGGCGATCGCGAGACCGCTGTTTACCATAGACATCATCACATGCATCGCGAGAAGCATGAACCACTCCTATGTTTTCGGACTCAGGGGAGCCGGATTCGTCTTCTGGCCGATGGTCATCGCCGCCACCGGGATCTGGGTCCTGGACGTGGGCCTCGGGTATGTGTGCATCACTGCTCTCGGCATGGGAGTAGTAGGACTCTGGGTCGGACAGGCTGCGGACGAATGGTTCCGCGGGCTTCTCGGCGCATGGCAGTGGGAAAAGAAGTTCTGGCATAAGACTCTGCCGGATATCGACAGTATGGGCGAAGAATAACCTTTAGAAGGAGTTATACATGAATAAGGAATGGTCACTGGAAAGACTTTACAAGGGATATGACGATCCCAAATTCGCTGCCGATGAGGCTAAACTCGATTCACTTATCGCGGAGATGACTGAGTTTGCTAAGGACCTCAGCGGAGATCCCGTAACTGTTCTCAGAAAGAGCATCGAGCTCTCTCAGGAACTTGAGCTGGTTGCGATGGATCTGTACAGTTTTTCGTCCCTGCAGATGAGCACCAACACTTCCGATGTCGCGTCCGCAGCGGCGAGCGGCAGATTCGCGCAGAAGCTCTCCGCTCTTGCGGCTCCGAGGACCGCGCTGGTGAAATATATAGCCTCGATCGAGGATCTTGACGCGGTGATCCAGCAGGACGAGCTGCTCAGGGAACATGAGTTTTATCTGAACAATATTAAAGAAGAAGCCGCTCACACGCTGTCTCCGGAAGTGGAGCAGGTCATCAGCCTGTACGAAATAACCGGATCCGATGCGTGGAGCGATCTGCAGGGATTCCTCACTTCCACTGTGCCTGTGGAGTACAAAGGGGAGACCACGACCCTGTCAGATATCCGAAACAAGGCCTATGATCCGGATCCTGAGGTCCGCAGAACAGCGTATGAAGCTGAACTGAAGGCCTACGACAGGATAAAGGACGGCATAGCCTACTCGCTCAACTCCATAAAGCTTGAGGTGATCAATCACTGTAAGCTCCGCGGTTATGAGTCCCCGCTGGCTGAGACTCTGAATGACTCTCACATGAAGAAGGAGACGCTGGATGCTCTTCTCGGCGCTATGGAGGAGTATCTTCCGAAGTTCTGGGAGTATATGAAGGCAAAGGCAAAGCTTCTCGGTCATGAGAACGGCCTGCCGTTCTACGATCTGTTTGCCCCGCTCGAAGGCAACGATGATGTCTACACTACCGAGGATGCAAAAGATTATCTGGTGAAGCTGTTCTCTGGATTCGACCGGGAAGAGACAGAGATGATCGCGAGAGCCTTCGATGAAGCCTGGATCGATTTCTATCCCCATGAGGGAAAGGTAGGAGGAGCCTTCTGCGCTCCGCTGACCTCGCTCAAGGAGAGCCGTGTGCTCACCAACTTCGGAGGGACGCTCGGAGATATCATCACTCTTGCGCATGAACTTGGCCATGCTTTCCACAACCACTGCCTGAGAGACAACTCCGTGCTGAATCTGGATGTGTCAATGCCGGTCGCGGAGACGGCATCCACCTTCAATGAGGTGGTGGCCATGAATGCCGCGATCGCGGCGGAAAAAGATCCGAAAGCGCGCCGCGCTCTCATTGAGAGCCAGCTCATGGACGCGAACCAGATAATCTGCGACATCTATTCCAGATATCTGTTCGAAAAGTCGGTGTTCGACAACCGTGAGGACGGCTTCATGTTTGCGGACAGGCTCTGCGAACTGATGATAGACGCCCAGAAGAAGGCGTACGGCGACGGCCTTGATCCGGAATTCCTGCATCCCTACATGTGGGCATGCAAGAGCCACTACTACAGCGGCGGTCTCAGTTATTACAACTGGCCTTATGCGTTCGGAGGGCTGTTTGCCAGAGGACTCTATGCAAAGTATCTTCATGACGGAGAGTCATTCGTACCGCTCTACAAAAAGCTCCTGAAAGCCACAGGAACCACGACAGTGGAAGGAGCCGCTCTGGTAGCCGGCATCGACCTTACAGACAAGGAGTTCTGGAGAGCTTCTCTGCAGATCCTCGCCGACGAGATAGACGAGTTCATCGAGCTCTGCAAAGAGTGACAAATACTGTTGAAAAAAGTAAGCCCGCTCATGCGGGCTTTTCCTTTGCGTTTGTTTCTGCTGTCGATCCGGATCATCTTTCAAACAATCTGATCAGGCGTTCCTTGATCTTTCCCTGACTGCCGGAGTAGGGATGTTCTCTCATGGAAAGGTTGAATCTGGAGGAACCGGAAAGCACTGTCTGCGGATGGCTGAACTCATTGAATCCCCACCTGCCGTGGTAGGCCCCCATACCGGAATGTCCCACACCGTTGAAGGGCACACCTTTGACCATCATATGGGTGCAGACTTCGTTTATGCAGCCTCCGCCGTACTGCAGTTTCTGCATCGTCTTCCTTGCCCAGGATCCGTTCCGGGTAAAGATATACATGGCCAGAGGCTTCTCCCGTGAGCTGATCGTTTCAAGCAGTCCGCCGATATCGTCATCGTCGAAGGGAACGACGGGAAGGACCGGAGAAAACAGTTCTTTCCTGACGATCTCTTCATCGATGCCGACAGGGTAGATCACTGTGGGCTCAAATCTGAGAGTATCACTGTCTCCGTGGCCTCCGAAGACGATCCTGTCCGTATACGGAGCAAGCGTTTTTTCTGTCTTCTCGAAAGCACCGCTGTTGATCAGATGAGGGTATTCCTCATTGCTGAGAGGATTGCTGCCTATCTGAGACGTGAACGCCTCCTGAAGCAGCGCGATGAATTCATCTGCGACTTCATCTGCGACCGCGACCTGATTGATGTCGATGCAGATCTGGCCGCTGTTCAGCAGTTTGAAGAATGC
>Ga0310696_10010051_pt1 | contig 10914 bp, 10 predicted proteins | sample AusTroGonzalo_MG_4_FD_203885 | JGI IMG/M metagenome (GOLD analysis project Ga0310696, IMG submission 203885) | Bovine rumen microbial communities from tropical cattle in Woodstock, Queensland, Australia - Gonzalo_02 (v2) (version 2) | ecosystem: Host-associated > Mammals > Digestive system >...
CACAGACATGCGAAAACCGTGCCAAAACGTCGCGACTGACATTTTGGCACGACACATATTTATATAAGTGACAGATGTGTAAAGACACGCCTCCTCATCTATGTCAGTGCTATTTGTGCCACGACCACATTCTTACAGAGTTATGGATGTAAAGAAAATTCAAAGACGTCATTTTTAACAACCGACCACTCTAAAACCCCGATAAACATTGGGATCCCAAAAGGGGCTGAGTATTGCGCAATACTCGCCGAGTATTTCAAAATACTCATGGAGTATTTCCAAATACTCAAGCCCTATTGAAAATTTCTCATAGCCCCCGGCCGGAAGCCACATATTCTGTAAAGAAAATTCAAATCACCTACAAATGTGTGACAATCAGGCCCTGGCTATCTGATAAAGTTTGTTCTCATAGGGCTCTCCAATTCTGGATGCCCACCCTCGCTGACATTGAGCTTGCGAATCATCCAAGCCATGTTTCGGGCAAGCGTTCGCATCGTCTGCATGCCTTCCTCGTCTTGTGCCGCCTGTCCTGGAGTCTGACCGTATGCCATGTTCCAATACTGAGAACTGACAAGAGGCATATTCGACATCGTGAAATACTTGTTCAGACGGTCGAAGGCAGCCGATGCCCCACCCCTTCTACATACCACCACACTGGCTGCAGGCTTGAAACGCAGTTCACTGCTCAGTGAGTAGAACACACGATCGAGCAAGGCACAGAGCGAGCCATTCGGACCACCATAATAGACAGGCGAGCCAACAACCAACCCGTCAATACCATCCTTTACAGCTCTCCACACCCTATAGTACAAATCATCATGGAAAGTACATCTTGCGCCATTCCTTCCACACATGCCACAGGCAATGCAACCCTGCACGGCCTGCTTGCCGATGCCAATAATCTCGGTATCTACGCCTTCGCTGTTCAGCGTCTTAGCCACCTCACTCAACGCCGTGAACGTGTTACCATTGTCACGGGGACTTCCGTTTATCAATAGAACCTTCATATCCCTTTATTTCATAAAGTATCATAATGTTGGCTGCAAATATACGAAAAAATAAGGAATTATGAGTACCTTTGCAGAAATATTTGTGAAATGGATTATCTGCCCAAAGACCCTGCCATCCTGGTTTCGAGCGTGAACATGCTCCTTCGTGACGAGGAGTTCGATACGCTGGATGCACTGTGCTATGCCTTCAACAGAGACCCAAAGGAAATAAAGGACTACCTCTTCGGGAGAGGATTCGTCTGGAGTGAACAACAGAAACAATTCCGCCCCATCGGCTACGACCAATGATTACCCGTGACAGCATAGAGACCGCATATAGCTTCCTGCACCAGAAGCAACGCGTCTATATCCATTCCACCATCGACTGGCAGAAAGACGACATCGAGCTGGCCATTGGCAGCTATGTGGACGATATGAGCAAAGAACTCTATGAGGCCATATCCGACGGAAAGACCGACTTCTTGAAAGACCATAAGCGGTTTGGTGATGACATCAGTCTTGCCATTGAAAGATTAGAGAGAATGCTATAGCACAGAATTCCCTCCTCAAGAAAAATATTTAATGAAACTCCTTACGCGACTGGCGAGCCAATAGGACCATGTTTCTCCGTTAGATGATTATCAATCTGCGGCAATTTAACCCACTTTTCGTCACTAATCTTTATCATAAGCTTTCCTCCAAAAAGTAAATTATGGACTACTGTATATTGACGTTCAAGGACTTGCAGTTCTCGATGAGCGTGGAATCGAAGGCGTGCTTCTCGTCACGGACGTTGATGTTCTCGAAGGTGAAGTCGGTGAGGCGGTACTTGTCGCTGGTGCCCACGTCGAAGAAGTTCTTCGTGTTCATTTGGATGTTGCGGATGGTGATGTTATTGCACTGTGACAGGGGCATGTCAGCACGATCCTCGGGTTTGAAGAACTGCGTCCAGGGACGGACAACGAGGAAGGAACCGCACTGGCCGGTGATGTCCTCGACGGTGACATACTCGTAGTGCTGAGGGGTGTCGGGACGCATCTTGAGCCAGAGTACACGGGTGGCAGCCTTCACATGGATGCGACGCAGGATGATGTTATGATCGAACAACGACTCGGAGCCTAAGGTCAGACAACCGTGTACCTTGCCATAGGTGCAGTCCTCGATAATGATGTTTGAGTTGGGGCCGTTGTTCTCGTCTTTATCAGCCCAAGTGCCCTTACCGCCTTTCAGTACGACAGCATCGTCGTTGACGTGCATATAGCAGCCATGGACCAGCACGTTCTTGCAGACATCGAGGTCGATGGCATCGCTACTGGGAGCACCACGCTTGGGATCGACGGGGGTGATGTTCTCCGTAGGGGCATAGATGTAGCAGCCCAGATAGCGCACGTTCTCGCAACGGTAGAGGTGATTGGTCCAGAAGGGGGAGTTGATAATCTTCACATCCTGGACGGTAACGTTCTTCGAATTAGAGATATAGACATTACGGGGACGCATGGCCTCGAGGTTCGTGCAGTCCTTATTGTACTTGCGACGAATCCAGAACTCTTCCCAGTAGGGTTGGCCGTTGCCGTTGATGGTGCCAGGACCGGTGATGGTAAAGCCATCGACACCGTCGGCATTGACAAGGGCTGCAAAGTAGTTGAGCGTCTGGCCCTCCATGCGTGTCTTGACAATGGGAAAATGCTTAATGCGTGTAGAGCCCTGCAGCTCGCCACCCTCATCAATCTTCAGATGGGTGCCGGGTTTGAAGAACAGCGAACCGCTGATGAAGGTGCCACGAGGAATGACAACGACACCCCCACCCTCACTTGAAGCACGGTCGATAACAGCCTGAATTTTAGTGGTTTGTACTTCCTGGCTATAGCCATCAACACCATAGTCGGTGACGACATAGTGACGGAGGGCCGAGAGGTCCACACGGGTGGTATCCTTGAACCATTCGGCAATGGGAGTGCCGTCGGGCCAAAGGTCGGGTTTAGCAACTTTCTTCTTGGCGATACTACCTGTCGTGCAGATTAAAGCGAGAACGAGGCATGTAATCAGTCTTGTTTTCATGTCTTTTTTGTTTCGTGATTAGTTTGGGGGACAAAATTACGAAAAGTTGAGAGCAAAACAAAAGATTTTATTCTTTTTTTTGCCGAGACGGAGTAATTTCGCTGTCACAGGCAGCAATATTACGAAAAAAAATGGAAAAAAGAACGAACATTCGAAAAAAAGTAGTATCTTTGCGCACAGTTACGTAACACTTACCTTAACAATGAAAGATTTTTTTAAGTACACACTGGCCACCATCTGTGGCATTATCCTTCTTGGTGTCGTTAGCACCATCCTGTTTTTCATCAGCATCATCGGCATAGCCGCGAGCAGTAGCAGCACCACAAAAGTGGAAGATAACTCTGTCTTTGTGCTGAAGCTCAACGGCACCATCCAGGAGCGCGGCGAGGATGACAGTCCGCTGTCGGCACTCATGGGAGAGGTCGATATGGAGATGATGGGTCTCGACGACATCGTCGCCAGTATCAAGAAAGCCAAAGACGAGGAGGACATCAAGGGTATCTACATCGAGGGCGGCATCTCGTCGTTCGACGCACCCGCTACGGCTCAGCAGATACGCGACGCCCTGCAGGACTTCCGCAAGAGCGGCAAGTGGATTGTGGCCTATGCCGACCAGTACTTGCAGGCCAGCTACTATGTGGCTTCGGTGGCCGACAAGGTGTATATGAACAAGACTGGCATGCTCGACTTCAAAGGTCTGGGCGGTCAGAGCGAATACATGAAGGGACTGTACGACAAGCTGGGCATCCGCTACCAAGTGGCCAAGGTCGGTAAGTACAAGAGCTATGTGGAGCGCAACACGCTGACCGGCATGAGCGACTACGACCGCGAGCAGCGCGAGGCCTACACAAAGGGAATCTGGCAGCACTGGCTGAAGGACATCGCCGAGAGCCGTAAGGTGAAGGTTGAAGAACTGGACCAGATGGCCAGCGACAGCATCATCGGTCTGGCTGATGCAAAGGACTACGTAACGGCTAAGCTCGTGGACGGACTGATGTACCCCGACGAGGTGAGCAAGGAAATCAAGAAGCGCCTGAAGATTGGCGAAGACGATAAGATTAACCAGCTGACACTGGCCGACATGAAGAACCTGCCGAAGAAGGACAAGAACAAGGGCGAGGAGATTGCCGTGTACTATGCCTATGGCAGCATCGTTGACAGCGAGACAACAGGTATATTCTCGACCGAGCACAGCATTGTGGGTACCACAACCGTTGAGGATCTGAACAAACTGGCTAAGGACGACAACGTGAAAGCTGTTGTGCTGCGCGTGAACTCAGGTGGTGGCAGCGCCAACGCCTCAGAGCAGATCTGGCACGCCATCAAGCAGCTGAAGGAGAAGAAGCCCGTCGTCGTCTCCATGGGTGGTGCCGCAGCTTCCGGTGGTTACATGATTAGCGCCGGTGCCAACTACATCATTGCCGAGCCGACGACCATCACCGGTAGCATTGGTATCTTTGGCCTGATTCCTAACTTCAGCGGTCTGGTGACCGACAAACTGGGTGTCACCTTCGACGGCGTGAAGACCAACAAATACACCGACTACGAGGAGCAGCTCGTCCTGGGCAAGGAGAACTCTGAGGAGATGAAGTTCATGCAGCACTACGTGGATCGTGGCTACATCAACTTCCTGGACATCGTGGCCGACGGCCGTAAGATGAAGCGCGACGAGGTTGACTCCATCGCACAGGGTCGTGTATGGCTGGCTAAGGATGCCTTGAAGATTAAGCTGGTGGACCAGCTGGGCTCACTTGACGATGCCATCAAGAAGGCAGCCGAACTGGCTAAGCTCGAGAAATACCACAGCACAGCCTACCCCGCTCCTGCCAGCTGGTTTGAGCAGCTGCTGTCGGAGGACAAGAAGACTTCATACCTCGATGGCGAACTGCGCGAAGTGCTGGGCGAACTGTACCTGCCGTTCGTAGAACTGCGCCGCGACATGCAGAGCAGCCGTCTGCAGGCTAAGCTGCCCTACCGTCTGGAGGTGAAGTAGGGAATGAAAAATGAAGGCTGCGATTAAGCGAGAGCAGAGCCAAGCTTGCTTGAGCTATGCCGAGCGTAAGCAGACTCGATACGAAGTATCAAGAATGAAGAATGAAGCAATTCACAATTCATAATTCATAATTAGGAGTTAAAGGAGTAAAGGATGGAAGGCGATTTCATCAAGATCAATGAGTGGCTGATGCCCCTGAGCTGGTTGTACGGCTTAGGGGTGAAGTTGCGTAACATGCTCTTTGACCTGGAGATTCGCAAGAGTCACTCTTTCAAGACTCCCGTCATCTCGATTGGCAACATCACCGTTGGCGGCACAGGTAAGACGCCCCACGTGGAATATCTGATACGACTGCTGCAGGACAACTATCGCGTAGCGGTACTGAGTCGTGGCTACAAGCGCAAGAGCAGCGGATTCGTCATTGCCGACAATCAGACGACGATGAACGATATTGGCGATGAGCCGTTCCAGATGAAGCAGAAGTTCCCGAAGGTGACGATTGCCGTTGACAAGAAACGCGTGAACGGCATCAACCGCCTGACGAACAACGACAGCAAGAAGAGCAATATCGACGTCGTTCTGCTCGACGATGCCTTCCAACATCGTCAGGTGAAACCGGGCATCAACATCCTGCTGGTGGACTATCACCGACTGATTATCTACGACAAGCTGCTGCCGGCAGGACGACTGCGCGAACCACTGAAAGGGAAGGACCGCGCCGACATCGTGATTGTCACAAAATGCCCCAAGGACCTGAAACCCATGGAGTATCGCGTCATCACGAAAGCCATGAACCTATACCCCTACCAGCAACTCTTCTTCTCGACACTCGACTACGAGGAGCTGCAGCCGGTATTCAAATCGGGGAAATCAGCGAAACAAGAAAAACTTGCTAATCTCAAGGACAAGAATATCCTCCTGCTGACAGGCATTGCCTCGCCGCGACAGTTGAATGTTGACTTGAAGCCACTGGTAAAGACCATCACGCCAATGACATTCAGCGATCACCACAACTTCACCCACTATGACGTGCAACAGCTGAACATGGCCTTTGACAATATGCCTTCGCCCAAGTGTATCATCACCACCGAGAAAGATGCCGCCAGACTCCTGACAACAGAAGGACTGAGCGACGAAGTGCGCCAACACCTGTTCATGCTGCCCGTACACATCAGCTTCATGCAAGGCCAGGAAGAGGCGTTCAACAAGCACATCACAAGCTATGTGCATAACAAGACACGCCGCACTAATGCCCATAAGAAAACAGAAGTGCAGAAACATGGACAGAAACAGGCACAGAAGCAGAATACCGGTAACAAGGACAACAGTCGTCCGCGTACCATTAAGTTCAATTAGCAAAAGACACTAAACCACAACACTATGGAGATAGCAAAACTCGGCGAGTTCGGACTCATCGACCGCCTTACGAAAGACATACAACCCAAGAACACCTCAACGAAATATGGCGTGGGCGACGACTGCGCCGTCCTCTCCTACCCCGACAGCGAGGTACTCGTTACCACCGACCTGCTGATGGAGGGCGTACACTTCGACCTTACCTATATTGATCTGAAGCACTTAGGCTACAAGTCGGCAATGGTGAACATCAGCGATATATTCGCCATGAACGGCACGCCTCGCCAGATGACCGTCTCACTGGCAGTGAGCAAGCGCTTCAGCGTGGAGGATATAGAAGATTTGTACGCGGGCCTGCGCCTGGCGTGCGAGAAATGGAACGTTGATATCGTGGGGGGTGACACCACCTCTTCCTATACAGGACTGGCCATCTCGATTACCTGCATTGGCGAGGCCGCCAAAGAGGACATCGTCTATCGCAACGGTGCCAAAGACACCGACCTCGTCTGCGTCAGCGGCGACCTTGGCGCTGCCTACATGGGACTGCAACTGCTGGAACGCGAGAAAAGCGTGTACTATGCACAGGTTGAGGAGGCCAAGAGAAAGGGCGACAAGCGCGCACTGGAGGAACTGGCCCACTTCAATCCCGATTTTGCCGGCAAGGAATACCTGCTTCAACGCCAGTTGCAGACAGAAGCCCGCGGTGACATCATCCAGCGTCTGCGTGAAGCAGGTATCCATCCGACAGCCATGATGGACATCAGCGACGGACTCTCATCAGAACTTATGCACATCTGCAAACAGTCGGGCGTGGGCTGCCGCATCTTCGAGAAGAACCTGCCCATCGACTACCAGACGGCAGTGATGGCAGAAGAAATGAACATGAACGTCACCACTTGCGCCCTTAATGGAGGCGAGGACTACGAACTGGTCTTCACCGTTCCCATAGGCGATCACGAAAAGATTGAGACTTTGGATGACGTTCACCTCATCGGCCACATTACCGACGCGAAATTCGGCCAAATTCTCGTAACCCGTGATAATCAGGAGTTTGAGCTCAAAGCACAGGGCTGGAACCCGCTGAGCGGCGAAAAATAAAGCACTTTTTCTAAAAAAAGTAGCAAAAAAGTTTGGTGGGACAAAAAAAAGTTCGTACCTTTGCACCCGCAAACGAAAGGAATGCAGTGAACAAGAACATGGTGCCTTAGCTCAGTTGGTAGAGCATCGGACTGAAAATCCGTGTGTCCCCGGTTCGATTCCTGGAGGTACCACTCCTCCTTTCATTATGGATCCCGTGAAAGTCTTATGACCGTAACGGGATTTTTTCATTAAAGAAACTTGAAACTACAATTGCTTATGAGAAAAACAATGCTCACCATGATGCTGTTTGCCGCCACCACGATGATGGCGCAAACACCAGCCTTCACGACCTCTGCCAAGGAGGAGATAGCCGCTAACCACTACCTGTCGGGCAGCAACTATCTGGACTATGACCGCCAACTGCCTACCGGACAGCTGACGCCGGCCCCCAAAGGCTATGAGCCCTACTATATGAGTCATTACGGTCGCCACGGTTCACGCTGGCTGATTGGCGAGGGCGACTACCGCTACCCCATCACGACACTGCGCGATGCACGCGACCAGGGTAAGCTCACGGCAACAGGACTGGAGACGCTGAAGAAACTGGAGGACTTCTTCCCCACCACCGTTAAACGCTTAGGCGATCTGACAACTGTGGGCGAACGCCAGCATCACGGCATCGGACGACGCATGACCGAGCACTTCCCTGAGATATTCAAGACGAAGAACGTACCCATCGACGCCCGCTCAACGGTAGTCATCCGCTGCATTCTGTCGATGGTAGCCGAGTGCGAGGAGCTGATGGCCGCCAACCCCACTGCCCGCATCCATAACGATGTTAGCGAGTCGTTGCAGTACTACCTGAACCAGCCGTGGGAGGGTCGTGTACGCGACTTAGGCCGCCGCACCGGCGATAAGGAGACACGCGAAGCCCGTCTGCGCTATACCCACCCTGAGCGTCTGATGAAGGTGCTGTTCAACGATGAGCAATATGTATATAATAATGTACGCGCAGGCGAACTGATGCAGCAGATCTTTGAGGTGGCTTCCAACATGCAGAGCCATGATACTGACATCGAACTGCTGTCGCTCTTCACGGACGAGGAACTCTACGACCAGTGGCGCATCCGTAACGTGGGCTGGTATCTCGACTACGGCGCAGCTCCCCAGGCTGGCGGCATCATGCCGTTCAGTCAGCTGAACCTGCTGAAGAACATCATCGAGACTGCCGACACCGTCACACAGACACAGGCCACACTGCGCTTCGGTCACGAGGTATGCGTGATGCCGCTGGCCTGTCTGCTGGAGATGGACAACTGCGGTGCACAGGTGGAGAACCTCGACACGCTGGACAACGTGTGGCGTAACTACCGCATCTTCCCAATGGGCTGTAACATACAACTCGTGTTCTACCGTCCGAAGAAAGGCAAGGCCGGTGACATTCTCGTCAAGGGATTGCTCAACGAGCGCGAGACGACACTCCCCATAAAGACCGACCAGTGGCCCTACTACCGCTGGCAGGATCTGCGTCAGTACTACCTTGACAAGATTGCCAAGTTCGAACAGCAAAGATAATGCATAGTTAGGCAATTCACAATTAATCAATTCACAATTCACAATTGATAGTTCATAATTAGAAGCAATGGGAATCATCATAGGAATAGACGTGGGCATATCGACCACGAAGATTGTGGGACTGAAGGAAGGACGTATCACCGCGCCGACACGCATCACCGCTGCCGACCCTATCACGTCGCTCTATGGAGCCTTCGGTAAGTATCTGCACGACAACGACATCGCATTACAGGACGTAGAACAAGTGATGCTGACGGGTGTCGGATCTGCCTACGTCAAAGGTCCCGTCTATGGGCTGCCGACGAAAAAGGTTGAGGAGTTTGTGGCCGACGGCCTGGGTGCCCGCTATGAGTCGAAGCTCGACCACACGATAGTCGTCTCCATGGGTACAGGTACCAGTTTCGTGCTTTGCGATGGCGATGACATGCGCCACATCGGCGGTATCGGTGTTGGCGGCGGCACACTTGCCGGTCTGTCACGACTGATGCTGAACACCAGCGACATCAAGTCAGTCTCAGCACTTGCCATGCAAGGCGACATCAAGAAGGTGCACCTGCTCATCGGCGACATCTCGGCAGAACCGCTGCCCGGACTGCCGATGGATGCGACAGCAAGTATCTTTGCAAAAGCCCAGAACGATGCACCCAAGGAGGACATCGCCGCAGGCATCATCTCGATGGTGCTGCAGACCATCGGTTCTGCCGCCTGGCTCTCAAGCCGCGGCAGCGATATCCGCGACTTCGTACTCATCGGCAACCTGACGCTGCTGCCGCAGTGCAAGGATGTGTTCCCGCCGCTGGAAAAACTCTACAATATCCGATTCCACATCCCGAAGTATTCGCAGTATTGCACCGCCATTGGTGCAGCACTCAGCTACAAGAAATAATCAGCTGAAGCCTGATGATTAAGACCTCCGAAGCCCACCGCTTCGGAGGTCTTCTTTCGCCAGATACCCCACGAGTTTTGAAAAATACTCCATGACTTTCGCGAAATACTCCATGAGTATTTTTCAAAACTCATAGCGTATTTTCGCAAACAGACCTCACATACACCTATTATTGCCCGAATCGCCTTTATACAAAGGCATTCCGCGACGGGAGGTCTCTCTTGGAGACGTCCCGTAGACCTCCCGTCAACCTCCCGTGTTTTCCGTCGACTGAGAATCCGTATAATCAGCGTCATCTGTGGTTGTTTCTGAGTTCTACGGGAGGTCTGGGTGAGGTGTCTGGAGAGACCTCCCGTGCCTCAAACCCTTTATACATCGTGGTTTCAAGGGTGTCATAGGTGTATGTGAGGTCTTTTTGCAGAATTCTCACAAATTCCTTGCAACTTTCAACTTTATTTTCTATCTTTGCAGGCGAGAATTATAAATAGTAACTCATTAAACCCTACTGCGTATGATGACATAACGACATAATAAGGACATAAGACATTGGACGTCCACTTTTGATTCTTGTTCTCAGAAATCGGCAAATTTCGGAATACTATCAAGAATGAAAGTAGATAGTTCACGCTGTTCAGCGTGGGCTTTTACTCGTTTAAGATAGTTAGGTGTTTGCCGATACCTTGAGAACGTAAGCGAAGTAAACTGCTCACGTTTTTCTTTTGTGCTTTTCAGAACGACAAACCTTTAGACAAATATAATTATGAAGAAACAACTTTTACTTTTCCTTGCAGTTCTCCTGCCGATGATGGCAAGTGCAGACGACAGCGGGACTTGCGGTACTAACCTCACATGGACTTATGTCGAAGCCACTCATACGCTTACCATTTTTGGTAAGGGTAGTATGGCGAACTACAGTGATGAGGATACTCCTTGGTTTATATATAAAAGAGAAATTACAAAGGCTATTATTGAAAATG
>Ga0310696_10010053_pt1 | contig 10914 bp, 6 predicted proteins | sample AusTroGonzalo_MG_4_FD_203885 | JGI IMG/M metagenome (GOLD analysis project Ga0310696, IMG submission 203885) | Bovine rumen microbial communities from tropical cattle in Woodstock, Queensland, Australia - Gonzalo_02 (v2) (version 2) | ecosystem: Host-associated > Mammals > Digestive system >...
TACCCACGAGCAGACCGATGCCGAGGTGAAGGCCATCGACAACTTTATTAGTCTGCATGTCGAGGGCATCATCGCCTGTCTATCGCAGAATACCACCGATTATAGCCATTTCGAAGAGATCTCTCAGATGGATATTCCCCTTGTGTTCTTTGGTCGTACCTGTCTGTCCGACAAGTTCTCGAGTGTCACCGCCAATGGCGACGTGGCAGCCCAAGAGGCCACGCAGCACCTGATCGATACCGGCAGCCGTCGCATCGCATTTATCGGAGGTCCCAACCACCTTGATATGGTGCGCCGTCGTAAGCACGGCTATCTTGAGGCTCTGCGCGAGAACCGCATCCCCATCGACCGCGACCTCGTGGTCTGCGACCGTTTCGACTACGACTGGGCGCTCGAGGCCACTATCCGTCTGTTGCAGAGCGAAAACCGTCCCGATGCCATCCTCGCCTTCAACGATATCATCACCTTCGCCGCCTTCACGGCCATCAAGCAGTTGGGCCTCCGCATCCCTGAGGATGTGGCACTCATTGGCTTTACCGACGATGTACATGCCCGCTACGTCACGCCCAAACTCTCGGCCATCGAGGATCAGTCGAGCCTCATGGGCCAGACCGCTTGTCGCCTGCTTCTGAGAAACATTGGCGGCGACCGTAATATCTATCGCGAGATCGTTCCCCAGAAGCTCCTCATCCGCGAGACCTCAGCCCGCCAGAAGAAAGAATAGCGTTCCCCGACCTATTTCATCTTCCCCGTGAGATAGGTAAAATATGACTGCGCAAACCATATCCCTGAGTTCTGCGCTGCTAGTGTTTTTTCTTTTTCTGCTAACACCTAACCTGAATCTCTCGAAATGCCTTAATTTAAAGGGGTTTTGCGTTTTAAACACCTAACCCAACATCTACCCCAACACCTAACTTAACACCTACCTCATCACCTAACTGGTACTATCATATCTTGTCAAAAATCCAGTTAGGTGTTGAGGTAGGTGTTAGGGTAGGTGTTTGAGCAACACCTACCTGCCTTGAAATCCTTTGTGCAAAGGTGTTCTGAGAGATTTGGGGTAGGTGTTTGCATGTTTTGAGAGAAAACTCTATTTTGTTTCGTATTTTTGCTATCCTGAGATAGCAAAAATGGGGGTATGTTTATAACGATGCCTGTTAAGGGTGTTGGAGATGCCTTGCACGAGTGTTACAAAGGCTTTGTAACAGAGTAAGGGATGCTTGTTTAGGGGGTATAGAAGGCATCTTAACGACCCGTGGAAGGCATCCCTTACTGTCGTGGAAGGCTGCTCAACGACTCTTAGAAGGCATGAGTTAGGGAGATAGCAACACGAGACTGACAGGGGAGTTCAGGCCGCTGGGAACAGGGGCCCATTGGTCGTAGGTGGTGCGATGGTAGTTGATGTCGACCACGTTGATCTCTTCCATCTTGCGCCACTTGATGCCCCGGCGGTCGTAGTCGGCGATGCGGTTGGCAGGCAGGTTGGTCACCTCGATGTGGATCTCATTGTCGCCAGCCTTCAGAGCCTTTCGGCAGTCGAGCACGAAGGGCACACTCCAAGCACAACCGATAAACTGGCCGTTGATATAGACTCGGGCCGACTCGCGGACATCGCCAAGATCGATCTGCCAATGGCCTTTGGCCTCGGCCTTCGACAGTCGGACATGAGTGGTATAGACGCCCGTGCCCATCATCACTTTCACACTGTCGTCGTCGAGCGATTCCCAAGTCTGGACGTGGTCGAGGGTGAAGGTCTTATTCACTTTCGGGGCCTCGTCGATGAAGGAGAGGGTCCAAGGGCCGTCTAATGTTTTAGAGGAAAGAGGAGAAATGTCTGAGGCAGAAGTATTCTCTTTCCACTTTTCACTTTCTTCTTTCCTCAAGACCAATATCATTGATTCGCCAGAGCGGAGGCAGATGTCGATGCTATCCCCATAGACCTTAGCTGGGGTGATATAGCCGTTAAGGGGATTGAACCATGTGGCCGAGCGGAATGCTACAGACAGCGGCAGACGATCCTTGATATCGCGGGGCGACAGGTTGGCGATGAAGTAATGATAGCCCGAGTCGTTGCGACGGCGGATGGCCTTGAGACCGCACTCGGTCTTGATGGCCTCGGGACGGGCGGCTGTCTGAAGATCGGCGGCTCGCGTACCTATTATAATATGTGCCCCCTGGGCCTTCAACTGTTCGATATGGGCCTTCACGCTCTCGGGCATCATGCGGCACTCAGGAATGACGAGTCCCTTGTAGCGGGTACCGGCTGCCGTCTGGAGCATGCCGTCGGCAAAGGTCGTCGTGAGCAGCAGGCGGTCGGAGATGTAGTCGCAGTCGAAGCCAGCGCGGTCGATGGCGAGGATGGCCTCGATGAACTCAGGTGCGAGCTGTCCCATCTTATGGATCGAGAACTGCATGAGCAACTTGTCGGTCTGCTTCTGCCACATGTCGCGGACGGGCAGATAAACGAGGAAATCGTTATCGGGTTGGCCCCATTGCAGGAAACTCTGGCAGCGCTCTACGTATTGCATGAAATATGGTGCGTCGCGCCAGATCGAGTTCGTCGGGCTCATGTCGATCGAGGCATAGAACTTCCAGCCGGGCCAAGGATCGTCTTTCGGCGAGTAGCAGGTGCCGTGGAAGAACATGTGGTTCACGCCAGCACAAAACATCAGGTCGATGTCGGGCTTCATCTGCGAGAGCGAGGTGCGGAAGTGCTCGGTGAGCCAGGTAAACGTCTCGCTGCTGGTGAAAGGCTTGCCGCAGACATGGGCTGCCGATGGGGCGTATTTCAGCATCGAGAAGTCGGAGTCGTTCTTGCGGGTCTTGCCCGGATCCTGGCGCAGGCCCTTGATGCCAAAGTCGGAGAGACCGAAGCCCTCGATCTCGGGGATATCAACAGCCGTATAGCAGTCGATGAGGTTGGCGGGTGAGCCGTGGGCCTGATTGCGGGTGATAGCGCCATGCGAGTGGGCCCAAGCGGTCCATTGGCTGGTGAAATTCTCTAAGAGCAGATCGCCCAACGTCTCGCGGTAGTCGCTGACGATTTTCGAATCGCCGTCCTGCAACTGGCGCAGATAGTGCTCCAACTTGTAGCCGCGCCGCTGCTCAAACTCCTTGAAGAGCGTGGGTGTCCATGTGGCGGCCTCAACCTCGTAAGAGTCGTTGAAAAAGGTGTGAGGGTAGGGGGTGCCAGTGCGCTCGAAGGCCGCTTCGATATGCTGCAGGTAATGGCTGACGGCGGTGCGGTCGAAGTGGTCGATGACCAGACCCTCGCCACCTGGAGCAGCGCGTTTCACCTTCATCACCCCATGGCGCGCCCAGACGGCCACCACCTCCCAATGGGCGGTCTGCATCTCCTTCAGTTGTAACTTCAGCGCCTTGCGGAGCGACTTGTTCGAGGCCGAGCGGATGCGGCCTTGGAGTTCTTCGGCAGGCGACCAAGATAGTTTACCGTTGCTAACAAAGGCTGTCACGTCGTAGGGCCGTCCTTGCCAGTAGGCCATCACCTTATTGAGACGACAATAGGGTGCCTCCTTCTCAGGAGCCGACAGGTCGAGATTGCTGACTGTGCCGCCGACGAATGTCGTATCGACGAACACCGCCTTGCAGGCACTCTCTTCCATTGGTACCCACGGACCACCGAAGGGCCAGCCTGTACCTGTGGCCATGCTGACCTCGATGCCCAGTTCGTGACCATTGGCCTGTACCTCGCGGAGCATCTCCATCCATTGGTCGGAGAGGTAGGGGATGTTATAGGCTTCGTTACCCTGAACGCCATAGATCGGTGTGATCTCGAGCGCTCCGATACCGTGGTTGGCATACTCCTGCATCGTCCAGCGCAGGTTCTCTTTATCGACGGCTGAGCCCAGCCACCACCAGCGGGCACCGGCCTTAGCCTCAGGCTTAGCCTCGGGCCATTGTTGGGCAAAAATGGCCATGGTAGCGAGTACCATGGCCATCGTTATGAGGACCTTTCTCATAGAATTATTCAATGACTATGAGCGCATCGTCTTCCATCACACTCTCGCCGATCTTTACGCAGATGGCAGTTACCTTACCGTCTTTCTCGGCTGCCAGGTTGTTGGCCATCTTCATGGCCTCGAGCACGATGACATTGTCGCCGGCCTTCACCTCGTCGCCTACAGCCACGAGGATGTCGGTGATGACACCAGGCAGCGGAGCTTTCACGGCGTTAGCCTTGTTGACAGAGCCCTTATCGGCTTTTGGTGCATCGTCGGCAGCGGCGGCAACAGGTGCCTTCACCACCGGCTTTTTCTTTTCAGGCTCGGCCTGCTTCTCCATTTCAACCGTGTACTCTTCACCGTTGACGGTCAGTGTGGCGATGTTATCCGTGATATCACCGACCACTACCTCATACTTATTACCATTGATGGTATACTTGTATTCTTTCATAATCGACAGTGTTTAAGGATGTTGTGTGAATGTCTGCGCATAGCCGTTCCACTGGGTGGGGTGGGCATTAATGGTGATGATGCCCGGCTCTGCGTCGTGGACGTTGTTGCCTAAGTGCTCGTGGAGCGCCATGGCAATGGCTGCATATACTTCGTTGTTCATTATTTGCGAATTTACGATTATTACATCGGGATATTACCGTGCTTCTTAGCAGGCAGGGCATCGCGCTTGGTGGCGAGCTGTGCCAGACCGCGGCAGATGCGGAAGCGGGTGTTACGAGGCTCGATCACATCGTCGATGTAGCCATACTTGGCTGCCTGATACGGATTAGCGAAGAGCTCGTTGTACTCGTCCTCCTTCTCGGCGATGAAGGCCTTCACGTCCTCACCAGCCTCCTTCTTGGCCTTGGCTTCCTTAGCGTAGAGCACAGCAGCAGCACCGCTGGCACCCATCACGGCTATCTCGGCAGAGGGCCATGCGTAGTTCAGGTCGGTGTGGAGCTGCTTAGAGCCCATCACGATGTGAGAGCCACCATACGACTTACGCAGGGTAACGGTGATCTTGGGCACCGTAGCCTCGCCGTAGGCGTAGAGCAACTGGGCACCGTGCAGGATGACGGCGTTGTACTCCTGACCTGTACCAGGCAGGAATCCGGGCACGTCGACGAGCGACACGATAGGAATATTGAAGGCGTCGCAGAAGCGGACGAAACGGGCACCCTTACGAGAGGCGTTCACATCGAGCACACCGGCATAGCAGGTGGGCTGGTTAGCCACGATACCCACGCTCTGGCCGTTGAAGCGGGCAAAGCCGACGATGATGTTCTTGGCGAACTTAGGCTGTACCTCGAAGAACTCGCCGTCGTCGGTGATAGCTGCGATGACCTTGTACATATCGTAGGCCTCGTTGGGGTTCTCGGGGATGATCTCGTTCAGACTGTCCTCCATGCGGTTGATGGGGTCGCTGGTCGGCTTGAGGGGAGCGGTCTCCATGTTGTTCGAGGGGATATAACTCAGCAGGGTCTTCAGCATCTGAATACCCTCTTCCTCGGTAGCAGCTGTAAAGTGGGTCACACCCGACTTTGTGGCGTGAACGCTGGCACCGCCCAGGTGCTCCTGGTCGATATCCTCGCCAGTCACGGTCTTCACCACCTTCGGGCCGGTAAGGAACATATAAGAGGTGTTCTCCATCATCAGCGTGAAGTCGGTCAGGGCAGGGCTGTACACAGCACCACCGGCACAAGGACCGAAGATACCTGAGATCTGGGGAATGACACCAGAGGCGAGGATGTTACGCTCGAAGATCTCGGCGTAGCCTGCCAGAGCGTTGATACCCTCCTGAATACGAGCACCACCCGAGTCGTTGATACCAATGACGGGAGCACCCATCTTCATGGCCATATCCATCACCTTGCAGATCTTCTGCGACATGGTCTCAGAGAGAGAACCGGCATGAACGGTGAAGTCCTGAGCGAAGATGAATACCAGACGGCCGTCGATGGTACCAGAACCGGCTACGACACCGTCGCCGAGGAACTGCTTCTTCTCCATACCGAAGTTATGGCAGCGATGCTCCTTGAACATGTCATACTCCTCGAACGAACCTTCGTCGAGCAGCATCTCGACGCGCTCACGGGCTGTGTATTTACCACGGTCGTGCTGTTTCTGGATTGCTTTCTCACCACCACCGAGACGAGCCTGTTCGCGCTTCTCGATGAGTTGTTTGATTTTTTCTAATTGCTTGCTCATTGCTTTATATAATTATCAATATACTTTTTAACTTTTTCACCTTTTTACCTTTTCACCTTTACTCTGGGTGCTCACAGAGTTCGGTGAGAACACCACAGGTAGATTTCGGATGCAAGAAGGCAATGTTCAGACCCTCGGCGCCCTTACGGGGCTTCTCGTCGATCAGACGGACACCCTTCTCGCTGACCTCGGCAAGGCCACCGGCCACACCATCCTCAACGCAGAAAGCCACATGGTGCACACCCTTGTTGCCCTTGTCGAGCCATTTCTGGATGGTGCTCTCGGGCGATGTCGGCTCGAGCAACTCGAGCTTCACCTCACCGCAGCGCAGGAAGGCGGTCTTCACCTTCTGGTCCTCTACTACTTCTGTTGCATAACACTCCAAACCCAGCACGTCAGTGAAAAACGGCAGGCTTTCTTCGATGCTCTGGACGGCGATGCCCAGGTGCTCAATGTGCGAAATCTTCATATCGAAAAGTCTTAAAATAAATACTATTATTATAAAATAATGTGCAAAGGTAAGCAATAAACTGTAGAATCCGCACAATACTATGTTTTTTTTGGCTTTTTTATAAAAAAAAAGAGATTGCCGTCCATAAAAGGGCGACAATCCCGTCGATTATCTGAGAGAAAAGTGTTTGCTTAGTCAAACAGATCGCCGAAGATCTTACTGGCGTCTCTGTTCATCTCATACCAGTTTCTGGCGGCATTCTTGTTCTGTACCCACTCCAGGAATCCGGGATAGGCCGACTTGATGCTTCTTCCCTCCTTCGGATATCTGAAGGTGCTCGGCACAATGAAGGCGTAAGGCGACTTACCCCTCTCGGGCATGTGGACGCTCTTACCCGTTGTGCGGTTGTCGATGTAGATGTTTCTGAGGAAGTCTTCAAGCGACAAGACGGTTGTAATCTCTTCCTTCGGGGTGTTCGTAATGGTTTGTCCACCCTCCACTGTGTTGGCATAGGTCTTCTCGGCGATGCCGAACAAAGCGTGGATCTCGCGGCCGCTCAGTTTCCGGCTTCCAGGGATACCCATGATGAATACATCGTCCTGGGCACCACAGGCTGCCACGCCTACTTCGATGACGTTATTGCTCTTACGTGTAGCAAAGATCACGACATCGTTCATGTCGTAGTCGGCCTCGGCAGGACGGTCCTCGAAGCACATAAGGTAGGAGGCATTGGGTACATCCTCAATGACCATTGCTTCCTCGATGATCTCTGTGCCCTGGACAATCTCGATCACCATATCGCAGAAATTACAGTCGGCACCATCCTCGAAGCACATATACGAATGGTTGTTGGCGCTGAAGAATCCAATACGCGGGCTGTCCCATTGCATACCGTTGGCGGTGCTACCATATCGCTTGTCCTTCTTTCCGTTTGGCGTGATGGCTGTAATCTCCTGCCACAAGGTATTGTCCATGGCTGAGAAGTAGTGGCCCATCAGGTGATTCACCTCGTAGTTCAGTCGGCCGTCACCATAAGTACAACCACTACCGCAGTTGACCATATCGCCTTTGTTCCCGTAGTCTTTTCGGTTTAAGAAACCGATCTTGTATCCCTCGGGGATGGCCACGTTAACGGCTTCGGCACCTTCTGCCAACGCCCCGTCGCCATAGTAGGGCAACAGGTATTCCTTCTCGCGTTTCATCGGTAACTTGTCTCCCTTGAATCCGGGAATAGCCTTGAATTTCGGAAGTGTCTTGATATAGTCCACTTCGCTCATGCCGGCAGGAATACTATTGGGATTGAAGTAATAATAGTAGATGGTGTTATATTCTCCTTCTGTTGTGTTCATCTGAATTGGGATCAGCGTTGTCGGACCGCCGTTGCTGATCACATAGTTCTTGTTGATACGGAAGTAGGCATTACCCTGAGCGATGCCCTGCCAGTTGTTGGCCTTGCCGTTGGTCGTGTTATCACCACCCGTCTTCTTCAGGTACGAGGTGACAATATTCTTTAACGTGTTCAGATCTCCAGCGTTGGAAACGGGCTTGCAGATGGTGCCATTCTCGATCTTCCAATTGCCGCCTGCTACCGCTTTATGAGACCAAAGACGGTCGTTTGCCCACGAACCGTCGTTCCAGAGGTCGTAGTAGCGGTTCTTGCCGGAGCCGTCGACTTTGTCGTTCGACATTACATTGCCATACTCGCTGTTGAGCGAGGCCTGGGCGCGCTGGGCATTGAACGACAGCATGCTGCTGCCGAGTTCTATCAGCGTGGGATAGTCGCTTGCTTCTGATCTGGTGCGGGCGTTGGCCCCAGAGGCGAAGGATAATTCGCTATCACCAACCGTAAATACCTTAATATAATAGACACCCTTGCTGCTGACACAAGCGGCAACAAGTTCGGTGGCGACACCGGGAGCCTCGTAGGTGACGGTCACTACATCGCCCTTCTTACAGTCAACCGAATTCAAAACGGCTGCCTCGTCGTTACCAAATGGCGATTCATTCAGAATCTGCACCTTGACAATGTCGTCCAAATCGGCATCAGCCTTGATGGTGATGCTTCCGTTAGTAATGTCAGCCCATGTTTGCTCGGGATCTATTGATACACCAAGTGTCTGTTCCGTGTTGTATTTGATTTGTTCCTCATTGAACTGATTCTCATCCATTTCGTATTTCATACACGAAACGAACAGTAAGGCCGATAAAAGGAATAGATACTTACACTTCATACTTAAAATCGCTTAAAATTGTCTTTGTTATTCTGAGTGCAAATATAGGTAATTAACTCCATATACAAGCATATTCTATATAAATATGCCCAAGATTTAACAAACTTTAAAACTCTATCGTTACTTTACCGTTTATTTGTCTTCCGGTAAGGTAGTTTGGCACAGCCCACTGGCGATTTGTGACATCGGTCACCCAATAGTAACTGTTCACGTTGGAGATGCCGAAGAGGTTCAGACAATCCAGTCCGAGCCAGATATTTTTGATAGATTTGCCCTCTTTCAGAGCACGGAAACTCATACCGATATCAGCGCGCTTATAGGCTGGTGCGCGGAACTGTTGCTGTTCGAGTCCACGGTGTGGAGCACCGAAGGGCAGACCGTCGGCAAAGGCCAGTCGTAAAGTCATCTTCCAGCGGTCGGTACCTGGGAAGTAGTCGGTGAAATGAAGGTTGATTGAATAGCGTTGGTCTGTCGGCGTGGGAATCCATTGGCCGTTGTATTTCTGTCGCATGCTCATCAGCGAGAAGGTGAGCCATGAGTCGGTGCCGGGCACGAACTCGCCGAAGAGTTTCAGGTCGATACCTGTCGCATAACCCGAACATAGGTTCTCGCCGAAGTATGTGATCTTCACATTCTGTACATTATAAGGTATCAGGTTGGATAATGCCTTGTAATAAGCTTCGGCCGAGAACTTGAAGGGACGGTTCAACATCTTGAAGCGATAATCCATCGCGGCGATGAACTGCAGAGATCGCTGACTCTTGATGTTTTCGTTCAGTACCGCCCGGGTGATACCATCTTGTGTGATGGTGTCGCGCATCTCTTTATAGAACGGAGCCTGGTAATAGAGTCCGGTGGCGAAGCGGAAGGTGAGATCGTGGTTGAAGGCTGGCACGATGGCGATGGATGCTCTGGGCGAGACGATGGTCTCCTTGTTGAACGACCAGTTGGCCAGTCTGAGACCGTAGTTCAGCGTGAAGAAGTTATCGCCTTTGGTGAAATGATAGATATCCTGCACGTAAGCCTCGATGCGATGACTCTTGACATCGTTTTTGGCCGACAGCGTGTAGATCAGGTCGAGACGATCAGGCTGGTGCGGGATGGAGTAGCCGCTGGAGTCGCGCATCTCGTATTCGCGTGAGGTCTCTTTGATACGTTCGGTCTTATAGGTGATGCCAGCCTCGAAGTCGTGATGACGGGTGCGGTGGGTACCGACCAGTTTGAAACTCACCACGTCGGCCGTCAAGTAGTTTCGGGCGTGCTCCATATAGGTACCGACACCGAGGTTTTCGCTTGACTGCGAATCGTCGAGCCAGTATTGTCCCATGATGTCATAGGTCTCCTTCTCTTTCGTGTGGAAGGCAGATGTCAGGAATTTTATCTTGGTGGAGTCGCTGAACGACCGTGTGATCGAGGCGGTACCGAAATAGGTACGGAACACATCCTTCTCCTGGCCGTCGAAATAGACAAAGAAGGTCTTCGCATCAGCAAAGGTACCGAACGTTGTCTCTCGTGTTTCGGGGGTGAAGTTGTAGTGGTTTTCGGAGATGTAACCAATCACCTCGGCCTCCCATCTGCTATTTGGCTTATAACTGATATACGTCTGATAATCAAGGAAGTTTGGCCTATATTCTCCTGAAGTTTCGAGAGAGCCTAACAGATACTTGTTTGTCTTGTACCGGATGCCGTGACTCATGGCGAACGTCTTGTTGCCGTAGCCGAGATAGCCTGTGGCACCGAGGAGCGAGGCAGTAATAGCGCCTTCGAGTCGTTTGGGCTTACGATAGGTGATGTCGAGCGCTGATGACATCTTGTCGCCATATTTCGCAGCAAAACCGCCCGTCGAGAAACCGACGCTCTCTACCATATCGGCGTTGATGATTGAGAGACCCTCCTGTTGCCCGCTGCTCACGAGTAGTGGGCGATATACCTCCACACCGTTGATATATACCGAGTTCTCGTCGAACGAACCGCCGCGTACATTATATTGTGACGACAACTCATTATGCGTCGACACGCCAGCCTGCTGTTGGATGAGTTCCTCGACGGCATTACCCGACGACGATGGATT
>Ga0310696_10010057_pt1 | contig 10911 bp, 9 predicted proteins | sample AusTroGonzalo_MG_4_FD_203885 | JGI IMG/M metagenome (GOLD analysis project Ga0310696, IMG submission 203885) | Bovine rumen microbial communities from tropical cattle in Woodstock, Queensland, Australia - Gonzalo_02 (v2) (version 2) | ecosystem: Host-associated > Mammals > Digestive system >...
AGCTAAAACCTCTTTCGTCTCTCGTCTGTAGGACCGTAGGTCCGTTCTTTCGTCTATTTTTCTACATTTCCCCCCATGGGTGGCATTATCATCGCATGCCTTACTGCACTTTACGTGCTTCTGTTCCTATTCTTTATCATAGGACTGTTAAAGACGCACCGTTACAAAGGGCCAAAAGCGACCCCGAGCGTTTCCGTTGTCGTCCCGATGCGTAACGAAGAGGAATTTGCAGAACGCACGCTAGAAGCGCTTGACGCACAAGACTATGCCGGAGAATGGGAAGTCATTTGTGTCGATGACCGCTCCACGGACCGCACCCGCGAAATTCTCGAAAAATTTGCAGCGTTACATCCGCGATTCAGAGTGCTGTCACTGCCCCAAGATTTGCCAGTCATCGCAAGCCCCAAAAAGCGAGCCCTCGAAAGTGCGTTCAAGATTGCAAAAAACGAAGTGCTGTTGACGATGGATGCCGACTGCATTCCACGCAAAAGCTGGATTACCTCGATGGCCGGGCGGTTCGTCGATGGCATCAGCATCGTGCAAGGTCCCAAGCAGAACAACGGCACACGTTCCATGCCGCACCTTTACCAAAAGCTCGAAACACTCGGCTACACCGCAATGGAAGCCGCCGGATTCAGCCTCGGTCGCCCGATAGTCGCCAGTGCCGCATGCCTCGCCTACAAAAGGGAACTGTTCTTTGAAGTCGGCGGGTTCGGCGACCTCATCAACCTTTCGAGCGGCGACGACGACATGCTCATCCACAAGATGATGAAGATTCCCGGCACAAAAGTCTGCTACAATCTCGACAAGGACGCCGTCATCGAAACAGCCCCGGTGCACACATGGAAGCAACTTTTCAACCAGCGCGCCCGCTGGAGCAGCAACGGAACGAACTACGAGAGCAAAGCATACATCTTGATGCTCACGTTAATTTACACATACTACATCTGGATGTTCATCAGTCCGTGGTGCACGCTTTTTTTAGATTGCCCGTGGCAATGGTGCGTGTTCAGCATTTTGCCCAAGTTTATCGTTGACTTTGTATTCCTGAGTATTGCGTCGTGGAAGTTACATTCCAAGCGCCGCATGTTCGCATTCCTGCCGGTGGAGTTCATCCAAATCCCGATGATTGTGTTCTGCGTGCCCGCAGGAATTTCGGGAATGTTCCGGTGGAAGTAAGCGGCGGAACCGCAGTGATTAGTGGTTAGTGGCTAGTGGCTAGTGATTAGTGGTTAAGAGCTATGAGGTACGAGGGCGCGGCACAGCCGCTTTGAGGTCGCTTCGCTTTGAGCGTATGAATAACAAACAGTAGGTCGTAATGCATTCGTCATCCAGTGCATTAATATCAAAACTTAACTGTTGAAAAAAACTCACTGGATCCTATCACCTCTTCGAGGCTCTAGGATATCATCACTCAAGGCACATTGCCTTATCTAACCTACAGTCCGACGGCGATGCGTTCTCTAGCCCAGGCGATAGCGTCGTCAACATTCTTGATTTTCCCGTCAAGCTGCAATTCAAAACTCTGCTTGATGATTTCGCCCATCAGCTTGCCGGGTTTAATTCCCAAATCCATGAGCATTTTTCCCATGAGATACGGCTGCGGCACAGTTTCTAGCAAATTTAGGTTCGCTGCCGCTCGCCACAACTTTTCAGGGAACTCCGCATCACCGGCCTCTGCGTAAAACTTTCGCGGTGTAGCTTTTACGAGCAAGCACAAGAGCTTTAAACCGCCGAGCTTCACTGCCAACCGACGGAGTGCAGGAGCGTCATTCACTATCGCAAAATCGAGTTCACAGTACGACTTCAACAGCAACGAAACAATTTTCAACAAATGCGTTTCATTCGTAATGCGTTCGAGGAAGTTTAACGCTGTATCGGGGTTTCCGCAAAGGAACGCCGCAAACGCAAACTCCATGGATTGATCATCCGAAAGAGCGTTACCCCCAGAGGCAAGTTCCCTGCGAATCGCCTCCATGTTGTCAAGCGTTTCACCCAAATCGTCCCATGAACCACGCAAAGGATAAACTTCGGGGAAAAATTCATTTAAGCGAATGTCCAAAAACGCACGCAGCCCAAGCGACGGCTTGCCAGGCTTCAAAAGCCACTTTTTGAATTCTTCAAAAATCCTTTCGATAGAAAGGTCGGCAAGCGAAAGCGTCTTGCAAAGTTCAACCGTCTCTGGAGCAAGCGTGAGTGCAAAGCGGCTCGCAAACTGAACCCCACGCAAAATGCGCAAAGAATCTTCAACAAAAGCGGGACCCACATGACGGAGTAGGCCCTTCTTCAAATCCTCGATTCCGCCATACGGATCGCACAACGTAAGTTCAGGCAGTTCCATGCCCATGGCGTTAATCGTAAAATCGCGACGAAGCGCAGCTTCCTTGAACGACAACTTTTCATCGGTATGCACCACAAAACCACGATGTCCGTAACCGACCTTGCTTTCGGTACGCGGGAACGAGAAATCAAGCGACAAGCCCTTCATCGCCAAATGGATGACACCAAACGCTTTCCCGACAAGATTCGTACGCCCATACTTCTTTAAAATAGGAACAAGTTCATCTTGCGTGAGGTCATAGACTTCGACATCGTAATCGCGGCAGTCCTTGCCCAAAAGCGCATCACGCACCCAGCCACCAACGAGGAAAGCACGGCCACCCGCTTCGCGGATTTCGCCTGCAATCGCAAGCAAACGCTTAGGCAAATCAGGCTCAAACGCCTCGCCCGCAAGAGTCCGCACCATAGGCATTACTTATCGGCCTCGGATGAATTCTCTCCCGCAGATGGGGCCGTTTCTGTAGATTTGTAGCGGTCGTAAATGCTCATCGTTTTTTCATCGGAAGAATCTTGCAACAAAGTAGAAACAGGGATAACATTCTTGGAAGAATCCGTTGTCTCGGAACTTTCCACGTTGGCATAGCGTTCATAAATGCTTCCAGCCGCTTGCCCTGATTCGCCATTCTTTTTAGCCTCTTCGCTGCGGCACGAATTCAATTCATTTTCCAAATAAGCACGCTGATCCGGAGAATAAGTCAACGTATTCAAGCGATATTCAATTTCTTCACAAACGAGTCCTTGACGTTGACCAGCGCAGCCAAATAAAAAAGTCACAGCCAAGAATCCCAGCATTCCGATAATAAACTTGTTCATAAATACCTCGCAAGAATAAATCAATGAATAATTAAAAGTTTACCTTTCTTGGTCGTTGACCCACCACGGATAACATATTGATAAACACCGGGAGCCACAAGGTTTCCGTTTTTCATTTTTCCGTCCCATTCGGCACGTCCACCGACGACATCACTTCCACTAAGCGAAGTAACAAGCCTGCCACCGCGGTTATAAATACCGATAACAGCATCATCTGAAATGTTGTCGAAAATAACATATGCTTGAATTTTCGGACGGAAAGGATTGGGATACACTTTGACACTTGCGGAAGCTTCCTCTGTCATGTTCCCTTCAGTGCCACGCAAATCATTCCTTCTGTAACGAGTAACTCCAGTTTCGTGAGCAAACCAAACAAGGCCCAAGGCAGAATCCACCGCAACATCCTGAACCGTATTGCTGAGAAGCCCTTGACGAGTCGTATAGTGAAGCACAGACAACGTATCTGGATTTGTCGGTCGCGGAGTCAAGCGGAAAGCACCTTGCGTCGATGTTCCTACCCAAAGATTTCCACGGCTATCCACATCTATACTTGTAAAGCCAGACCCCGTCAAACCATTCGTCGAAAGAGGACTCCTCAAAGAATCCTGATCCGGATTCCAATACGCAAGCGTCGAAGACGTAATCATCCACAAGTATTCCGTCTTGGGTTCATAAACTAAGTCCAAAGGAGTCGAAGTCGTCCCATAATACGTTTTTACGGCACCGGAATCCACAACAAGTTCACCACCTCGTTTATTTGGAGGCGCGAGAGTAATCACGTCCAGACCACCATCAGCATCGATCGATGGGCCGGAGCGCGTACCCACATACACAACCCAATTGCCCTTTTCATCCACTTTGGCAAGCATTGGACCTCCAATAGGAGAACTTCCAATGTTATTCGCACAAGAAATATCGCCATTCGCGCTAAAATAAACCAAACTATAATGACCTTTGTACGATGCAGATGTCGATAAGAAACCTGAATTACCGGGAGCAGGAGTCGAGGAAATGGCAATCGAATACGGCGTAAAGTCAAGATAAGTATCAAGGCAATGCCCACCATCAGACATAAACGCATGATCTAAGTGGTAGCCCCATTCCGAATACAAGAAATATCCGACACCCCAAATGTGGTAGAAAGCCGAACCGTTAGGTTGAACTGACAAGACCTTCATATTATGGATTCGCCCGTCACCTGAATTTCCAATGCCCGCAGGAACAGCATTCTTGGATTCAGTCCAATCGGAACCGAAATTGCACGAAAACTTTCCTTCCTCAGATGCAGCAAGGACACCACCACTCGGAAGAGCCTGAAGTTCATAGACGCTTGTAAGCGGGAACCGCCTATATTCCGTCAAATCAGAAACTTTCTTCCCATCATAATAAAACACGTCATTTGGTCCGGCCAAGACAGCCCTGCCCGAAGAAAGTAACGATACCCACCGCACTTTTGACCTGTAATAGTAACGTTCCGAAACCTTTTTATCCTGCACGCTCTTAACAACAGAGTCTCGTTCATACAAGATGGAATCCTTCAATAATTTTCCTCGAACAACTACACAAGCAGCATTTGAAGCAGAAAATACGGAAAACGTGTCGATAGATACATGCGTCTCGCCATCCTTGTCCCAAAGCCACGTTCCATCCGTCAAAAATGTCTGGAGTTTACCATTTTTCCAAGCAATGCTCTTAATAGTCTCTCCATCGCCAGAAGCTTTTTTGACAAGTTTCCAAGAATCCGGATTGCTCAGTTGCAAATCGGATTCCAACTTTTCCCAATCCATTTTGCGCACATAGACAGAACCACCAGCAACCACATAAAGCGAATCGTCACGAACGCTCAATGCGGTTATCGGATTCGCGGACAAATTTGAATTCATAATCCTTTCTATGGTCATGATAGACGTCGAAGTTTTTACACTGAAGAACGATAGGCGGTCATCAAACGCAATAACCATGACAGGTCCTCCAAACTGGACCAATCCGGGAACTACATGCGTATTGTTTCCTGCATAGGAGTGGCTTAGAATTTGCCAACGTCCACCAGCACCCGCCAGCGAAATAACTCCGTTATCGCTGACCGCAAAAGTACCATAGTCGTTAGAAAGAGCGATAGCACTCACCAACTGGTCACCAAGACCATTCGATGTCGTGTATATATCGTCCGAAGTATTTGTCCTATAGCGGACTCCGCCTCCAGTCGCCAAAAGCAAGCCATCGCCATAAGGCACCGCCGCCTTTATCGGAAACGGACTAGAATAATTGAGCCATTCATCAGCAGCGAAACTCGTTGCGACGATAGTAAGGATACAGATAAGATTAATAATTAATTTCACGTTCTAAAATTACGAAATTATAAAAGTTTTTCAACTAGTACATTCAATAATCTCACGCAAAGAGGCTGTTCGACCCGTCATTCTTTTTATACTTTCCTGTTGCCCCAGCATTTTCACATGCATTTTCTTAAAAGCCTCCATCCGACGACTGACAATATTGCTTTTTGAAAGCCCAATCAGGCGGCTTATCTCACGAACATTGAACCCACCAGCCACTGAAAGTTCCACTATCATTCGTTCCAATGGAGTCAATTCATTGAGCAGAATCTCGAACTCGTTCCCGATAGCCTCTTCGTTGATTTCATCTTCGCGCATCGAGTGCAATTTGAGATTGAGTTCATCATAAATTGCGCTCGTTTCTTGCACGGTCGAAATAGGTATTACACGAACCCCATCCATTCTTCTATACTCGCTATAGTGACAATGCAAGAGTACCGTTTCGAGCCACGGATAAAGGTAAGTCCCGTTATTCAGCACATTCGCATTTTGGCAAAACTTGAGAGCCACCTCCTGAAACAAGTCGTCCGCTTCGGCTTTCGTCGTACATTTGGACCGACACAATTTGTATATTCTTTTCGAGTATTTTTCCCAGACACTCCCCACCCAATTCGGGAGACTCTTACCAAAGGTACGATTATGTGACATAAAGATTCTGTTTCCAATATTTTTTTATTTTTCTCCATGAGACTTAATCTATGAAAATTTTAAATAAATTTCACTTTTTTGAAAATTTTGCAAACAACCGTTTGCAAAAAACGTCATTTTGCATTCTTTTGTTTGCATCAATAGCCTTTGCTCAAGAGTTTAACATGAACAATATGCCCCCTCCGGAGGCAAGTTTGCGCTATTCTTTGGGCACTTTAAGCAAAGAATCTAGCGTTACGGTAGAGATTACAATCCCGGACAACTGGCATGTGAACGCGAACATCGCCGCCGATGAATTCTTGAAGCCATCGTCCATCGAGATTTCTGCAAAAGGAATTAAGTTCGGGGAACCCAAGTGGCCGGAACCTATTAAAGAATACAGCGAAGCACTGGATCTTGAAAACCTCGTTTTCAAAGGCTATTTCCAAATCCAGCTGCCTGTGGATAGCGTCGAGGCAGATTACGACACGCTCACGACAAAGGCGACATTCCATTACCAAGCTTGCGACAACTCCATCTGCCTCGCGCCTTCGAGCGTCTCTTTCGGCGTTGGAGCCATAGGCTTTAACAAAAAAAGCGGTTCGCAGGCGGATTTAAAAAAAAACGATGACAACGCGCAAGGGAATGCAGAAGGTTCATTAGGGAAAGCGCCGGAAAACGCTTCAGGAACCGCGTCTGAATCCGTAGGAAGCGCCACTGACGAGGGGAGTTTCACAAGCACTTTGATTCTGCTTTTGTCTGCGCTGTTCGGCGGATTGATTTTGAACCTCATGCCTTGCGTGTTGCCGGTGCTTTCGCTCAAGCTTTTCAGTTTGATAAAACAGGCGGGCGAGAGCCGCAGCCGCCTTCTTGCGCTAGGTTCCGCAACGACAGTCGGCATTCTTGCGAGTTTCTGGCTGCTCGCCGCCATCGTCGCCGCCGTCAAAGCCGGCGGCGGGAACGCCGGTTGGGGAATGCAGTTCCAAAGCGCAGGATTTATCGCATTCATGGTCGTGATTTTGACAGCATTTGCCATGAGCTTTTTCGGAATCTTTGAAATTTGGCTCCCCGGCAACGCGACGACCAAGATGGACTCCGCCGGACGCAAGCAGGGACTCGCAGGGGCGTTTTTCACGGGTGCGCTGCTTGTGCTTTTGAGCACGCCGTGCTCGGCGCCGTTCCTCGGCACGGCCATGGGATTCGCATTCACCGCATCGACTCCGGTGCTATTCCTGTTCTTTACCGCCGCAGGAATCGGGCTTGCCCTCCCCTACATGCTCGTAAGCGCATTCCCGAGCATCTTGAAAGTTTTTCCGAAACCAGGCGCTTGGATGGTGACGCTCCAAAAAATCATGGGCGTTCTTTTGCTTGGCACAGTCGCATGGCTTTTGTGGGTCGTGCATGAACAGGCAGGAAACTTCGGTGTGGGGCTGTTCGCGTCAATCGCGGTTGCAAGCATCGCCTGTAGCGTACTGCTCGGGAAGTTCGCACCGCCGGGAGTTGCATTTGTCCGCGAAGTCGCTGCACTCATCATATCCGTCGTTTTCTTGACTGCATTCTGGTTCGCATTCGCTTCCCCGAAGTACGAATCCGAAGTCAACGCCATCTTCGAGGCAAAAGCAGCACAAAGCATCACCGAAGACGGCTGGTACCGCTACACGCCGGAACTTATCGAGAATTTCGCCAAGGTAGGGCGCACGGTGTTCATCGACGCTACTGCTGACTGGTGTCTCACCTGCAAGGCAAACGAAGCCGCCGTCCTCAACCGTGAAGATTTCAAACACGCGATGGACAGCCTCAACGTCGCCCTCGTCAAGGCCGACTGGACCCGCGAAACGCCCGAAGTCAACGCTCTCCTCAAGAGCATGGGCAAATCGGGAGTTCCCGCCTACGCCATCTACCCCGCAGGCAACAAGAGCAAACAAATCGTGCTGCCCGAGCTACTCACGACAGGCGCCATCGTAGAGAAAATCGTGGGCAATAAGTAACCGAAAATCGTCATTTCCCAATTTTCACCGTTTTTTACGTGAGTAAAGGGCAAAAAAAAGCCTTTTGTCACGTAAAATTTCGTACAAAAGAAGTAATTTTTCAAAAAAAGCGGTAAACATACACGATTTAGGATCGCTTTTACAAAGGTTATTCACGTAAATTTTGGCATTTTTCCATTTTTGCATTTTTTCGAGTGCCCAGCGCACGTCACAAACAAATTCACATTTCATTTGAAAATCGACATCATAAAAAATACCCCGCAGGCAACAGGAGCAAGCAAACCGTGCTGCCCGAACTCTTGACGACAAACGCCATCGTAGAGAAAATCGTGGGCAATAAACAGTAGATTCCCGCTTATCCCCGCACGAGAACAATCGTCGGGAATGACGAAAAAAGGTCATCCTGAAGCCATTGATACTCCGCGAAGCCTTTGTTGCCTTATGACAGCAATTCATTAAACACGAAAATGCCCCGCACAAAGCGGGGCATTTTCATAAGCACTAAGTTCAGCCAGCGAGTCTCATTACTCATGGCTCACGGCTCATAGCTCAAAGGCGCATAGCGCCGACCTTTAAACCCTCTTGCCTTCGCGCTTGTAGCGTTCGATGCATTCGGCGTAAAAATCGTAAGTCTGCTTGGCAATCGTCTTCCAGCTGAACACGTCAATAGCGCGCTTGCGGCTGACTTCGCCCATCTTCTTTGCCAATTCCGGATTTTCGAGAATCTTGTTCAGCTTATTCGCAAAGTCCGTCTGGAACGTTTTCGGGTCCGCCGGTTCAAAGTTCGTTGCAGACACAGCCTTGAGCGGCACGAGGAATCCCGTTTCGCCATCGACGATGATTTCCGGGATGCCTCCGACAGCGGAACCCACGACCGGCGTTCCACAGCTCATCGCTTCGAGGTTGATGATGCCGAACGGTTCGTAGAGCGACGGTGTTGCAAACACTGTCGCATGGCTGTAGAGCACGCGCAGTTCCGTATGCGGCACAGCGTCCTGAATCCAGATAACGCCATCGCGCGTCGCCTGGACCTTTTCAATCAAATGCTTGCATTCGTCGGCAAGTTCCTGCGTATCAGGCGCGCCGGCGCAAAGCACCACCTGAGCGTTCTTGTCGATTTGTGGAATCGCCTGGATCAATTGGCTAATGCCCTTCTGGCGCGTAATGCGACCGACGAACAGCACAAACGGGCGCTTGGGATCCACGCCCCACTTTTTCAAGATTTCTTCGTCGAACGTCGGCTTGTAAAAATCTGGATCGATGCCGTTGTAGATAACCTTCACGCGATCTTCCGGCACTCCGTACAACTTCATCACGTCGCGCTTCATGCCTTCGCTCACGGCAATCACGCCGTCAGCGGCATCGTATGCGGTATGTTCAATCCAGCAGCTCATGTTATAGCCGCCGTTACCAAGCTGTTCCGCTTTCCACGGACGGTGCGGTTCCAGCGAGTGCGTCGTGAGAATCAACGGGCATTCCAGCAAACGGCTTGCCACTACACCACCAAAATGGCTGTACCACGTATGGCAATGAATCACGTCGATATCCTTGAGCGAAGACATCCACTGGAGATTGATGTCCAGCGGCTTCAGGATTTTCTTGAAGCGTTCATCGACCGGGTTGCATTCGAGTTTTTGGCTAAAGCCAATCGCACGGATGTTGTCGGCATCGTCATTCTGCGGACCGAAGCAGCGGGCTTCGATGTGGCAGAGCTTGGAGAGTTCCTGACTGAGAAACTTTACGTGGATTCCTGCACCGCCATAGATTTCTGGCGGAAACTCGTTAGTAAGAATAGCAGCATTCATAATTCAGTAAACAGTGGTTAGGGGACAGAGGTTAGGAAGGATTGTCCGCGAACTGTTTCCACGATTAATTATAAAAAAAAATTGGCATCCCCCCAAGAAACACCCCTATATATCGCAGTAGGGGTAGGATAAGTTTCACCTCTCTATCGCCTTGGAACAAGTGTGCAATTTGGCAAAATTCAGTTTACATCGCTAAAAACATGAAAATGTGAGAATTGTCACAAACTTTAGGAGGAAAAGCCGACCCCGGCACTCTGTGTGGCTCGGAACTTTAGTTCCGTTTACAGTTCTTTTATGATGAAACAGCCACCGATGTAACTTGCACATCCATAGAAATTTTAATTTCGTTATTGATGTAGCTGGGTACTGAGGCCGGGGTGACAATGCAAGGATGATGACTTTCGCCTTTCGGCTAGTCTGACACACTTGATACACTTGCCGTTAACAGTGGTAAACATTAAAATGGGGCGAGTGGGTACGATTTGTAAAAATTAAAGGTATTTTTATGCAAAAATGAGGTTTTGTATGCGTAAACATTTACTTGCAGCGTTAGCATTCACGGTTCCGTCTTTTGCCATTCCGCTGGTAAACCAGCTCGGTTTTGCCCCTGAATCTGAAAAGACGGTTGTCATCCCGGGCAACGATGCCAACCCGCTTGAAGTTCGCGACATGAACGGCAAGGCCGTGCTTACACTCGAAGCCCCGATGGTCTATGATTGGGAATACAGCGGCGAAGAAGTCCAGACGTACGACATTTCGTCCATCAAGAAGCCGGGCACTTACCGCCTGTTCAGGGATGGCTACATCGGGAATCCGATTGTGGTAGGGGAAAATGTCTATGAAGACGTGACGAAAGCGGCTCTCAAATGGTTCTATTACCAACGTGCGGGCATGACTCTCGAATCGCGTTATGCAGGCAAGTGGGCGCGTGCAGCAGGTCACATGGACGATAGTGTTATTGTCTATGGTACAGATTTGCAGACAGCAACGACGGTCGCAAAG
>Ga0310696_10010058_pt1 | contig 10911 bp, 12 predicted proteins | sample AusTroGonzalo_MG_4_FD_203885 | JGI IMG/M metagenome (GOLD analysis project Ga0310696, IMG submission 203885) | Bovine rumen microbial communities from tropical cattle in Woodstock, Queensland, Australia - Gonzalo_02 (v2) (version 2) | ecosystem: Host-associated > Mammals > Digestive system >...
CGGAGCGTCTTCGAAAAGCTCTTTGCGGAAGAGACCGCTACTCGGCGAGCGTAGCCATCTTTTCCCGGACGGCGCTCATGCGGTCCGCCGCGTCCGGATAACCGGTCTCCAGCGCCTTGGCATAGTACAGGAGGGCCTTCTCGTACATTTCGAGGGTCATGGATTTGACCTTGGCCTTGTCCTTGCGGCGGGAGACCGTGGGTGATTCGTCCCCCAGCTGCTCGAAATCCACGCCGGCCTGGTAGAGCATCCGGGCCTGTTCCCGCACCGCCTTCGAGAGGTTCTCCTGCTGGGCGCTGATGGTCTCGTTCTGCTGGGCAATGGTGCCGTGCTGGGCCGAGATCGTCTCGTTCTGTTCGCTGATGGTCCGGTCGCGGGCCTGGATCTCGGCCTTGAGGTCCTCGATCTCCTTTTCCTTCTCGGCGATGACGGTCTTGAGGCTGGAGACGAGTTTCCGGTACTGGGCATTGTCTTCCGAGAGGCGCTCCAGCTGGTTCAGTTTTCCTTTGATGTCCTCGATGCTGTTCTCGATCATTTCCACCTGGTTCAGGCGGGCGGTCCCCTGCTCCACATCGGTGCGGAGGACGGCCGTCGAGCCGGAGATCAGGGAGAGTTCCTGGAGGATGTTGTCCACGGCGGTAGCCTGTTCGATATAGCTGTCGCGAGTGGCTTCTGCGCTGACTTTCAGGTCGTTGTAGGCATTGACCACGGCATCGTAGTCTTCCTTCGGGACGGTTTCGCCCGTCTGGAATTCACAGGCGGTCACCATGAGGAGGGCCGCCGCGGCGAGGATTAGCGGGAGAGTTCGCATAGGAAATTCGTCTTTTCGAACCGGATGGTCGTGAGTTTGAGGTCGGAACGGTAGGAAACGGTGCCCGTGCCCAGTTCCTCGGAGGAGACGGTGCCGTCCTCCGCGACCGTGAAGGAATAGACCGTAGGCCCATACACCGTCACCCGGGAAATCTGGTACTGGCGTTCCGCAATCTTCTTCACGGAGGCCGTCGCGTAGCGGGTTTCCCCGTCCGAGGTGAACTTCATCGAATAGCTTCCCTCCAGGTTCCCAATCTTCTGCACGTCGGGCAGGATGCTGACCTGCTGGACGGAACGACCCGCACAGCCGGCCAGGACGGCGGCTGCGGCAAGGGCGAGAAAGGCCAGGCGGATGGGTTTCATATCGCTGTCTTATTTAAGGATCGCATCGGCAAGGGCCTCCAGGGCGGGCAGGTCGCTGTCCTTCATCCGGCTGCGGAGGGTGACGGTCTCCCCCACAATCTCCACGTCCTTCATCGCGCCGAACAGCTCCTTCATCACCTTTCCGGCGGACGGGGCCCAGGTTCCGTTCTCCACCAGGGCGACCTTGCGCTTCTGCCAGGCCTTCATCTGCAGGGTGTGGATGAAGGCGTAGGCCGGGGAGAACAGGCCGCCGTCGTAGGAAGCGGCGCAGAGCACCATCTTCCCGTAGCGGAACGCATCTTCCACCGCCTCGGCCTGGTCGTCGCGCGTGAGGTCCGCGAGCGCCACCTTGGGGCATCCTTTCGCCAGGAGGATCTCTTTCAGCTTCTCCGCTGCAACCATCGTACCACCGTGAATGGACGCGCAGGCGACGAAGACGCCTTCCGTCTCCACGCCGTAAGTGCTCCAGGTCTGGTAAAGGTCGATATACTGTGCGAGATTCTCGCGCAGGATGGGCCCATGGAGCGGAGCGATGACCGCCGGAGCCAGCGGAAGGACCTTTTTCAGGAGTACCTGCACGGGAGCGCCGTATTTGCCGCAGATGTTGAAATAGTAGCGGCGGCCTTCGCAGGCCCAGTCATCGTCATCCTCCCCGAAATAACCGCACTTGGAGAGGGCGCCGAACTTGCCGAACGCATCGGCCGCGAACAGGACCTTGTCCTTCCGGTCGAAGGTCACCATCACCTCCGGCCAGTGCACCATCGCCGCGCCGATGAACTGCAGGGTATGGGCCCCGAGCTCCAGGGTGTCCCCTTCTTTCACGGCAATCGTATTGAACGACTCCCCATTAAAAAACTGGCCGAGGAACACGAGGGCCTTCGCCGTCGCAACGATCCGGATATCAGGATACTTCCGGACCAGTGCGAGAATGCTCCCGGAATGGTCCGGTTCCATGTGCTGGACCACCAGATAGTCCGGCTTCCGGCCCTGGAGGGCTTCCTCCAGGTTCGCCAGCCACTCCCCGGTCTTCCGGGCATCGACCGTGTCCATCACGGCCACTTTCCCGTCCAGGATGACGTAGGAGTTGTACGCCATTCCCTCCGGAACGACATATTGACTTTCAAACAGGTCGAGGTCCAGGTCGTCGACGCCGACGTACCGGATATCAGGGGTAAGGCTCTTGATCATGGTTTCATCGATTAATCATACAAATATACACCATTTTTCCGGATGAAAAAAGGGACTTCCCCCACTTTGACAATCCCGCCGGAATGGTTATCTTTGAAGGTCCGGTCTTGCCGCCCTGTAGCATGAGGACCTGCTGCCATCATTTCATCATCGTCCTGCTGTCCGTCGCGTTTTCCGTGACCCTGAACCCCGTAACTATGTCCAGCTATCCTGAAACCCAGAAAGTGAGAAAGGCCGCCGTCGCCGGGTCTTTTTACCCCGCTTCCGCGAAGGAACTCAAGTCCATGGTGATCCCCTGGCTGCACGCCGTCAGCGACGGCTCCCCCGCCCCGCAGGCTGTCATCGTCCCGCACGCCGGTTATGTGTTCAGCGGCGAGGTGGCCGCATCGGCCTTCAACCGGATTCCGCGCGGGCACGCCTACAAGCGGGTTTTCCTGCTGGGGCCCAGCCATCGGGTGGGAATCCCGGGAGCGAGCGTGGACACGCTGTATTCTTTCGCCGAAACGCCGCTGGGGAGGGTTCCTGTCGATGCTTCCCTGGGCCGGGAGCTGATCCGGGCCGGCGAAGGAGTGTTCACCTGCCGGCGGGAGGCCCATGACCGGGAGCACTGCCTGGAAGTCCAACTGCCGCTGATGCAGTTCCTCTGGGACAAGGTCCCCCCGATTGTGCCCATCGTCATCGGGACCGAGCGGCCGGCCGTCCTGGCCCGGCTCGCGGAGGTCCTGGAGCCGTACTTCACCCCGGAGAACCTCTTCGTCATCAGTTCGGACTTCTCCCATTATCCGTCCTACGAGGACGCGAAAGCCTCGGACCTGTATCTGGCGGATGCGATCGTCACGGGCGGGCTGGAGGAGTTCAGGAAGGCGCTCGGCCAGATCGACAGAATAGGTTTTGTCGGGGAGGATACCGCGGCCTGCGGCGCCTGCGCCATCGCGGTCCTGCTGTCCATGATGGACGCCCAAGGTCGCGACGCCTTCGATGCCGAACACGTAATGTACAGGAATTCAGGCGATTCGCAGTACGGAGACAAGGACCGGGTGGTGGGATACAATTCCATCGTGGTTACCCGGAAAGAGAAAGCAGCCCGGTCCGGGAATACTGAAGAGGCCCCCATTTTCAACTTTACGGAAGAAGAAAAGCGGGCCATGATCGCCACGGCCCGCAAGTCTATCTATTCCGCCCTCAGGCTGGATTATGACGGGGACGACACCCCTGTCGGCATCTTGAAGGAAAAAGGCTGCGGGGTCTTCGTCACGCTGCACCTGGACGGGCGCTTAAGGGGCTGCATCGGCCGGTTCACGTCCTCATCGACCCTCCATGCCACCATCCGGGAAATGGCCCGCAGCGCCGCTTTCGATGACCCGCGCTTCCCGTCTCTTTCCCGGAACGAAGCGTCCCGGGTGGAGATCGAGGTTTCCGTGCTCTCCCCGCTGAAAAGGATTTCGTCCATCGACGAGTTCAAGCTGGGCCGGGACGGCATCTACATGGTCAAAGGCGGCCGCAGCGGGACTTTCCTGCCTCAGGTCGCGGAGGAAACCGGCTGGACCACGGATGAGTTCCTGGGCCATTGCGCCCGCGACAAGGCAGGCATCGGCTGGTATGGCTGGCAGGAAGCCCAGCTGTACACCTACCAAACCGGAATCGTGAACGAATCGGAGCTCTGAGGTTCCGTCCCTACCACTGCTCCCAGTGGATGTTCTCCGGCTTCCACTTGTCTTTCGGAGCCGGATCCTCGGCCGGGACGCCGACGGGAATGATGCAGAGCGGCTTGACGTTGTCCGGGATCCCCAGTGCGGCGGAAATCGGAGCAATCCGTTCCTCGGCCGGATAGCCGGCCGTCCACACGGCGCCCAGCCCCAGCGCCTTGACGGCCAGGAGGATGTTCTCGGCAGCCGCGGCGCAGTCTTCATACCAGAACATGTTGAGCATTTCCTGTTCGGGCGCATCCGGCTGTCCGAACGGACGTCCCATCGAGGTGGTCTGGCCGCAGACCACGATCACGGCGCCGGCCTGGGTGAACATCTCACCGCGGAAACCGGAGGCGAACACCTGGGCGATCTTCTCCTTGTCCGTCACCACGACGAAACGCCAGGGCTGGCCGTTCATCGCGGTAGGGGCGGCCATACCGGCCTTCAGGATGGTTTCCAGCTGCTCCTTGGAAACGGGATCGCCGGTAAAGCTGCGGATGCTGGTCCGGGACATGATGACATCCAGGGCCGATGGCGGACATTCCTGCGTTTTCGGGCCACAGGCTGACAGAACGAGGGCCACCAAAGCGGTGGCGACAATGGTAAGTTGTTTCATCTTCTTGGAATTCATAAGGTTTGTGCGAATTTACGTTTTTTTGCCGAAAGAGTGGATGAAACTTCGTAAATTCGTGTCCGAAAACTGAAAAACGGGACTGTGCATTGAAGAGAATCGTCCTTTCCATAGCGCTTCTGTCATCCGCCGCGCTGGCATCCGCCCAGTACCGGCCGGAGAACCTGGACAGTGTGAAGGTCACGGCCACCCGCGTACCGATGGCCTTGCACAGCAGCGCCCGTATCGTGACGCTGCTGGACAGCATGTCGATCGCGTCGTCGCCGGCCGAAACGGTGAACGACCTGCTCAAATATGCCTTGGGCGTGGACGTCCGCCAGCGAGGCGCGATGGGCATGCAGACGGACATCAGCATCCGGGGCGGCACGTTCGACCAGGTGGCCGTGCTGCTGGACGGGTTCAACATCACCGACCCGCAGACCGGGCACAATTCCTTCGACCTGCCGGTGAATATCAGCGACATCGAACGAATCGAGGTGCTGGAAGGGCCCGCCGCCCGGGTGTATGGGACTTCGTCCCTGCTGGGCGCCGTCAACATCGTCACCCGCAAGCCCCAGGAAAACGCCGTCACCGCCAGCATGGAGGGCGGATCGTTCCGGTCTTTCGGCGCGACAGCCTCGGCCGCCTTCAGGTACAAAGGCGGATTCAACAGCGTATCGGCGGGGTATCAGCGAAGCGACGGCTTCAGTTGCAACGCCGCCGGCGGCCTGAACGGCGACTTCGGCGCTTTCAAGGCCTTCTGGCACGGCAGGCATGATTTCGGACGGCACGACCTCAGCTGGCAGGCCGGCGTCAGCAACAAGGACTTCGGGTCCAGCACCTTCTATAGCGCCAAATATGACGACCAGTTCGAGCATACGCTCAAGACCTTCGCCTCCGTCAAGTCGGAAGGGAAAGGCGCGCTTCACTTCACCCCCGCCCTGTACTGGAATCACGGAGAAGACCGCTTCGAACTGTTCCGCGGAGACCCGCAGAAATATCCATTTAATTACCACCGGACCGACGTCTCCGGCGCGACCCTGAATTTCCGGGTCGATTCCTTTCTGGGCGAGACCGCCTTCGGGACGGAAGTCCGGCACGAGCGGATCCGGAGCACGAACCTGGGGGAACCGCTGGGGCAGGCCCGCGGCGTCTATGTCTGCGGACTCGCCCGCACAGCGTTCAACCTGTTCCTAGAGCACCACGTCTCGTTTGGGAGGCTTTCCGCTTCGGGAGGTCTTACAGCCGTCTATCATACCGGGAACTCCGAAGGAGTCAAACTATTCCCGGGCATCGATGCCAACTTCAAGATTTCCAACGCCTTGCGGTTGTACGCCTCATATAACACATCCTACCGGATGCCTACCTTCACCGAGCTCTACTATTCGGTGGGAGGCCATCGGGCGGACCCGGACCTGAAGGCAGAGAAACTGCGTGCCCTGGAAGGCGGCGTGAAATACCTGGGGCTCGGCATCCGGGCCGTCGCCACCATCTATTACAACCGGGGTTACGACCTCATCGACTGGATCATGGACACGTCCGCCGGCCCCGATGCGCCCTGGACCTCCATGAACCATACGCGGCTGAATACGTTCGGGCAGGAGGTCACCCTCCGGCTGACTCCGCCTGAACTCGTGGGCCGGGCCGATTTCTTCTTCCGCACCTTCAGCCTCGGCTACACCCATCAATCGCAGGACAAGCCCTTGGAAGCGCACCTCCGGTCCCTGTATTCCCAGGAATACATCCGCTACAAGGTCGTCGCGCAGGCCGGTTTCAGGCTCCTGGACCACCTGTCCGTCGATCTCAGCTGGCGCTATGTGGACCGGAACACCAACTCGGCGCTCCTGACCCCCTATACACTTCTGGACGCGAAACTCGGCTATGATTGCCCGCACCTGAACCTCTACGTGCGGGCGAACAACCTGCTGAACCGGACCTGGTATGACTTCGGCGACATCCCCCAGCCGGGTCTCTGGCTCCTGGCCGGGGTATCCTGCCGGCTGTAATCAGACGTTTCGCTGCCACACGGCGGAATAGATGGCGTCGGCCAGCATCCGGGCACCGGCCTTCTGGGGATGGATGCCGTCGCGGCAGTATTGACTGTCGGTGAAAAGATCCTGCAGGTCAAGCAGTTCCAGGTCCATATTAACCGCGATTTCCCGAATGGCCGGGCGGACGCCCTGCTCCATCGTTTCGGGATAAAGCCCCAGCAAAGGAAGACCCCAGGGAAGGAAGATCCGGATGGGAGCGATGAGGACGATGCGGGGATGGGACGGCAGGTCCTGATAAGATTCCACGATCCGGCGATAATCGCGGCGGAAGATGGCCGGATCCCAATTGCGCTTCTTCGTGTCATTGGTCCCCAGCATCAGCAGGACGATATCCGGATTCCAGGCCAGGCTTTCCCGATACACCCGCTTGGTGACATACGGCGTATCGGCATCGAAACGGGCCGACGCATCATTGTATCCGAAGTTCCGGACTTCGTATTCCCCGCCCAGCTTCTCCTGCAAAAGGGCCGGATAGCTCTGCTTCCAGGGATTCAGCAGCGTGAACCCCCAGGTAATGCTGTCCCCTATGCATGCGACGCGGATCATGGGAACAAAGATAAGCAAATAATCGCTTCCATCTCCTTGGCGTTGGAGAACTTGTACTGGGCAGGGATGCCCTGCCATCCGCGTGACTTCCAATCAGCCAGGGCGAAGTCGCAGCTGGCATCCCGGGCACAGGCGAAATCGTGGTCGGTGTCACCGAAAAAGATCACCTCACTTGGAAGGATGGGTTCCCTGATTGCACTGGAGGCCATCTCGATACAGCGGAGCAGCGGTTCCGGATGCGGCTTGTGATGGACCGTGTCCTCGCTGCAGACAATGTGGTCCAGGTAAGGAACCATCTCGCGCAAATAGTCGTCATAGTCGAATTCCATCCGGTTGCGCGAAGTTACTATGCCCGTTGCAATGCCGGACGACTTGATGCGTCGCAAGGCGTCCAACACGCCTGGAAAAGGTTTGATGTGATGCGAGAGTGCGATGAAGTTCTCTTCCCATCGTTCTCCGAACCGCTTTGCATCATCATACCCATATAGGCCGGCCACCTTTCCGCTGGGTATGCCAAATGCCTTGTAGGCTTCGTCGTAGGGAACATCCTTGCCGAGAAGTTCACGGATCGTCACGACAAGTGACTCGACGCCGGTTCTCTCCGTATCGATCAGTGTTCCGTCTATGTCGAAGACCGCAAGCTTATACATGGATCATTCTTCTCCTCCAGCGACGTTTTTCTTGAGTCTCTTCCGGTTATACACTTTCTTGGAGGCGTGGCGGACCGCACGGAAGGCGGTCGGCTTCCCGTGAAGGGCGATGTCCTCCAGGCGGGCCGCCCTGCGGTTCGCCAGCATGAAATCCTTCTCCGTGATGCGGAGTTTCTTCTGTTTCTTCTTAGGACGCATCGGGCATAAAGCGGCTGCGATTGGATGGTCTGAAAAGAAGTACGTCAGCGGCTCCGTAACGCCTGACCGGAAGTCTTCAGGGCCGCTTTGTCAAGGACTCCCTCATTCAGGACCTCCTTTCCGTTGATGAACACTTTCCGGATGCCGAAGGACTTCTCCTGGTCGGGGATGGCCGATGCCATCTCGGACTCGTCGAAGACCGTCAGGTCGGCATGATAGCCGGGTTTGACATAGCCGCGCTGCGGGATGGAGAACCGGTCCGCCACCCCGCCCGTCATCTTCCGGATGGTGCGCGGCATCGTGTCCCCTTCCCCGCGGAGGGAGCAGCGGATGAACTTCGGGAAGCAGTCGTAGATGGCTGGGTTCTGGATGCCGTTCTCTTCTACCCAGGCGTCGGTCATGTACAGGACATCGTCCCGCTTGCTCTGCCAGGAGATAATCTCCGGAGTACTGTAAGGGCCCATGTTGACACGTCCCTTGAAGCCGGACATCTCGCAGAGATCCAGGTAGGCGCTCATGCAGGACTTGCCCCACTCCTTGGCAATCTGGTAGATGGTCTTGCCCTCGTACTGCTCCAGGCCGGGGCCCAGGTAGGCAATCTGGATGTCCTTCCAGCCGAAGCCAAGCATCTTCATGGACAGCTCGCCCAGGATGGCGAAACGCCATTCGTTCCAGGGCTTGCGCCTGTCCTGGGGAGACAGCTCCTGGAACCAGTTGGGAATGAAGACGGTAATGACCGATACGCCCAGCGTCTCGTTGTAGATGTCGAACTGGGCGTCGATGCCTTCCGCCTTCATCTCGTCCAGGATGCGGTGCAGTTCTTCCTTGCACTTGAAGGTGCTTCTGCCCACGAAGATGGCATGGGAGTACTGGAGTTTCATATGCGTCCCCCGGGCCATTTCCCGCAACTCGTCCAGCGCCCGGAGGATATGGGCCCGGCCGAAGATAGGATAGTCCAGGGAGACGGCCGATTCGGCCCGTGGATGGACCGTCAGCGGCCGGTCGTATTTCTCGGCGAGAAGGGCTACATCGCGAGTCTCAGCGACATCGGCAAAGCGTCCCGGGAGATACATCATGCCGAGGGACAGGCCGCACGCCCCTTCCTGCAGCCCCTGTTCCATGATGGCAAGCATCCGCTTCCGCTCGTCTTCGGTGAGTGCCCGGTTCTCATATCCGGCCACGCTCGTGCGGGCCGTACAATGGCCCACGAGAACCGCCATATTGCAGGGATTGTTCCTGTCAATGGCATCGAAAAACTCCTTCACGGAGGGATAGACACCGGTCGTGTCGCCGTGGTAACCGAAAAGCCCGGCGCCGACTTTGTCGGCGTTAGGGCTGTCGGGCTCGAAGCCGACGGCGGAGAGCCCGCAGTTCCCCGTAATGAATGATGTAATACCCTGGCGGATAAAGGGCTCCAGATATTTCAGCGGCTCCTTCTTGATGCCGAACCAGTCGTTGTGGGAGTGGGCGTCGAAGAACCCTGAGGAGATGCTGAGTCCCTCCAAATCGACGACCCTGTCAGCCTCGGCATCGATCGATGGAGCCACATCGACAATCATCTCGTCCTCCACAAGGACATCCCCTTTGAAGGCATCGGCCCCGGTGCCGTCATAGATCTTTCCGTTCTTGAGTAAAAGGCGCATGGCAACAGATTTAATTACAGTACCCGATGGACATGAGCTAAAAGGTGAACTTTATCTCAGGGGCGGTGAAAGAACTGATCGTTGCCTCCGCGTCCTTTAAGTAATAGACCGCCGTGTTGCCGTCGTTTTCGTTATACATCGACCGAAGGTTCGGATAAGCGTCCAGCATGGCCTTCTTGATTTCCACGCGCGGATCCTCGACGAGTGTCGCCGTAACACGGAGCCATTCCTTGCCGTTGTATGCACCGATTGCAATCTTCGGATTGGCCGCTATCTGCCTGGCCACGGGCTTGATGTGGCCGGTCTGGACGTAAAGCTTTCCTTCGATGATTTCGGCGGTACCGAAAGGGCGGACCTGAGGCTGGTCGCCATCAACGGTGGCGAGGAAATAGTAATCGGTGTCCTTGAGAAAATCCCGGACAGTTTTCATTACTTCATTATTCATAGCTTCGCTTTTATTCATTAGTTCATGCGAATATAGTGATTTTCGGCGGCTCTGTCAATCCCGGTTTTACAAGTCTTGGATACCTTCGACAGATTGAGCCTGTCCCCAATGCGATTTTCACGGAGACTTCGTCAAAGCGGTTTTTCCATCCTGTAACAGGTGAATGTCTCACCCACGACAGGCGTGCGCATATCCGCTTCATACCCAAGTCTCTCATAGAACTGGACCTTGTTGTCGCGGCTTTCGAGGACGGCCGTAATATATCCCATCTCCCGGGCCCAGTCCTCCGCCTCTTTCACCACGAGGGACCCCAGTCCCTTATGACGGTATTCCGGGAGAACAACGATCCTCCCAAGCATGACCCGCTCCCGGTCGAGGCCATACAGACGGCAGGTCGCGACCGGCAGGAAGTCATCGACCACCACGATGTACCGGGTCTCGGGGGTATCATGCTCGTCGAATTCCACGTCGAGCGGGATCCGGTGCTTCCGGGCCATGGCCTGGATGCGGACATAATAGGCAGCCGCCTGCTGCGGCGTCTCGGTCGCCCTGATGATTTGCATGGTAGATTCGTGTTTGGTTTGTCAAGCCTATTTTACACCGATAAATCAGAAGTTAAGGTTCAACCCGTCCAGTCCTTATGAAATGCCCTTCTTGCACTGCCGCGAATGTTGCTGCACCGGCCACAAATGCAATGGGGACAACGGACCAGAACACTG
>Ga0310696_10010059_pt1 | contig 10910 bp, 7 predicted proteins | sample AusTroGonzalo_MG_4_FD_203885 | JGI IMG/M metagenome (GOLD analysis project Ga0310696, IMG submission 203885) | Bovine rumen microbial communities from tropical cattle in Woodstock, Queensland, Australia - Gonzalo_02 (v2) (version 2) | ecosystem: Host-associated > Mammals > Digestive system >...
TACAGGAAGTTTCCCTGTATCAGGTCTTCGAATGTGTAAACGCTGCTGGTCAAGTCTTTCATTGCCGTTTCTCCCTGAATCTGTCCGACACTATACTCCGTTTTCCCGGATTTTCAAGTGTTCGGGACGGACTCCTCCGGGGTTTTGACGCAATTCAGACGAATCTCTCCATTCAGTCCAGACGGACGATTACGACGCGGTCGCAGTAGACTTTGTTCTCTTTTCCGGCATCCTCTTCGTAGTACAGCGGCCCCTCGAACTTCAGCGAGGCAAAGACCCGCGCATTGCCGAACGATCCTTCGATATAGGCGTTGTCCAGGGGCGTCTTGAAATCCCACCAGGTGCCGGTTCCCATGCGGAAGGAGCATTGGGGCGTCAGGATGATTTTTCCGAAGTCGTAGAATTTGTACTGCCCGCGCGGTCCAAGGTCCTCCTTTTTCACGTGCGCGATGCCGATCTGATAACTGTACTTATCGTAGAAATTTTCGAAGTCGGCGCGGAAGGGAAGTTCCGGCTTGTCCGTATACACGGCGGTCAGTCCGAAGGCCGCATCCGGATCCTCGGTGAAGGTCTTTCCGTTGACTCGCGGAATGGTCACGAAGAGCGAGTCCTTCGGATATTTCCCGAAAATATCCTCCGGCAGCGGCTTGGCGTTTTCGGAATTCAGAATGGAGAAAAGCAGCAGGGCATCCTCCACCGACCTCTGATTGTTTTTCTTGCGTCCCGCGAAGGAGGCCGCGTAGAACTTTTCCGTCGCCTCTTTGTATACGCTGCTGATCCGGTTTTTCAGTTCGTCCAGCTTCACTTTGAAATCCGGACAGGCTTTCCGTATCTCGGCGTATTTCTGAAGAATGGCATAGTCCAGGCAGATCCGCACCCGCCGCACATTGAACCGGATCTCCGGCAGTTGCTCCGTCAGCTTCTCCATCTCGTCGAAATATCCGTTCCACTGGATCAGATTTTCGGGGGTGAGGTATTTGTACTTCGAGGTCGGGGCGTTCCACTCCCGGAAGATCGTTTCCTGCCTGCGGAGAGACTCCAGTTCGGAGAGATAGGTCCGCATTCGTCCGGCGGCGGGCCCGTATTCGAAATCGGTGAACTCGCGGACCAGTTCGTCCACGGATTTGTCGCAGTCCTGGAAGAGCTGAAGTCCCACATAGCTGAGCAGTTCGGAAAAGCCGACCATCTCCGGTACACCGACATCATGCTCCGTAACGAATCCGGTAATTCCGATCTCCTTTGCCAGCCGGATATCGGCGGCAAAGCGTTCGATATTTCCCTCGGGCAGGGGGATGGTCTGCCCGTACGAACTGGGATAGTACCAGATCAGCACATTCCGGCACAGTTTTTTCCATTGCTTCAGGTCTTCGAAGGATTCCCGGTTGTCCGGATGGTTCCAATCCTGCGCGAAATTGTCGTTGATCGGTGCAAAAACGGGGACGAAATTATCCGGCATCTTTTCAATGCCCGCGGGTGGTTTCTGGGACTGCGCCTTGCGGTAGGCCAGAGCGGTGATCCATTTGCCGGGATATTTTTCCGCCGCGACCGGACAGAATTCCAACAGGAAGTCGATCAGGGGCCCGGCCTCCGTCTGATACCTCTTTTCCAGGGCCTGACATTCCTCGCAATAACAGAATTTTCCCGGGACGTCGTTGGCGGATATGTCGAAGGAATGGCGCTGCGGATTCATTTCCATGTTGTACAGGATCCGCTCCGTCAGCAGTTTCCGCAGCTCTTTGTTGCTGAAGCATACCTGCATGTTGCTGACCCGCTGTCCTGCCGCATTCATGGAAAAATACTCCGGATGGTCTCTCCACAGATTCATCAGATCGGTTTTCAGCTTCTTCATCCAACCGAAAGCCGCCGCGTTTTCGTTCGCGGGAACGTAGAGACGAAGGGTATGGGCCATCGGGTAGCAATGGAAATAATCATCGGGCGTCGAAACAATCCCGTACTGGGCAAAAACCGGCTCCACCCAGTTGTTCTGCCCGTTCCGGTACAGAAAATAGATGGAGTGCGGATGGTTGAACAGCCAGTACATGGTTGTCCGCCGGACCGGGAAGGAAAACTTGATCCGCCGGTTCAGTTCGGGAATCTCGAATTTCTCCTTCAGGTCCGGGATCCGGATCCCGCCCCGGGCGTCGAAAAAGCGGAAGCCCAGCACATTCTGCAGAAAATCGAAGACGGCATACCGGGCACCGTTGGCTCCGCCTCCGAAAAGATACAGATCCTTCCCCCGGGTTACGACACAGTGCTCCTGATCTGCCAGACCGGAAACGTCAAAGTCCGCTGGTGCGATCCCCAGAAATATGTGCCGGCCCTCCGGCTGCGCCTGATCCGCCGGGACCGCGGCAAACTCCCTGCCCGTGGCGGCCTTCAGATGCATTTGAAGTTCGTTCAGCACAAACCGGTTCCCCTCCGTCATCTCCTTCGGATGAACGATCGTATGATTCGCCGCCGGCTCTTCTGCCGCATCCGCGGCGGAAAATCCCGGAAGCATCGTCAGGATAGTGATAAACAGAATACGTTTCATGTTCATGGAAGGGCGCCTGAAATCAAACGGATCATTGAAACTGCTGTATGATCGAACTGCCGTCTTTGCAGTTCAATCAGCGTAAAATCTTTTTTTTTCATGCTTTTTTTCCTTGTTATGTGCTTTCCCTTGTGTCATTGAAAGGTTTCCGACTTGAAGACAGCGGGCTTTTTCCCTGTGAGGATGCCGCGGAGGATCGTTCCGGCGCGTTTTCCCGCCTGGAAGGCCGATTTCCGCATGTCCGGAGGATTCAGGAAGGTGATGTCCAGATTGGGGAAATCCGGAACGATGTCCTCGCTGTTGACCTCTTTTTCCACGAAGACGCGGATCTTTCCGCCCTGCGGATGGCGGGCAAGCAGCTGCATCAGGGCGGAGTAGCGCTTGCGGTCGCCGTCGCACACGATGCAGTCGAAGGCAGACAATTTCTTCCGGGGATCCAGCTTTCCGGGCAGGTCATCGAGGGAGACGGCGCTTTCCTGGGTGAAAATGCCGCCGTTCTTGCGGAGGTATTGTGCAAACGCATCTTTCGTCTCCCCCGGTTCGCAGCAGTAGAGCGGCTTCCGGAAGTTTGCCCGGAGGATTTGCTGCGCCCGGATGACGCCCGCATTCTCCCTGTCGTAGATCAGCGTGTTCCGTTCCGGATGGGTCCGGTTCGGGATATGCGGGTTTTCGATGGCGACGACGGGAAACGATTTTTCGGTCAGATGCCGGATGGCGGGAAGGTTCTCCTCCTCGGGGCAGAGCCAGAGGAGGGCCTTGAGGGCATTGCGTTCGGTAAGTTCGGCAATGGTTTGAGGTTCGCTGGAAGAGATGCTCAGGAACTGGAAAGAACAGTAAAGAGGGTTGAGTCCCTGAAGGATTCCGGAGTACATGTCCGAGGCGAGGTACGACATGGCGGCAAAGTACCCGTTTGCCACCAGGACCCCGATATTGATTTCTCCGGTCCGGGAGTACTTGGGATTGCTGAAGTATCCGCGCCGTTTCGGAAGAAGGATCACGATGCTCCGCTCGATCAGGTACTTCATGGCGCGGCGGACCGTACCTCTGGCGACGCCGAACTTTTCGCAGAGGACCAGTTCTCCGGGCAGGAGCTGAGGCGTTTCTCCGGCCTGGGAGACCAGGCTCGTAACGTACCGGATGATCGGCCAGATAACCAGATTTTCTTTTATCATGGTGCCATTCTTTTATGGATTAATGTACTATAAATTATACATTTTTTGGTGCGTTGTCAAGAGCAGAGACCGGAAAAAAGCAAAAAAAAACGCCGTCCCGGAGTCCGGAACGGCGGTTCGTGTGACTTTTGCGTGCGTTCAGGAAAAGTATCCGCCGGCCAAAAGGAAGATTTTTACTTTCGCGTCTACCGCTTCCCCGTTCCGCTCCGCTTTTTCCAGAAAGGCGGCCAGCTCGGACGGAGCCACGGGAACCGTATCGATAAGCTCGGTCCCGTCGAATTCGGGGATCGGGTTCTCCTGTCCTTTCTCCTCGATCTCCATACAGGCGATGAAGAGCGATTCCGAGGAGAGGCCCGGAGAACTGAACGCCGGACCCGTGCAGGAGACCACCCGCCCCCGGTATCCGGTCTCTTCCTTCAGCTCGCGGACCGCGGCGGTCTCCGGAGATTCTCCCGGTTCCAGCAGCCCGGCGGGGAATTCCCAGACCAGGCCGCCCGCGGGTGGGCGGAACTGGCGGATCAGGAGGATGCGTCCGGAGGGGATCAGCTTTGCCAGGATGAGCACGGCGCCGCCGGAACGGACGCGGGCCACGGATTCCCAGAGATGGACGTTGCCGTCCTTCGCGCGGTAGTAGAGATTCTGGAGTTCGAGGAATTTGCCGGAAGCGACGGTTTCCGGCGGGCGGACGAGCTGAATTTTGTCCATAAAACGGTCTCCTGAAGAAAAAAATGCAAAACGGGCTTGACAGAACGTGTCTTCCGGTGTATAATATAGCATCGTTTCTGAAGTTTGCTCCCCCCGTTCCGGAATTTTATTTCCTTCGCGCCGGTCTACGGACTGTGCCGCGCCGGATTTCCGGAAAACCGTGCGGCGGGCATTCCCCGATGTCTTTCAGGTGCAGGTGCGCCCGGATCTTCTTCTCCGATGGCGGCCTGGCGGTCCTGTTTCCCATCGTCCGGAGGATTCTCCGCTTCGGGAACGCGAGTGCCGCATTCCGCGGCATTGTCATTCGTCCGCTTACCATGACGGGACAGACAGATTCGGCGGTATGAAGCCGTGTCGTTTTCTGTCCGTGCCGTCTTTACTGGCAGGAGGTTTTGATCTTGAACGTATTTGGCCTGACCGGCGGCCCCGGATGCGGCAAATCCACCGTTTCAAAGTACTTTTCCGAGACGGGGAAATGGAGAATCGTCGATGCGGATGCCGTCTGTCACGAGTTATACGTGAATGTCCCCGCCGATCTGGCCCGGGAACTCCGCGAAAACTTCGGAGACGCCGTCGTGACGTCCGGAGGTTCTGTGGACCGCAAGGCCCTGGGCGCGTGTGTGTTTGCTTCTCCGGAACGGCTCCGCAGACTGAATCAGCTGGTCCATCCCTTCATCTTTCGGGAAGTGCAGTCGCGTCTCGACCGCATCGCCTCCGCCGCCGGAGACGGTGTATCCGGTGTCCTTCTGGATGCGCCCCTCCTTTTCGAAACGGGCATGGAATCCCTGACTCCCGCGGGGGTCATCGCGGTCTGGGCCGATCCCGCAGTCCAGCGGGAGCGTCTGCTGGCCAGGGGCTGGAGCGAGTCCGATCTTTCCGCCCGGATAGCGGGACAGCTCTCCGCGTCCGAGAAGCTGGATCGTGCCGATTACGGTCTGATCAGCCGGGGCGATTTCTCTTTTCTTTACGGTCAATGCAAAACATTAATGCAATTTCTAACATATAAAGACTGAGGTGTTTATCATGGAAACGGAAAATCCTTCCGAAAACCCTGTACCGACAAACGACATCACTCCGGCAGCGCCCGCACCTGTTCCTGCGGATCCGGCGGCAGCGGCGCCCGCACCCGCTCCGAAACGGCGCGGAAGACCCCCCAAACATCCGGTCACGCCCGCTGCCGAGACGGAATCCGCTTCCGCGACTCCGGATCTGATCCCGCCTGCACCGGCCCCCGCACCGGCCCCCGCACCGGCTCCTGTCTCCGCTGCTCCTGCTCCTGCACCGGCACCCGCGTCCAATCCTGTCGTTCAGGCGCCCGGTCTGAAGACGGTCCGGACTGCCACGCTTTCCGCCCCGTCCGCGGGTGGCGGCGCACAGGAGGACCAGAGCATGCCCCGTCAGGGGAATCTTTTTGAGGATGAACAGCCTGCACCAGCAGCTTCCTATTCGGCTCACACGGACAGCGAAACCGGACATCTGACGTCCGTTTCCTATCCTCCCTCGGAGCCGGAGACGGAATCCCCGGATCCCGCGCTTACACAGTCTCCCTCCACCCCCGCCATGGATCCCGAACTGGCGGCGGAGTATGCCGCTGCGCGCCAGGAGTATCGCGATGATTACCTTCTGCAGGATCCTCCCCCGTCGCGGGATAACGGCATGAACATGCGGCAGTATCGCCAGAACGGCGGCGGCAACCGCGGCGGAAACGACCGCCAGGCGTTCCGTGCCTTCAATAACAACAACCGTCAGAACAATAACAACCGGAACAACAACCGGAACAACAACCGGAACAATAACCGGAACGGCGATCCGCGCCGGAGATATCAGCAGGGCGGTCAGGGCATGATGCCCGTCAACAACATGAATCCCGCCATCTATCAGGGGCAGGGGCCCTCGTATCATGCTTCTTCCTATGATGATGTCCCGGATCTTGCTGAGATCCGCCGGCAGGCCCGGCATCTGAACAACGTTCTGCAGCAGTCGCAGCAGAACGCCGTTCCCCCGGAAGAACTTCCGCCCGATGGCGCCCAGCCCAGCGTAAATATCTCGGAAATGCAGAAGATGTCCATGGCCGACCTGTCCGAGATGGCTCGCAATATGGGGATCGAGGGCGTCGGGGCTCTGGAGAAATCCAGACTCCTCTTCGAGATCCTGCGCGTCAATGCGGAGAAGAACGGTGTCATGTACGGAAGCGGATATCTGGAAGTCCTTCCCGACGGATACGGCTTCCTCCGTTCTCCCGTGTACAGCTACATGCCTTCGCCGGAAGATATCTATCTGAGCCCGACGCAGATACGACGCTTCTCCCTGAAGACGGGCGACTTCCTGGAAGGACAGATCCGGCCCTCCCGCGAAAAGGAGCGCTTCTTTGCCATGCTCCGGGTGGACACCATCAACGGCGAGCCCCCGGAACGCAAACGGGCCATCATTCCGTTCACCAACCTGACGCCGTTCTTCCCGACTCGGCGTATCCTCTTGGAAACGACGCCGGATGAGATCGCGACCCGTGTGGTGGATCTGGTTACGCCCATCGGTTTCGGACAGCGCGGACTGATCGTCGCTCCGCCCAGAACCGGAAAGACCGTTCTCATGCAGAAAATGGCGAACTCCATCATCCGGAACAATCCGGACGTTACGCTGATCATTCTGCTTATCGACGAACGGCCCGAAGAGGTTACCGATATGAAGAACTGCGTCAGCGCCAATGCGGAAGTCGTCAGTTCCACCTTCGACGAGCCGCCCGAACGCCATGTGCAGATCGCTGAAATGGTTATCGAAAAAGCCAAGCGAATGGTCGAATACAAGAAGAACGTCGTGATCCTTCTCGACTCCATCACCCGGCTTGCGCGCGCCTACAACACCCTTCAGCCGCACAGCGGAAAGATCCTTTCCGGCGGTGTGGACTCCAATGCCCTTCACAAGCCGAAACGCTTCTTCGGCGCCGCCAGAAATATCGAAGGTCATGGCTCCTTAACCATTATCGCTACCGCACTTATCGATACCGGCAGCAAGATGGATGAAGTCATTTTCGAGGAGTTCAAGGGTACCGGCAACATGGAACTGCATCTGGACCGCCGTCTTGTGGACAAGCGGGTGTACCCCGCCATCAACATCGAGGCCAGCGGAACGCGAAAGGAAGAGCTTCTTCTTCATCCGCAGGAACTTCAGCGCATCTGGACTCTGCGGAAGGCCATGAACGGCGTGCCTCCGGTGGATGCCATGGAGCTGCTGATCGCCAAGCTGAAGAAGATCAAGACCAATGCCGAATTCCTTATGACCCTTCAGATGTAACGCTTTTCCTCCTGACGCGTCAGAAGATAGGAAGAAGTTTTTTCCCGTCTTCCCGTGCGCTGGATCGGGTCGAAGAGAATCAATCGGGCTCCGGAGCTTCCGGCTTCGGGGTCCTTTTCTTTTCGGATCGTCTTCCGATTCTCCGGTTTGATGAAATGCAACCTAATTCGATCATATTGAAAGAGATGCTTTGAGGATTCCTTTGTCTTCTTCTGCTTGTCGCTTAAATCGAGCCGGTTATAAAAAATCAAAAAAAATTCTGTTTTCTCGTTTGTAAATGGGAAAAACCGTGGTATATTATTGCAAGAGGAAAAGAACAACGATAAAGGCGACGCGCGGCGCTGCGGAATCGGAATTTCGTACAAGTCGATGTGAACAAGTCTTTTATCAAGAGTAGAAAGGAGTCAATCAGATTATGGCATCTCTTGCTGAAATGAATCTGAAAAGGCTGTCGGAAACCACCCTTGCAAAAGATTTTGTGACTTCTCATCACGGCGAATGGAATCACAGAGACTGGCTGGAGTTCTGCGCCTCTCTTGAGCAGAAAGGCTACACGCCCATCGATCTCGACCGCGTCGGTCTCCTGCTGGAAAGCGAAAAGGCCGAGTATTTCAAGTATCCGCATTGATTTGCGGATTTTCCCGGCTGATCGTTTATGGACGGTTCTGATCGCTCGAAGACGGGCGGGCTTTTCCTCGTTGCCACGCCCATCGGAAATCTGGAAGACATTACCCTCCGCGCCCTTCGTGTCCTCCGCGAAGCGGATGTGATTTACGCCGAAGATACGCGCAGAACACGGATCCTTCTGGATAAATTCGAAATATCCAAACACTTGGAGTCGTACCACATCTTCAACGAGCACGGACGGACTCCCGAACTCCTGGCCCGTGTCCTCCGCGGTGAAAATGTCGTCCTCGTCAGCGATGCCGGCATGCCCTGTATCGCCGATCCCGGCTTCCTTCTGGTCCGATCCGCGGTACAGGAAGGTATTTCTCCCGTGATCGTCCCCGGAGTATCGGCTCTGACGTTTTCTGTGGCGGCCTCCGCGCTGCCTTCCGACTCCTTTACCTTTTACGGATTCCTCCCCGTCAAGAGCGGACGGCGGAACGCCGCGCTGCAGAGGATCGCGGAAGAAGGCCGCACTTCGGTGATTTTCGAATCGCCTTTCCGCATAGAAAAACTGCTGGGAGAGATCCTCCGCACAATGGGGCCGGAGACGGATGTCACTGTCGTCAGAGAGGCCACGAAGATCCATGAAGAGATCCTCCGCGGAACCGTTGCGGACGTTTTGGAACGGACTGCCGGACGTTCCTGGAAAGGGGAGATCGTTCTTGTCGTTCACCCCTCCGGAAAGTCCGGGGCAGGGAACTCCGGTCGGGAGGGATCCCTCCCGGATCCGGGAGAGATGGAATAAGACGGCGGTGTTTCCGGATTTTTCCGTCCTTCCCGGCTGTAACCTCCTTTGAAGTTTTTTGCGAAAAAACGCGATCCGGCCGGGAAATCCGATTTGACTTTTCGGCAATCAGGCTGTATATTACGGAATATGATTTTCAGCACCCGTAGCTCAGCTGGATAGAGCGATTGCCTCCGGAGCAATAGGTCGTGAGTTCGAATCTCGCCGGGTGCACCATTCTTATTTATTCAAATTCAGCATATTGCATAAATCAAACAAGTTTTTCAGTATTCATCAGGCACAAAATACGCGCTGTTCATGTTCACCGTAGGACACTCTCGCCATTGAAACATTTTTGAAACATTTTCTCCAGAGGACAAAAAAAGGGGCGGCGATCACCACAAACGCCGTCCCGCGAAGTCAGAGCCACACAACGAACTGCTTCCGGCAGTCAGCGTGGAATTCCTGCAGGCCACCATGGCCGGAAAGGAAATGAAAAAGTTCCTGCTGGATGCGAAAGACGGCAAGTTCATCCACCGCATCGAGCCGTAATCTCGTCCCGATGCGCGTGTACGGAGTACGGTCGGTATCCCGATCTTACCGGCGGCCCCACTTCCGCAGCAGAAGGTCTTCCGTCGCTTTCGTGTAGGCCCCGTTCTCGTCCAACGTCCCCGGAAGGGCGGGATCCAGGGCCCCCAGATCCGTGATCAGGGTCAGCGGCAGATCGGGACAGCCCGGCAGGATCACGGTCTTTCCGGGAAATTTTCCGGAGGCGACCGCTTCCAATCCTTCCTTCAGCGCCTTCATGCCGCCGATGGCCGCCATGGCGTTCTGAGGCCGGAATCCGGATGCAATGGACATCTGTAGGGTGTCGTTCATATCATCGAAAGAGCTTCCGCTGGACCCGATAAGGCGGACTCCGCGGTTCACGAAATCCCCAATGTTCAGATTGGCGGGTGTTCCCGCCGGGATGCCGGCAAAGAAATTCACCAGCGCCCCGTCATTCAGATACTGCATCACCTGTTCGGCCAGACCGACGCTGGGGACCAGAATCACCGCATCGTCGAAGCCCGAGGGGGCGAACTCCCTCAGGAGAGCATCGAATTCCGCGGCGGAATACTTTTTCGGGTTGACGAACCGGATGACTTTGCCCAGCTTTGCGGCACGGGCGGACAACTTCTTTTCCAGATGCGCAAGCCGGACTTCATCGAAATCGCTTACCAGGATCTTTGCCGGGCCGTTTCCTTCCAAGGCCAGTTCGACGTGCATCTGCCCCATGGCTCCGGCCCCGCCTGGAAACCAGGCACAGCCTCTCGACTTCAGCGTATTGCGGCATTCCGTCCGGTACAGATCCGAGAAGTCGCCGTCCGGCGCCCCCTGATAGTACCGGTGGCAATAATGAAGCGCGCCCACATCGATCCGGCAGGGTGAGGACGGCGTTTCCCCGAGGAATCCGGCCGTCCCGCGCCACGCGGTATGCCCGATGACCTGTTCCGCCAGAGCGGGATCCGTTATATCGCAGCAGATGATGTCATCGTACTCGGCATTTTCCGGGATCGCGTCGATCCGGTTCACCGGCATGGAAAGCTCTTCGGAAAGAGCTGCCGCGGCTTCCTGCGTGAAGTTCAGAAGATCCACGGATGCAGGCTTGTTCCGGACAAAAAGAGTTCCGGCTTTGTACTGTTTCACAGATCCCTTTTCCGCTGCGGCCAGAACTTTTCCTCCGGTCAGAGGCGTGCGGCGGTAGTTCAGACGGTAGGCTCCCCGGACGCAGCTCCACGGCTCGATCAGTGCCATCCCCGCGGCGGAGAGGGTG
>Ga0310696_10010061_pt1 | contig 10908 bp, 25 predicted proteins | sample AusTroGonzalo_MG_4_FD_203885 | JGI IMG/M metagenome (GOLD analysis project Ga0310696, IMG submission 203885) | Bovine rumen microbial communities from tropical cattle in Woodstock, Queensland, Australia - Gonzalo_02 (v2) (version 2) | ecosystem: Host-associated > Mammals > Digestive system >...
TATAACTTTGCTTCTATAAACTTTATATACGAATCCTTTTTATCCATTAAAAACACTCATTTCTTTTTCTAGTTCTTTTAATTCATCTTCTGTTAATGTTTCTTCTTCAACTTCCTTATCCATCCAATCAGGTATAGCTTTTTCTTTTTTCTTTTTAATTCCATTAGATAATATCGTTTTTATATAATTAATAGATTTACCATTGTTATTAGATGCAATATTAATAGCTTCTTTAACTTTATCTTCACCATATTTATCTATTAATTTATCTATTTTTTCAAAATCCATTGGATTTAGAATCCCAATTTGATTTTCATAGCTTTCGTATATCTCTCTATAACCTATACTATCCTTACCTAACCTAACCTGTGTATCCATTTGGTATCCATTTGGTATACCAAGTGAATATGAGCCATTATCTTTAATAGATAATAACGCTTTTTCTTCTTGATAATTCGTAGGTTTATACCTATCATTTCTTATATAGTTATGTATTTTCCAATGTTTTATAACGATTACACCTGATTCAAATACAATGATAAAGTTTTTAGCAATTAATAATTTTAAATCATCATCAGTTGCTCCTATCATCCTTTGTATTTTTTTTGGATTATTTATAAATCCATCATCATCAGCTCTCATACTTAAATGAAAGTATAATGTTTGTGTACTCATTGGCATATCTAAAAATGCATCACTATCTATAATGGATTTAGCAAACATCCTTCTTTCAGCCATATTTTATTCACCTAAATATCTATATTTTGCATAAGAGCTATTAGTTCCATATTTAGATTTAAAAGGTATCATTTCAGTAGTTATTTTCATTCCTCTACCTCTTAATTCATAAATAACACTTGATAATCTGTATAAGTTATATTTCTTTGCTGCCTCCATTTGTGTTATAGTTCCTTTTCTTAATAGATGCATTATTACATCATTTGTCTTACTTTTTTCCATATAATCCTCCTATAAACCAATTTCCCTAGAGATTTGGTTTTCTAATATTTTTATTTGTAATTTTGTAGCATTTATTGATTCTTGATTTGCTTTATATATAGCCTCTTTGATAATTTCTATTTTTTTAGCTTCAGCAATATCAATATCACCTCTTGCTACATCCCCAGCTAATGTTGTTGCAAATCCATCAGCTTTTAGTTCTAACATTTTTCTTGCTAGTAAAACTCTATAATTCTTATATGCTTCAGCATATTCTGTGGCTGTTCTTCTTAATTCTTTTACAGCAACATCTAAATCGTTTATTTTTTCTTGTAATGTTGTATATAAATCCATATTTACCTCCTAAAATGGTAAATCCTTATCATCTAATACAATTTCTTCTTGTTTAATACTTTCTACTGATTTATCACTATTTTTGATAGCATCAGCTACTAATTCATATTCATTTATAAATACATATGGCATTGTTTTATTATCTTTAAGATAAAAACTAATCCACGCATCTTTTATGTATATATTTGTTTGATTATCTATTGATACGCCTTTTCTAAATTGGCATTGCATATAACCATTTGTATATGTTCCATCTTGATTTTTTTTGCTTAATCCTAACGAATAATAATCTTTATTTTCATATGTATTTTTAAATACCATTATTGGATATTCATTACTTATCTTCATTTTCATTTACCTCAATATATGTTTTTACCAATTCAATTAATTCATCATATAGCTCGTGTAGTCTAGTTTGATAAAATCCCATATCTTCGTAATCGTTGAAATCTCTACAAGTTTGAATATCATGTTTTGTAATATCAATATCTTTTAAACATACTTTTATTTCTTCCATTATTTACCCACCTTATCTAATGTATTTTTATGTTTAATCAAAGTTGTTTCTATTTCATCAAGTTGATCTAATGTTGCATTGTTTAATGATTCTATTTCATATTTAGTTTTGATTTTTTCTAAATCAACACCAGTTTCATCTATTAATGTCATAATGTTTTGAATAATACCCATAGATTTTTCTATATCTTCATCACTTTGTACTATTCCTAATAAATCAATCATTTGTTTACAATTTGAGTTATTTTCATATAACCAATGTAAATAATTCTTTGGTAATTCATTTAACTTTTTACCAGCGTGTTTACCAAAATCTAATACATAGTTTTCAGCATCTTCTTTGGTATAGTTTTGATTATTAATAGCATTAATAACCTCATCAGCACTTGCCACAGATTTATCAATACCAATTCCACACATACCCAATGCTCTACCAACAGCTGATGTTTCACAATTCTCTATATATGATGTTTTATTAATAAATGTACTATTTTCTCTTTCATAAGCTGTTCCAGTTCCTAATATTTTTAAAATTGTTGCATCTTCGTTGTAATAACCTACTATTGCTTTAAAGATACATACACCATCAATATTAGAAATCATTTCAGTTTGTATTGATCCAGTAGGATATAGCATCCTAAATGCTTTAATTCTTTCGTTTACTTCAACATAATCTTTGCCTTTAATATCCACACTAGATAATGTTTTATTAATATCTTCTATTTGTGTGTATGTAATATCCTCAAATAATCTCTTCATTTCTGCCATACATACCCTCCAAAATACTTGATCCAAATAACATTACTAATCCAATGATATAAGGTATAATGCTATTCCACTCAAACGCTGCTATAATTACCAATCCTAAAGTACAAATAATCATATTAACAACCTCTACCCATTTCTTAAAAACTAATTTTTTCATCTTTCGTATCCTCCTTTTTTAGTTTTTTTAAAAACAACCATATAATCTTTTCTTAACTATCTATCCTCCAGTTCTAACAAAGCAAAAAACCAAGCATTGCTGCTTGGTTTGTAATCCTTAATTCATAATATATATATTATGTTAACTTGTAGATTACAAATAAAACAGCAATTAATTGTTTCTTATCTTGCTTACTTTGTACTTTCATTGTAATCTATATTTTTAACAAAATCAATATCATATGAAACATTTTTTACAACTTTACAATTAATATGTATAATGCCATTATTAGCAATATTAATTTATATATGTCTATTCTATTAAATAAATTATAAAAACGCCTAATTTGATACTTAAAATCAATTATATGGCTATATTCAGTAGTGGATATGATTTTACCTTTATATAATCTTTGAATATCAATAACTTTCCACCCCATAGATGTTTTATCCCCTTTATGATAATGTGGTATAGTTTTGTTGAATCTATATATCATATCACCATTATGCTTTTGATATATAATCATATAATTCATACTATACCTCCTTTCTTGAAAAATCTAAAATACTATATATATTGTGTTTAGTCAAATAAGTGGTATAATAACTCTACATTGTAAAGAGGTGCTTATGAGATATAAAACTAATAAACTACAAAAACTAGAAAAGAGTAGATATTCTATTGTTGTTAATGATATGGATAGGTGTTGTGTATGTGGTATGCCCTACCCTGATATTAATGAGGTGTTTTCTGGGCGTAATAGGATCAACTCAATAAAATATGGTTTATGTATTCCATTATGTAGAAGATGCCATAGTAGATTTCATAACGATAGGGATATGCAATTATATTTTATGAAAAAAGCATATAATAGTTTTATACAGCTATACTCTATTGATGAGTTTAAAGATAATTTTAGATACATAAAGGGATTAGATATATTCTAATTCTTTTTAAATATTACTATTATTGATTTAATATAAATTATGATTTATAATTTTTTTAAGGAGGGATTTTATGCTTTGTCCTAAATGTAATAATGAAATGGATATACAAGTTATTAATCAAGTAAAACTTGTAGATAAACACCATAGCATTATTTGGTGGCTATTTATTGGATGGTGGTGGATTCCAATTAAATGGCTATTCTTTACACTACCAGCTTTATTATTTGCAATATTCGGTCATAAAAAGCAAAAAACAATAAATAAAATAGTTAAGATAGCTGTATGTAAGAGTTGTGGATATTCAGCTCATGTAAAGTAAAAAGTAGGTATTACCCTACTTTTTTTAATCTTTTTTAAACATTGCACCAATATTGTTATGTTCTACCATAAACATATTAAATAATGTATCACTTACTTGTTTATATTTTTGTTTATCAGTTTCACTATCAGCATAATCACATAACCTTTGCCACTTATAAGCATCAACTAATAAATCCATAGTCATTTTTACATATTTCTTAAACTCTTCTACATCTTGGTGCATTTCCTCGTAATGTTCCATATTAACCTCCCTTCGTAATATTTTCTAATAGTTTATCTTGATTTGCTAAATGATTATCTTGATCTTGTAAATGATTTTCCAGATAATCTAATATTTGCATTAAATCAGTATTTTGTTCTCTATTCTCTTTTAAGTTTTCTAATGCTATATATAAAGCATATAATCCTATACCAAATGATAATAAATTAACCCAATTAATAAAATTATTATTCACTTAATTCACTTGGTATAGTAGCAGCTTTAGGGCATACTCTATTTTGTATAACAAATTGGCCTAATGGATAATTTACATTATCATTGCCATACATTATAGAATAATTAACTCTTTTTTGTAGCATTGATGAATACATAGTATTACCAGCCTTACATAATACTGGGATATTTACACCATTAACTTGAATATATACTGGTACATTATTAGTAGCATTTGCATTACAGCAAATTATTAATCTATAACATCCTGTATTATCTAATGTTTTTATAGCCCTATTTGGCACTAAAACTATTGAATCAGTATTATTTATTACATTAGATACATATATAGTATTACAATTCATAAATAAACTCCTTTCTATATAAAAAAGACTAGGCCTTTATTATCCTAGTCAGTATAAGTCAACCTTTTAATAAAGGGAATTTCCACATCCACAGCCATAATAACATGGAGGTTTAGGAGCTGTGGTTGCTAGATTACTTAAAATGTTTTCAGTAATAACAGCTGTTTGTCTAGTATTAGATAATTCATCTCTAGTAATAGATAATTTATCTCTTAACTCATCAATAGTTTGTTGATTAAATAAATTAGTTATAGTAGCTGTTTGATTAGCAATTTGATTACCAATAGCAGCAACACTATTACTCATTTGGTTAGATAAGTCTTTAATTAATATAGCATTATCATATTTATTATTTAATACACTATCATTTAAAGCAGCAACACTAGATTGTAATTGTCTTGAATTACTATCTTGAGTTTGGTTATACAATGATGCTTGAATATCAGCTAAAGCTAATCCATTTGCATTATTGCCCCATCCAAAGCCATTACCACCAATACCAATTAAGAAGATAAATAATAGGATGATTAATCCAACACCACCAAAGCCATCATTATCTTTGGTTAATGCCATTACATCACTAGCACTTAATTGTCCTGTCATAGCATATCTCCCTTCTATTTTAAAAGGATATTATCCTTTTAAACCATTAATAATTTTATTTAGTTCATCTTTTGAGATGCCCTTTTGATTACAAAGATCAGCTATCATTTGTGCTTGTTCTTGTTTATTCTTCATTTGAAACTGATTTGCTTGTTCTTTTTGGCTCGTACTCAACATATTCATCATCATTTGCATAGGATTTGTTGATTTGCCTATCTGTGTTAATATGCTTTGTAGATTCATTATTCAACTTCCTTTCTAACTCTTCAACTTTTTTATTAAGTTCTTTAATCTTTTCATCTTTCTCATCTATTGGATAATATTTTTCAATATTATACTTTTCAATAGTTCCATCTAATTTTTTTATTTGCATACGATTATTACCAATAAAAATAGTATCTAAATTAATAAGGATATTTTCAGCTTCATCATTTTCGTTTAATTTTTTAAGAATAAACATATCCTCTTTTTGATTATTAATAGGTAATTGATAATTTCTTATCAAATTATCTATTTCTTCTTTGGTTTTAGTTAACCTATCAATATTAAATGTTGAATTATACATATTACCTCCTAATGAAAAGAAGATTAAATATTTTTTTAAAATATTTACCTTCCTTTCTAATTAGATTATGGCATAAAAAAAGAGGATAAGATTATCAATATCTTATCCTTTTCTTTTTAAATTATTGTATTATCTTTTTCTAGTTCTTGGCCTATTTAATTCAATATCACCATAAGCTACTGGGAAATCAATACTATTTTCAATATTATGCCCTATTACTATATATTTGTTATATCCAGTAGCATTATTCAATTCATATTCAACTTGCTCTAATGATTCACAATATAATATATCTTTGTATTCATAATCTATTGCTAAATATAATTTGTAAAAATCAAAATCCATATTATACCTTTTCTACTTGCTTACCTGTACTATCTTTTACACAAACCCATAATGTGTTTGTTCTACCCCACAGATTAGCTTTAGAATCAGCTTTAAACTCTTTAATATTAATCTTTGCACCTACTTTATATTTAGCATATCCTAGTTTGTCTTTAGTACATTTAGCTTGTGCTGCTGCTGATAGATTTTTATATCTAGCCTTATTTGTTGCTTTAACTTCTGGTGATTCTCTTAAATATTTTTCATATAATAATTTATAATCACCATTAACCCACTCATTTTTATCAAATGATTTAGTATCTTGTAAATAAGGTAATGGATCAACAAAGTTTCCATTAGTATTTACAACAGCTAAATGTAAGTGAGTTCCAACTCTTTTGCCATTATAATATCCACTATTACCCATATATCCAAGCCTTTGGCCTTTTTTAACCTTTTCACCAGTTTTAACTTGGATACTTCCTTCTTTCATATGTAAGTATCTAACAATGTAATTATTTGGCATTTTAACACCAACATAATACCCCCTAGATGATGAGTAAGCAACTTCTACAACTTTACCATCATGTATTGCTACTTCCCAATCTGTTGCGTATCCTTTACCTATCATATCAATACCATTATGAGTTCCTTTTTTAAATGCTTGAGTTTGATAATGTACGCCTTTTTCTAAAACTTTATTCACAACTTTTAACTTTTTCCAAGCCATAGTTATTTCCTCCTATTTTTCTTTCTTATAATTATAATTAGATATTCCTATTATTGATGCTATAAATGTTGATATAGCACCAATAGTTAATAATATTTTTTCAGCATCAAATCCATATATTAATGCTAATGCACTAATTAAAGTTATAGATGATGGTACTAAAGTACATAATATCCACTTTAATACATCATATACTTTATCTGGTAATATCATAGTATCCTCCTTCCATAAAAAAAATGAAGATTACAACACCTTCATTATTTTACTTTTTAATTTATTTATTTCCTTACTTATAGTTGATTCACTACAACACTCTAATTGTGCCATTTTTGTTATGCTATATTCTCTTAATCTATATTCTAATAATCGTTCTTGAATATCACTTAAATAGATTTTTGATTTAATATCTTCTATTTCTTGTTTTGTAAGCTCTAATTTAAACATAATATAACCTCCATTAAGGTTTTAATATATAAATTAGCACTTTTTTAATCAAGTTAGTATAAATATATATTGGCATAACTTTGGCAGTGATTTGGCACTAATATGGCAATAAAAAAAGTATTAAATAAGATTTTGTATTTTCTTTTTAATACTTTCTTTTCTTCTGTATATAGTTCTTTCAGCCATTCCTATTTTATCACCAATTTCAACAGCGTTATAACCTTTAACTAATAACTTAAATATTTCCTTTTCTTTCTTTGGCTCGTTGAATATAACATTTTTCAATATATAATCATATTTTGATTTATTCATATTAAACATATAATACCTCCAAATACAATGGTGTATTATATTTTAAATAAATTATTTGTCAATTATTATTTAACTTTTTCTTCTAATACTGATATTCTTTCTTCACATTTGTATGTTCTAGCAATTAAATTATTATGTTCGTGTACTTTTTCATCTAATTTATCTATTTTATATTCCATCAACGCTGTTGATTTTTTGTTAGATAATATTGTTGCTAACAAAGTAGGTACAGCTACTATTAATGATGTTAATATTGATTCCATATTTACCTCCTATTAGTATTTAATTATATAATTTACTACCTGATATGGTTGTAAGTTTCCACTATTACCTGTTCCAGTAGTTCCAGTATGAAAAGCATTAGATGATGCACCACTTGAAAATGATAATCTATATGCTGCATTACCATAAGTTAATAACCCTATTCCACCATTATCACTCCAATACAAACCATCATGTTTATGCTCTTGCAAATCTTTACTACCACCAGTTTCACCTAATGTGTCAAAATCAGTATCGTTTATATCTTTTCCAACTGGTACTCTACCTTTAAAATCTGGTAATGTAAATGTTGTGCTACCATCACCATTACCATATGTTGTGCCAATTATATTAAATAAATCAGCGTATGTAGTTCTTGATACATTGCTTCCATCACAAATTAACCATCCATTTGGTGCAACTGATCCAGAAAACATTGTAATACTTCCAGTTGGTGTTGTATGTGTATTTACTAAACTTTTAATTTTGCTCCAAAAATAAGATAATCCATTTTTATCTAAATAATTTTTATTAGCCATTTATAACACCACCTTATGATGCTACTATTGTATCTATTTCAGCATTTGTTATATATACTAATTCACTACTTAATTGATAACCACTTAAATCTACAAATCCACTTAATACATCATACTTATATGTAGTTCCAGTTGTATTTATAATTACAACATTAGTTCCAGCTGGATATGTATTACCAGCACCTTCTACGAAATCACTAGTAGTTGTAAATCCATCACTTACATTATATACAAATCCCTCATTACTTGCTTGTAATGCTGGTAAGTTAGCAAACGCAACACTACCTTTAGCTTTATATGTACTAGATATTTTACTATCTATTGCTGTACTTACATCACTTGCTGTTTGATAACCAGCTCCATTTGTTAATTGATTATTATTTGTTGGTACTGATATATCTACATTTTTATTTTGATCTATTGTTTGTGGTGTACCATTTACACTAATGCTATCAATAGCACCAGCTGATATTGATACACTAGCAACTTTATTTGAAATTGTACCAGATACACCATTAACTGATATGTTTTCAATAACATTAACTTCAGCTCCTGATGCAATATCACCTAATTTATTTTTTTCAGCTGTTGTATAGTCATTTGTAGATAAACCTTTACCAGCTTCTTTTGCTACAAATGCTGCTTTTATCTTACCCCAAAAATACAACAAACCATTATCATCCAAATATTTTTTACTTGCCATAATTTACCTCCTTATACAAAACTATCTATTAAAGCCTCTATTTCAGCATTAGTTAATGCTTCATCTGGATAATCACCTTTAACTTGAATATTCAAATCATCTAATGTTTTATTATCTACTAATTCTACATAGTTTACTTTTGGTTTATTTATTAATCTATTATAATCTTCAGTTCCCATTGTTATAGGATTAACAACAGCATCTAATTGAATTACATTATCTAAATTACCATTTAAACCAACAGAAGTAGATACATCACCACTTAAACTATTGTTTTCTATGATAGATGTATCTAAATCTATATTGTTATCTATATCACCACTTAAACCAATATTAGTATTAATATCACCATTAATATTTAATGGCTCTATATTTCCACTTAACATAATTACTCACTTGTTTCGTTTTCTTTATTTGCAGCTTCTGGATTTAGTACAAACTCTTTTGGTCCTTTATTATCATAACCAATAATAGTTAATACATCACCATTGTTTTTTTCTAATGATACTTCATACCAATATGTTATAGGTTTATTTATATAATCACCCAATTTAGTTTCATTAGCTGATATATAAATAGGTACTTCAGTTGTTTCAGTTTCTATTGTTATAGTTTTTTCAATAATTACATTAGATTCGTTTTTTGCTTCACTTACTTTAAACTTGATTACATCATTTACTTGAAATGTATAATCTTCCCCTGATGTATCTTTAGCTGTAATAGTCATATCTATACTATCACCACGATTTATTTGTATTTGTTTTGTATTTCTATCAAAATATAACATCTATATACCTCCTAACTAACTCTTTTCCAAATATTTACTACTATGTATGGTTGAAGGTTGCCACTTGTACCTGTACCAGTTTCACCTGTATGAAAAGCATTAGAACACGCAGCTTGAGTAAACGATAATCTATATGTAGCGTTTCCATATGTTGTTAACCCAGCACCCAAATTATCACTCCAGAATATTCCTTCGTGATTGTGTTTTTGCATTTCCTTACTACCACCAGTTTCACCTAATGTATCAAAATCAGTATCGTTATCATCTTTACCAACTAAACATCTACCAGCAGCGTATTTTTCCCAAGTAAAACCTAAATAATTACTATGGTCTAAATCATCATAAAATATCTCTGTTTTACCAACTGGATATTGAATATCTAACATTGTAGTATGCATCCAGTTTGTTGTATCAGTAGCTGGATCAGTTGTTGTATAATCACCAGTTATATTTTTATATAATTCATTTTGATATACAACTGATTGCCCTTCAACATAAACATCTGTTGATACCCATGTTGTAGTATTTATTCCTAATGTAGTTAATATACTTGTTAACATAGCATCATTATTGAAAATTCCAGTTTCAATATGATTTAAGTTTGTAGCATTAATAGCTGGTGCTTGGTCATTTTGCCAAGTTGTTTTTGTATAACTCATTATTTATCCTCCTTCAATGATTTAATTTCTTCTTTTAAATCTTCTATTTCATTTTGTAATGATTTAACTAATATAAATAAACCTTTAATATATCCTTCTTTTTCCCACTCTTTTACATTTATTTTTTTGCTATTATTAAATAATTTTTTATCTTCATCATTTAAAAAATCTGGTTTTGATA
>Ga0310696_10010062_pt1 | contig 10908 bp, 9 predicted proteins | sample AusTroGonzalo_MG_4_FD_203885 | JGI IMG/M metagenome (GOLD analysis project Ga0310696, IMG submission 203885) | Bovine rumen microbial communities from tropical cattle in Woodstock, Queensland, Australia - Gonzalo_02 (v2) (version 2) | ecosystem: Host-associated > Mammals > Digestive system >...
CGGCAACAAGAGAATGAACGAGATCCTCGACAAGATCATCAAGGGCAACGGAACGATGGAAGACATCGAGCTCCTCAAGAACCTTGCAACCGTTATCCAGGACACCGCTCTCTGCGGACTCGGCCAGACGGCTCCGAACCCTGTTCTTTCGACTCTCAACAACTTCTACGACGAGTATGTTGCTCACGTAAAAGACAAAAAGTGCCCGGCAGGACAGTGCAAAGACCTTCTCAGCTATGTCATCAATCCTGACAAGTGCATGGGCTGCACGGCATGTGCAAGAAAGTGCCCGGTATCTGCTATCACCGGTACCGTAAAACAGCCGCACAAAATCGATCAGGCAAAATGTATCAAATGCGGAACCTGCCTTGATACATGTAAATTCGGCGCAATTAGCAAACAGTAGGCAAAGGAGAAACACATGGATATGATTAAAATTACAATAGACGGCAAAGTTTTTGAAGTAGAGAAGGGAATAACCGTTCTCGAAGCCGCAAGAAAGAACGGAATCAAAATTCCGACTCTCTGCCACATGAATCTCACCGGCCTTAGATTCGTGAACAAACCCGCTTCCTGCCGTGTTTGTGTCGTCGAGATCGAAGGAAGAAGAAACCTCGCTCCGGCTTGTGCAACCGACGTTATGGACGGAATGGTCATCAAAACGCACTCGATCAGAGTTCTCAACGCAAGAAGAACCATCATCGAGCTCCTTCTTTCCGACCACCCGAAAGATTGTCTTGTCTGCATGAAGTCAGGCAATTGCGAACTTCAGGACATCGCTCACGAATTCGGTGTTAGAGAAGTCCGCTACGACGAAAACTGCGCAATGAGCACATACAGAAAGGATAAATCACCGTCCATCATCAGAGATATGGACAAATGCATCATGTGCCGCCGCTGCGAAACGATGTGCAACGAAATCCAGACTGTCGGCGCCCTTTCGGCTGTCAACAGAGGTTTCAACAGCGTCGTTGCTCCGGCTTTCGAGCAGAATCTTGTTGATTCGGCTTGCACATTCTGCGGACAGTGCCTTGCAGTTTGCCCGGTCGGCGCACTTACGGAAGTTGACCACACTTGGAACGTCATCCAGGCTATAAACGATCCGAAGAAAGTCGTTCTCGTTCAGACCGCTCCGGCAGTCAGAGTCGCGCTCGGCGAAGAATTCGATATGGAACCCGGAACGATCGTTACCGGCAAAATGGCTGCTGCTCTCAGAAGACTCGGTTTCGACTACGTTTTCGATACCGACTTCGCAGCTGACCTTACCATCATGGAAGAAGGTTCGGAACTTCTCGACAGACTTTCGAGATTCCTTAACGGCGACAAAACCGTTAAACTTCCGATCCTTACCTCCTGCTGCCCGGCATGGGTAAACTTCTTCGAATACAATTTCCCGGATATGCTCGATGTTCCGTCGACCGCACGTTCTCCGCAGGAAATGTTCGGACCTATCGCAAAGACCTACTTCCTTGAGAAACTTCGCGAGAAACCCGAATACAAAGACCTCAAGAGAGAAGATATGATCGTTGTTTCGATCATGCCGTGCGTCGCAAAGAAATACGAGTGCTCGAGACCGGAACTTTCCTACGAAGGCAACCCGGATGTTGATTACTCGCTTTCGACCAGAGAGCTCGCTGCTTTCATCAAGAGAATGAACATCGACTTCAACTCGCTTCCTGACGAAGATTTCGACAGACCGCTCGGCGAATCGACCGGTGCAGCTGTTATCTTCGGAGCATCCGGCGGCGTTATCGAAGCTGCAGTCAGAACCGCTTACGAGCTTCTGACCAAACAGCCGTGCCCGAGTGTTGATTTCAAACAGATCCGTGGTCTTGAAGGAATGCGTGAAGCAATAGTTCCGCTTCCAGACGGACTTCCGCTCAAAGAGATCAAGATCGGTATCGCAAACGGCCTTGCAAACGCAAGAAAGCTTCTCGAAGCAGTTCAGCGCGGCGAATGCGACTATCAGGCAATCGAAGTCATGGCTTGCCCCGGCGGCTGCATCGGCGGCGCAGGTCAGCCCTACCACCACGGCGACAGCTCCATCATCAAAAAGAGACAGGAAGCTATCTACCGCGAAGACGAAGGTAAACCGATCAGAAAGTCGCATGAGAACCCCTACATCCAGAAACTTTACGAGGAGTTCCTCATCAAACCGCTCGGCGAAAAATCGCACCACCTCCTTCACACTCACTACTTCAAGAAGAGAGAGAAATACGAGGAAGTCGACGATTAGTCGCTGCTTTATGCCAATTTACAGCCCCGGTTCGCCGGGGCTTTTTTTTTGCCTTTTTAAATTTTTTCATTTTTTTATTAATAAAATCAAATGGTTATAAAATTTTCGGGGGGGGTAAATTTTTCTCAATAAAAATCGGATTTTGTGGTACTAAATATATGTCTGGTTTGTTTTTTTAACTTTAAGGAGGACGACATGAAAAAAGCGATGTCTTTAACAATCATTCTGGCGTTACTGATTTTTGTCGGATGCGGCAGCGACAAAAAGGAAGAAAAAAACGCTGACACAGGTGGCACAACAGCCGATAACGGCAGTTCAGATGCCGCAGATACCGCTGCTCCCGAAGGTGAAATCGGCGCGCCGGTCGATGATACCGACACCGATACGGACGACGATCCGTGCAAACTCGACGATTCGCTTCTTGCTGCAAATGAAAATGGCGGAGCATTCTTCGCATTCAAAGGTGTGGGAAAAATAAACGCAGACATGATTAATCCTGAACCTGCCGACCACACAAAAGTATCATTCGGATTTTCCGATATTTACGGCAAACAGTTCTTTCAGGGAGAACAGAACACCTTTTTTATAGGATCAGGCGATGCAATCTCAACACAAATCGTTGCAGACGCAAATAGGGACTCAGGATGGCGCGCAACAACCATGGTATACTTCTACTTTCCGATCCAATATATCGACACAATGAAGGCCAACGGAGTCAATACGGTTGAGGCTGCTCCTACGACGACACAGATCTACGACTTCGCTTTTTCAGAAGACTTCAGCAGCGTAAAACAGTGCATCATTGCGGCAAGCAAATACAGCGATCTTCCGGAAACAGGTGAAAAAACACCTCTCGGAAAAACTCAGGTCTGCTACGGCAAAAACGAGACTTTCACTGCCGGAGAGACACTCAAACTCGCCATGAGAGCAGAACTTACAACTGACAAGAAAGAACTTCTCTCCATATTTGACGTTGAAACAGAAGACGATCTCTGCGCATGCACTGATTCATTCGGAGAAGTAATCGACTGCAAAACGGTAAAATGGTCAGACGACACATACAACGCATGCCACACGATCAACGACACAACGTGGTCTCCCCTTTCTTCAGGCACAATGAACTGGGAAGAAGCCTCCGCTTACTGTGAAAACCTTTCAGTATGCGGTTATACCGACTGGAGACTGCCGAATATCGACGAACTCAGAAAACTCGTTAAAAACTGCCCGAAAATTAAACCCGCAGGCGAATGCATGATAAGTGAAGACAACCTGCTTTCTTACATGGAAGCAGACAAGGCTGGAGCATGGGAAGGTATCTGTGAAGGCGAATGGGGAAACGGCTGTTCTGACGGCGCATGTGTATGCAGCAGGTCGGACTACCCTGAAATTCCGGGTTATTTCAGCGAAATCGATGACAGCAATATCGAGCTTTGGTCATCTTCTGCTGTAACCGACATTACAAACCAAGTATGGAATCTGCGCTTCAATTTAAGCCATTCTGTCGACATAATTTCTGAAGATACACAAAGAACATCGTCCGTCCGCTGTGTAAGATAATTCCACACCACTCAGCCGCAAAGCGGCGGCGCAATTCTTGTCTTTTCTCGGTTTTTCTTTAAAATTCAGGCGTTTTTGATCTGTTTCGGAGGATAAAATGAAAAAAATCGTGATTTCAGCTTTAGTTTTTCTGTTTTTGGTTTCCTGCAACGAGCCGAAAAACGCGGCTCCGGCTGCCGAAAAGCAGGTAAAACCTGCGGAAACGGTGCAGAATGAAGGCGAGATCGAGGTCAAAGGGCTCGAAAACGAAATTTTGGGCGAAGATTTCGAGAAGGGAAAAAACATACACGCATTTGAAATGGTCTCAATCAAAAGCGGCGAAAAGGTGAAATTCGGCAATTTCAAAGGAAAGAGGATACTTGTCGATTTCTGGGCGAGCTGGTGCGAGCCGTGCATCGCGATGTTCCCCGAGCTCAATAAACTCAAAGCTGAGTACGAAGACGGAAAAAAGACGCTGAAGATCCTTTCGGTAAGCGTCGATCCGATGCCCGGAAAGATAAAAAAGATAATCGCCGACAAAAACGCGCAGTTTGATGTCCTGCAGGCACCGGAATCGCTGGCAGAATCGGGCATCATCATGCCTTACATGGCGCTTGCCGACGAAAACGGAAATGTTATCACGACGATTTCGGGCAAACACACCTACGAAGAGTTCGAAAAAATCATAAACAGCGGAAAATAACTTGTTTTCTTGTCATTTTTGTGCGATTTATTCGGGCAAAGTTTGCTGTTTTAACAATTTCAAATAGGAGAGAGACATGGTAAAAGTCGGTGACAACATCAAAGCTATTTCCCCTTACAAACCCGGTAAACCCATTTCGGAAGTCGAAAGAGAGCTCGGTCTTACTTCCGCCATCAAACTTGCGAGCAACGAAAACCCGACGGGGATCAGCCCGAAAGTCCGCGAAGCTCTGATCAACGCGCTTTCCGAACTTAACTACTACCCCGACGGCAACGCTTACTATCTCAAAAACGCGATAGTCGAATATCACAAAAAGAAAGGCGAAGAGATAAAATTCGAGGAAGTTTTTGTCGGAAACGGCTCGAACGAAGTCATTGACATCGCGATCAGAACTTTGATCAAGGGCGACGAGGAAGTAGTTCTTTCGGAGCAGGGTTTCGTCGCTTACGAACTTATCCTCAAGGCTGCTGATATCAAAATGAAGCTTGTTCCGCAGACAAAAGAACACGTTGTCGATATCGACGGTCTTATCGCCGCAGTCACTCCGAAAACGAAGATGATCTGCCTCATCAACCCGAACAACCCGACTGGAACATATTACCCGAAGGCTCAGTTCGAAAAACTTCTCAAGGCTGTTCCGCAGGAAGTCATTCTCGTTGTTGACGAGGCTTACTTCGATTTCGCCGACGCTCCCGACTATCCGAACGGCTTCGACTACAGAAACCTTCACCAGAACATGATCATCTGCAGAACGCTTTCCAAGGCTTTCGGCCTCAGCGGAATCAGATTGGGTTACGCGATATCCACTCCCGAGATAGTTGACTACATGAACCGCGTAAGAGAACCTTTCAACACCAATTCGCTTGCTCAGGTCGCAGGAATTGCCGCTCTTCAGGATATGGAATATCTTAACAACGCAGTCAAGATCAACCGCGAAGGAAGAGATTATCTTTACAAAGAGTTCAAAAGACTCGGTGTCGAATATCTGCCGACGCAGGGCAACTTCATGCTTTTCAAAGTCGGCGAAGAGGCAACTTCAGGCCGCGACTGCTACGACTATCTGCTTCACAAAGGCGTCATCGTCAGACCTGTTGCGAACTACGGCTTCCCGAACTGGCTCAGACTTTCGATTGGTCTCAAAGAACAGAACGAGACTTTCATAAAGTATTTCGAGGAATTCCTTAAGACGATCCGCTGATTTTTACGAAAAAATCCTTTAAAATTTTACTTAATTTCCTTTATCCTTATAATATTCCGTTTTTTGTTTTAATTTTGTTCTTCGGGTGAATTTTGAAGAGTTCCGCGAATTTCAGAGTCGGCTTATTCCTGCTTTTATCGCTTTTGATGATAGTCGGATTCATTGTTTTTATCCTAATCAGGAAAAACGTGTTTACGAATCACGTATATTTTACTCTCTCCTCCTCTACCGGCGAGGGTATTACGGAAGGAATGCCGCTTCTTTTCTCAGGTTTTGAAATCGGAAAAGTCGAAAGATTCGAGCTTGATGACAAAGGAACTGTTCTCGTTCTCGTCAAGGTGCCGGAAGAACACTCCGGCCGCATCAACAAGAGTTCTGTTTTTACCCTTGAAAGACCGCTCATCGGATCTTCAAGATTTATCGTGACAACCCCGAATCTCATGGAGACTTCGGCAGACAGGAACTATGTTTTTGAAACACAGATGGTCGATGATATCAACGAGGTCATCAAAAAACTCCAGCCGATGGTCGAAAAAATAGACGAGATTGCAACAAATCTTAAAACTTTGACCGATGAAAAAAGTCACCTTAACAAAACTCTTGTCCATGTAGAAAAAATCACCGGAGATCTGGCGCAGAAACGCGGCATAATCGAAATGATGGCAGGTGACAAGGCCGCTGCGGCGCAGTTCCGCGAAGGCGTGGCGCACCTCAACAACTCTCTGGGCGAGATCGAAACTCTGATCGGTAACGCCAACAAAACGCTTGTCAAAGCAGATGATCAGATTCTTGGCGACGAAGGAACTCTCTCCAAAATCAATGCTATAGTTGAAGACGTGAACAAAAAAATGGCCGACCTGGACATTCTGATCGCCTCTCTCATAAAATCGGGTGAAAACCTTCAGGAAGGAACAAAGGATATGGATGTTCTGAGGAAGGATCTCGATTCCATTATAAACTCGGTAAATTCGATGGTCAAAGATGTCCGCAGCGTGCTTCCTACGACTCAAAACAAGGAACTGGAGCTGCCGTAATGAAAGTTTTTATCTTCGTTTTATCGCTTTTTTTCCTGATTTCGTGCGGCGCGGGACATATTCCGACATGGAGACAGAATGCAGGAGCCGACACGGTGAATTTCATCGAAAGCAGTTTTATAGGAAATGAGCTTTATGCCTCAAAATATTTTGACAAAATGATTGACGATTTCAGGATGACGGTCGATCCTGACGAAATCGTGAAAGCCTATCTGACAAAATGCATTGCAGAGTTCGCGCTTCTTGAATATTCCGATTGTTCCGAGGCGGCCGATATGCTTCCGCTTCTGAAAAACGAAGAAAATATCGCTTACTATAATTTTGTTTCCGGTAAGGCGCGCTCTTCCGAAGATTTTCCGAAAAAGTACCGTGACATTTTTGAATTTTCTCAGAACTGCAGCGTCGAAAAGGCAAATTCAGCACTTTCATCGGATAAAGATCCGACGACTATTTTGATAAAGGCTGCATTTCTTGTGAAAAACAACTGTTACGATGCAAAAACTGCCGGAACTGCTATTAAGGCAGCTTCAAAAGAAGGCTGGAAAAAAGCGGTTCTGAAATATCTCGCGCTGCAGCTTGCATACTTTGAAAAACACGGCGACAGAGAAAACGCCGGACTTGTAAAAAAGAGAATGGAACTCGTTGTTTCTAAAGAATAACTTGTAAATAAATGGGAGGAGTTATGAAAATCATTCGCTTACTTTTCTTGCTTGTTTTCGTTGCTTTTGTTTCGTGCGGAACTTCTGACACAAAATCGGATACCGAACCGCAGACAAGTGCTCCGGCACAGACTGAAAAAAAGGACTCGTCTTCAAAGAACGTCAAAGTTTCCAACGATCCCGATGCTTTTGTTGAAGCTGTAAGACTCAACGACACGGCACTTATCGACAAATTTCTTGCTGCCGGCGCCGATGTCAATGCAAAAAATAAAAGCGGTGTTTATCCGCTTCACTGGGCTGCATGGCACGGAAACCTCGAACTTGTTAAAAAGCTCGTTGCAAAGCAGGCTTACGTTGACGTCATGGACGGATACCGCGATGAAACTCCCCTTTCATGGGCTGCCAAAAAGGGCAACCTCGAAGTTGTAAAATTCCTCGTCGAAAAAGGCGCATCAGTTAACAATTCCGACAGATACAAAGAGACTCCGCTCATGGATGCGGCGCGTTACGGCCACGATGAAATGGTCAGATTTCTGCTTTACAACAATGCGAAAATCAACGACGTCACGGTTGACGGCGTAAGCGCACTTATGTTTGCGAGCCAGAACGGTCATGAAAACGTTGTAAAAACGCTGCTTGAGTTCAGAGCAGACATCAACAAAATTCACTTCAAAACAAGTAAAACTGCCCGCGGTTATGCCGAAGAACGCAAATTCAAAAACATCGTTGAAATGATAGCGCGTCAGGCAAAAGTCGAAGGCGACCTGATCAAAAGACCTGCGAAACCGGCCGACACGCAGTTTGTAACGACTCCGCCGGATCTCGAAACGCTCCGCGCGGCATGGGCAGGCAGAGAAGACTACCTTCCGTCAACGCTTGAAGCCAAACATGTAACTTCGCACATGAACAAGTTCCTTCCCGACATCACGCAGTGCTACCAGAGCAGATACGAGCAGGGCGACCGCAACATGATGGGAACAATGGAACTTATGGTCCGCGTTGCCGGCAGCGGAGTTGTTCTTGACGCTTACTTCACGACCGAAAAATACCAGTCGTCGCTTTTCGGAGACTGCATTCTCGACGCTATAAAGTCGCGTCCTTTCCCGCAGTTCTACGACGGACAGATCGATTTCAAATACTCGTACACAATATAACGGTCATATATTCTTTTGTTGACAAACCGCATTTTATCGTATAAATTGTAAGGATTATTATTTTGTTCTTACCTAAAGCGGGGGTGTTATTATGTTTAAGGTGGTATTTTTATTAGTAGTTTTCTTCAGTTCGTCGCTTTTCGGACAGTCTGTTCTGGACGATAAAGTTCAGCTGAAAGACGGTGATTTTATCCAGTCTATTGTAAATGCAGACACGATAATTCTCGGAAGATACATTCAGGGCGGCAAAACAAAAGCGAAAGTCGTCGTTGAAAAAGTTTATGTCGGAGATGCTTCCGGCGATATCGAAATAACAGGACTTGACAACGAAAAAATCAGACTCCGCTACAAAAGAGACGCCTACAAAAAAGGAGACGCTTATGTTTTTATCCTCAAGAAAGGGGCTAAAAATTACAAGTTGCTTGAAGACAGCATAACAATTCCGGTTTCAAGAGACAACAAGGCGAACTTCTCGTTCAATACGCCGCATCAGATCAACTTCTGGCAGTTCTTTGACGAAAGACTTCTGGAAGTCGCAATCAAGGCGATCCGCGAAAAAGCCGACAATATGCAGAACGATTCAACTAAAGAGACTTTCGGACAGCTTACGGAAGAGTTCACTGCCAAAAAAGATGCCGCATCACTCCGCACATCACTTGCCGTTGCAAAACTCGGCGGACTTTCATTTGACGAGGAAAAATACAATTCTTTCATTGCCGGAACAGACACCCTTTCCTGCCTTGCAGTCAAATTTTCCGGAGAAATAATGGGCGAGCTCTACTTCAATCAGAATATTCTGACAAAGGCAGAGAGCTTTAACGCCGACAACCAGACTGCTTTCGGATATGCCGCAATGAACCTCTACTCAAAGCAGAGCGTTCCGGTAATCGGAAGAATGCTAAACAAAATCAGCCTTTACGCTCCATCTTCCAGCGAATGCTTCCCATATCAGAAACCTGCAACCAACAAAGAAGTTTTCGTCAGAGCACTTATCGAAATAGACTCTCCCGACACCATACGCCTCATCTCTTCACAGCTTGACAGCGGAGATGTAGACTGGCTTTCAAAAGTTCTTGCTATCATTTCGGAATACGACGGTGCCGACCTTGTCGAACTTGTACTCAAGGCTGCAACAAAAGAAAGAATTTCCGAAAGAGTTTTGGAATTCAGAAATTACTTTGACAGAGTAAAATCGAAAAGCGTTTCCGAAACACTTATTTCGATGTTCAATAAAAGCTCTGATTCCTACTGGAAAAAAACGATTCTCAATGTTGTAGGATCTTACCAGTTTGCAGAATCCCTCCCCTTCCTCATTCAGGTTTTGAACGAAGACTCGAAGGAAGAAATCAGAACTACCGCCGCTATGTCGATCGGTCAGCTCGGCAACGCCGGCGGTGCAAAACCGCTTTATGAATTCGTCGTCCGCGAAAAATCGATACTTGCAAAATCGATCGGAATTCAGTCTATTGCAAAAATCGGTGACAAATCGGTTCAGGACTATCTCAAAAAACTTGTCAGCGAAGAAGCAGATCCCAAAGTCCGTGAAGAAGCTGCGAACGCCATCGAAGACAATTTGTTTATTCTCAGATACGGCAGAGAAAAAGATTGATCCCGTCACTTTCTTCCGAATCCCTTGAAGCGTGGCTGCTTTGGCAGAATCAGCTCCAATTTTTCACTTTTGATGAAAATTTTGTCAAAGAGATAAATTCAGATATTGCGGAAAAAATTGCAAAATCTTTCAGAAAAACAGACTTCGTTTCAGTTCCGCAAACAACTCAGGCTTCAGCTTCCACTATTGTCAAAAGTGCAGAAGAGCCGATTGATGAATCTCTTCCGCCGCTTGAAAGAGTGCGCGCAAAAGCCGAAAGATGTTCTGCCTGCCGCCTTGCTGCGAAACGGACAAAGATGGTTTTCGGCGAAGGGAATGAAAATGCCGATATCATGTTTATCGGCGAGGGACCTGGCGAAGACGAGGATTTGTCAGGCAGACCTTTTGTCGGAAAAGCGGGGCAGCTTCTGACGAAAATAATCGAAAACGGAATGAAAATCCCGCGCAGTCAGGTTTATATTGCAAACATCGTTAAGTGCAGACCGCCGGCAAACAGAGACCCGATGCCTGATGAAGCTCAGTGCTGCATAGGTTTTTTAAAGGAACAGATTTCTATAGTTAAGCCTAAAGTTTTGATTTTATTGGGTAAAGTCGCAATGAAAAATCTGCTTGGCATAGAAAGTTCGATGTCGAAAGCGCGCGAAACGACCTATGAATATGAAGGAATAAAGGTTTTTGTTACTTATCATCCGAGTGCTCTGCTCAGAAACGAAGCGTACAAACGCCCAGTCTGGGAAGACATAAAAAAAGCTATGAAATATCTCGGAATGATGTAACCT
>Ga0310696_10010063_pt1 | contig 10907 bp, 7 predicted proteins | sample AusTroGonzalo_MG_4_FD_203885 | JGI IMG/M metagenome (GOLD analysis project Ga0310696, IMG submission 203885) | Bovine rumen microbial communities from tropical cattle in Woodstock, Queensland, Australia - Gonzalo_02 (v2) (version 2) | ecosystem: Host-associated > Mammals > Digestive system >...
CTTGCATAATCGCCTGTGCGGGAGTATAGTTTGCGCCATCATGAGGATTCTTTCTGTCAGAAATCTCCGCGGTATTCCAAAGCTGGACTTCACGGTTCCGGACCGGCCCGGCGCGTATCTGCTCACCGGAGCCAACGGCGCCGGCAAATCCACGGTCCTTTCCTGCCTCGCGCAGCTGGGGGATCCCGGTGCACTGGACCGCTTTTTCACGCCGAATATCCGTTTTTCCGATTTCGATGCGGACGACGTCTACCGGGATTCATTGATTCGTTTCGAGGCGGACGGGAAAGTCGTGGAGTTCCGCTATCGTTCCGGGAAATGGCGTGCCGCGGGGGAGGAAACGGAAAACAAACTGGATATCTTCGGTTTCTCCTCCGTCGTGTTTGCCGGAGAAAAGCGCAAAGTCTTCCCCGAGCCGGGGGAAACGTTCTCCATCCGGGCGGTCCGCCCGGCCCCGGAAAATCTGCGCAGCGCGGCGGCGGAAATTTTCGACGACGAAAAGTTTCATCAGCTGCACGTCGTGAAAAGCGAAATCACGGGCACGGAATTCTTTCTGATCCGCCGGTTCGAGGCAGGCGAAGACCGCTTTTTCAGTGAAAACAACTTCGGTTCCGGAGAGCGGGCGGTCCTCCGGCTGATCGCGCGGATCCAGTCGCTTCCGCCCTCGGCGCTGATCCTGCTGGACGAAGCGGAGATGGCGCTCCATCCGCGTGCGAGGAAACGTCTGTGGGAATATCTGCTGCGGACCGCCGCCGCAAGGTCTTTCGTGATCCTGGTTTCCACGCAGTCCGCCAGCCTTATCCGCGGGGCTGACCGGGGCCGGATCCTTCTTCTGGAAAACGACGGAGCCGACGGTCTGGTCTGCCGGAACGACGTCTATCCCGCCGCCGTACTGGGCGAAATGGCGCTGCCCGAAGACATTCTGCCGGAGGTCCTGCTGCTGGTGGAGGATCAGGAAGCCTCCATGCTGCTGAACGCCATCGTGGACAAGCTCCGAGCCTGCATGGATCAGGAATTCCCCTACTGCCGGATCCTGCCTGTGGGCGGATACATGCAGGTCGTCATCCTGATGGACAATCTCTCCCGGGTCCTGCCCGCGTATATCCAGAAACGGGCTGTTCTGGACCGCGATGCGAAGCCCTTCATCGCAAAAGCGCTGGAATCTCCGGGCCGGTCTCATTTCGATGTGGTGGAGCGCAACCGGAAACAGATCTTTTATCTGCCCTGCGCCCCGGAACAGGGGGTGATCCGTCTGCTGGAAAGCGATGTCCGGAGACACTCCCGGGGACTTTCGGATCTCTTTTGCGGACGGAGTCCGCATCTGGAGGACATCGTCTACCACGATGCGCGATATCGGGCCGTGCCCGGCACGAACCGGGCGGACTGCAAGGAGAAGCTCTCGCTGATCGTGCGCGGGATCATGAAAATCTCCGGAGAACCGGAGACGAACGTAAGGAAAAAACTCTACCGGTATTACGTTGAGAACCGGTATCGCAATATCCGGGAACTGAAAGAGGATTACTGTCCGCTGATTTTTCAGAAGTGACCGAATCCGGGAGAATGGTTCTATGTCCTGCCGTCTGGAATTCCAAAACATCTGCAAACGCTACGCCGGATCCGCCCCGGTGCTTCGGGATCTTTCTTTGACCGTGGAGCCCGGCGAGCTCTTTTTCCTTCTGGGTCCCTCGGGATGCGGAAAGTCCACCCTTCTTCGGATCGCCGCCGGACTGATCGAGCCGGATTCGGGCCGGATCCTCGCGGACGGGAAGGACATCGGAGCCCTGCCTCCGGAACGGCGCGGCATGCCCATGGTATTCCAAAGTTATGCTCTCTGGCCGCACATGGACGTCTTCGAAAACGTGGCTTTCGGACTGAAGATCCGGAAGCTGTCAGCCTCCGAGATCCGGACACGGGTGGAATCCATTCTCGAAGCCGTTCAGATGACTCCGTACATTCGGAGAAAGATCACCGCTCTTTCCGGCGGACAGCAGCAGCGAGTGGCGCTGGCCCGCGCCCTGGTGCTGGATCCTTCCGTCCTTCTTCTGGACGAACCCCTTTCCAACCTGGATGCGAAGCTGCGCGACGCCATGCGCACCGAGATCCGCAGAATCTGCAAGGAAAAGAAACTGACCGCCGTCTATGTCACACACGACCGCCGCGAGGCCTTGAGCATGGCCGACCGGATCGCCGTGCTGAAGTCCGGGCAGGTCCGGCAATGCGGAACGCCCCGGGAGATCTACCGGATGCCCCGTGACCGCTTCACCGCCTCCTTCCTGGGCGACGTCAACTTCCTCACGGGGCGTTGTCTCGGACGGGAAGACACGTTCTGCGTCTTCGAGACGGAAGTCGGAAAGCTTCGCGCCACGCACGGATGGGGAGAGCTCCCCGCACCCGGCGAAACCCGCACCCTCATGTTCCGTCCGGAATCCGTCCGGTTCGACGCGGCGGAATCCGACCTCAATTCGTTCTCCGCAGAAATCCGGGAAAGCTGGTTCCTCGGCGAAATCACCCAGACAAGTCTGGCGGCCGGATCCTTTGTTTTCACGGCCAACGAACAGGACGCCCCCGACCGGGCGCACGGGACCGGACTGCGGGTCCGGGTCAGTCCGGAGCATCTGGTCGTCCTCTCCCCGGATCCGGAGGAGGATTGATCCATGTGGAAACGTCTTCTCCCCGCGCTGCTTCCTCTGGCTGTCCTTCTGGCGCTGCCGCTGTATCTCCGGCCCGCGCAGGATGACGGACAGAACGATTCCGGCTCCGCGAAGCCGGATCTGCTGGTCATCGTGACCCCGCATACGGAACAGATCCGCTACGAAATCGACCATGCCTTCCGGAAGTATTACCGGGAGAAGTTCGGCCGCCCCGTGGAGATCGACTGGCGGAACGTGGGCGGGACCTCGGACATCGTCCGGTATATCGCCGACCGCTTCGAAGCGCAGTTCCGGATGAAGTACGAGGAATCCGGAGGCACGTGGACCAAAGAGACGGCCGTATCCTTCAAGGATCCGAAAGCGGATCCGGCAAAATGTCCCGAGCGGAAAATGTTTCTGGAATCGGATACGGGGATCGGGATCGACGTCTTCTTCGGAGGCGGTTCCTACGATCACGGCAAGTTCGCAAAAATCGGCTTCGCCGTTCCCGGCGGCGTGGAGACGCGCCACCCCGAATGGTTCACGCCCGACGTCATTCCCCTGACCCATGCCGGGGAACAGATCCGCGATCCTCAGGGCCGGTACTACGGGGTCTGCCTCTCCTCCTTCGGGATCGCCTACAATCCCGACCGCTACCGGGAGATGGATCTGCCGCCGCCCGAGAACTGGAAGGACCTGGGGCGTCCGGAACTTTTCCGGAAGACCGAGGCCGCGGATCCGGCGAAATCCGGATCCATTACGAAATGCTTCGAAATGATCCTTCAGCAGTCCATGGCCGAGCACGGTCCGGAAAAAGGATGGCGCGAAGGTTTTCTTCTGATCCGCAAGATCGCCGCCAATGCCCGATGCGTGACCGACAGCGCCGGAAAACTGGTCCGCGACATCTCTTCGGGCGCGGCCGCCGCCAGCATGTGCATCGACTTCTACGGTCTTTCCGAGGCTGAATTCTCCGCCTCCATTTCCCGGGGACAGACCCGGCTCGTCTACGTCATGCCGCGCAACGGGTCCTCCGTTTCCGCGGATCCCGTTCAGCTCCTCCGCGGCGCCCCCAACCCGAAAACCGCGCAGGCTTTCCTGGATTTCCTCCTCTCGCCCGAAGGGCAGGCACTCTGGATGCGGAAGCCCGGCACCCCCGGCGGCCCCGTGAAATATTCGCTCCTTCGTCCCTGCGTACGGATGGATCTGTACGGAACGATCCCGGATGACGAATGCGCCATTCCGGGATACAATCCCTACCGCTCCAGCGGCACGTTCCAATATCACGGCGAGTGGACAGGCCGATGGTTCAGCCTCATCCGCGTGCTCATAAAATCCATTGCGCTGGATCCGCTGGACGATCTTCAGGACGCCTGGAGCGCCATTCTCGAAAACGGCGGACCGGAGAAGAATCCCGAGGCCATGGCGCTCATTGCGGCCATGCCCTTCGAACTCGCGCAGGCCCCCGAGGCCGCCAAACGCCTTTCCGGCACTCCGCAGGAATCCGCCGCCGTCCGCAGGGAGTGGACGGCCTTCTCCTCGGAGAATTTCCGGAAAGCGGCCCGCATCGCCCGGGAGAAAGGAAAGACGAAATGAAGTTGTTTCTGCGTAAGATCCGGCCCGGCGTTCTGCTTTCCATGCTGTTCCTCTGCGTGTTCTTCACGCTTTTCCTTTTTCTACCTCTCTTCACCGTCCTGCGCGAAGGATTGAACTTCGGCGTCTTTCTGGAGATTTTCCGGAATCATCTGTACCGCGAGGGCATGTGGAACGCGCTGCTCATCAGCCTCACTACCACGGCCATGGTCTTTCTCTTTTCCTTCCCGCTGGCTCTGCTGTACGATCAGTTCGAATTCCCCGGAAAATCCGCCTGTCCCGTGCTCATGATGGCGCCCATGATCCTTCCTCCCTTCGTCGGCGCTTTGGGATTTCAGCAGATCCTCGGGCACTACGGGGTCCTGAATTCCGTTCTTGCAATCTTCGATCTGGGGCCCGTGGACTTTCTGGGCGGAGGCGGCCGGTTCTGGAGCGTCTGCCTCATCGAGGCCCTGCACCTCTATCCCATCGCCTACCTCAATCTGACCACTGCGCTGGCCAACCGGGATCCGGCTCTGGACGAGGCGGCGCGCAATCTGGGGATCCCGGCCTGGCAGCGGTTCCTGCACATCACGCTGCCCCTGACGAAGCCGGGCATTCTGGCCGGCGGCAGCATCGTGCTCATCTGGAGCTTCACGGAGCTGGGAACGCCGCTCATGTTCGGATTTAATACCGTGACGCCCGTGCAGGTCTTCAACGGGATCACCGAGCTGGGGACCAATCCCGCCGCCTACTCCCTGGTCATTGTCATGCTCCTCTTTTCCGCCGTCCTCTACCTCGCCGGAAAATTCCTCCTCGGCGCTCCCTCGACGGCCACCGCCGTCAAAGGCATCGCGGGTTCCGGATCCCGCACGTTGACCGGCGCTCGCCGATTCCTCCCCGGGCTCGCCTTCGGACTCTTCACCTTCCTGGCGGTCCTGCCCCATCTGGCGCTGATCCTGACCGCGTTCAGCGAATCCTGGTACCGGACGATCCTGCCCCTTCACTATTCGCTGATACATTTTCAAAACGCTCTCTCGGACAAACTGGTGGCACCCAGCATCGCCAACAGCCTGCGCTACTCCGTGGCCGCGACCGTTCTGGCGGTGGCCGCCGGATTCCTGGCGGCGTTCCTCTCCTGCCGCGTGCGCTCGCGTCTTTCCAGACTCTTCGATCTGGCGGGCATGCTCCCGCTTATGATCCCGGGTATCGTTCTGGCGGTGGGCTTCCTCGGAATGTCCATCCGGTACGAGTGGGCCTCGCTTCTCTTCGATCCCATTGCCAATCCCGTCCTCCTTATCGCCGCGGCCTATGCCATCCGACGGGTCCCCTATGTCCTTCGGGCGGCGGCCAGCGGACTGGAACAGACTCCCGAGGAGCTGGAGAACGCCGCGCGGAATTCGGGCGCCGGACCCCTTCGCGCCCTGTGGAAGATCACGATCCCGCTGATCGCCGCGAATCTGCTGGTGGGTGCGCTTTTCGCCTTCAGCTTCTCCATGATGGAAGTCTCGGACTCCCTGATCCTGGCGCAGAAAGCCCAGTTCTACCCCATCACCAAAGCCATCTACGAGCTTTCCCAGTATCTTGGATCAGGTCCCTACGTGGCTGCCGCCTTCGGCGTCTGGGCCATGGCCTTCCTGGCCTCGTCGCTCCTCGCCGCGTCCATCCTCCTCGGCCGGAAGATCGGCGCTTTGTTCAGAATGTAAAGGAAGATCGGCACATCGGCTCCGAACGGATCGTTCCAGCGGCAAAGTATGCGCTTCCGTCATTGCGAAACGGCTTGAAAAACGGGGGAAAGAGGTTATAGTAATGCCCCGCGGGAATTCCCGGGAAGCCCGTTTGCGCTTCGTTTTCCGCCGGACCTGCAAAATAAGAGGATATTTTTACATGAAAATCGCGCATTACGACCAGATCATCACCCCGGAAGTCGGGGAGCCCGCCGCGGGATACGGCGTCAACGATGTCACAGTCCGGATCCACGACGACCTGAAAGTCTCCATTCTGCTGCTGGATGACGGCGAAACGAAAGGGGCGGTTCTGGGTTACGATCTGCTGGGCCTGGACGAGCCGTTCATCAAAAAGATCCGGCGCGATACCGCCGATCGTCTGGGGTGTCCGGAAGCCAACGTGATCCTGAGCTGCACGCACACGCACAGCGGCCCGCATTCGCGCTCGTTGGGACGCCGGACCGCCAACATGGAATACATCGAGAAGCTCTACGGCTGGACGGCGGAGGGTGTGGAGAAGGCGCTCTCCGACTGGCAGGAGGCGGATGTGTATTTCTACTCGACGAAATGCGATCAGAATTACAACCGCCGTTATGTGGACGGATCCAACCGCTGCAAATTCCTGCCGCACTACCGTTCACTGGAACCCATCGGCCGGGAATTCGTCGATCAGGAACTGGGGATGCTGATCTTCACGCTGCCGAAAACGGGACATCCCTTGGGCGTGCTGATGAATTTTGCGGCGCATCCGCTGGCTTCGCATTCACCGGGACTGGGCGCGCACCAGATCTCCGCCGACTATCCGGGCGAGATCCGGAAGATCATGGAGGACAATACCTGCTGGTGCGTGTTCGTGGACGGAGCGGCGGGAGATCAGTTCCCGAAAGACTCCGAATGCGGCTGGGAGAGCGTGCATAAATGCGCGTCCGGGATCGTGGTGGAGGCGATCCGCGGCATCTGCGACGCCTGCCGGAACAAGGATCTGTACCGGATCGAGGAGCCGAAGATCCGTGCGTCCATCGAGACGGCGACGCTGAAGCTGAGGCGCGATCAGCAGGCGAAACGCGAGGAGATGCCCGTTTACGCAGGGAAACGGGAAACCGAGGCGGAGATCCAGCTGTTCGCCGTGGGTGACGTCTGCCTGGTGGGCGTGCCCGGCGAGATGCTGGCGGAGATCGGTCAGGAGATCAAATGGCATTCGCCCTACCGGCGGACGTTCATTCTGTACAATTCCACGGCGTATCTTTCCTATCTGCCTCATGCGAGTGCGTACGTTGCAGGCGGATACGAAACGGCGGTGAACTCCGCCTACATACAGCCGTTCGAATCGCTGAAACTGATCAACACCGCGGTGGAGGGGATGCGCAAACTGCACGGTCCCATGCCGGAAGAACTGGAAAGCTGAAAGGAGAAGCCTTATCATGAATAATCCGTTCAAAAATCTGCCCGCCTCGCGGGAACTTCACTCTTCCCCCAGTCTCCGCCGGTACGAGGGAAATCCCATTCTCACGGCGAAGGACGTTCCCTATGAGGCTGACTATGTATTCAATGCGGGCGTGGCTTTTTATCACGGCGAATACTTCATTGCGCCCCGCATAGACTGCCACAACAAGAACTACCGTCCCGGCGACGCCCGGATGAGCAGCATCGGCACCGGCTTCGGACGCAGCGCGGACGGCATTCACTTCACCATGGAGCCGGAGAAGATCCGCGTGCACTATCACGGAGAGATCCTGCCCTGGGTCTGCGACGCCCGGCTGACGGTGCTGGAGGATCAGCTGTACTTGAGTTTCTGCTTCGAGAATCAGCATTCGGAGCGGCCCGGCATTGCCCGCTGGCGCGGAACGGGGACCGATTTCGACGCCGTCTGCGTGGGCGTTCCCCAGCAGCGCAACATGATTCTGTGCCCGTTCAAGAAAGACGGACTCTACATGCGTCTGGAGCGTCCTTCCAACCAGTGGCAGGATCCGTTCCACATCTGGTACAGTCTCTCGCCCGATCTGCGCTACTGGGGCGATTCCGAGCTCCTCCTCGGCTGCGAGGACGTTCCCTTCGCCAACAAGAAGATCGGAGGCGGCGCCCCCATGCTGGAGCTGCCCGAGGGATATCTGCTGATCTTCCACTCCGTCGATGACGATCCGAAGCGTATGGTGACCTTCCCGGACGGGAGGACCTGGTCCAAGCGTTACACCTCCGGTGCGGCACTCTTCGACCGGAACGATCCGACGAAACTGATCGCCATTACGAAGTCGCCGCTGATCGTGGCGGAGGCCCCGTACGAGACCGGCGACCTGGAAAAGCTGTGGGTCGAGTTCACCGTCTTCCCTTGCGGCGCCGTGCCCGTCAACAACGACCGGACCCTCCGGATCTACTACGGGGCGGGCGACTGCAACACCAATATCGCGGAAATCGATTTTGCCGATCTGATGCGGGAACTTACACCGTGCTCGCGTCTGGCCGAGCGGGCCACGATCCCCTTCCGTCTCGAAGACTGGAAGAAGAACTGAGGATCGCGGATCCGGCGCACGCGCCGTCCGGGGCGAGACGTATTTTTGCGTGCCGGACGGTGAAAGCCCGATCCGCAGGTTGAAAAACCGCGGAATCGTGGTATGTTTACGCGTTGATTCACAAAACGGAGTTGTATCATGGGTTTTGCTTGCGGTTTCGTTGGATTGCCGAATGTCGGCAAATCGACCTTGTTCAATGCTCTTTCGCACGGCGGCGCGGCCGCGGCGAACTTCCCCTTCTGCACTATTGAGCCGAATACAGGGATCGTTCCGGTCCCGGATCCGCGGGTGAACAAGCTGGCGGAACTGGAGAAATCGGCAAAAATCGTGCCGGCGTCCATGAAGTTCATCGATATCGCGGGACTGGTGGAGGGCGCCAGCAAAGGGGAGGGTCTGGGCAATCAGTTTCTCGGACACATCCGGGGCGTCGACGCCGTGGCCCATGTGGTGCGCCTCTTTTCCGATTCCGATGTGGTCCACGTGAACAGCTCCATAGATCCGTCGCGCGACCTGGAACTGATTCTGACGGAGCTGATGCTGGCCGATATGGATTTCCTGCAGCGGCGTGAGGAAAAGACAAAGAAGATGCTCCGGGCGGGCGATCCCGAAACGAAAGCGGAGTGGGAGCTCGCACAATCGTTCCTGGCCTCTCTCTCCGAGGGCAGGATCCCGGAGTACGACCGCGAAGACCCGGCTGTCCGCCGGATCGCCGAATCTTTTCAGCTTCTCTCCACCATGCCCGCCTTCGTCTGCGCCAATACCGACGAGGAGGCGTTCCGTTCCTTCGGGAAGGATGAGATGTCGCGCCGTCTGATCGAGACCGCGGCGAAGCACCACATGGAGGTGGTTCCCGTCTGCGCCAAACTGGAGGAGGAACTGGGCGCCATGCCGCCGGAGGACGCCAAGATCTTTCTGGAGGATCTGGGCGTCGAGGAAAGCGGTCTGGAGCGGGTGATCCGCACCGGATACCGTCTTCTGGATTACATCACCTTCTTCACCACGGGGCCGGACGAGACCCGGGCCTGGACCATTACCCGGGGGACGGCTGCGCCCGATGCGGCGGGGAAGATCCACACGGATATGAAGAGAGGCTTCATCCGTATGGAGGTGGAGTCGTACGAAGAGCTGATCGGCCACGGCGGCTGGAACGAGGCCAAGCTGGCGGGCAAGCTCCGGATCGAAGGGAAGGAATACATTGTCCAGGACGGCGACTGCGTGTTTGTGCGATTCTCCGTCTGAGTCTTCGCCCGGTGGAAATCAGAGGCGTGATTTGAAGTCGTCGTAGGAGAAGGTGCGGACGATCCGGAAACTGGAATCTTCCGGATCGAACGTGGCCAGCGAGGGCAGCGCAAGGCCGTTGAAGGTGTTGGTTTTCACCATGGAATAGATGGCCATATCCAGCAGCTCGATCCGGTCGCCCGGCTTCAGCGGCCGGGGAAACGAATAGTCCCCGATGACGTCGCCCGCCAGACAGGAGTGTCCCGCCAGACGGTAGAGGCAGGGGAACTCTCCGGGCTTTCCCGCTCCGGCGATCTCCGGGCGGTACGGCATTTCCAGGACATCCGGCATGTGGCACTCGGCGGAGACGTTGAGGATGGCGATGCTGCGTTCGTTGAAGGTCACGTCCAGGACCTCGCCGATCAGAGAGCCGGCATTGAGAGCCACGGCCTCGCCCGGTTCCAGGTAGACTTCCGTATGATACTTTGCGCGGAAACGGTCGATGATCCGGCAGAGGAGATCCAGATCGTAATCGTTTCTCGTGATATGGTGGCCTCCCCCGAAATTGATCCACTTCATTCCGGGGATCCAGGGGGCGAAACGCTGTTCGAAGCACGCGAGGGTCCGTTCCAGCGCATCGGCATTCTGCTGACACAGGGCATGGAAGTGAAGGCCTTCGATCTGATCCAGATCTGCATCCTTCATGGTTTCAGCGCGGATCCCCAGCCTCGAGCCGGGCGCGCACGGGGAATAGATTTCCGCCGCCGCCTCGGAGTGTTCCGGGTTGCAGCGGAGCCCGAAGGAGATTTTTCCGGCCAGGCGCCGCATCTCCGGGCGGAAATGCTCCATCTGGGAAAGGGAGTTGAAAACGATATGGTCGGAAAATTCGGCGATCTGTTGGAAATCGGGATCGGAAAACGCGGCGGCGAAGGAGTGGACCTCCCCGCCGAACTCTTCCCGCGCCAGCCGGGCTTCATTGGGCGAACTGGCACAGCATCCGTCCAGCACCGTCCGGAGGAGCGGATAGACGCTGTACATGGAGAAGGCCTTCTGCGCCAGAAGGATCTTTGCGCCGGTCCTTTTCCGGACGGAGTCCAGGACGGCCAGATTATTCCGAATGGCCTCCAGATCGACGACGAAGCAGGGGGCGGGAACGCGATTCAGGTCCAGGTTCCGCATGTGTGGATCAGTCGAGGAATTCTTCGGTCCAGGGGAGTCCGTATTCGGGCAGGAGCTTCATGAACGGTTCGGGATCG
>Ga0310696_10010066_pt1 | contig 10905 bp, 8 predicted proteins | sample AusTroGonzalo_MG_4_FD_203885 | JGI IMG/M metagenome (GOLD analysis project Ga0310696, IMG submission 203885) | Bovine rumen microbial communities from tropical cattle in Woodstock, Queensland, Australia - Gonzalo_02 (v2) (version 2) | ecosystem: Host-associated > Mammals > Digestive system >...
CTTGAAATAGATGTGAGCGGGAGTACCCAGAGCCTCCTCAAGTTCGTAAGCACGAACCAGCGGGGTGCAACGGTATGCGGCGTACTGCTGACGGATCTCATCAGGTATCTCAATCCACTCATCCTTCTGGTTGAGCTCCTGGTTGGCGCACTCCTCTACAAAGATGGGGTACAGGTCCTCGGGCTTGAGGGGCTGACGTGTACCGGGGTGGAGGAAAGGCAGCGGCTTGTTGGGCATTACGGCCTGGATGTTGAACCATGCCTTGGGGATTTCACTCTCGTCTAGCAGATACTTTTTCTGTTTCATAATACTTTTCTTTAAATGTGGAATTGGGGACAGTCCCCTTTTCCACGTGTTTATATTTTCATTAATCGCTCGCTTTAATATGTGGAAAAGGGGACAGTCCCCAATTTCACATTTTCAAAAAACTTTGGGCCTCGTCGCAGTTGCGGCGAGGCCCGAAATATGTCAGTTATACATACAGAGCGTCAACCTCCTACGACTTAATCAAGCTGCAAGGGGCGCCACCACCAATATGTATTGTTTCTTGTCATTATCTGTAACTTTTACGGCTGCAAATATATGCACTTGTTTTTATTCTGCAATAACTTAAGCTTAGTTTTTTATGATTAAAGATTGCCTATGTTGTCATCAATCCATTTCATGCGCTTGCTGAATGCAGTCTTCATAGCCTCGATGGCCTCATCAAAGGTGAGCAGCCAGTCGCCGTTCTCCTTATCGGGGTATCCCCACAGCTGCTGGTTGTAATACTCCGATACGCGGATCTTATCGGCCATCTCATCAACGTAATTGTTAAAGTTGTTCTTCCATACTTTCTTAAGTACGTTCCAGCGCTGCAGCAGCAGTGCCTTAAACTGCGGGTCACGCTTAAGGTCCGAGTAATAGTACTTGCCGCCCTTATTGGTCATTTTCATAATCTCCCACTGGTAGAGACGCTGATTCTCCTCGTCGCTCCACGCACGGTTGGCATATGTACCATTCTTGTAATCATTGTAAAGCGTAAGGGTATGATAGTCAAAATCCCATACGGGGCCAAAGCACATCAGGCCTGCAGAGTCCTTATACATATAGGTGCTCTTGGGGCCGTTCTTGGGCCAGTTGTTATAGGCGTCATGGTTCATGGCCATCTCCTGGATCAGGGCAAAATCCGCTGCCGTGTAGGGATCCAGATATTTCATCCATTCATGGGTCTGATCCGTGGCGGCCTTGCTTATGGCTGTCTCCATATCCCTTATGTAATTATACATATAGGTGTATGCGGCCGAGCTGGTGGAGAGCATGTTGCCCTCTTCATCCTCATCGGGGTCCTTGAATATGAACGGCAGGTTGTAACGGCTGCTCCAGAATCCCAGGTCGGTGCCCTTATCTGCCCACTTGGGATCATTGTAACCCAGGAATGCGTCTATGCGCATAAAGTAGCCTCCCTTCTCAGGCTCCTCAAGATTGGGCTCATGGATGTCTATGCGGTGGTTGTCTATCCTTATCTGCTCGCACAGGTAGTAGTTACCCATGTGCTTTCCGTTCCATACCAGCTCCACGAACTCGCCGCTTACGGTGTAGGGCAGGTCACTCTGACGGGACAGCCAGAGGCAGACATCATTACGCAGCAGGGTGCGGTCCTTATAGTTGGCCAGCAGGATCCAGCGTTTCTGCTTGTGCATGCCCAGGATCTTGGCTTTCTCATCAAGTTTGAGGGCGTAGGGCTTCTTGGGAAAATCCCAGGTGCCGTTACCGCGGCCCTTAAGGCTCAGCGTACCCTCATAATCAACAGTGCCGTCGGGCAGTTCAATACGCATGGTAGCGCCCGGATACCAGGTGTCACGGCGGGCTACGGTCTGGCCGTTGGTGTTGATCCTCACTACCGGCAGACCGGTGTTGGTGAGTTGGATTATGTAGTCCTTATGGGTGTCATATTTCCATACCGATACGGTGAGCGGCTTCTGCACGTTCAGGTGGTTGTATTTGTTGTCTTCAAGTACAATGGAGTCACCTACGGTAATCTTGTCACCGCTATAGGTAAAGAAGAACTTCTCATCGCTGAAGTCAGTTACAGCAGGTACGCACCAAGAGAATGTCAGGGTATTGCGGTCATAATTCATAACCTCACTCTTGTTTCCGTACTGAACCTTAGTAAGGGCAACCTGCACCTTTTTTAAATTGACAATGCCAGGTGCAACGACCGTTGTGTCCGGGTTGGTAAGTCTTACACGTACATAGCCATCGGTTATGCTGTTGTCAAGAACTTTTACCATAACATCCCATCTGTTGCTCTCGGCCCGGAACTTGAGGCTGTCTATGCGGTAGGTCTCACTTACACTGTTGCCAAGTGTATCCTCAAGGGTGAGTACATTTATGCTGTCATCATAAAGTGCATCCCACGGCTGGGCAAGCAGACGTATGGTTGCATACCCGCCGCTAAGGTATGCGGCGATGGAATCCTTGTTGAGAATTCTCAGTGAATACTGGATAGGAACCGGTCTTGCGGTCATGTTGAGCGCGGTCTCATCAGAGTAGATTGTGGTGTCCTTGTCAACTACCATAACCCTGATGCGGTCACCCTGATTCATGCTGCCGTTAATAAACATCACAACATCCCAGATGCTATCTTTAGCATTGAATGTGTAAGATTTTATCTGAGCGGGTACGTACTTGACTCCGGCGGTATCTGCTATCTGGATGGTGAGGCTGTCACGTGACAGGTAGTTATAGGGGATGGTGCGGACACGGAAAACGGCCGAGTCATGTTCCATGAATGTGAGGGTATCGGGAGTGATGCTCTCCAGGTGGCGGAATTCTTTTTGCGGAATTACGGGATCGGGGAAATGAAAGTCCGGCTTTTCCTCCTGACAGGCGGTGATGATACCGGCTGCAAGTGCCGTAAGAAGCAGGGATTTGAGTCCTTGGAAGAATATTTTTCTCATAGCGGCTGCAAATTTATGAATTTTGACATTCCATTCATTACACATTTTGTTAAAAGTGTGCTTTAACACAAATAGTGCCCTCCTGAATAGCGTGAGTAATGTGAAATTGCGTATTTTTGTAAAAATTTTGTTTTAAAACATATTTTTAGACCCTGTTTCTCTTAGTTCTGACTTGTCTATGAGGAGTTTTTTAAAGAACATAACTGACTGGTATTTCACTAAAAAGGCTATTCCTTACTGGTGCATCCTGCTGTTGGACAGCATTCAGGTTCTGATTGCCGGATATATATCCCTGTTCCTTACCCGTCGCGGCGCATTCACGCACCCCGAGGCATTTATTGCAAACTCCTGGGGACTCCTTTTCAATGTCCTGCTGTACGCCATATCATTCAAGGCATTCCACACATACCACGGCATAGTACGATACTCAACGTTCCATGACCTGGCCAACATATCGTCATCGACACTGGCTGCTGCCATGGTGTCTTACGGATTCTCCAAGTTGCTGAGGTACCAGGGAGTGACATCGGTCATAATGCCCAACTTCTATGGTGAGTTCATCATATTTGTCTGCGTGACGCTGTCCATGTTCATCATCCGCGTGGTGGTCAAGTTCATGTTTGAGTTCTCACGCACTGACAGGCGTTCGTCAAACCTCTTTATATATGGTGTGCTTGAGGGCGGAATCAGCCTGGCCAAGAGCGTGTTTAACCAGGACGTAAAGAAATACAACCTCAAGGGCTTTATCAGTCCTAACGGTGACTTTGTAGGGCAGCGTCTGCTGGGCGTACGCGTATACCCCGATAACCTGAACCTGATAAACGTCATGACCGAGAACAACATTGACGTTGTCATGGTAAGCCCTATGCAGACCGACAACTTCCGTGAGAACCAGGACCTGCTTACCGCTCTTACCGATGCCGGAATCAAGATCCTTATCATGAACCAGGCCGAAGAGTGGGACGGACGCTCCACCCTGAGTCACGAGCGCATGCGTGAGGTAGAGATTGAGGACCTTCTGCCCCGTGACAAGATTGAGGTTGACATGGATGCTATTGGCCGTAACCTGCGTCGCAAGCGCATACTCATAACCGGTGCCGCCGGCTCCATAGGCAGTGAGATGGTACATCAGATAGCCAAGTACAACCCCGCCGAGATGGTGCTCATAGACCAGGCCGAGACACCCATGCATGATGTCCGTCTCTATATGCATGAGCATTTCCCCAACATCAACTGCTACACCATTGTAGGCAGCATCACCAACAAGAAATTCATGGAGACCATATTTGATTGCCACAGGCCCGACTATGTGCTCCACGCTGCTGCCTATAAACACGTACCCATGATGGAGGACAACCCAGCCATGGCCGTGCAGAACAACATAACAGGAACCCGCGTCATCGCCGACCTGGCTGTCCAGTACAAGACATCCAAGTTCGTGATGATATCAACTGATAAGGCCGTGAACCCCACCAACGTGATGGGCTGCTCCAAGCGTATCTGTGAGATCTACTGCCAGTCATTGAACCAGGCCATCGTGGACGGTAAGGTTGACGGCATAACCCAGTTCGTGACCACCCGCTTTGGTAACGTGCTTGGATCAAACGGCAGCGTAATCCCCATATTCCGCGAGCAGATAAAGAACGGCGGTCCCATCACGGTTACAGACCCCGAGGTAGTCCGTTACTTCATGCTTATCCCCGAGGCCTGCAAACTGGTACTTGAGGCCGGAACCATGGGTAAGGGTGGTGAGATCTACGTGTTTGACATGGGCCAGCCCGTAAAGATTGTGAACCTGGCCAAGCGTATGATCAAACTGAGCGGCGCCAAGGACGTAAAGATAGTATTCACCGGCCTGCGTGACGGTGAGAAACTCTATGAGGAGGTGCTGGCCAAGGCCGAGAACACCCTGCCCACCGACCATCCCAAGATCATGATAGCCCAGGTACGCGAGTATGACTACGAGAGCGCCATCCAGAATGAGGAGCGCCTGCTCAAGGCATCATACACATTTGATGATATGGAGATTGTCCGTATTATGAAGGAGATTGTGCCGGAGTTTAAGAGTAATAACTCTAAGTATGAAGTTCTGGATAAATGAAGAGATCAATTATAATTACCGGTGGAGCCGGCTTTATAGGCAGCCATGTGGTAAGGCTGTTTGTGAATAAGTATCCGGAGTATAACATCATAAACCTGGATAAGCTTACTTATGCGGGCAATCTGGATAACCTGAAGGATATTGAGAATAAGCCCAATTACAAGTTTGTCAAGATGGATATCTGTGACTTTGAGGGCGTGCTTAAGCTTATGCAGGCTGAAAAGGTTGACGGAATAATCCATCTTGCTGCTGAGAGCCATGTGGATAGGTCTATCAAAGATCCCTTCACCTTTGCCCAGACCAACGTAATGGGAACTCTCAGCCTGCTGCAGGCAGCCAAGCTCTATTGGGAATCTCTGCCTGAGGGTTTTGAAGGCAAGCGTTTCTATCATATAAGTACTGATGAGGTTTATGGCGCTCTGGAGATGACAAACCCTGAGGGTGTTAAGCCTCCATTTACTACAAAGGCATCAAGTGGTGAGCACCATCTGGCTTATGGTACTAAGTTCTTTACAGAGGATTTAAAGTACCAGCCGCACAGCCCTTACAGTGCCAGCAAGGCCAGTTCAGATCATTTTGTACGTGCCTTCCATGATACCTATGGAATGCCAACCATCGTGACCAACTGTTCAAACAACTACGGCCCATATCAGTTCCCCGAGAAACTGATTCCGCTGTTCATAAACAATATCCGTCACCGCAAGCCGCTGCCTGTTTACGGCAAGGGCGAGAACGTGCGTGACTGGCTGTTTGTGGAGGATCATGCCCGTGCGATAGACCTTATATTTCATCAGGGCAAAGTTGCTGAGACCTACAATATAGGTGGTTTTAACGAATGGAAAAATATTGACATAATAAAAGTCCTCATCAATACCGTCGACCGCCTGCTTGGTCGCCCTGAAGGTGCAGATATGGATCTTATCACATACGTAACTGATCGTGCCGGTCATGACCTACGTTACGCAATAGACAGTACTAAGTTGCAGCGTGAACTAGGGTGGGAGCCCAGCCTCCAGTTTGAGGAAGGCATTGAACGTACCGTACGCTGGTATCTGGATCACCAGGATTGGGTAGACAACGTAACCAGCGGCGAGTACCAGAAATACTACGACTCAATGTACAAGAACAGATAAAATTCTTTTTACAAATATCTACTTTATGGCGGCAGTACCTGTTTTGAGGTTCTGCCGCCTTTATTTTTTGCCCTATTCTGAGTGTTGAAAACTTTTATGCGCACTTATTTTATTTTCTTTAACAAATAGTTGTTTTATATAGATAATTGAGGTACTTTTGTGGAAATGTCGGCCCTCCGGCATGGATTCTTTCTTTTTCGCGTTTTGTCAGTTGTTTACATGGGGCTGACAAAGGCGAAGCCATCCCTAAAATCAAGTTTTAACATGAAAGGTATTGTTCTCGCAGGTGGTAGTGGTACACGCTTGTACCCTATTACAAAGGGAGTTAGCAAGCAGATGCTGCCTATCTTTGACAAGCCAATGATCTATTATCCCATCAGTGTATTGATGCTGGCCGGGATCCGTGATATACTAGTCATATCTACTCCATATGACCTACCGGGTTTTAAGCGTTTGCTTGGTGATGGCAGTGATTACGGAGTACGCTTTGAGTATGCTGAGCAACCTAGTCCGGATGGCCTTGCACAGGCATTTATCATAGGCCGTGAGTTTATTGGTAATGACTCCGCTTGTTTAGTATTGGGCGATAATATTTTCTACGGCAACGGCTTCACCTCCATGCTTCGCAATGCCGTTAAGGAGGCTGAGGAAAACCAAAAGGCCACAGTGTTCGGCTACTGGGTATCTGACCCCGAGCGTTACGGTGTTGCTGAGTTTGATAGTGACGGAAACTGCCTGAGCATAGAAGAGAAACCCGCAAACCCCAAAAGCAACTACGCCGTAGTAGGCCTCTATTTCTATCCCAACAAAGTAGTAAACGTAGCCGCCCACATCAAACCCAGTGCCCGCGGAGAGCTAGAAATAACCACCGTAAACCAAGAATTCCTAAAAGATTCAGAACTAAAGGTCCAAACCCTTGGTCGCGGTTTTGCCTGGCTAGACACTGGCACCCACGACTCATTAAGCGAAGCCAGTACCTTCGTCGAGGTAATAGAAAAACGCACTGGCTTAAAAATCGCCTGCCTAGAGGGCATAGCCTACAGCCGCGGCTGGATCACCGCAGATAAATTGAGAGAGTTAGCTCAACCCATGCTAAAAAACCAGTACGGCCAATACTTGCTAAAGTTGATTCAGTAGCCACTTGGGGACGGTTCGTTTTGGCATAGTGTCAACGGCGCCAAAAGGAACCGTCCCCAATGGCGGCCCTTCTTGAAATTGAATTAAAGATGAAAGTAATAGAAACCCCACTAAAAGGAGTCCTAATCATAGATCCCAAAGTTTTCAAAGATGCTCGTGGATACTTCTTTGAAAGTTTTTCCCAACGAGACTTCGATGAGAAAGTAACTCCAATACTAGACCACACCGTCCAGTTTGTCCAAGACAACGAAAGCCTCTCCACCTACGGAGTAATGAGAGGCCTCCATTTCCAGCGCCCCCCCTACACCCAGAGCAAACTTCTTCGTTGTGTCAAGGGATCCGTCCTAGACGTAGCAGTAGACATCCGCAAAAACAGCCCCACATACGGCCAACACATAGCAGTGGAGTTGTCCGAGGAAAATAAACGTCAATGCTTTATTGACAAGGGCTTCGCCCACGGTTTTGCCGTTCTGAGTGAGACCGCCGTCTTCCAATACAAATGTGACGAGTTCTATCACCCCGAGGCCGACGGAGGAATAAGTATCCTGGACAGTTCATTAGGAATAGATTGGAGAATTCCCGTGGAGAAAGCAATCCTTAGCGAGAAGGATACAAAACATCCGCTGTTAGCAGATTTTGAAACGCCGTTTTCAATATGAAAACCTTAGTAACAGGAGCTAATGGTCAGTTGGGCAATGAGATGCGTATTGTGTCTCAGGGCTCTGCCGACAAATATATATTCACCGACGTTGTTGATGCAACTGTTGAGTCTGTCGCTATGCTGCAAAAGTTAGCGGGCTCAAAAGTTGATATAAGTACTGTCAAGCTTGATATCACAGATCTGGAGGCAATTCGCAAGATGGTCCGTGAGAATGATGTGAAAGTGATTGTGAACTGTGCTGCCTACACCAATGTAGATGGAGCAGAGACCAACCAAGAACTTGCAGAACTGCTTAATGCGCAGGCCCCAAAGAACCTAGCTGTTGCAATGAAAGAGGTTGGGGGACTGCTGTTACATATCAGCACAGACTACGTGTTTGGCAAAGAACCTTATAACACTCCCTGCCGCGAGGACCAGAAGGGAACCCCCACAGGAGTCTATGGCCTAACCAAGCTTCATGGTGAGCAGAACATTATAGCATCCGGCTGCAACTACGTCATAATCCGTACCGCTTGGTTGTACAGCGAGTTCGGAAAGAACTTTGTCCGCACCATGCTCAATCTTATAGCCACACGTCCGGAGCTGAAGGTCGTGTTTGATCAAGTTGGAACTCCAACCTATGCTGGAGACCTGGCACAGGCCATTATGACCATTGTTGGTAAGCCTCAGACCGGTGTTTATCATTATAGCAACGAGGGTGTTTGCTCTTGGTTTGACTTTACCAAGATGATTGCAGAATACAGTGGACAAACAAACTGTGATATCAAGCCCTGTCACAGCGAAGACTTCCCCAGTCCGGTCAAACGTCCCGCATTCTCGGTTCTAGATAAAACCAAGATCAAGCAGACGTTTGGCATAACCGTCCCGTACTGGACAGACTCACTAAAGAAATGCATAAGCAACCTAATTGAACGCTAATATAATACATCATGCAGTGCGAGGAAAGATTTAACCAGATATACGGCCGTAATCCCGAGGGCATGTCATTCTGCCCGTACAGGATATGCCCCATAGGTGCTCACTCTGACCACAACCTGGGTAAGATAACAGGTCTAGCCATAGACAAGGGCATCCATATTGCGTATGCGCCCAAACACAACGGAGTGGTGGAGATGGCTTCACTGCAGTTCCCCAAGCGTGCGCAGTGGCACATTGCATCAGTCCCTGTTCAAAAACAGAATGACTGGGCTGACTACCTGCGCGGAGCAACTCTGTGTCTGGCTAAGCAGCACCGTCTGAGTGTAGGCCTGTGTGGCGTGATTGAGGGTACATTGCCTATAGGTGGCTTGAGCAGCAGCGCTGCCGTAATCATCAGCTTCCTGATTGCACTGTGTAATGTGAATGATATCAAGCTCAGCCAGCAGGAGATTATAGACATAGCTTATGATGCTGAGCTCAATTATGTGGGTGTGAGCGTGGGTAAGCTGGACCAGAGCTGTGAGGTGCTGAGCAAGAAGAACCATCTGCTCTACCTGGATACTAAGGATAACCACTACGAGCTTATCCCTGAGAATCCCCAAATGAAGCCTTACCGTATAGCCATATTCTTTAGCGGACTGGAACACAACCTGGCAGGCTCCAAGTTCAATATGCGTGTAGATGAGCTACGTGCGGGAGTATATGCGCTGCAGGCTCTTGCCGGCATGGAATACGGCAAGTTCAACCAGGCCAACGCCCGTAACGTGCCCCGTGAGGTCTATGAGCAGTTCAAGGACCGTCTGCCCGTTCAGTGGGCACGCCGTTGTGAGCATTGGTACACTGAGTTTGAACGTGTGGAGAAGGGAGCCGAGGCATGGCGCCGCGGTGACATAGACCTGTACGGAAAACTCTCATTCGAGTCCGGTTGGAGCAGCATCCACAACTGGGAGAGCGGAGCCCCCGAGCAGATCCGCCTCTATGAAATCATGACCCAGACCGACGGCATCTATGGAGGCCGATTCAGCGGAGCCGGTTTCAAGGGTTGCTGCATGGCCCTGATAGACCCCGCCTTTGAGGAGTCAATAAGGCGTGAGGTAACCGAGAAATATCTTGCATCATATCCCGCCATGAAAGGCAAATATGATGTCTACATATGTGACAGCGCAAACGGAGTAGAATTATGAAATGCCTCTTCCTAGCCGCCGGCTACGCCACCCGGCTCTATCCCCTGACCGAGAACTTCCCCAAGCCCCTGCTTGAAGTAGCCGGCAAACCCATCCTTGACTGGCTCATCGACGACATGGCCCAAACCGGTCTGGTAGACGAATACATAGTAATAAGCAACCACAAGTTCGCCCAAATATTCCGCGACTGGGCCGCCCGCCACACTGCCGTCACCATCCGCGTGGTTGACGATGGCACTATGACCAATGAGACCCGTTTGGGTGCTGTTAGGGATATTCAGTTTGCTATTGACCAGTTGCACTTGGATGATGATCTTTTGGTTATGGCTGGGGATAATTTGCTGGATTTCAGCCTAGCAGGTTTTATCAACTATGCTAAGCAGAAGGCTGCAACGTGTGTGATGCGGTATTATGAGCCTGATGAGGCTAAACTGCACAAGAGCGGTGTGGCTGAACTAGGGCCAGATGATTTATTGGTTTCCATGCAGGAGAAACCGGCTGAGCCTAAGAGTCATTGGTGCTTACCGGCGTTCTATTACTATACTAGGCAGGACGCACAGCTGGTACAGAAGGGTATTGAGAGCGGTTGCGGTACCGATGCTCCTGGTAGCTTTATTGCTTGGCTATGCGGGCAGACCAATGTTTATGCATGGGAGATGCCGGGGCACAGGTATGATATTGGGAACTTGGAGAGTTATGAGGCGGTGAAACAGACGTATTGGACGCTGCTAAGTGGCAATATAAAATAATTGTTTTAAAATTAAAATTATGAGAAGGACCTTTAAACTGACAGTGCTTATGATTTCAATGTGTTCATTCCTGGGTTGCA